>Ga0222749_10000049_pt1 | contig 63278 bp, 47 predicted proteins | sample IncBWH2Mmetat_FD_197234 | JGI IMG/M metagenome (GOLD analysis project Ga0222749, IMG submission 197234) | Metatranscriptome of lab incubated forest soil microbial communities from Barre Woods Harvard Forest LTER site, Petersham... | ecosystem: Environmental > Terrestrial > Soil > Temperate... | reverse complement strand
TTGAAGATGAGGTCTTGCTTGCGCATACCGCTGGCGCCGGGTAAATCGAGGGAGCGCGCGATACGGGTCAGCTCTGTAATATTTTTTTCTTTCAGTTCCGCTATTGTCATGTTCACCTACGGGGATTGTTTTTGATTTTCAATGAAGGGAGGTAAGGGTTCTTGGGTTTTACTTTATGGCGCCGCCCGTTCCGGGGAGTTAAATTTTAACCTGGATTGAAATGGTTCCCTGGGAACGGGCTAACGGCCTAATTTGCGTGAAGGAGTATTATGCAGCCTGTCGCTGTGATCGCGCAAGTTTATTTTGCAGCAAGCCGGAGACATTCATGACCCTCTCGGGAGAGCTGGCCTTGGAAAAACGTACCAGCACATCGTTCATGGTCTCCTGAATACGGCTGTTCGGCTTGTGAAACTTACGTGTCGCCTGGGCAGCCAGTTGACAGAGTGTATAACGGTTTCTTACCGGGCGCAGTGCGCCAAAAATCAGATCCGATCGCATTTATTCCTCTCCTATCTCTTAAACTAATTCGTTGTAATAAACTAAATTCGTTGTAAGCAGCTTTTTGTAAATTTTTGTTGCAATTTGTTTAATAATAAAGACGGCGGGACAAGTATGCGCGTGACTCCATTCCCGGCTTCCTTAAAATTTATGAAATTACCAGCAGAATAGATGCAAAACTCAGCTTGCAAGTTGCATTATCTTAAAAGACGCATTTTTAAAGACGGCATTTCTTAAAGACGCTTCAGTTCGCCAAAGGTTTGCAGGCAGATCCAAGCCTAGGTCAAAAAAAGCTACTGCTTGCTGCTAAGGTAATAATTACCAGGGGTCCAGTCAAGGTTTTTTTACTCGCGGAGCATGACTTGATGAGCACCTGTTAACTTAAGTTCTACAATTTCTATGACTTAGACGGATTTCGGCCCCCTTGTCAACGAAAGGAACTCATGAAAAAGCTCGCTTTTTTAGCCGTTTTACTGGTAACAAGCTCTGTACTGTTCGCCGCGGATAACAAGGCCAAAATCGAGGTCGAAAAGAAGGCTTTAATCCAGGCGGAGACCGATTTTGAGACCGCCCGCGCCCAAAGAGGACTGGAAGGCTGGCTCTCATTCTTTGCCGAAGATACGGCGAATATTATCCCCGGAAAGCCTATAACGTTCAGCAAAGCGGATATGCGCGAGCAACTGAACAAGACCTGGAACCCTGACATCACCTTGAAATGGCAGCCCGTCAAAGTGGATGTGGCCGCCTCTGGCGATCTAGCCTATACCATCGGTACCTGGCAACTCACCGGCAAAAACCGCAAAGGTGAAGCTATTTCCCTGACAGGCAAATACGTAACGGTATGGAAAAAACAGGCGGACGGCACCTGGAAAGTCGCAGCCGACATAGGAAATGAAGATTAACCGTCTGACTTGTTCATGGGATGAAACTATGAAAAGTTTGTATCCGGAGTGAAATCTGCGGCATCTCTAACTGGTGTGGGAAAAGGTGATTTCGGAATTGCCCACCCCCGCAGCACGGTTGCTAAACTCAAGGGTTTTCTAAACCATTGATAAACATTGGGAAATTCATTGACAAAGCCACCTGATGCTGTAAAAATTGGAACTTCATGTTAGGCACCTGCCAGATCGCTATGTGTTGTTGTCACGGCTGCAGCATTTGTTGCTGTGGTTGTACAAGCGCATCCCGTCTGGCGAGCCTGATGATCTGAACTAAATAGTTTTATAAATACCAGGATCAGAACCCACTCACCAGATACAGTGAGTGGGTTTTTACTTTTACGACAGAAATTCATGGGTAAAGCCATGAAAGAGACTAAGGCGCAGAAAGCATCAAGATGTCATTGTTTCCACTATTTTTGAAACTGCAAGGCCAACCGGTTCTCGTGATCGGTGGCGGTGAGATTGCCGAAGGCAAGATTGGCAGCCTTTTGCTCACCGGCGCGTCGGTGCACGTAGTTGCGCACGAGGCGACGCCCGCAATCCGTAGCTGGGCACAGGAAAAAAGAATCCAGTGGCATCAGCGCAACTTTGCGCACGAGGATGTTAAGGGCAAACAGTTGATCATTGCCGCCACTTCTTCGGCTGACGTCAATCATGCGGTGTATGGCGAAGCGCGCCACCACGGAGTGCTTTGCAATGTAGTAGATGATCCCGCTTACTGCGACTTTTATTTTCCAGCAGTGGTGCGGCGTGGCGATCTGCAGATCGCCATCTCGACCGGCGGCCAGAGTCCTGCTCTGGCGCAGCAACTGCGCCAGCACCTGGAAAATCAGTTCGGCCCGGAATATGCAGAGCTTGTCAGCGAGCTGGGGCAGCAGCGACGTTTGGTTTTGGCCACTCAGCCCGCCGGCGATGCACGCAAAAAACTTTTGCATGAACTGGCGCAACAGGGTCTTGAGTTGGCGTCCTCGGGAAATGAACAAACAACAGTCATCCGTGAAGAAAACCAAATAAGCAGCGGCCGCAAAAATGTTTATCTGGTGGGAGCTGGTCCCGGTGATCCGGAACTGCTGACCGTGAAGGCGCACAAGCTGCTGCGCTCTGCAGACGTGATTCTGCATGACGAACTGGTTTCAGAGGAGATTCTGCAACTGGCCCGTCCCGATGCCACTCTGATCAATGTGGGCAAGCGGCACGGCGAAAAACGGGTGACGCAAGAACAGATTCATACCTTGCTGCTTCATTTTGGCTCACAGAAATTGATTGTGGTGCGCTTGAAGGGCGGCGATCCACTGATCTTTGGGCGCGCTGCCGAAGAGATGCAGGCTCTGGAAGCCGCAGGCATTGACTTTGAAATTGTTCCAGGAATCACGGCCGCCTTAGCGGCGGCGGCAGCGGCGCAGGTTTCATTGACCGATCGCCGCACCGCCTCCACCGTGGTCTTTACTACCTCTCATCATTGCGCCGGGAAAGAGAATACCGACTGGCTCAAGATGGCGCGCCACGACGCAACCCTCGCCATCTATATGCCGGGTTCTGATTATGAAAGCCTCGCACAGGAGTTGGAGGCCGCCGGGTTTCCCGGAGAAACTCCGTGTCTGATCGTCTCCGGTGCTGCCACGCACGCGCAGCAAGCGCGCCGGACAACCCTCTCGCACCTGGCCGCTCTGTCTCCATTACCCGCGCCTTCGCTGGTGCTGGTAGGCGAGGCCCTGGCGCACAGGCGTCAGGAAACTAGCGCAGATTTAGAAGATATCTCTTCCGCTCAAGCCGTCGAAGCGGAGGAAGAAACATTTCGGGCCGAGTCGGGAGACTAATGACACCATGAACGAACATACCTTGTTGATTCAAGCCTTAGCGGAAGGTTGGAGCGCAGAAGAAGCGCTGGAGTGGGCCTCTGAAAAATTTCCCTACAACGACGTGGCTATCGCATCCAGCCTCGGTATGGAAGACATGGTATTGATCGACATGGCCTCGCGGCTGAAAAAGCCCATTCCTGTCTTCACGCTGGATACCGATTTCCTCTTTCCTGAAACTTACCAGCTTATCGAGACGGTGGAGAAGAAATACGGCCTGGTAGTAGAAAGACTGCGACCCGAGCTCACGCCTGAAGAGCAAGCACACGTGCATGGAGAAGCCCTTTGGGGCCGCCAGCCAGATCAGTGTTGCCACATCCGCAAAGTCGAGCCGCTGACAAAGAAGCTGTCTGGGCTGAGCGCCTGGGTCACGGGCATTCGGCGCAAACAATCCCCTTCCCGCGCTGGAACCCGCAAGGTGGAGTGGGATGCAAAGTTCAACCTGATCAAAGTCAATCCTTTGGCGGAGTGGAGCACGCGCGATGTGTGGGAATATCTGCAAAAACACAATGTTCCCTACAATCCGCTGCATGACAAGAACTATCCCAGCATTGGCTGCACGCATTGCACTCGTCCTATTCAGCCGGGCCAGCCTGAGCGGGCGGGCCGCTGGAGTGGATTCACAAAAACAGAATGCGGACTGCATGGTTAGAGGAGGCAAAACGATGACAATCATTAAACCCATACTCGAATTTGGCTTGCTCAATGCAATCGTGCTCGTCTCCGGCCTGCTGGTTCTGGTGGCCGCCGCCGTTGCCGAGTGGCGCATGCCGCAGCAATAAGTGAAATGCAGTAACACGTAAAATCAGGATCGAAGGGAATCAATGCAATACAACCTCAGTTATCTGCGCACGCTGGAAGCCGAGAGCATCCACATTATGCGCGAGGTCGCCTCTGAGTTTCAGCGGCCGGTGATGCTGTACTCCATCGGCAAGGATTCCTCCGTGATGCTGCGGCTGGCGCAAAAAGCCTTTCATCCCGAACCCATTCCCTTCCCGCTGCTGCACATTGATACCAGCTACAAATTCAAGGAGATGATTGAATTCCGCGATGCCCAGGCGCAAAAGCTCGGAGTGAAGCTGATTGTACACACCAACCAGCGCGCACTCGATGAAGGCGCAACTCCCTTCCGTCTGGGGACGCAGCGCTGTTGCGAGTTGCTGAAGACCACCGCCCTGCTCGATGCCCTTCGTGCCGGTGGCTTCGACGCTGCATTTGGCGGGGCACGGCGTGACGAAGAACGCTCCCGTGCCAAAGAAAGGGTTTATTCCTTCCGCGATGAGAACGGACAGTGGGAGCCCAGAAGCCAGCGTCCTGAGTTGTGGAATCTGTTTAACAGCCGGGTAAAGCCGGGTGAGAGCATCCGCGTCTTCCCCTTGTCGAACTGGACTGAACTCGATATCTGGCTCTATATCCACTTGGAAAAAATTCCCGTCGTGCCGTTGTACTTCGCAAAGGAGCGCGAGATGCTGGTGCGCGGTGCCTCGCTGGTTCCGGTCGAGCAGCCTTTTATTCCGCGTCTGGCGAACGAGCATCCCCAGTTTGTGCGCTGCCGCATGAGGTCGCTGGGTTGCAGTCCCTGCACCGGCGCCATACGTTCGGAAGCTGATACCGTGCCGAAAATCATGGAAGAGCTGGTTTCGTTCCGCCGCTCCGAGCGCGAGAACCGCGCCATTGATCATGACCTGGATGGCTCGATGGAAATCAAAAAACGGGCAGGATACTTTTGATGCCCACCCTACCTTTACAAGAAACCGACCTCACCACGCTCGAGAGTTTTTTTCAGCAGGAGCTGGATAAAGACCTGCTGCGCCTGGTGACCGCGGGAAGTGTAGATGACGGCAAATCTACCTTGATTGGCAGGCTTCTGTACGACTCGCAGAGCGTTTATGAGGACCAGTTGCATGCCGTCCATCGCGCCTCGCAAACCCGCAACAACGGAAACCTCGATCTCTCGTTGCTGACCGACGGGCTGCGCGCAGAACGCGAGCAAGGCATCACCATTGATGTCGCCTATCGTTACTTCACCACGCACAAGCGGAAGTTCATTCTTGCCGATACCCCCGGACACGTGCAGTACACGCGCAACATGGCCACCGGCGCCTCGAACGCAGACCTGGCCATCGTTCTGCTCGATGCCCGCCGCGGCATTCAGGAACAATCGCGCCGCCACGCTTACATCGCTTCCCTGCTTGGGATCACACACCTGGTGGTTGCGGTCAACAAAATGGACCAGGTTTCTTACAAAGAAGATGTATTCCAGCAAATCCAGCGCGAGTTCTCTGAATTTCTCGATCAACTTTCATTCCACGAGATTTATTGGCTCCCCATGAGCGCGTTGGAGGGCGACAACGTGGTTGAGCGCGGCCAAAACATGCCCTGGTTCGACGGCCGGCCCTTGCTCGAATATCTCGAGAACGTTAAGGTTCCCAGTGCAAAGACCAGATCGCCATTCCGCTTTGCAGTGCAGCGTGTGGTGAGGCCTCATCAGGATTTTCGCGGCTACAGCGGAGAAATTTCTTCCGGCGTAATCCATGTGGGCAGCCCGGTCAAAGTGCTTCCCGCCGGCCCCGTGACCATCGTAAAAAGCATCCACACGTATGAGGGCGAGCAGAACTTCGCCTTCGCGCCCATGTCGGTCACGCTTAGCCTGCAGGATGAAATTGATATCAGCCGAGGCGATCTTATCTGCTCGGCAGAGGCGCCACCGCTGGTTTCGCGCTCTTTCGTCGCCACCGTGATTTGGTTCGATGAGCGTCCGCTTCAGCTCTCACGTAAATACCTGCTGAAGCACATGACTCAATTTACCCGGGCTGAAGTTAAAGCCCTGCAACATCGAGTCAACATCCAGAGCTTTTCTCCGGAACCGTGCGAAAGCCTGAAGATGAACGAAATCGGTGTGGCCGAGATCGAAGCCTCGCAGGAAATTTTCTTTGATCCGTATCGCGAAAACCGCTATGCGGGAAGCGCGATCTTGATTGATCCCGAGACCAACTTCACCGTGGGCGCGCTCATTATGCTGGGAGCCTCCGGCAAACAGCAAATTGCGCATCCTACGCAGGAGAAAGGCAAGTGGGCCCCTCTCACCGCCGACGAGCGTGTCTCCCGCTTCGGACACCGGCCTGCAGTGCTAGCCCTGGCGGGCAGGGAGAAGCTGGTTCAGCACCTGGAGCGCAGGCTCTTTGAGCAGGGCGCGCAGGTTGCGATCTTAAAGCGTTGGAACGAAGATGCCGCCGCTGTTCTGCGAGAAGCGGGAGTCATTGTCCTCGCGCTGGATGCCGCCGCCAAAGCGACAGTCTCTCTGCCGCCTTTGCCCCAGGAAGATGAACAGGCGGTGGACAAGGTTCTCGATGTATTGCTGGCCGCAAATGTTCTGCTGCGGATTTAGTTTTTGAATGATTGAGTGTCGGGTCATTATATTGGTCGCTGCATTGGTGATGTCCCAATCCAAGCCTAATGTGATGCAAGGCCAATCCCCCAACCCCTGTCATCCTGAGCGGAGTCCGCGCGACGTAGGAGCGCGGACGGAGTCGAAGGACCCCGATAATTTATCGCTCACCATGCAGCGTCAAGGCATTCCCACGAGTACGTTCACATCTTCCCGATGCTGACCGAAGCAGTGCATGCCATCAGCTGCAGTTGGATTTGACTGAATGAATTCCAGCTATAGGAAATCATTAATGCAACTGTCAATAGCCTCTAGCTGTTTCTGAGTTTGCAGTCAGCACTTTGAATTCAGTCCCAGAGATGGGCTCAACGCGGCTCAAATCGTAAATCGTAATTCGTAAATCGAAAACTCACGGCGTTACCCGCTCAACTTTATACTTCTTGTCCTGTAGAATCTTGACCACGCCTTTATCCCCGATAAGGTGTCCGGAGCCGACCACCACAAAACATTGCTCCTTGCCCTTCAGGTAATCTTCCACCCGTTCGGCCATGCGAACATTACGGTCTTCAATCAATCTCTTATAAAACGTTCTAGGCTCAAATTGTGTCTCGAGCATAGTTCGCATTTTGCCGTCATCCCCGGCAACGTAGGCTGCCAGTACGTTCTGCGTCCACTCCTTCACCGAATTCACGTCTTTGAGGGACGAAGCCAAAAACTGCTCCTGTTCCTGCTCCGAGGAAGAAGAAAAGATTGAAATCTGGAAGTCGGCCGTCTCCAGCTCATCAATGCGCTGCGCCGCGCTAACTTCATTCAGAAAGTGCTCGTCAACTCCCAGGTGGAAGTCCTCGCCCGCCTGTTGGAAGGCGATAACTGCGCTGGTCAGGGCCGCAAGCCAGGGCTTAAGGTTTTCTAATGTCTCCCGTGGTACGCCGTGTTTGTTGCAGAAATCGTCCAAAGCATCGGAGGTCGGCTTGGAGATGTGTTTGGAAAGCGAGTCCCCCTCGCCATAGACTCCCAGCTCTTGGGTCAGTTTGTCGCTCTTGGCAGAATCAATATTCTTGACATTGACCTCCACCACCAAAACTTTGGAGGCCGCGAAAGCCGATTCCATGGCGTCCGGCAAGGGATAGAGTTCGGGAGTGGCCACGTGCACAGACCCAACCAGGTACACAGTCGTAGTCGGGGAGGTGACCTTCCACATGAGGAAGCGCCGCGAGCCGGCTTGCGCTGGCTTTGCTCCGCCCGTTGCTGCACCCTGAGCGTGCGCCTGGCACGCCACCAAAGCCATCAACAATGTGAAAAGACAAACTGATTTCCTGCGGAGCTTTTGCAGCATGTGGGTTTTCATAGGCACTGGGGTATTCCAACAAATTATAGACGTTCGTAGCGCATGGCTGTATGCTTCGAAAAATGTGCTTCTTGCGGAAAAACTCTTGATGGATATGAAGACGTCTCAGGGTATGACCCGTTCCACGTGATAGTTCCTGGCTTCAAGCAGCTTAACCACACCTTGATTGCCCACCAGGTGCCCGGCGCCGACCACAACGAAGCACTGCTCTTTTCCCTTGAGGTAATTCTCAACGTGCTCCGCCATACGGAGGTTGCGATCTTCGATTAGTTTCTTATAAAACGACTTCGGCTCAGATTCCTGTTGCAACATCTCTTCAATTTTTCCGGTATCTCCGGCGATGTAGGCCTCCTGCAGCTTCTGGATAGACTCCTTGCTGTTTTCCGCCTGCTTAAGTGTGGAAGCTAATAATTCCTGCTGCTCCTGCTCGGAAGCGGAAGCGAAAACCGACAACTGGAATTCGACGCTTTCCAGCTCTTCAATGCGCTGTGGCGGTTTTACCTCGTCCAGAAAGTGCAGATCAATCCCCAGCTTTTGACTCTCTCCACCTTGCTCGACCGAGAGGGCGGTTACGGTCATTGCCACAAGCCATGGCTTGAACAACTCCATCGCCTCCCGCGGCATACCATTCTTACTGCAAAACTCGTCCAAAGCGTCGGAAGTCTGCTTGGAGATGTGTTTGGAAAGCGAATCACCGTCCTCATACATTCCTTGTCCTTGTGCGAGTTCGAGAGTACTGGATGAATCGACATTCTTAATGTTGATCTCTACTGCCAGCACTTTCGAGGCAGCGAACGCGGATTCCATCGCCGCAGGCAGTGGATACAAGTCAGGCGTGCCCACGTGAACCGACCCCAACAGGTATACGGTCGTGGTTGAGGATGTGACCTTCCACATGAGGAAACGTCGCGGGCTCGATTGTTCGGTGGCTGGATTCGCGGCTGCGAGGGCATATCCCTGGCACGCCACCAAAGCCATCAGGAACGTGAAGAAACGAACCGACTTCCTGCGAAACCATTCCAGCATGTGCGTTTTCATAGAGGTGTAAGTGCTCACACAAATTATAGACGTTCTGCGCGCAGGCCAGTTTCGCCGTAAGCGATTTGCTATGGCTTGTTAAGTCTTGCCGTATCTCGTTCTTGCCCATGCCCCAGCGCCGTTAGGCGCGGCATGAGTTAGTCCAGCCGTGGAAGCGCTGGGTAAGAGTAGAGAAACAAGGCAAGCCCTGGAAGGGCGGCACATTGAATCCACGTGAATCCGCTAGCTTTTCTTTGTGTCCTTTGTGTGTATCCTTCGTGCCCTTTGTGGTTAAGTTTTTTATCCCCCTGCCGCTCTATGTCGTCCTTTGCCGTCGAACGCCTCAGCAGCAAACCAACCCCAGCATGGCATACTGCCGCCGTAGGAGAAGAACATCATGCATAAGCTCATTTTCTGTCTGCTACTGGCGATTGCTCCTGTAGCTTTCAGCCAGGAAAGTTCCACAGTGCAGCCGTCATCCCCACCTGCCACGTCCTCGACTTCTTCACCTCCATCTCCTGCACCTCTATCCAAGAAAGACCTGATGGCGAGAGACAAGATTTTTTTCGTAACTTCCGACACGTTTTATGTCAAGAAAGAGGAACTTGAGAAAGGATTGTTGAATCGCGAAGAATTTGAAAAGTGGGGCCTTCTGGTTACGCACAATCAGCGTGATGCCGACGCAATTCTTTACGTGAGGCGCGCGGCCTTTCAAAACAATTTTCCTTATACCGTTACCGATCGCCAAACCGGAATTGTCATCATGGGCGGAGAGGTCAATTCATTGTTCGGCACGGTGCCGGGCAAGATTGCCGGGGACATCGTGAACAAGTTAAGGCCCATCTACGAACCCAAACCCAATACCGCTAAACCCTCGACGCCATAGCCGAAGCATCCTCCAGGTTTCTACGCCGAGTGGTCCCATTGTGGTATCAAACTCTTAACTCCTGAGAAAACGCAGGTTATCATTGTCCCTGGAAGTGTATCCAGCATCCCAGGATGCAGAGCTAAGATTAGAAAAAAGCCCTATAAGTTCTTTGAAAATTTAAGCCGGATGCGGATCGTAATGTCCGCTTAACAGCCTCTCAGGTCACGGCTCCGCCTCGTTCAGTGTTTACGGATATATAACCAATTCGCTTATATCCAACACAAGCTGCTGGTCGTTGAATCCCCTCTGTAAAAAATTGAAAGTCAAAGAGTTAGAGCTGCGGACACTATTTGAGCAAGTGGAGTGGGGGCGCCTGGTTTTATAAGGGGCCGAAGATAACTAGAAGATAACTAAAGGGCGAAGGACTCCTTCTACCCAAAACGTCCCTTGTCGAGTGTCGTGTACTGAAATCGCCTCCCCTTGCCAGCAAGGGGAGGGGGGCGCCTGAAATTCCAGTCGCGTCCATTCGCGGCGAGCTTTCTGGGAACTGTTTCCCTACGCTCTGGTGGGTTAGCATTTACGGATACGATTTTGCTTGTCAGTTCACCAAGCTAATAAGGATAATTCTGGCCTCGGCCGGAGGTTCCCCCTGACCAGACCGACCAAATCGAAACTTTTTGCATTTGATCTCCGCACTACCACGTCTATCTTCATTGCCTTGTTCGGCTTACTATGGTTGCTGATAGAGCGGAACGTACTTATCGCAATCGACACTGCATGGGTATTTACTTTGCTGATTTTTGCTTATATGGCGTGTTGCGTCCTGGTCATACGGAACCGGAGAAAAAAACGATGAAACCCAGGCTGCTTGCGCGTAGCGTTCTTATCATGTTGCTGATGTTTTCGCCCGTCGGGACACAGGCACAGGAGCCTTCAGCTTTGAAGGCATTTCCGAATACGATGGCCGGTTTTATAAAGGCATGCCTTGACCTCAATGGATTAAAAACGCAATTCATCCATAAACTTGCCAAAGATCAAATACTCGACGTGCTCCATGGAGTGCATTCCGATCTGGAATCGCTGCGGTCTGAGAAACTGCGGCTGAAGAAGAGAATTCAACAACACGAAATTCAACAGTCTGAAATCAATAGCGAGATCACAAATATCGAGGTGACGGTGCGCCAGCTTGAATCTAAATTGGTCAGATTTGGGAATGAAATTGAAGTGGTATCAAGCCCGGAGGCCTCCCGCTTTCGGTCCGACGCCGATGACTATCTCAACTCCAAGATGGACGATCTGGAACATCTCCGCCAGTTTAACAATCCACAAAACCCGCAAGATACGGTCCAGGCATTAAATCGCATTGATGCTTCCCTGACTGAGCTGGAGCAGGCAAGCAAGGCTACAGAGTGCATCATCAAGTTAGTGCAGGATAATAAGCGGTGTAAAGATTCTACTTTCAAGCCATAAGACACTTACCTGGAATACTCCTTTCAATTTCGCTGCAAAACAAAAAAGCCCTCGCTGATGCGAGGGCTTCGGTTTGCAACAATTTCTGAAGCTGTTTCTAATACGGAGCGGTGAAGACGGCATTCTGCATAGTAATGTAGAGGTTCCCGTTCACAGAAGGATCAGCGGCAATTCCATGAACAATACTCAGACGGCCCGGCAACGGGCCACCAGGATTTCCGGTTGGCACGGTTGGGGTGCCAATGATCGTGACCACCACGCCTGCAGGTGAAATCCTGCGGATGGTGTAATTGTTGACATCGGCGACATAGATGTTGCCGGAAGGATCTACGGCCACAGCACCGGGGTTATTGAACCTTGCTGCACCGCCTGTACCATCGGTGCTGCCGCGCAGACCAGCGGCACCTGCCAGGGTACTCACCACCCCTGCAGGCGTGGTGATCTTGCGTATCGTGTGGTTGCCGCTATCGCCGACATAAAGGTTCCCGGAGGCATCTATGGCCAGGCCCGTGGGGAAGTTGAAATGAGCCGGGCTGTCACCTTTGCCGGGCGCACCAGCAACTCCCGCCAGCGTGCTCACTACACCCGCAGGCGTGATCATACGAATGGTGTCATTGTTGGTATCGGTGACGTAGACGTTTCCTGAACTATCCACGGCGATGCCTTGCGGTCCGTCGAAGAGAGCGCCGGGGCTGTCATTGCTGCCATTCGTGCCAGGAGTGCCAGCCAGGATGGTCAGCACGCCTGCTGGTGTGATCTCGTCTATCGTGTCATTGTTGGTGTCGGCTACGTAGACGTTTCCTGCGGTGTCCACGGCCACACTATACGGTCCGTTGAACTGCGCGGGCAGACCGGTGCTGTTGTCTATCAGGGTGGTCACTACGGCAGCAGGTATAGTCGCTTTGCGGACGATGTTGTTGTTGGTATCCGCCACAAAAAGGTTCTGCGCAGTATCCACGGCCAGGCCACGAGGTAAGCTGAAACTCGCAGAGGCACCTGTGCCATCTGAATTTCCAGGAACGGATGGCACACCTGCAAAAACAGACAGAGTGCCGGCCAGAACTCGCACCTGGGCGGTGGCGCTCTTTCCGTCAACATTGGTCACCGTAAGTGTGAAGGTGGTGCTGGCACTTAGATTCCCCGAAGGTAGCGGAGTTCCGCTGACGATCGTCCCAACACCGTGGTCAACCGTTGCGGTTCCGCCACCCGCTCCCGGGTCGAAGACTGCCGTGAGCATGACGCTGCCATTCGGACCAACGCTGGGACGGTCTGAGCTGAAGCTGGTGATCGTCGGTACAACAAGCACCGAGAATGTGACCGTAGTCTGAGCTGTAGCCGTGGCCGTAAACGAACCTACGGTATTGTTGGCCGTGAGTGTGTATGTGGTCGTAGTGGTGGGACTCACGCTTACGCTGGGTTTCGTAGTGACATCGCCAATTCCGTTGTCAATACTCAGGCTCGTTGCCCCGCTTACAGCCCAGCTCAGAGTGCTGCTCTGTCCGTTGCTGATTGTCGAAGGAGTAGCAGCGAAATTCGTGATGACGGGCGTGGGCACCACGGTGACGGTCACCAAGGCAATGACAGCCGCAGTAGAAGGACCATTCCCCGTGGCGTTAGTGGCTACAAGCTGATAGGTCGTGGTCGCCGAAGGGCTGACCGTGACGCTATTGGTGCCGGTGACATCTCCAACGCCGTTGTTGATGGTGAGGCCCGTAGCTCCAGTTACTGACCAGCTCAAGGTGGTGCTCTGCCGGTCGCTGATGACCGGAGGGTTGGCGGTGAAACTGTTGATGACTGGTTTGTCTACCACGGTCACCGATATTGTGGCGGTAGTGCTCTTCCCAGCCTGGTTGGTAGCTGTGAGAGTGTAGGTAGTCGTCGCCGTGGGAGTGACTGCGACAGAGGTGGAACTCAAGGGCACAGTATTGGAGCCTGTAAGCGTTCCGTTTCCGTAGCTGATGTTCATGCTCGTCACCCCACTCACAGACCAGCTCAAGACGCTGCTCTGCCCGCTGGTAATGGTTGCAGGAGTAGCAGTGAAACTCGCGATGCTGGGGTCCTGCATGAGACTACTTCCGGTGGGGTTTCCGGCTGTTCCACAGCCCAGGCTCATGGCCAGCAGCAACGCTGAAAAAACAGCGCATACCGCTCGAGTGATCAAAAAAGGTAGACTGCGAACCGGTCTGGCCGGAAGAGAACATGAATTCATGACGGATCTGGATTTCATTAATTGCTCCGGGGGAAAAGTATGTGGCTCAGGGTGTCGCTGACTGCGCGAAATCGTAGGGATACTGTCAATTAGAACTGTAGCTTCAAACCAAATTGCAGCGTACGAGGACGGTGGGCCTCCACTGGATGAAGAAATCCGTTACCAGCAAGGCAGCCGGGCGCGCCGGCGGAGAAGGTCGTTGTGTCGTAGCAACTAATTGTGTTGCTTGCGGTATTACCCTTGATCGGGTCGTAAGTGATGAACTGCGTCTGGTTGAAGATGTTGAAGGCCTCGGCCCGGAACTGCAATGTGCGCTGCTCGCCGCCGATGTTGAAGTTCTTGAGCAGGGACATGTCGAAGTTGGTACGGCCCGGGTTGTTCAGAAAGTTGCGGCCGGCATTGCCCTGGGTCAGGCCTCGGGGAGCTACAAACATGCAGGGGTTGGCCAGCAGCGGACCGACGGTCCCCTTACTGCTGTTCGCGGTGTTGCAGTTAGAGCCGCTCGCGAGGTCGGGATACGAATCAGCACCCAAACCGAGAGCAAAGCCAGCGTTGTCGAGCTGCGAAATGCCCGTGCTGCTGGCCCCGTTGACAACGCTGAATGGCGTACCCGACTGGTAAGTAGTAATGCCTTGGACTGCCCAGCCGTCTAGCAGAGTACGAGTCAGCTTCGACGGACCACCGTACGGTGGCAGATCCGGAGCGGAGGGGCAGTCCTGGCAGTGCGCGTAAGACCGCAGATGTTCTACCAATCGCAGCATCGGCAATTGGTAGAGATAAGTGATGTTCAGCAGATGGCGCTGATCAAAGTCGGAGCTGGCGCGGTTCGCAGCCAGGTCGAAGGCATCAACGAAGTTGGATTCGAAACGATCGGAGGCTGAATCCAGCGAGTGCCCGTAGGTATAGGAGATGCCCAGATCCAACGGTCCGTGGTTGTGGCGCAGGGTGAACTGCATGGAATGATAAACGGAGCTGGCAACGTTTTCGATCGCGGTGATACCGCCAATGCCCTGATACGGACGCAGCAAATTGAGGGAGAAATTGATGCTGTTGAATCCGGGCGGGGCCGGAGTGCCATCACAGGCGGCGATCAAAGCCAGTACGGCGATGGGATTGTCTTTGTAGTAGAGCTTGGAACCGTTGGAGAGCGTGAAAAAGCCCAAGGGGTCGTAAGGATTGCTAAGAGGAATTTGATTGGAAGCACAGAGATGGCTGGTGAGGGGCTCGCCTGGGCCGAAGGGATTATTTGCGTCAGAAACCGGTCTAAGTTGATTGCGTTGCATGGCGACCGCCAGATGGGTTCCCTTGCTGCCCACGTAAGAGACGGTTATCGCTGTGTCTTTAGCGATTTCCTGTTGCACGCCAAAACTCCATTGCTGCACGTATGGCCACACTGTCTTGGCCGGGATGGAAATCACATTCAGTGGATACGCATAGGGGACCTCAGCCTTAGGATTGCCAGTGTAATACCCTATCTGCTGATAACTTAGAGGGTTGTCTTCCTGCATGCTCAGAACCTGCGGCGGGTTCCCCATCAGCGATCCTGCGTTGGCCTCGCTGCCCGTGCCGTGTTCAAAGAACACACCGTAACCGCCACGGATGGAGATCTTTCCCTGGCCAGTGGGGTCCCAGGCGAAGCCGATACGCGGAGCTGGATTGAAGACATGCGAGCTTTGGCAACTGGCGGGAACGCCGTTCTTGCCGCATGCCACCAGACCGTTGGTCATGACCGCATTGAGATTATTAACATCGAGAGGAAGAGGAGACGGTGCAAGGGGATTTGTGACGTTCTTTAAATATCCATGCTGGTAGTCAACGACGAGGTTGGCTTTGGCCATCAATGTAGGGTCGTAAGCGCTGGCTTGCCAGTTATACAAGGCGCCGCCTTCGGGCTGCCAGTTGCCGAACAGGCTGACCCTCATGCCCAAATTGACAACCAGACGGGGGGTGACATGCCAGTCGTCTTGCACGTAGGGCTCAATGATCCAGTAGCGGACCCTGTAGCTGCTTTGGGCGCTATCCTGCTGGTAAGACAGAATCTGGCCTCCTGACGGCAAGAGCGTAGCCGAGCCAAAGTTGTAAAGAAAGTCTGCAAAGGCATTATCGCTGGTGTGAATGCTGCCAATGTTTTTAAAGGTCAGCACTCCCTGCGTGTCGCCGCTATTGGCCCCGTTGGCCGCGTTGATCTCATGGCGCCGGGCCTTGATGTACTGCACTCCGACTTGCAGGGTGTGTTTGCCGATGACCTTGTTGATACTGTCGAGAAACTCTATCGTGCCGCGCCGGTGAGACCAGGGCATGTAGGCAGTATCCACGGTAAGCCCGGTCCCGCCATAAATGGCATTGTTTCCGCCGATGACAATCGCAGGAAGCTTCCCTCCAAATCCGTTGTTAAACAGACGTCCCATGGGGAACTGCAGGGCATCAAGCGGCGAACGGTCCAAGGAAACACCGGCGCCGGGCTGATCGGCAAGATTGATGTTCTGCACAGTGATGCCGAAGGAAAATGTATTCAGGAAGGTCGGAGAAATCATCGTGGTCACATGTACAGACCCACTCGTACCGGGACCGATGAAGCGATTGAGCACGGAGGGAAAGCTGTTGGGCTGATTTTCCCATTGCGGGACGGCGGTGGAGGTCTCCCAGTGGTCGTGTATGCCGGTCAAAGACAGCTGGGTTTTGGAGCCGAAGTTGTGATCAATTCGCAGCAGATCTTCCCGCCAGGAGGTGCTGGGTGAAACTGCCGTGACATAGCAATGCTGCTGATTGTCATCAGGGTTTGCCTTGAAGTTACAACCCACGGCCGAATTCGCTCGCGGGACCAGGCCGGCTTTCAGAAGCGTTGAGGCAACCGGATCAATGAGAAACCGGTTATCTGTAAAAGTTCGCCGCTGGTTTGAAGTCCCCTGCGAAGGACAGTCGGGAAATTTTGAGCGATCAAAATCCACAGTTTCGCCAGCGTTCACAATAGCAGGACACACGTCGCTGAAATCGGCAACGCTGCTGTAGCTCTGGGTCACAGGGTTCCAGCCACGCTCGGCATCGGAAGGAACCGCCTGGTTGAATTCGTAGGGGCTCTTCTCCTGGCGAAATTCTTCGGAGACAAAGAAGAACGTCTTGTTCTTATTGGTGTTGTACACATGCGGGATGAAAAGAGGCCCACCTACTGTGAAGCCATAATCATTTCTGCGGTACAGTGGGGCCTTGCCGGGCGCATCGAAATAATTGCGCGAGTTGAATGCCTCGTTGCGCAGAAACTCATAGGCGTTTCCATGAAACCGCGGACCGCCAGACTTGGGGGTAACCAGGGTTGTACCAGAGGCGCTGCGTCCGTATTCCGCGCCGTAATTAGAGGTCAGGACCTTCAATTCCTGGATGGCATCCAAACTGGGGTAGACAAGCAGGGTGCTATGCCCGTGGCTGGCGGCAATATCAGTGTTCAACACATCGGTGCCATCCACACTGAAAGTGTTGTATTCGGTGCGGCCGCCATTGACACTGTATTTGGCGCTCCCTACTACACCCACCTTGGCTTCATCCTGCCCGGTCTGGTTGCTCACCCCAGGAGCTAGAGCGATCAAGGTTGAGAAGTTGCGACCGTTCAAGGCAATCGACACGATTTGCTTCTGAGTCAGCGTACCCGAGACCTCGGCGTTCTCGGTTTCCACCTGCGTGGCCCGCTGACCTTCGACGTTCACCTCGGTCGAGCTACCGGCGGCCTGCAGCGGGGCGTCAAGAGAGACACTTTCCCCAGAGGTCATGTTAAGCCCTTCGGTCTTGAACTCCGCGAAGCCCTTGGCTGTGACCGAGACGTTGTACTGGCCGGGAGCTAATCCGGTAATCCGGTACTTACCTTCGCCGTTTGTGACAGCGGTCTTGGATTCGCCGGCGGCGTTCCGCACGGTTACAGTGGCCCCTACCACTACCGCGCCGGAGGCGTCAGTAACAGTCCCTTCCAAAGCGGTCGTGCCGCTCGAGACGGCAGCGGTTGCCGTTTCGTTCTGGGAACTCGGACTGGAGGCGTTCTGTGCCTGACACAAGGTGGCAAGCAGGACGAATATGAGCAATGCAATTGAAATGTTTCGCATTAGTTTCCTTTTTTGGGAGGTTATCTTCTGGACATTGCGATGGCTGGAATCCGGACACTACTGAGTGCGTTTCGTTAAGCCCAATCTCTACTGGGCGGGCTTGGTTCGCGCCGCTGCTTCCTTGGATTCGGGCTTGGTATCTTTTTGGGACTGGAGTTCGGTGGCAATCCACACGAACAGGTTGCCGTCGGCAACCGCGCTGTGGAACTGCAGCATATTGTGATACTCGATGACCTTTGCCGTCGAAGGCGCGGCGGCCTTAAGCTTGCCTACAGCGTCGGTGGGCTCACCATTTGGCTCCACGAACTGGATGCGGATGCTGCGGGATTTCAGTTCCGGCAGAAAGCGAACCGGTTCCAGGGGCTCCAACTGTTTGAGAAAATCTGGCTTCAAATAATCTGCACGAGCCTCCTTCTGTAGTACGTCGGTCTTGGCCAGCCAGTCGGGCCAGTCTCCCCAAGGATCAAGCAGGTCGAGCGCCTTGAGGCGGGGGTCTGCGGCAGCAGCGAGAATGGCAATGGCGCCGCCGGAGCCTTGTCCGAAGATGCCAACCCGGCTTATATCAAGGTCGCCCCTGGAATCAAGATAGTTCAGGACCATTTGTACGTCATGCACGGTCGAGGCCAGCGCTTCAGGAAGCTCGCTGACGAACCACTGCCTGGGTGGGTGATGTTCAGCGCGGTGTCCGGTAAACGCCGACACAAAACCTATGGCCGCGGCACCGTTCTGGGTCACACGCTGGCAATAGCCGTCATTCTTGAAGCGGTCAGTCTCGCTGGGGAAACCATAGAGATAGAGCACGACCGGCGGATTCTTCACGCCAATCGGGCGAATCACGTATAAATCAATAGGATCGTTCGGCCGCCAGCGCACCTGCCACAGCTCCCGAATAAATGTCTTGGTGTGTTCTCTGCTGCCTAGCAGAGGTGGCTCGGCATGCAAGTCACTGCCTACCAAGGATAGAGACGAGAAATCCTCTTTCGCGCGAAGCACGGTCACTTCACCCGAGGGTGTCACTCCAAGCCGCGTCCCGGTTGGCAGGTCGATCTGAGGCGTCGGTTCCATGGACTCCGCAGGCGTGACTGGAGGCGCCGATTGTGCGGGTGTGGATCCCGCGGGCTTTTGCTCCTGGCTGCCAGCAAGAAATACCGAGAGAAATGGCAACAATACAACCGCGATATAAATCCTGTAAGACAGAAGGCGAATCAACAAAAGTTCTCCTTGAGTAATGAAATGCAGGGCTGATTCACGAATTCTTTCGAGGAACCAGTTCTAAACTCTGACTCACACATGGACCGAAGCAAGAATGCAGCTTGCCCCCAACCTTCGGGAGCAAGCTGCTTTTCGTTTAGCGGTTCAAGGTAACGTTGCGACTACTGCTTCAGGCTGACCTGCTGGTTCCCGCCGGTGTCGGCGATGAAATCCTGCTCAGACTGAATGGTCAGAACCGCACCACCCATATCGCCGCCGGTCTCAGGTACGCCCGCCTTGAAGCCGTTGTTCGGGCCGAAGGCGATGCCGTTGTCGCGCACGGCCTGACCGTAGTGCGAACGGAATACCTGCATCAAAGGCGCAGGCACCAGGTCAGTGAAGATGCCGGTAGACGGATTGGAAGCCGCCTGGGCATAGCTGACCATCGCCGCAGCGATGCTGGTCGAATCGGAAGCATCGTACATCAACCGATAGTAGCTCCAGACGGGATAAGTGCCGTTGACGATGTTGGGGAAGCTCAGGAGCGGGCAGCTCGGTGAGCAGGCTGGAGGGATACCAATGCCATTGGGATTATCGCTGGCGGCGGCGTAGAGCGGTTCGATGCCGTCAACCGAAAGGTATTTGATGTTAGCTTTGCCTGCAAAGGTGCTGAAACCCCAGAAAGCATAGCCGAGGCCATCCGCATTGTTGTTCACCGCGGTCACGCACTCGCCGGTGCCGACGCAACGGCCACGGGTAGCGTGGTGAGCAAGCGAATCAACGTTGGGATAGATGTGCCACAGTGGGTTGCCGCTTTCCACGGTGCAGGGTTTAACGGTGCAAGAGGTATCGGCGGGATTGATATTGGTGTCCTGTCCGTTGACAAAGCCAGGGGAAAAATACAATTCACCGGCAAGCTCCTGGGAGGCTGGAACGTTCCACTCCATGGTGTTGTAGGTGCCGGAAAGAGGCTCACGGATGTAGGTGTGGAGTGCGAAATCGCTAAGAGTGTTGTCTCTGGAAGCAAACAGGTCGCGGGTGCGGCTGAGATTCCCAGTGAGGGCCTTGGCGAGCATGAAGCGGTTGATGTTCTTGAGATTGGGATCGCCGAGGTGGCCAGCGGTACTCAGCGACTTGTTAACGATGACCATAACCGGGGCGGCGCCGGTGGAGAGTTCGACATAGTGGCGAACCGCGCCGAGAGTGATGGGATCAACGTCGCCCGGGTCAATCGCAAAATCAACCGGGTTGGCCTTTGCGCCGCTTTGCGAGCTCTGGATCGAGGTGCCGATAGGAGACGGACCGTAACCCTGGCCGGTGATGCTGCGGCCTGGGGCTTGGGCGCCGTAGGCGCTCTGAACGCGCATGCTGGCGAACTTGGCGTCTTCGGGCCGGATGTCGGTCGCGGCGGCGTTAAACGTCGCGCCGTTCGCGAATGACTGGATCTGGGCAGGAAGAGGTTCACCGGCGCCGAGTAGCGGAACGATATTGGCATCGGCCACGCCGACCAGGCTGGCGGGCAGCACCAGCGTGCCACTGGCCTGGTAGCCACGGACGCCTACGATAGAGTCGGTGGCAAGATAGAAGCAAACAGAGCCACCCGGGTTACCGGCGGCGGCGGCATCGTTCCAGACAATCCAGATATTGCCGTCTTCATTCACAATGCTGCTACCGGCGCGGGTATCGGAGAGGCTGATGTGGACGGTGCTGCTGCTCTTTTGGGTCCAGTGGTGAGTACCGCACAGAGGTCCGCCGGCAAAGATGGTAGCGCCGGCGGCGAGACCGAAGGTGTTGAACTGCGCGGATGAGCCCAGGGCATAGAACGTCAGCGCCGGGGGAGTTACCGCTTGGGCTTGGTTGACGAACAGCAGTGCCGCTGCAAGCGACAAAGCCGCAAGATATGATTTCAGGTTCTTCATTTCGCAAACTCCTTGGAGGTGCTGGCTATGTTGTGCCAGACCGGGTTGCGGGTGGATAATACAGAACGGATGTGTGCATCTGTTCTGCGCCTCTAGAAATCCAAATGCGCTGGCCATCCGACTAAAGAGAGCTAGTGCGCATGGATGGTGGTGGTGGTTATGGGCGAATGTGCACATCCGCCCGCTTCTTACTCAAAGCCTGCATCAGGTGCCGCACTTGAATATAGGCGGTAGACAACTCTCCTACATTAACGTGCGTTAAAATGACCGTTAATTTTTCTTGAGCGACATGCTCTGTCATCGCTCCCTTTAAGAAATCGAGACTAACTGAACTCGTCATGGGAGAACCTAGAGGCCCATTAGGACAGAATTTCGCGTCCAGTGAAAGCACCCGTGAATGTCTTCCAGGCTGTGATGGCCTTCCGGGCCAGTGACAGCCGTGCCTTCGCTCTGTAAAGAAGCACCGCCACATGCCATCACGGTTTACTGATGAATTGCTGCTAACTGAGCGCTCACTGTGCGAACGATCTCATTGGCTCGACGCATTGTCTTGAGCCTGGCCCGGACCTCGGCGACTTGAGAGGCGAGTTGGGCGATCTGCACCTGCTGCGCCCTAATCTGCTGCTGTTGTTGGTTGATCAGAACCTGTTGTTCTTTCGTCGCCTCGATGAGCAGGGCCGTAAGGCGGCCGTAATCCACGCCTGCGGCCTGCTTGCCGTCGCTGGCCCAACTGACGACCTCGGGAACAACTTCGCCGACCTCTTCTGCAATAACACCAACCTCGTGTTTGCCGCTGGTGGTGAGATCGTAGGAGACACCACGGAGCTGCTGAACCTTAGCCAGCGCACCATGAAGTGTGTGAATGTTGGTCTTCCAGCGGCGCGAGCTGTATGTGTCCCATCCATCGCTGATGGCGTGGCCGGCGCCCTGGGCGATGGTGAAGACGTTCGCCGGCATTGTGGTACCGATGCCGACGTTGACCGCGTTCACTCCGGTCCCGCCAAGCACCAAAGAGTTGCTCTGCGACACGAGAGCATTGGCTCCAACCGCCGTGGAGTTGAACAACTGGGTCGGAGTCCCTGACCCGGCCTGGTAGCCTATCCAGGTATTATTGTTGCCAGAGACATTCTGGTTCTCCGGTATTGCGGTGTATCCGGCCTGGTAGCCGATCGCAACGTTATTGCTGCCCGTCGTCATGAGGGCAACAGACTCGAAACCAACAGAGACGTTATTACTGCCAGTCGTGACACCGCAGAAGCTCCCTTGGCCGAGGGCGGTGTTGTAACTGCCTGAATAGCCTACAGCACCGCTGATTGTTATGCAGTTGCCACCCCACATCGCATCCTGGCCGAGCGACGTATTGAAGCTTCCAGTGCTGTCTTCGTTCTGAGAATCCATACCGACCGCCGTATTATAGTTACCCATGCTGTGCAGCAGCGTAAGCTGACCGACTGCAGTATTATCGTTCCCGCTGACATCCATCTGCAGTGCTTGCTTACCCACTGCTGTGTTCCCGACTCCTGTCGTGATATATGCTCCGGCCAGGCTCCCCACCGCCGTATTGAAGCTGCCCGTGGTAACAGAGACCAATGCGTCCTCGCCTACGGCGGTATCGTCGGTCGCACTGGTGAGGGCATTGAGCGCCGCATGGCCGACGGCAGTATCGCTGTTGCCGGAAATACTGGCAGGATCCATGGTAGCCGTGCCAACCGCTAAGTTGCCCGTCCCGGCCACACTGAGTGGTACATTGGTGATCTTCGACCAATCAAGTGTCAACAACCAGACTGGGTTGAGGTAGGTTTGAGTGGAATCCACCGCATTCGTAACTTGGGCTGCGGTGTAGTCTCCTGCGATGGCAGAGACAGCACCGGTTCTGCCAAACACACTGGTAACCTGGGCGTGGCACAATGAAGCAACAAAAACGAGTAGACCCACAAACACCCTTCGCATGCCTGCGCTCCTTGTGAATTGACAACTGGATGGAACTTGGAGGATCCGGTGTTCAAACCGATCCCGATGAAACGGGCCGCCAAAGGAGAGCTATTCGCTCTCTCATCTTCGACTTCTTTAGCTATTGGATATCCGGGTGATCAGGGCTGAAAGTACAGTTACGGCGAACAATCAAGATTTCGAAGTGAGACGGGGCAAAAAATGGCACCCAGCCCCGACATTCAATCTGAAAATGCTCTAATGCAAGCGGCTTTTGTTCGCTATCGTCTCCGTACCGTTCGCAATCATCTCCGCATTTTCTGCAATTACGAAATATAGTGCGATACCGTAAGTCTGTTTGCCCGGCACGCCGATGATCTCATAGGGGGTCCCGTCATAGAAGTAGTACCGATCCCGGAATCGCCGGGCATCGGGGCTCGGGTCAAGGGCCAGTCTCACCAACGCCTGTTCAATGACCGCAAGGTCTGGATTGGCAAAGGCAAGCAGGCCCCACGCCATGATGCTTCCTGGGGTCAAACAGCGACGGTTGGGATTGTGCATGTCGCAATACGCTGACGGGGGATATCCGAACTCGGGACTGATGGAGCCAACTCGGTTCCAGCCGTCACTCCCGTCAAAATAATTGTGAAACAGAGGACGAGAGAGGTCGCCATTAAACACCCGATAGGCGTACTGGTTCGCAACAAGATGCAGATCACGGTACTGGGGAAATTCCGAGCCTGTCGCCTTACGGTTTTCGTAGAGTGCACGCAAAAAGACGGGAAGGCGAGAGGCATGACTGATATCCCAACTTGCATTTTTCTGAACGCGTTTTTCGGCCAGGGTGGGAAACTTCTCCCCGGTGACAGCGCTATAGTCGTATTCGGAATGCGCGGTATAGTCGCCGTTGAAGTAGCAGACGCTGCCAACCTGCTCTCCCTTGAAGTTTTTTGTCTCGGGGTAGTTGGTCCGCTTGCTCTGAAAGAAGCGGATACCCGTCTGTAAAGCCAAGTGCAACATCGCAACTTGATTGGCATCGAGGAAAACAAGCGCGGGATCGTTAGCGTGTGCACCAAGCATCTCAGCGGCGGAGGCGAGCAGCCAAAGATCTATGTCAGCCATTGCCGTGTCCCATGGGGCTTCACCTTTGAGACCGCGCATGGCAAGATTCCACAGCTCGATGCGCGCCACGGGCGGGCCACCACCGAGCGCCGGAAGGCGCTGCTCGACCAGGTAACGATTCAATTGATCTATAACGATGAACTTTGTGTACTCGGTAGCGAAGGTCCTCATCGCCTGAGTCCGCTTTCCGTCGGGCAACAGTGATATCAGCCGCAACAGTTTCGCTGCCGGATAAAGCCACTGCACGTTGTAAAGTTCTACGTCACCCGTCTTATCCTGAAATGGCACCGCAAAAGTGCGGTCAGAGGGATTGACGCCCGCCATTCGCTCCCGAGTCAGAGGCAAAATGTCTGGTCTTTTCAAGAGAGTGCCCATTGTTTCGGTGCGCGTCAACATCAGCAGGTAATACTGGGCGACATCATCCATAGTCTGTAAATCGTCGCAGGCGTGGGCGGAATCTACCCCAGGAAGCAAGTACAGCTCCGCGTAATACATGGATTGCCCGTTCAGGTGGCTATTAGGAATAATTCCCCACCGGTGGCCGCTCTCATCCCATCGGACCCCGGAAAAAGCCACACCCGTCATCAGGCGGCCGGTTTCCTCCCAAGTATGTCGCAGGGTTTTGCAGTTCGCCTCTGGCTCGGTGAATGTGCCGAACACCAAACGGAAATCTTGAACAGAAGGCCCACCGTCAAGACGCACGTGGTAGTTGATGCCCGGTATCAGCCCCACGTCATTTGCATGAAACTCCGACTTGGAACCGCTGAAGCTGCGGGTCACAACTGGGGTCTGGAATCCAGATGCGTCATCAATTTCCAATTTGTGATGGCCAGATTTGGGTATGCTGACTTGAATGAGGTCTGTACCTTTTTGTTGGACGATCTGAAAATCAGACGTAGCCCATAACGGGAATACGTAGACCGCCAGCGTTATTGCAGCCAGCAGATATTTTGTAGGGTTGCCTGCCATAAACGATCAAGCAAACTTCGACTGTTGTGCCCGGTTGGCGTGGGCGTGCTGCTCTAATAACGCCGGGGTCAAAGGCACAACTTCAGGCCGTGTCTTCGACTCCGACTCCCACTGATACGCGGGAATGATCTGTTTGACTTTCGCGCGAACCAGATCACCGAACCGGCCGTGAGCGACCATTTCAAGTTCATACAGACGGCGGCGAAGATCGGACCAACTGGGCAGAACGGTTTCTGCGCACATGACTTTCGGCAGCAGCGTGGGCAGACGCACTTCCGAATCGTAGAACAACTCCTCGTGCAGCTTTTCGCCCGGACGCATTCCGGTGTAGACAATATGAATGTCACTTTCCTTCTTGCCTGACATGCGAATCAGGGTCTTGGCAAGATCGAGAATGCGTACGGGCTCTCCCATATCGAGAACGAGAATATTGCCGTGCTCGCCCACCGTGAACGCCTGCAATACCAGCGACACTGCCTCCGGGATGGTCATGAAGTAGCGGGTCATCTCCGGGTGTGTCACTGTAATGCACCGGCGCGTGCGAATCTGTTCCTGGAATACGGGGATGACACTGCCTTGTGAGCCGAGGACATTGCCGAACCTCACCGAAACACAGCGCATGCGCGAGGGCTGGCGCGAACCGACAATCATCTCGCCTAACCGCTTGGTGCAGCCCATGAGACTGCTCGGCTTGACCGCTTTATCTGACGAGATCAGAAGAAAATCTTCGCAGCCACATTCTTCGGCAATTTCTACCAGGTTCAGCAAACCGAAGACGTTGTTCTTGAATCCTTCGTAGGGGTTCTCTTCTGTCATCGGAACATGTTTGTAGGCTGCGGCATGAAAGATCACGCGGACACCGTGCTCCAGGAGCTGCTGACGCATGCGCTTCGTGTCAGTGATATCCGCAACCGAAAAGACGGTTTCCACATCGGAACCGGCCAGGGTATGCTGCTGCAGGTTAAACAGAGGTGTCTCGGACTGGTCCACGCAAATCAGCTTCTTCGGCAGGTAACGAACGATCTGTTTGCACAACTCGGAGCCAATAGATCCAGCAGCGCCGGTCACCATAACGACCCGCCCGCTCAACTTGGAGCGCACGTTCTCTGACTCAAGCCGCACCGGTTCGCGCCCCAGCAGGTCGTCCAAGTTCACCGCGCGCAGCTCAGAGATCGTGACCTTGCCATCAATAAGGTCAGCCAGGCCGGGCAGTGCGCGGAAAGGGACTCCGGAACGCCCGCAGAAATCGGCAATCCGCAGCATCTGCGTGCCGGTGGCTGAGGGAATTGCGATCAGAATCTCACTCACCGCCAAGCGATGCGCCAGCAGAGGAAGCTGGTCAATCGTGCCCAGAACGGGAACACCACAAAGTTTGGTCCTCTGTTTTTCCGGGTCGTCATCCACCAAACCTGCGGCGAGATAGTTTTTGGTCTTCAGCCCTTGCAGTAGTAAGGCTGCTGCCGAACCAGCCCCAACGATCAGCACCGGGGTTTGCGCTCCCAAACGGCGCGCCTGTTTCCACTGGAAGACCATACGCGCACCCACGCGCAGGCCAGCAAGAAAAAGAAAAGCAAGCACCCCCTCCAAAACATAGATCGAGTACGGGAACGAACGGACCCCCAAAAACACACGCTCGACGATGAAGAACATGAGCGAGCCGAGGGAGACCGCCTTCACCAAGTCCTTCAGGTCCCCGATGCCCGTGTAGCGCCAATAGCCATGGTTCAACTTGTAGTAATACATGCCAATCAATCGAATCGCTACCAGGACCGGCACAGCCAAAAGCAGCACTCGCAGGCGAGGCAGGGTGAAATCAAAGCGGAGCAACCACGCCGCCACGAGGGCCGCGCAAACTGTGAGCGATTGCCCCAGGAATATGATCCAATTGCGCCATCGTAGCAGCATGTTTCTTCCTTCCCCACTCTTCCCGGGACGATTTAAACTTCCCATAAATTCGGCCATATATTGGAGTGAGGGAACTACACGCTCCCCGTTGTGGCCGTATATATAAGGTTGGTTCTGTTATGGCGCGTCTGCGCCATGACCTGCTCCACCACCTCGCAAGTGCGCTTGATATGCACTTCGTTGAGCGTCGGGTGAACCAAGAACATCAGACTGTCTTCACCCAGTTCGCGAGCGACTGCGAACCGTTCACGGGGCCGCCATTCCGGAGGGAACGCCTCTTCGAGATAGACTTCGCTGCAGCTTCCAGTGCCGCAGGGCACACCTTGCGCCGCTATTGTTTGGGCGATGCGGTCGCGGTCCCATCCTTCTGCCAGCTCTTCTGGCATGACGAAGGCGTAGTACTTGTAATAGGCGTGGCCGACGTATTCCGGCACCGCCGGAATACGCAGCCCCGGTACACGCGTGAGATGCTCACTCAGCATCGCGGCATATCTGCGACGGGTGGCGACCCACTGCGGCAGTTTACAAAGAGCCACGCGTCCGACTGCGGATTGCACTTCGCTCAAGCGCCAATTAGTTCCAAATGAATCGTGCAACCAGCGGAAGCCGGGAGGATGTGTGCGGCGATACAGCTTTTCGTGGCTTTTGCCATGGTCCTTGTAGGACCACATGCGTTGCCACAGCTCTTCGGAGTTGGTGGTCACCATGCCGCCCTCGCCAGCGGTGGTCATGATTTTGTCCTGGCAGAAGGAGAACGCTGCAATATCGGCGAAGGAGCCAACCGGCCGTCCTTTATACGTTGCCCCGTGCGCCTGGGCGCAATCCTCGACCACCTTCAGGCCACGTTCGCGGGCCAGTTCCAGAATAGGATCCATCTCGCAGGGCCAACCCGCAAGATGGACAACGATGATTGCTTTCGTCGCCGGAGTGAGGACTGCACGAACCGTTGCGACGGTGATGTTTTGCGAATCGCTATCCACATCGGCACACACGGGACGCGCACCCACTGCGACCGCACAACTGGCCGAGGCAATGAAGGTACGGCTGCTGGTGATAACTTCGTCGCCCGGGCCAACGCCGAGTGCGCGCAAAGCCAATTCAAGGGCCACTGTGCCATTGGCCACGGCAACGGCGTACCGGCATCCCGTAAATTCGGCGAACTCACGCTCGAACTGGCGTCCTTCATTGCCCGTCCAATAGTTAACATTTCCCGATTCGAGAACACGGACCGCGGCGGCAATTTCATCCGGCGCGAAGTACGGCCACGGCGCGAACGGCTGCTCCATCGGGAGAACCACCTTCGGTTCATGATTGGCGCAGGCATTCATGAAAAGTTTCGTAACGGGAATGGGTTGACTGCGAGGCATTATTACGAGACGCGACTACGCCTTGGACACTTGGCCTTGCGCATAAACTTGACGATAGCTGGGAAAATAGCTGAGCGCTTCATCATGGGCTATGCCGTAATGTTCGCGGCTATACAGATCCAAGAGGGCGTAATCCTGTTCGAGATGAACTCGCTTATAAATGTGGAAGGCGTGGCGCAGCCGGGAAAAAGTTGACTTGAAACGAAAGATACCATCATCAGACTTGTAGCCTCCGCCGAGGATAAGCCGTTTCTTCCCGGCTTCCTGCGCCCAGCGAATCGTCTCCCAGATCACGGCATTCGTAGGGCGTACATGCTGGAAGGCCGCGTCAGCCCCGCCGAGAAACGAGAACACATCCGTATCATCGTGCAGGTAAAGCGTAGCGGCAACAATCTGGTCCTTATATTCGGCGAAGACAAACCGCGCGTTTTCCGGCAGCTCTTCTCGAAAGGCATGAAAGAAGCTGGAAGGAAAATAGTAGCCCTCCAGGGCGTGATTTCGCCGCATAGTGTCCTCATAGATCCGGCAAAACTCACGGATATGATCATCGGTCGAAGCGGCGAAGATTCTGACACCTTCCTGATTTGCAACGGATATGTTCTTCCGGCAGGAATGCTGAAGCTGTTGGCGCCATAGCTCTTCGGAGCTAAGAGTCAGGTCTACCCATACGATATCGCGATTGTAAACACAACCATTCGGGTTCAACACAGCCCGCGCACTGGACCAGGGATGGAGATGGGCGAACTCGGTCACGATCCCTTCTGACTGAAAAAGCGCACTGCAAAGAGCTGGAAAAGCAGTGATAAGGTCATCGTCAGCGCCGAACATCAGAGGTCCTGTGAAATCTGGCGTGCCTGAATCCCATTTGCCCCTCTCTGTAGTCTTGAACGGCAAGTCATTCGTAGAACGAAGCAGCAGTGGATAGCAAATGCAGGCGCTATCTGATTCCACCACGTAGAGACGCAGAGAACTTTGCCGGAATTCCGCGCATATTCTGGCGTAGCCAATGCTCCCGAATACACTGCGGCTTTCTGGCAGATATCTCAGCCACCTCTCGCGATCACTGGTTGTCAGGTAATGCTCTCGGAGCATCTTCTCAAGCCACCGCTTCGGTGGAGCATGCCTGGCCGGTAAGTTCCACAGCCATGGCTTCAAAGCGATCTACCAGCAAGGGGATGCTGTATGCCTTTTCGATGTAGCGGCGTCCGCGCACTCCATATTCCCACAGTTGTTCCCGCGACTGGCTGGCAAGAAATTCGACGGCACGCGCAAGTTCGGCTGGATTATCGGCTTCTACGGAAATGCCGGCGCCCGAATCACGCACGACATCATCATTGGTGCAGCTTCCAAACACGACGGGACGACCGGCAGCGAGATATTCATAGATTTTCTGGAAGCTCATCCAGCTCTTCGAGGCGCCATCGTTGCGATTGTTGATGATGAATGCATTGGAGCGATGCAGCACCTCTGCTACCTGCTTCTTAGGTACGGGATCGTCGAAGCGGACATTGTGGATGCCTTCGTTTTTCGCTCTTTCGACAAGCCCGGGCTTGTTTACACCATTACCAACGAACCGAATCAGCACATTCTTCACGCCATCTCCCTGCAGAATCTTGGCGGCATCCAGAATCGCATCGAGACTGTTCCACTGGTTGTGCGATCCCAGATAGGTCACTGTGAACTGGCCATCGTCAGGGGCGGGCCGGGGTTCGGGATTCATGCCGAAGTCCACGCCCTGAGGTATCCATACGATTTTTTTTGGGTCGGCACCGTAACGCGACATGAGATCGCCAGAATGTTGGGAGAACATGACAATGCCGTCAGCCTTTGCGTACAGGTAACGCATCGTCCTATCCACCAGCAACACAAACGGATGATGCTTGGGATGACCGCCAACCTCGGTCAGTATGTAAGGCCACAGATCACGTATCTCAAGCACGAAGGGCACGGCGTAGCGAGAAGAGAGCCGTTCGGCAGCGAGCGCCGTAAACGGGTCGGGACTCGACCCAAGAATCAGATCGGGACGCGGCAGCTGCGCGGCCCAGGCTCCTCGCCAGACGTGATAGGCAAAGTCGAACATGTTGGCAACGCGGGACATGGAGTTCGACTCGTAACCACGCGACAAAATGAAAGTAAAGGGTACGCGGTCGAACATCTGACGCTCCCACTTGGCGCCCGGGTTCATGATCATGTGTTTCCGTGTCAGGTGGTTGAAGCTGGAGGCAATGATCTGCACATCGTGTCCGCGGCGGATCAATTCACGAGCATGGCTGTAATGGCGTGTGCCACCCGCGTCAGTTGGCGGCAATGCATAGTGATTGATGAGCCAGATGTTCACGATTCAGTCCTGTGTGATCAGTCTTGCTGGTGCGTTCCGCTTGCGGTGGCAGGCACCTTGACAGCAAACTGTGCCGTCCAACGCTCCAGATCGGAGCGCGTGTGAGCGTCGGCCCCGATGACAAGGGATTCGGGAGACAGAGTCGCGGCCATGGCAGGACTCAGCACACCCCACCGTAAGCTAAGCTCGATGAGAATGCCCGCGTCGCGGGCCGCCTCCAGCATTTTGCGATAGAGTGTCTCCTGCTCCAAGGCCAGGCCACGCTTTACGTACCAGAGGCCGGGATGCACCCAGACAAAATCGATCTTTGGCCAACGGCGAGGATATGTCGCAACGACTTGCAGAAAGGCCTCAAGCAACAGACCAGGATTGTCAGGGAATTTGTGTTCCGCGATTCCAATCACTGCCGCCGCACTCAGGTGCTCGTCGCTGATATCGAGTGTGCCATCGGGCAACAGTTTCGCCTCAAAGCCCAGCACGCTCTGAACAACTCCATCGTTGCCAGCGAGTTGTACTTCGGCGGAGAAGCGCTTTACATCGTACCGAGGCTCGCGCCGGATGTGTTCCAGGAATATCACCGTATCGGCCCCGGCATTTTCTGCAAAATCCACATATTCGGCAACTGTGAGATGCCCGTCGGTATAAGGCGTATGCATGTGGAATAAATAGTGACCACGCCACCAATCAGATCTCAAAGCAGTCTCCTGACTCCACGCCAACTCCACCCCAGTAACGCAGGAATTCTGAAACATACAGAGGCTCCGACAACTTGCCGACCGGGTCTTGGAACAATTCCCTCACCCCGAACCAGATCACATTGGCTCCGCTGAACACGCTGGCAACCATTGTTCCCTGGATTCGTGGGTTGCATTCCAAGACCTTGGGGGTGCCGTCGTGAGCGAGCTTGAATTGAAAACCGAATGCATAGCGAAGTCCAAGCTCGCGGCCGGCAGCCAATGTGTATTCCGTCAAGTCCTCCCGCAGTTCGGTGCGGCTGTGGAACGTGATGCCAGAGCGGATGCTCTCACGCACCCGTGGCACCGCGACCGAGAGTTGCGAACCAATAAACGCATCCACGGAGTACTCGCAGCCGGGCAGGTATTCCATCACCAGCAGCTCCGGCCAAGCGCCGCGCCGTAAGATTGCGATCAGTTCTTGCAGGCTGATCTCCAAGCCCTGGGGCTTCTCGGTCAGGAAGCGTCGCACGTCCCAGGCGTCTTCGCGGAGAATCCGTACCCCGCGCATCCCGTTAGACACGGGAGGCTTTACCACCACTGGCACATCTGGATACCCGAGCTTACTCGCCGCTGTGACCAGTTCGTCTTCCGTCTTGGTTCGCTGGCAGACGGGAGCAGGCAGGCTGAGACGCTCGAAGACTTTGATCACCGCGTCTTTGTCATTGGCAGAGGCAATCGCAGATGCATCTGACACCATAACTCGAATACCTGCTTGCTCGAGTTCCGTAAGCGAAGATGCAAGCTTGGCCGTTTCCCGAGTCGTCTGCGGCAAAATCGCTGATACGTTTTCGAGTTGGCAGATCTTCAGCAATGCCCCGATATACTCTGAGGTTTCAGGTGGTGGCACGATGCAGAACTTATCTGTCAGCAACGCGCCCACGACCTTTGCCTGAGTATCCACACCGATGATGCGCACTGGACGACCATCCGGGTTGTGCCGCAGTGCGTAAAGAGTGCCGCGAATGCCGGGCGCACCTGCGCCGGTCACCAGCAAGGTCAGCGTTTCGCCACTCGTCACCATTTGACCCGTATCACTTCGAAGGCTTCCGCATATGCGGCCCGAACCTGCGCGCCGCGTACTTTGGCCAAGCCATAAATGAACTCACTGGAAAAGTAGGGGCGTTGCAGCTCCAGTTGGCTCTCATAGGCCTGCAGTGCCGCCCATTTACTCTCGATATGTTTCTGTTCGAGCACCACAAACGCCTGAGCTGAAAAGTTGATGTGGTTCCATGGCAATTCGTATCCCCACAGGGTCACGTCTTTGAATGCCCGCACCGATTCGGCATGCAGCACTTGATGATCCTGGTGAACGTCGGTGCTGGCGGTGACAAAAACAGCCTCGGGCTGGAGCCGCCGTTTGAGTTGCACCAGCTCCTCCAACACCTCCTGCCGGTGATAGGAAAGACGGCGTACCGGATAGTCGTAGACCAGTGTGCCTTCCGGTTTCACGCCAAGCAAGCCCATGGCACGCGTAAACTCACAGCGCAGCCGACAGGCAGGCGAACCGGCGGGCAGTGATTCCTCTGCAGTAGAGAACGCGGCAACCGATACTTCCGCACCACTTTCGAGCAGCCGCGCAATGGCGCCGCCGCAACCCAACTCGGCATCATCGGTATGAGGAGCCAGCACTAACACGCGCGACACACCCTCGAATAGACTCCGCATATTGTTTTTAAAGTCCGCACACGTGAGAAACGGCGCCTGACTTATCCTCGCCCTGCGGGTTGCAGTTCGGCGTAGGTATCCATGAGACGCTGCGACTCGGACTCCCAGTTATAGGTCTCAGCAACGGCGCGCTGACCGTTGCGACCCATCTCAGCCGCCTGCGAAGGATTGCGGAGCAGCCAGACCAGCGCTTCTGCTATGGCCTCTGGATTGAGCGGATCAATCAACAGTCCGCATGCCGCTGGTTCAATGACGCGCCGGCAGACAGGGAAATCAGAAGCGAGCACCGGCAGTCCGGCCGACATATACTCGAACACCTTGGTCGGTTGTCCGTGCAAGTAATTCCCGTGCGGGTGATGCAGCACCAAGCCGACCCGGGCTCGCGCCAGCAGCGCCGCGACTTGAGGACGACTAAGCTGGCCCAGATATTCGACCACTCCATTTTCGCCGCCGCCGCCGAATTCCGCCTTCGCCCCCGATCTCACCTGGCCGCCGATCAGCAGCCTCGCCGGCATCTTCTTCGCCACCAGATGAATTGCCTGCGTCATCTCTCGCAGTCCGCGTAGGTCCGCCAGGCCGCCGACATAGACCACAACAGGGTCGCGCTTCTCATAAGGCAGGCTCTCGGAACAGCGAAGCTCGTGAGTCCACGGAAAGTTCTGGACAACTCGCGTCTTGCCAGGGCGAAATTTTCCTGCGATCTTCGGCGTAACCGCGATGACACGATTGCAGGCAGCGGAGAACACGGCTTCACAAACGCGTACAGCAATGGCAGCCGGGCCGTGCAGCGCGACAGGCAGCCACTTTTTGCCGCTCATCGTACCGCTGTAATCCTCATGCACGTCGTAGATCACCTTCTTCCCCCGCATTCTCAGGAGAACGCTCATCGGTAACAATTCCGGATCGTGGAAATGGTAAATCTCCGCGTTTTCACGAACCGCGGCCCGGTAAACCTGGGGAACGGTGTGCATCAGACGTTCGCGGCGGTCGCGCGGCGGCGTAACAGCGCGCAGCTTTACACCATCCCGGACCAAATCACCTTCCGAATGCGGTGCAATCAGCGTAACATCGTAACCCGCCATGGCCAGTGACTTGCACTCCTTGTGAAAGATGCGGGTGTCAAATGGAGGATGCACCGAGGTCAAATGGACTACACGGCAAGGCATAACCGTCTCCATCTATCCAAAAGTAAGATCACGACTGAGATTACCGCCATCATTTGTGATTGGGACTGAATAACGAGCCAACTCCGCCTCGCCTGCTTGTTGTTTCGCGTATGCAATCGCTTCTTCCAGCGATTTCGGGTTCGGCTCTTCCCCGAAGAGGATCACTGCCGTTGTTCGCCACAGAATCCTCATGTCGAGCCAAAACGAGCGGTGGTCCACATACCAGACGTCGAGCATGATCCGTTCAGGCCAGGAGATCTCAATGCCGCCATTCACCTGCGCCCAACCTGTCAGACCAGGAGGGATATCAAGACGCCGGCGCTGAAAGGCTGAGTATTCTTCTACCTGCTCCAATACGGTCGGCCTCGGTCCGATCAGTGCCATGTCGCCGCACAGCACACTGAGCAACTGCGGAAGTTCATCAATCTTGAAACGACGTATCCACCTGCCAACGAGTGTGACCATAGGATGGTCTCCCCGAACCTGGCCGACTATAACCGCGGGGAGATTATTGACTCTCATGCTGCGAAACTTCAGCAGCTTGAATGGGCGGCCGAACAAGCCGGCTCGCGTTTGACGATAGAAAACCGGGCCACGATCAATAAGCCAGATCGCACAAGCAGTGATCAGGAAAATAGGCGAAACCAGCAGGAGAAGCATGGCGCTGCCAAACACGTCAACCACCCGACGTACCATCTTGTCCGAAGCCTTTCCCCGCCGTGGGATGTCCCCTTTTGGGAAAATTCGATCCGACTTCAATGCAGACTGCCATCGCGCATGAGTCAAGGGATTACTCATGCGGAGGCCTCGGCCAGAATCGCCAATTGGCTTTCCTCGATCTCGTGCTCTGGCTCTTCGCTGGGCCTGGCCATTGGAGTAAGGTAGAGCAACATAGCTACAGCCAAACCTCCGTGGGTGATCAACACAGTGGTCGGCGCCGAATTACTCAATGCCAATGCAGGCATTGCGGCCAGCAACACCGCCAGTTCGAAATTACGTCGCGCGGCGATAGAATCGTACAGCCAAATCGCAAAGGCCACTAAGAGCGTGAATCCCAGAATTCCGGCTACGCCTAAATCAGCGAAGCCCTGGGCCCACAGATTAGCGTTCGCGTCTGTATTCGAGCTGCCGAAATACACGAAACCGATTTCTCTTGAAGTCTCAAGCACGCTTGCATCCCGATAGAAATGGTAGGCAATCCCGGCATGGGACACCTGCGAGAAGTGCTCGAAGTAGAAACCCGTCAGCAACCCCGGCCCCGCCAGGGTACGGCGTGTGAACAACGAAGAAAAGAACACGTTGCCGGTGACGTGATCGGCCAGCGCGCAAATCAGGATGATCGCGATCAAACCCGAGGTGAAAGCGAAACCAAAGTTGCGCCGCCAGCGCCGCATGAACACTAACACCATCGGCAAGAACACAGCGGAGAACACGACGGTCTTGAATCCAGTCACACCAAAAATGATGGCCTGGCCGATGATTCCGGCAGCCAGGTACAGAACCCGGCGATTGGCGATCCCGAACGCAATCAGAAATGGATTGAGCGCCTGGCCCAACTGTCCGACAGCATAGCCAAGGAGAGCCCCGCGCTCGGCAATGTATTCGCTGCGAATGTCGTACTCACTTGCTCCGGCAAACACGGAAGCCACGTTCGCCAGCACATTCGAGCTCCCATACGTGCACGCAAATCCGAGGCAAACCAACCAGATGAGTACGAATGCGGGCCAGAACAGAGTAGGACTTAGAGTGATCCGGCCGATTGCGAGCAACTTGGCCGAACAAACCAGGCAGAGAACGCCCATGCTTAGTAACAAGGAAATCTGGAGCGGGAAAAGCTTCTCAATCGGCACGCTCAGGCTCAACGTGGGCACCAGAATTGACGGTACGTAGGCAGCAAGATAGAGCCACCACACAATCAAAGCCGAGGGCCGGGAGAGAGAGTACGGCAACAACAACGCCGGCAGCACAGTGAGCGCAATCAGCCAAATCATCGTCCACGAATCGGGCCACGCCAGCCTGTAACCGTCATAGGAGAACGCGGGCGATATGATGACCGCGTATGTCCACAACAGTGCACTCATGTAGGCCCCGGCCACGAAGAGGCTCAGGAGTCTTTTCATTTCGCGCTCCCGGCCATTACGTCATCCACATCATGATCATGTGCTTGCGCAATTCGCTCGACCTGTTCAATCCGCTGCCCGAGTACCCCGACGCCGTACAGCTGCTTGCCGAACAGCCGCCGGTATGTTCCCGGAGACTGCACTGCAACAAAGGCGAATCCTTGATCCTCGAACCATTCCAAGACTTCGTTATAGCTGTGCCGGTGGGCGTAACGTGGAGAGAGCCAGTCGCGTAGACCATGATTTGTATTCGCCGGCTTCCACTTGTCCTTGTGGCGGAGTGTCATCTTGATGGGCACGTGAAAAATAGCAGTCAACATGGCGAAAACAGCATCGCGCAACGGTTTCGGTGAACGACTCACCAACGGCCGCAACACTTTCTCAAAATTCCATTTGGAGCGAAGAACCACCCCTTTAAAGCCCTTCGGAAGCAGGTGTGAATCCAGACTGTAGACCCAGATAAACAGATGCCCGCCAGGGGAGGCAAACGATGCGATCGAATCAAATGCCGCTTTGGTTGAATACGTATGGTGGATTACCCCCTGGCTGTAGACCACATCGAAAGTGGCGCGCCTAAATGGGAGATGGAACAGCGACGCAATCACGAGGTGAAATCGGGGAGTGGTGCGGTGAGTTCGTCCTCTCTGCAACAAGGCGAAGTTCAGATCAACCCCAATAATCTCGGCGTTGCCCACGGCGGTTTGGACTGCCACCGTTTCCGCCCCAAGACCAACGCCTATATTTAAAACCGTCTTGAATTGATCATGCGTCGGCTGCAGCGGCCTTAACCAGACCTGCCGGTTAAGTTCGATCAAGTCGTCAAGGGTTGAAGTAAAAGAAAGCTCATTGTCCTGAAGCCGATCCCATTCATCGCTGAAGGTTTCCTGTACCGATCTTTCGCCCGCCTCCGGATTGCCCGTCGGCATGGTGTAGCCCGAGACCACACCCATATGCTGCTGGTGCTTTTCACTAAATTTCCTGTGAACACACGTGGGAAAGATGAGCATGACGGGGATATACTCCAGCACCGGGTACCAGACGCGGCAACGCGCGCAGCTCAGCACGCCTTCTTTGACAACAGTCTCATGATCCAGCCCCCGATACTGTACTGATTCTGGCTGCGCCATCTGCACGCGTTCTTCGACGAATGCGTTCAGGTTGAGATCGCCGCCGCAAACGGGACAGCAAAGTAAGTCCCGCAATCTGTTCTTCAACTTCTCCTCCTCACAATGCTCCGGGTCCTGAACTAAGTTTGGAATTTGACTCCATAAACAGGCAAAGATCTGTTAGCTGTAAACCACGCCCAAGTCTTCTGTCCATCGGATGAGATTTACCCATCGCCATATACGGAAATCAAAGGGACTTCGACCTTTGCGGACCGACTCCCACTCCTGCTGGGCGATATCAAGGTTCAAAAAGGGAACGTGATGGGCAGCATCGCTGTCCAGAGTCGCGCGTACCCAACTATCCAGCAGCTTCAGCCAACTATCTTCGGGTGTGACAAAACCGAGCTTGTCGCGCCGGTCGAGTACGACGTCGGGCACGATGCCGCGCATGGCTTTTCGAAACACGGCCTTCGATGTGCCATCGGGAGCAATGATGTACTCTTCCGGAAGACCCTGCAGAAAGCACACCAAGTCGGGGGTCAGAAATGGAACTCGACTCTCTACCGAAAAGGCCATGGAATTCCGGTCTTCGTATCGCAACAGGCAAGGCAGGGTTTGACTGACACTGCGCGAGAGGCTCTCCCTCAGAACGTCCCGAACCGTGGTGTAGTTCACAAATGCCGGCCCAACTCCCCGCTCGGAGAACCAAATGCGATTCAGCCACGCTGGGATTGCATCTTTACCCGCGAACTTGCGCGCAACCGATTGCAGAGCAGGCGGCAAGAGATAATCGGCACAGCAGGCCAGCCCCTGATACTTACCAAATCCCTCGAGGTGCGAGAAGCCTTGCAGAAACTTCGCCGCCTGCGACCAGCAGCCATGGCGGAGCAGCGAAGCAAGCCGCGCACCCAGGTAATGCCGGTAGCCGCCCAGGATTTCGTCGGCGCCCTGGCCATCGAGCATCACCTTGATGCCTGCTGCCTTTGCCGCGCGAAACACCTGGTACTGCGCATACGCGCTCGTGCCTCCGAAGGGCTCGTCATGGAAATGCATCATGGTATCGAGATCGGCGGCAAGTTCGTTCGCCGTGGCCCGCACTTTATGGACGTGCGCTCTCGCCTCATGCCCCACGATGTCGATCCAGCGCTCTTCACTGATGGCCTTGTCTTCAGCAATGAAGCTAAAAGCGTGGATCTCGGCGTTGGTATCCAAGTGACGAATTGCCATCACGATTGAGGAGGAGTCAATACCCCCGGAGAGCGCCGCGCCCAGAGGAACATCACTGCGCAAATGCAGTTCAACGTTGCGCAAGAAGAGTTCGCGGACGTGTTGCGCCGCCTCGTCGAAGGAGATATCCAGGTCGCCATCGGATTCGGGCGACCAGTAACGTTGCGGCTCACCAGGACTGCCGCCCTCCAATGATATTTCCAGGATGTGCGCCGCCGGCAGTTGCTGGATGCACGAAAGCAGCGTCTGCGAGCCGAAATCGGTCATCCCGTAGCGCAGATAGAAGAGCAGCCGTTCCGCATTCGCCTCTGGCCGGGAAAGCCCAAATGTCAGCAGCACTTTAATTTCGGACCCGAAGCAGAAAAGACCATCGCGGAATGAATAGTAAAGCGGTTTGATGCCGAAGAAGTCACGCGCCAGCAGGACAATTCGGCGCTCGGTATCCAGGAGCGCAAACGCGAACATACCCACGAAACGCTGCAATGCCTGCGTGCCCCACTCCGCGTAGGCGGCCAGCAGCACTTCCGTATCTGACTGTGACCTGAAACGATGGCCGAGCCCCTGAAGTTCCTGGCGGAGTTCTTTGTAGTTGTAGATTTCTCCGTTGTATACAACATGGTAGTGTCCATCGGGTGTGCTCATCGGCTGCCATCCCGAATTGCTGGTGTCAAGGATCGAGAGACGGCGATGCAGTAACAGCACCTCGGGTTCGCGGTCGGGTGGAGTCCATTCGCGGCCACGCTCAACTCTGGCACGCGTGAACCGCAACCATCCGTAATCGTCGGGACCGCGATGCTCTATGCACTGCAAAACTGCCGGCGCACATGAAGACTTACCCCGGTCCGGCTGCGCAATGAAACCTGCAATTCCACACATGATGATTTTCTCGTTGAATCAGGCAGCCTTGGCTTGGGCCTGTGTGCTGAGGTTTGCCTTGAAACGCGTGATGATGCGAACCAATATCAGATAGTAGGCGACGCGCAAAGCGATGTTGACAATGGTTAGAATCTTGATCGTCTGCATCACTGCCATGCCACGCGACTGCGCCACGAAAAAGACCGTCAGCAGCGACCCTACGTACACCACGTCCCAGATCAGCTTCATCTCCTGGCCACTGAGCACGAGCACGACGCGGCTGACCGGACTGACGACAAACTCCGAGAGATACCATGGCGCAATCACGGCAGCCATAGTGCCGGAGAGGGCCCACTCTGCGCCGAACACCGAGCGAAACAGCGGCGCGCCCCAGAACCAGAGGACCATTGTAGGAATGCCACCCAGCAAGAGCAGGCTGAGGCTGGTGCGACTGAACAGGCGCATGATCCGGTCTGGCGTCTCGCGCACACAAGTAGCTAGGTGAGTATGGAACGTGTCGGCTACAGCGGCCGTGATCAGTACGCTCGGAACGGTGATCGCCCTCCACACCAGCGAGTAATAGCCTCCGACCGAGATGCCGTATAACCGGATCAGCAGCGGAACCGTAAGACCAAGACAAAGCGCGTCGAGAAATGAGGATGGAAGTGAATACAGCGGAAACTTGCGGTTTTGCCACAACACTTGCATCAACTCTTTCCGGCGAAAGCTAGTGGCGTAGCTCCGCAGCACCGGCCAGGCGCTGCGAACCATTCGGGACATGCCCATACAGCGCCCCAAAGCTTCGCCGAGCAGCAACCCTGCCGAATGAAAGCTGGCAAAGCCGCAAGCGGTTTGAAAAATGGCCCGCCCGGCGCTCTGGACCACAACCCCCTGCGACACCTGGCTGAATCGCTCTTCTCGCAGGCACAAGTAGCGCAGTGCGGAAAAAACTCCGAAGGAAGCAAGGGTAAGCACCATGAGCAGCGGTGTAAACCACGGCAAGACGCCATAACCAAGCACGGAAAAGTGGATCAGCACCCACAGAATACTCCCGGCCAGAACACTCATGGGCAACGCCAGGATGAGCGATGCAAAGGTCAGATACGCAGCCTCAGACTCGTCTTTGCCCGAGACGATGCTGGTCTCATATTGCAAGGCTACTGCAACGCCCACCACGCTAATAAAACTAGTGAAGAGGGCCAGCGCTCCGAAATTGTCCGGTCCGTAAATTCGCGTGAGAACCGGTGCGGCGGCAAGTGTGAATATGTGTCCGACGGCCGTTCCGCTGCTCAATATGCCGACATTGCGGACGAACGCACTCGAACGCAGGCGCGCGAACCGCGACGACGGAATGTTGATCAAGGCGCCGCCCCACTGCCTCAGGGTCACAAACGCCGACATTAGGACTGGATACTCATGTTTGAGGGTTCTTGAATCACTGACCTGCCGCCACAGGCGAATTTTTCCGAGGAGATAATTACAGAGCCGCCCTGCATGAGCATGGCATCAGTGTGTAACAGTCATCCCTTGATACTTGATGTTGGCTGCGGTAACGCTGGTGAGGGCGGATGTATTCAATACGATCGTGTCCGGCACTGTGGCGCTGCCCGTACTATCTACGAGAGCCAGGATACGCGCATTCAGGTCCGTGCCTCCCGATCCCGCTCCCGAAATTGTGATGTTCATGCCCTCAGGCAGACAGTCATACCAGAACTGAGTACCCCCGCAGTAGGTAGAGCCAGCCAAATTCGTGATTGTGGTCTGACCCGCTGTCATGCTTCCGATGGCTTGAACGTTCGTGGTGTCGTCCGAACCAAAACCAAGCAGAGGCGCAGTGACTGTCCAGTATGCGGTCCCGCTGGTGTTATAGATCGTATCTCCATATTGACCGATCAAGACAGTACTGGTTGGGTCGGTCACGTTATACGGGATGGTATACGGGGAGACAAACTGACTGGTTTGAACGTATGTGTAGGTATTGTCCGTTCCGAGGATTATGTGATTTTGCTCGTAGAACTGGTAAATCTGATATTTGGGAGCAAATGTGCTCAGCGACGGGTTGAGTTGATTGCCACTGATCGCTATGTCGTAGTTGCCTATGCTCACGAATTCAATCTGAGAAGACCCAACATCGTAGGCGGAGATCATGTCATGAGCAATGTTGTTCTTAATGGTCCCGTGCTGGTTGAGGTACCAGATATCCAAACAGCTCTGGTTCCAATTGTTGCAGGTGTTGTTCTCGTACTTGAAGTATTGCACTGCCTTCGCATAGATTCCACCCGTCTCGTTCCCGCTGCTCGCCCCCGATGAAGTTGAACCGAAGCCGCTACAGGTGTTCCACTCCACATCCACATGAGTGACGGGAACCATAATAGAGTCAGACGATACGGCAATACAGCTACGGTTCCCATAATTTGGATTTGCCGTTGAGTAGACACTGCTGGTAAATGTGTTCCGCAGAATATGAAGATCGTCAGCAACAGGGGTTATCGCTCCGTTTACCGCCAAGCCAGCGTCAACGCCGTACGCCGCATTGCTGCAGGAGTTATTAGTAAACCATTGGTGCTGTCCGCCGTGGGAGTCATAGCACTCCCAGGTCGGAATATTGCTTACGGTATTGCCATCCACCCAAACATATGTGTTGTAGTTGGCCTCACGATAATTTTCGTAGTCCGAGGCTATGATGCCATAAGCCAAACCGCTGGCTGCGGTCGCTGTGCTAACTGTGTTATTCAGGATGGAGATGTGATCGCCGCCCATACCAGCGGCAATGCCTGCATAGCTAAAATTAGTCACAGAGTTGTTCAAGATGTAACAGAAGGAACAGTACTTCACCACGATGCCGTAATATCCCTGAATGGAGTTGACGTTAAGGTTCTGGAAGGTGCAGTTCTTGCAATAATCAGCGCGGATGCCGTCCATTCCCCCAGTGGGGTTGGCTGTAACTGGTGTCCCGTTTTGGACCTGCAAATCGGTTACTTTGAGGTTGGTGACTGGTGCACTTGAAGTCCCAAGTACCCTGATAATTTGCTTTGCTCCGAGACTCGAACCGGCAGTCAAAGTGGTGGAACTTGCCCCAGTTCCCTGCAGCCATATATTGGACGCTAATACGATCTGTGTATTGATGGAATATGTCCCGGCTGGAATTGTGATCGCTCCACCAGACGAGCCCAAAGTGGCGACACAGTTGTTAACTTGCGTTCCCATATCTCCGCCAGCAGATGAGGTGTTGCAAACTTGGCCGTGCGCCAGCACGGCGGTCAAGATTACGAGTGTTGCGATTGATACACTAGTCTTATCGCGATTGGAAAACAAAGCAAAGAAGCGGAAAAAACTTCGCAAACAGTTCGGTATTGTCACGGTCCGGCCTCCCGCTCCGCACATGACGGAGCTTACGCTACGGGTTAACTTGAACCCACTCTTTCAAACAGGAGAAGGTTCGCATGGTTCTTCTTTGGCGGTACCGGGTCAAGCACCGATTTTGGCTATTGTTTCTGAATTTAGGATTTCAGCAGCTTTCTTTTGCCGCACCCTGGTCGCGACTGGTGCCACTGCTCGGTGCACAGCCTGCGCAATTTCTTGCTGGTCACCTTTGTTGAGATACGGATGCATGGGCAAGCTGACGACCCGTTCAGCAGCAGCTTCCGCGTTCGGAAAGCTTCCGCGTCCCACTCCAGGAATTGCAAACGCGGGCTGAAGATGCAGTGGGATTGGATAATGCACGGCAGTGGGAATGCCTTCGGTCTTCAACTGCTCTTGAAATGCTTGTCGGTCTTCCACCTGGATTGTGTACTGGGCATAAACCGAGGTGTTGTGAGGCTCTACGTATGGCGTCGTAACCACGTCCTTAAGCAGTTCGCTTAAGGAAGCGCCAATGCAAACGCGATTTGCGATTTCAGCGTCGAATGTTTGGAGCTTTGCCAGAAGCACGGCAGCCTGTAAGGTATCGAGGCGGCCGTTGATGCCAACCAGCGGATGGTGATAGCGGCGGTCCTGGCCATGGAGCCGAATCTGCCGCATTCGGGTTGCTAGTGCTTCATCGTTGCTGAAGCATGCTCCACCGTCACCGTAACAGCCGAGTGGCTTTGAGGGGAAGAAGCTGGTGCACCCGATTGTGGAGAGATTGCACGAAGGCCGCCCCTTGTGGGTCGCGCCGAAGCTTTGGGCCGCGTCCTCGATGACGGCGATACCATGCGCAGCAGCCACTTCGTTGATGGCATCCATCTCCGCACATTGACCATAAAGCGAGACGGCGATGATGGCTTTGGTGCGCGGCATAATCACCGCATCCAGTAGCTTCGGATCGAGGTTGTACGTGCGCGGATCAATGTCCACAAAGACCGGCCGCGCTCCAAGCAGCGCGATGGTCTCTGCCGTCGCGACAAAGCTAAACGGCGTGGTTACGACCTCATCGCCGATGCCGACGCCAAGCGCCATCAGTGCAATCAGCAGCGCGTCAGTTCCCCTCGCACACCCGATGCAGTACCGGCTACCGGTGCGCGCCGCCAGGCTCTGCTCAAGTTCCGCCACCTCAGGCCCCATGATGAACTGGCTATGCTGAAGAACTGCGTGAATGCGTGCATCAACGGCAGCTTTCAGGCTTGCGTACTGTGTCTTGAGGTCAACAAATTCCATACTTGCTCTGCTCATTCGAACTCCTCGATTAGCGTTGCGAGGCTACAGCTTCGGCAACACGGAGACCAAGGACCCGCGCCGTCGTCCACTTGCCCCCGAAGACGCTGACAACGTCTCGACTTTTTTCAATGGCGTATTCGCGTGTTGCTTTGTTAGGGTTCGCGTGGGAGCGGATCAGCGGACGCAACCCTGAGAAGACACCGCAGATATCCACGTTCCGCGATGGGAAATAGTGATGGTAAAGCTCCAGCAAATAGCTCGCCTCTTCCAGACTGCAGCAGATTGGCTCGCTGAGCTTCTGGCGCACCTCGGTGGTTCCTACCAGCGTTTTCGCCTGATGGGGAAGCACGAAGCAAATTCTGCCATCACTTGGGGCCTGCAGCAGAAAAGCGTTCTCACACTCAGAGTCGAGCAGGAGGTGGCTGCCGCGAATGAGGTCCAGATGGTGTTGGGCTTCGATGCCGCTCGTCTCCAGCAACTGCCGCGCCCACGGACCGGCTGCGTTCACGACCTTGTCGTAGCACCGCTGCTGCCCGTCAACTTGCACGGTAGCATCGGGTGATATGGCTTCGACTAAATTTTCCGTATGCATCCGAACGCCAGCCGCCGTTGCTTTTTCTGCTGCCCAAAGGCCGAGAGCCTGGTCATCCATCTGCCCGTCGAAAAAGGTGAACGCTCCCAGCAGACCTTCCGACCGCAGATCGCTGCAGGAACGAAGGACCTCTTCCCGCGAGCACCAGCGCGAATAACCAAGAGAAGCTTGCCCTGCGAGCCAGTCGTAAAGAGTCAATCCGCACCAGATCATCCATCCCGGCCGGCGGCTCCCCTTATAAACAGGCACGTTGATTTGCAGAGGCTTGGCCAAGTGCGGCGCTCTTACCATCCACCACCGGCGCTCGTGAAGCGCTTCCCTTACCAGTTTAAGGTGGCCCTGCTCCAGGTAACGCAATCCTCCGTGCAGCAACTTGGTTGAGGCAGAACTGGTTGCGCCCATCAACTGGCCGCGCTCGAACAGGTCAACCGAACAACCCTTGAGTGCCAGCGCCCAGGCGGACATCACACCATTGATGCCGCCGCCAACCACCGCTACTTTTATTGCGCCGGCTTGCAGCAAGTATCCATGACTTTGTAGTTCGAGTTGCACGCCCGGCAGTGAGCGTGATCGTTCGACAATTCCAGACGGATGCCACACTGGCAGATCCAGCCGATCCTCCTCCCGGGATTGCCCACGACCAAAGCGTAGTCGGGCACGTTCTTTGTGATCACGGTTCCAGCGCCGATCATGGCATAGCTCCCGATCACATTACCGCAGAGGATCACCGCATTGGCTCCAATCGTCGCTCCTCGCTTTACCAGAGTTTCTTGATACTCGTGCTTGCGTACGATGTGACTGCGCGGGTTGATCACGTTGGTGAAAACCATGCTGGGCCCGCAGAACACATCGTCTTCGAGCACAACCGCGTCATACACCGAGACGTTGTTCTGGATTTTTACGTTATTCCCGATTCGGGCTTTGCCTACGAAGACATTCTGTCCTAGCGAGCAGTTTGTCCCAACCTCCGCAGCGGAAGTGATGTGGGTCCAGTGCCAGATTCTGGTCCCCAGGCCGATCTTTGCACCCGTATCAATAATTGCCGTCTCGTGAGCGAAATAGCAGAGTACGGGCGCGGATATGGATTCAATCATGCTGGTGTTCCAGAGAACCAGTGTTCCAGAGGCCTAGTGTTCCAGAGGTAAAGACACGCGGCGCCCATCCCGGGCTGAGATGTACATGGCGGTTAGCAACTCCAGCGACCGCAGGCCTTCGCGGCCATCGGTGTCCGGCTCGCATCTTCCCCGCAAGACCTCGATAACGTTCTCGTAGTAAAGCGCGTGACCAGAGCCGTAAACCGACTGACTTACATAACTGCTCTCCTGCGTCAGATTGTCATCCGGATCAGGCGAGTCGAATTCCCAGTGCTGGATTTCATTCGCCGCGACGCCGCCCACGCGAGCCGTCCCCCGCTCGCCGAGGATGGTGATTGACCCCTCCATGTTTTTTGGATAAGTCAGCATGGTGACATTCAACGATCCCAACGCCCCCGAGCGCCACTTGATGCCGACAACCCCGGTATCTTCGACCTCGATGTTGCGGGCCAGAGTGCCAATGTACGCCTGCACGCTTTCTACGGGGCCAACTATCCAGTCGAGCAGATCAACGTAGTGGCTGGCCTGGTTCATGAGCGCGCCGCCATCGAACTCCCATTTTCCGCGCCAGCCTTCGCTGTCGTAATACTCCTGCGGGCGGGTCCAGAATACGTTGACTGTGGCCATAAAGATGCGTCCAAAGCGGCGCTTCTCGACGGCGCGCTTGAGCAACTGCAGAGTAGGATTCTTGCGGTTCTGTTTGACGACGAAGAGCCGCAGCCCAGCCCGGTCGAAGATTTCGACCATGCGCCTGCCGTCTTCCCAGCGCGTGGCCATCGGCTTCTCGGTTATAACGTGGCATCCCGCCTGGGCGGCTTCGATAGCTTGCCGCGCATGCAATCCGCTTGGAGTCGCGAGCATGACAATATCGGCATCTGACTCGGCCAACAACTCTGTCAATGTCTTGTATCCCTGCACTCCCTGTTGCGACATGGCTGCTTCCAGGCGCTCGGACTCGGTATCGCATACTCCCACTAGTTCGATGTCCTGCGCATGAGTGCTTGCAGACGAAAAATGGTTCTTCGAAATACGCCCACAGCCCACAATCGCAAGCCGTATCTTGCGATCAGTGATCTGTAACCGGGTAGTCAGACCTAACGTGCGAGTTGAAATAGAAACCGACATTGTAGATACCTTATTTCGTTAATCGTTGGTCAGAGTTCGAATCTGGATTCGGAGTTTGGCCGGCGCTGCTTGCAGACTTTACGGGCGCGCTGCGTAAACGGCTGCAACGCCCGCAGTCTGGAGTATGACGTCAATGGTGCGGCGGCCCATTCCACGAGTCAAACTGCCGGGCACGAAGATAATGTCCCCGGCCTGTAATGGAAGATCAGGGCTTTGCGATTTCAAAATCATTTTCAGATTCAAGGGAATCTCTTGCCGCGTTTCCTGAGTTGTACGGATGAGGCTGGCCTTGGTGATCGAGGCCGAGGATTTGATGCCTTCCGCCAACGCCAGCGCCTGCATCACGCTAAGGGTCGCACGACGGTCGAGCAGAAACCCCCCAGGCCGTTCAACGTCACCAAGAACATAAACGATTCCAGTCTGACCTACTGTGATGTTATCGCCCGGCAAGATTTCAGGGTTGCTTTGGCCCTCATCCTTGTCGCTCAAATCAACGTGAATGGTCTGTGTGGAATCTCCCTCACGCGCTATGGTGACCGTGTTACCGGCGCGTGAAGTCAATCCGCCAGCAACTGAAATGAGATCGCGAAGCCGGTGCGAGCGTAACAACGGATACGCGCCTGGCCTCGAGACTTCGCCCGTGATGTAGGCCGATTGACCAGCGTATTCCGCGACGAAGACAGAAACCTGTGGGTCTTTGACGAAGTTTCCCTCAATCAGTTTGCTTCGGATTAGTTTTTCGAGTGCACTCGGAGACATACCCTGAACAGCAATTTCCCCGATCAGCGCCATCGTGATCTTTCCATCGCTATCCACGCGGATTTTTTGTGTCAGCTCCGGGGTATCGAAGACGTTGATCTCGAGCAGATCGCCGGGGCCAAGCGCAACCCGCGCGCCAGTAATGCCCGTAGATAATGAATCTCTTGCAGCGAAGGTTCCCCCTGCTGTGGGGGCGCTGCCTGCTTGCTGCGCTTGAGGCTCAGTAGCCTGCGCCTGCACCCTGTCAGTTTCCCTCGCCTGCGCCGACAAAATCACGGCAGCCAACAGGATAAACAACAGTAAAAGGATGGTTTTAGACTGCTGCATTATTGCGCTTCCTTCCGTTCTCGTTGAAATAGCGGGCGTAAAGGGATGGGCTGTTGCCGTAGTATCCATGGGCCTTCAAATCAAAGTCGTTGATGATCGCGCCCGCCACGTTGGCATCTACACGAGCCAGTATCTCCTGGGCCCGGAACAGATCCTGGCGCCGGCTTTGCTCAGCACGCAGCACGAGCACGACGGTATCAGCCATAGTCGCGAGTATGGCCGCGTCGCTGAGACCGATAACCGGTGGGGCATCAATAATGACCTGATCAAATTCCTGGCGCCACAATGAAACCAATTCACGCATCCGGTCGGAGTCGAGCAGGTCGGGAGGCTTCGATGGCCTGGCGCCCGCGGGCAGAATAAACAGATTGGGCAGCTCGGGGTGAGGCAGGTAGGATTCTCTGGGGTCGCCGCCGGTGAGCGCCGCGCTTAATCCTCCGTTGCGACGAAGATTCAAGCAACGATGCAAGCCGGCCCAGCGCAGGTCGGCATCCACCAACAGCACGCGGCGTTTTTTCTGGGCGAACACCACCGCAGTATTCACGCTGGTCGTCGTTTTGCCTTCACGGGGCAGAGGGCTTGTAATTAAATGCACCTTCGGGGCTGGTCCGCCGTTGGGGAGAAGCAGCACCGTGCGCAGAGATCGGTAGGCATCGGCCATCTCGCTTTCCGGACGTTCCAGCGCCGCAACTAGAGTCGCACCGCTCGCGCCGTTTCGGTTTGCTGATGACAGAATTCCGCGTGCAGCACTTTCGCTCAAGTGGGGCACAATACCGAGCGCCGGCAGAGAGCCGACGTCAGCTACATCATTCGGCGATGCGATGGTGGTATCAATGTTGTTGAGCAGAAAGCACAACGTCAAACCACCTAACGAACCAACAAACATTCCCATTGCGAGATTCAACACGGGGCGGGGCTCGACAGGACTTACTGGAATTGCTGCCGGATCAATGACCGCCACATTCGTCGCTTTGAGACCCGCAATGATGCCGGCTTCTTTCAGCCTCTTCACCAGTTGTTCGTACAATTCGCGGGTGGCATCCACATCATGCTTCAGCATCGCGGCTTGGATGCTGGCCTCATTGGTGTCATAGGCTTCCAGCTTCTGTTTTTCAAATTCGTCATGCAACATGGACTCGCTCTTGAGTGCCGCTTCGTATTGGTCCTTGATCTTTCCGCGGGTACGATCAAGTTCCAGCCTGGTGGCCTCAGCGGCTTTCTCTAATTGCGCTTTCACCTGGATGACCTTGGGGTAAGCGTCGCCATACTTGGCATCTAGCTGTGCGTACTGGTTCTTGAGGTCAGCCTCTTGCGTGTGCAATACCTGCAGCGTGCTGCCGGGGGTGAGCTCTGCCAGAGACTCCGGATCGCCAGTCATGGCCACGCGGTAACGGGCTTCGTGCACGATGCGGTTGGCTCGTGCGTCCACGAGTTGCTGGTTGACAGTGGTCAACCTTTCAATCACAACATTGTGGTTTTCGTCGGTGCCAAAGATGCCTGTCTTTCTCTGATAGTCGAGGAGTTTTTCTTCAGCCAACTCCGCGTCTTTCTTCACATCATTCAGTTGCCCAGACAGCCAATTCGTTGGCCGCATGGCAGCCAGGTATTTCATCTGGAAGCCCTGCTCGACGTAGGTATCGGCGAGCGTGTTCACGACACTCGCCGCGAGTTCCCTCGATTTGCAGCGGAACCGGATCTCGATGATTTCAGTCTTTGGCACCGACTGAACATGCAACCGGCTGTGAAACTCATCCAGCAGCATCCTCCTGCATTCCGGACCGATACTGTCAAAAGACTGGTTCGGCGGCGTCACACATTCTGCTGGCCCGAGGATGAATCTTCTGTGCGCTGTTTCAGGGCGCTGATCCAGACGCAGTTGCTTGATCACATCCCATGCCAGGGCATCGGTCTGCAGCACGTTCACCTGGGTTTGTAGTTTGGTCTCAGAGTCCACTCCGGCAGCCTTCGCCAGAGCATCCATGTCGAAGCTGCTCGGAGAATCGAAGTCCACGGTCAGCCGGCCAATGCCTTCGTATCTGGTCGGCAGAACCAGTGAAATGATCAGTGCCGTCAGTATGCCCATGGCAAGGCAGGCGAAGAAGGCGGTCCTGCGCTTCAACAGGATCTGCCACACCTCGCGCAGTGTGATCTCGTCACGCTCGCGCGGTGAGCGCGGTTTCATGGCGAGATACGTTCGCGCGCCATACCCGCGCGGTATGATGCTGCCATTGGGTTCGTGTTTTTCGTTCAGATCCATCAGGGTTCCAAAAATCTCATGCTGAGTATTTGCCAGCAACCACTACACACAAGGTTCAAGTTCGTCCGCATAGACGTGCACCGCGAAGCTGCGCATGATGCAATCAACGCTGACAACCACACGCAGGTGGCCATCCTTGCGAATGACCACGCCTTCTAACCCGGCCAACGCTCCCGACCGGATACGCGCGCGATTTCCGACCTTAAGATAAGGATAGGGATCTACCTGCCGTAACCGCAGTCCGGCACGAAGAGTATCAATCTCGGCGTCGGGAAGGGGCAGTAACTCTCGGCCAGTGCCGACGATGGATACGACAGTTGGCACTTCCAGAACACGCACGCGTTCGGTGAGTGCAATCCTCGCGAACAAGTATCCAGTGAACAGCGGCAGTTCGACTTTCTGGGTCGTGCGGTTCTTCCAGCGCTTGGTTACGGTGTACAGCGGCAGAAACACCTCTACCCCCTTCATCCGAAGATGCTGTTCGACCCGCTTCTCCTGGTTCGAAGCGGTATACAGGGCGTACCAGTTGCGGACTGGTTCCATGCGAGAGGGGGTAGCTGCGTTAGGCGTCGAATCTTCGGCGTCCACAGCGTAAGCGGCTTGTCTCATCATTCAAGGTTGCCGTTAGGTATTGTTGGGTTTCTTTATTGGTATGTTGGAACCACTGTTGTGAGACGGTTGCGAGGAACAACCCTCATTCGGCCAAGGCTTCGCCATCGCGGCTTAGCCACTGCAGTTTTACACATGTTTTACACAGGCAAAAATTTAGAAGACAGGCAGCCCGATTAGTGATGGTGCTAAATATATTTGGGTTCCAATCTTCCAGCGATGACAATACTTTTGGTATGCTCGCCTGGCTTGCGGAGACCGAAACCGAAAATCTAAGTTAATTACTGCAGTTCTTGAATAGGGAAAATCCCAAGTGCGGAAAATCCTCGATTCAGAAAAACTATAGAGTGCGAATGTTTCGAACGCATTAAGATTCAGTGAATCGAAAGTTAAAATCCAGATACGAAAGTGGAAAAACGGAGTCGCATATGTCCTGTTGGCGCAGCAAAGGTCGTCCAGAAGACCATGCGTGTCTTACCGCTTGTAAGAGCCTGGAAGCTTACCAGCCAATTCGAAAATTTCGAAACTGCACTGAGAACTGACAACCGAGAACTGCTTTCCTAATACGAAAACGGTCTCGGCCACAGGCGTACCTTGGTTGTAACCGTTCCACTCGTGCCGCCGGAGTCGTTTATATTCACCGTTACATTCCATCCGCCGATTCTGTTATAGACGTGTGTGCCGATCACGTTATAGTTTTGGCCGCCGGTTGAGACAACGGTTGCTGCTGTGGGTGCGGTTCCGTCTCCCCAATTGATCGTAGTGCCCGAAAAGTCACTGGCTTTACTGTTGGGGTCGCTATCGGCAAAGCTGGCGACGACAAGGGTAAACGGCTTGCCCAAACGCACGCGCAGGTTTCGCCCGTTACCACCGTTGATCATGTAGTCCGCGGTCTGGCATTGAGAAAATTCCGAGGTATTGCCGCCGGGGTCAGTTGCGGTTGCGGTGACAGATTGCCCGCCTACATTCGGTGTTTGAAGAAGGATGGCGCTAAAAGATGCGTTGCCGCTGCCATCGGTGCTTACCGTCTGCGAACCCAGAAGAATCTGCCCCTGGCCGTGGCCGGAGGGACCGCAGGCCGGGCTGCTGAAGAACTCCACCCGGAAGGCGGTATTGGGCGTACTGTTCAGAGTTCCATTGATGGTGGTCTCATCGCAGGCTGACGCGTTGCTCAGCACCGGATAGTTTTGCAGGTTATTCGGCCCGGCATGCGGACCGCCCGGTGTATTGTTCGTAACCCCATCGTTGCCCAGATCAATTCCTAAGACTGTATTGGAAAAAATTGTGTTGCCTTCGATGGCATTGCCGGTCGCCGCGTTCGTGATGACAACAACTCCTTTTTGGTTATAAGCAATGGTGTTGCCGGAGCCGACGGTGGTTCCGCCAATCACGTTGTTGGCCGCGCCCAAGTCAACGGTCACGCCATAAGCGCCATTCCCCAGAGGAGCAGAACCAGAAACATCTACACCAATAAGATTCCCCTGGACCAGATTACCGTTGGTGCCGCTGCTCAGGATCAGGACCCCGTTCTGAAAATTTCCCGAGATGAGGTTGCGCGCAGCCGGCGTGGTTCCTCCTATACTGTTATTGATCGTTCCGCCGCCGAGCTGCACGCCTTGGGCGTTGCCCACGGCAGCCGTACCTGCGGCATTTGTGCCTATGAAGTTGCCCACTACAATATTGTTGTTTGCCGTTGCCCCGGTGATGAACACGCCGTAATTATTGCCGGAGACAACGTTGCCCGCCCCTGCCGCCGTACCCCCGATCGTGTTGTTCGTGGTGACGCCTGGACCGGCGCTGCCCGCGATGCGCACGCCAAAATTGTTGCCCAGGGTTGCAGTGCCCGCTGAATTGACGCCGATAAAGTTCCCTTCCACCAGGTTGTTGCTGGCGCCGGGGCTGTTGATGTCAATACCGGAGTTGGTGTTGCCTGAGATCACGTTAGCCATCCCGGCAGTTGTGCCTCCGATGGTGTTGTTACCGGCGCTGATCAGAGAGATGCCCGTGGAGTTGGGCACGGCGGCTACGCCTGCGGCGTTGGTGCCGATGTAATTGCCCAACACCTGATTTGCGGTTGCGCCTGCGCCATTGAGGTTAATGCCTGATCCAGCGTTGCCCGAGATGAGGTTGCGCGCAGCCGCAAGCGTCCCGCCGATGGTGTTATTGGCGGTCTGGATCAGGATGCCATCCCCATTACCCGCAGCGGCCGTACCGGAAGCATTCGTGCCGATAAAATTTCCTGCAATGGTATTGTTGCCGTTTCCGATCACCAGGATCCCATATTGGGAAAAACCATGAATCACCAGCCCGCGCACAGTCGTGTTTCCGCCGGTAATCGTAAGACCGGTCGCGCTTCCCGCGCCGCTGCCATTGAGTTCAATCACGGGTGTAGGGCTGGTGGGCGACTGGCTGTATCCATCGAGAAGAACCGGATTCGTGATGGCGGGCAGCGCCGAAGCCAGTGTGATGGTCTGCACTCCCCCTCCAGGAATACTAAAGGTGATCGTGGTCAGGTCGGGATCGGCGTTGACATCAAGGATCGCCTGCCGCAATGAGCCCGCCCCGGAGTCGGCGGTGTTCGTCACCACCGGATTTACGATGACCTTCCCGGTCATTGCGGCTAAATGGACTGAGCAGTAGTAAGCGAAAGTACCGGCGCTGTTAAAGGTAAAGCTAAACGTACTAGGAGCACTATGGGCCCCTGAATCCCACTTTCCGTCTGCCGTGCATGTGCCCGAACAGGTGCCCGAAGTCGTGGAATGAAAACCCGAAACCCAATCCCACTGGACCGTATCGCCGGCGTTGATCGTCGTGCTGCTGGTAGCGCTCGCGACATCAACGAAATTGTGCAGATTATTGACACCAACGTTGACGTGCCTTGTGGCTGCCCCGGAGGGCAAAATGGAAAGCAGCACAATGGCCAGCAACCTCAAGGCAAGGGAAAAAACGTTAGGACAGTTTCCCGCTAATGCTGAGACAAACTTGGTTATCTTCATGGCTCCTGCTCGTTAAGCGGAATCCAAACCGACCCCGGAAAATTGTTTAAAGTTTGTTTGTTGCTAGATTCTTAAAAGACGCAGGGCCCAATTACAACAGAAGATAGCCTGCTCGTCCGACCTATTTTAAAGTCGTGGAGTGAAAAGTGTTGTTAAAGTGTTGTTAATCAAAATCCACAAGTGGAATCTTTAAGACAGCGCACACCTTCCAGCCCGCCACCGGTTCACTTGCTAACCTGGCTAGTTTCAACCGCTTGGACTAGCTAAGCCCGATTTTGTAATGTTCCATGTGCAGTACGGAATTTTACGAAGCAGAACGGAGCCGGAGCGACAAAATGCATTCCGGCACCATTTAGGCCCAAAACGTGCGATCAAGCGTTCTATATTGGATCGCCTCGGCCAGATGCAAACTTTCTATCTGAGACGTCCCTTCCAGGTCGGCAATCGTGCGCGCAACTTTTAGAATTCTGTCGTGGGCCCGCGCGCTTAGCCCTTGTTGTTGCATCGCGCGCTCCAGCAGCCGCTCACTCTCGCCAGAAAGTTCACAGTATGTCCTGATCTGCCTGGCGCCCATCTGGGCGTTGGAGTAAATCCGCTCGCCGGCGACAGCAAAGCGATTAAGCTGCACTTCACGAGCGCGTATGACGCGCTCACGAACCTGCTCGGAGCTCTCTGGTGTGCTGCCCGTGCGTAGCTCTTTGTAGTTCACAGCCGGCACGTCAATGTGGATATCAATGCGATCGAGCAGCGGCCCTGAGATTTTGGACATGTAGCGCTGCATTATGGGCTGCGTGCATTGGCAGTCGCGCGACTTGTCATTAAAAAATCCGCAGGGACACGGATTCATCGCCGCCGCCAGCATGAAGCGGGCTGGAAAAGTCAGCGACATGGAGGCCCGCGCAATGCAGACGCTGCCATCTTCCAGTGGCTGGCGCATGACCTCTAGAACGTTGCGTGGAAATTCCGGCAGCTCGTCCAGAAAGAGTACGCCATTGTGGGCCAGCGAGACCTCTCCCGGACGCGGCACAATCCCGCCGCCAATCAGCCCGGCATCGGAAATCGTGTGGTGCGGCGAGCGAAAGGGCCTCACACCCACCAATCCCGTACCCGCGTCCAGCACGCCGGCAACGCTGTGAATTTTGGTGGTCTCCAGAGCCTCTTCGAAGGTAAACGGCGGCAGGATGGTGGGCACACGCTTGGCCAACATGGTTTTACCCGAGCCCGGCGGCCCGATCATCAGGATGTTGTGCCCACCGGCGCATGCAACCTCAAGCGCACGCTTAGCGGTTTGCTGCCCGCGGACATCTTTGAAATCCACGGCGAAGTGCTGCGCCTGCTGCAAGACTGCAGCCGGATCGCTGGCTAAAGGAGCAATACCATTGCTGTGGTTCAGGAAGTGGACTACCTCCATCAGCGACTTCACCGGATAAACATTCACACCCGCAACCACGGCTGCTTCGCGCGCGTTGACCTCAGGCACAATCAGGTTCAGGATCTTGCGGTTGCGGGTGGCCATGGCAATCGGCAGAGCGCCACGCACCCCCCGGATGCCGCCATCGAGCGACAGCTCGCCCACCAGCACATATTCCTTGAGTTCTTTCTTAATCAGCCCGCCATAGGCGCCAATGATTCCCAAGGCCATGGGCAGGTCGAATCCTGAGCCTTCTTTCTTGATGTCGGCAGGCGCAAGGTTGATGGTGATATGCGTCGGCGGGACATCGTAGCCGCAGTTTTTCAAAGCCGCGCGGACCCGCTCCCGGCTCTCGCGCACCGCGGCATCGGGCAAACCCACGGTATGAAACCGGTCTTCGTTGATCTTGATGCCAGAGACATCCACCTCGACTTCGATGATGTTGGCGTCTATCCCATAAACCGCCGCGCTGAGAGTTTTGAAGAGCATAAGGGAATCAAAGTAAAAGGATAACAGGGGTTAAATTGCGGAGTATAACGGCAGCCACAAAAAAAGAAAACGGTCTAGGCGTGAAAAGGCAGGAAATCGAAAAAATCGTCCGATCAAGCTTTCTCCTTCAATCGGACGCACCACCGAGCGGAGCGGCCTATGAATAGGCAGCTCCGCCCGAATTGGTAGTCGGTGATTGCAAAGGCCGGATAGGGGATCCGGCGGGGATAGCAACCACCTTACCTGTCGTCAGCGTCGCGCCCGGTAGATGCGGGGGCCGCGGGCGTTACGCCGACCCGGAATCCGCTCAACACCCAGGCACGCTGGCTTGGGGCAAATCTGGGCGCCAGAATGCCGTCGTTGATCTCACGGGTTACGGCAAAGCGGTTAAACGCGGTAGGAGGAAGATACAACCGCTCGTTGTTGGGGAACCCATCGGACGGGGTATCAATATCACCCTCTACCGCCGAGATGATGCCGTCGCCGTTGGAATCCACTCTTGCGACTTCGATGGCATAAGCGTCGAACAACCGCCGTTGCAGATTTTTCACATGAGGCTCAAACGATGCCAGCCTCTCGTAAACATCCAGATAAATCTCATTGGCCAGGCCGCTGGGCACGCCACGCTCGCGGAACTCGCGTTGCGCATCAACCGTGCCATCGAATTTATCTGGGTCGCGCGGAAGGTTGGGGTCATCGCCCACTCTCACAGGATCATTTCTAACTCCGTCAGGGCCTGAGCCCGGAACAATGGAGAGCAGCTTGCCGATCTCGCCGTCAATAAAAGCGTCAGGGATTTCACCGGTGCTGTCCGCCAGTCCTCCGGTGAAAGGCAGCTCGTAAAGAGGATGAATCCAGTTCGTACCCTGGTAGTTGAACTCCCAATAAGAGTGCACATCGCTTTGTTGCATAGCGTTGTAAGCGCCCATGCTCTCCTGAATGGGAACCACGTTGGTTTGCACGTCGGGAAAGTGATCGAACGGGCTGGGGAAGTGTACCAGTCTGCCATCCACCGTGAAGATGTTGCCGGGAGTGTTGTTGCCGCTGCCCATTGCCCTAAGCCTGGCTGCGTCCGCCGGCAGGATGGTTCCAAATTGTGCGTGACCATCAGAACGCGGCGTTGGGTTCACAGCAGGAACGGTCAGGTCGTGGATCATCCAGCCCTCATACCAGCCGCTTTCGTTGTTGATAACAAACAGCGGCGAGATGTCAGTGAACACATCAACAAAAGCTCGGGGATTGTTAGGATCGGTAGGCAGCCCGGGTTTCGGCTCCAGCACAACACGAACCGAGCCCACAGTGGGAAGACCGCAATTCCCGCCAGTGGCAGTTAATTGGACCGCGTCATTCACGCCCGGAAACAGCGCGGTGAAGACATTAGGTTCAAAGCCGGTCGTGTCGAGCAGGTAGTACTGAAAGAGCTGACTCGGCCCATCCGCCTCGGCAAATGCCTGGATCGGCAAGAACGAGTGCGGCCGGTCCGCTAACTGCGTGAGCCTGTCTTTGAGCGGCTGGGGCAGTTTACGAACGTCTCCGCGATTGGCTACGGTTGCGCGGTCCTGCGCGGCATTTGGATTAGCATGGCATGGCGCCGGTGGTTGCTCCGCAAAAACAATACCTGGAAGGAGCATCGTCAAGCTGATGATGACCAACAACATTTGAGGGTTGATATTTTTGAGTTTCTTCATAAAGGGGAACTGGTGCTTCATTGCTTTCTCCTTGCAAAATCAGTTTTGGGCTTGAAGTTTTTAGGTAGAACCCGGGAAGTCGTCACTTGCGGGGTCAATGCAAAACGTCGTACTGCATTTTGTAAGGTTAGAAAGAAACCAAAGTGCAACTGTCACAGCTTTATCAACTGCCTGTAAAAGCTTTGTCAATGTTTGATCTTCTGGCTGTGACGTTCTTCGTAGGCTTGTTTCATCAATAGGGTTGTGTCAGGGCACGGATTTAGAGCTTGCGGAAAGACTCTTCGTTACAGAAGACGTGTATCAGGGCTCGACTTTAGTCGGGCCATAAGTCGTTCAGAAGGTGTTGGGCTTTAGCGCCTGCAAAACAAAAATCGTGGTGGAAAGACTTTTTCCGCAGCCTCTTTATCCGTGCGGTAACGCGCCCTAATAAATATTGGGCTTTAAGCTCCTGCGGCTCCTTAGATCCCTTAGATCAAAGTCCCGCTTTGTGGGATTCTGTCTTGCGAGACTTCTTTTCCAGTAAGTCCCATTTTGGTACTTTGTTTCATTGCACCTGTACTTAAAAATCTTGCTTGAAAAATGGGCTTATTCGCAGTAACATCGCTTAATTCCAGGGCCATTCCGGCGCGCCAATCAAAGGGGTGTGCTGGAGCAAGCAAGTTCTCAATCTCTATCTTGAAAGGGCGAGCGCGACGGCGCAGCAGCTTGATTTTGGCTGCGGAGCCCTTGGATGAAGACTTTATTTTATGGGCCGCAGAGCCGAACCACGTATTGAGATCAGCCTGCCCGTCCGAGTGTGGGGGATGGATCGAAATGGGAAACCATTCATCCAATCTGCTTATACTGCGGATATCACCAGAAGTGGCGCGCGCCTGCGCGACCTGTTCTGTCTGGATAAGACCGGCGAGGTCATCCGCATACAGCACGGATTAAAGAAAGCCAACTTCACCATCCAATGGATTGGCGACCCGGGAACCACTCGTGGCGGAGAAGCTGGCATCCACTCCATGGATCCCGAGAGATACATCTGGGGCGTTCCGCTTCCTCAAGCCAGTTCGATAGACATTTACGAAGTAAAAACACCTAAGTCCCCCTTCTTGTCTCCGGACCGCGGAAACGTGTCTGCTTTCGCTGCGCTCACTCCCACAGCTTTGGCCGCTGAAGCCGCCAGGGTCACAAGGATTGAGGGCCGTTCCGGTGAAATGCGGGCAGCCACCCGCTACGCTTGCAACGGCACGGCGGAAGTAGGCCCGGAAGGCGGCAGCATCCCAATTTGGTGCGGCCTCAGTGATATCAGCATCTCCGGCTGTTACGCCGAAACCACCTCTCCTTTGCCGGTGGATACGCGGGTTTATGTCCGACTGAAAATTTTTGGAGTGCAGGTACAAGCACTCGGTATCGTGCGCACCACGCATCACGGAGTCGGCATGGGAATCTCATTCGCAGAAATGGGGGATGAAGACCAGGTAGAACTGCGTTCCATCCTGCAAGGCCTGGCAGTAAAGTCTCAAAATGGAGAAGCCGCTTCCGCTCCCAATCCAAATTCAGTTTTGTTCGCTCCCAAACCTTCGCCTGCACTCTTGCATGACCGCAGTCTTCTCCTGGTTCATAACCGTCCACAAACCGAGAGCGCCAAGAAAACGGCGCCCGCTGCTGATCCGCAAGTTGCCGATCGTCTCGAACAACTGGTCCGTGAGTTGGAGGAGCTGCCAGCGGCCTTCCGTCCGGAGATCGTAGATCCGCGCATCCTGCAAGAATTCAAAAATAGCGTTGATCACGCTCGGCGAGCCGCAAGCGCGGTGCAGCAATGGATGGAATTGCAATCACAGAACCGTGACCCCTTCCAGGCTCTTCACAAGCTGAATGAGGACCGCGTTCGCGTCGTCGCCGGCTTGAACCACCGCATCTCTATGGATATAGACGCCGGCGATATTGATCTCGACAACAACGGCCTGAACGAACTGTATGAATCCACCAGGGATCTGTACACCCGCCTGCAGAAGCTGTTCAAGAAATGGTAATAAAGAAGCATTCAGCACTCAGCCGTCAGCCAAAGCCTTTTCTAAATCGGAATTCGGCATTTACTTTATCTCTCCACCGCCATCGCCACCGAATTTCCTCCGCCCAGGCACAGTGCGGCAATGCCTCTGTGGGCATCGCGGCGAATCATTTCGTAGAGCAGCGTTACTAAGACCCGCGCGCCGCTTGCGCCAATGGGATGTCCTATGGCCACAGCTCCGCCATTCACGTTGACCCGGGCTGGGTCGAGGCCAAGTTCCTTCATTACAGCGATGGCCTGCACGGAAAACGCCTCGTTGAGTTCGTAAAGATCAACATCGTCGGCCTTCCATCCAGTCTTCTGCCAGATCTTGCGTACGCCTGACACTGGAGCCATCATCACCCACGCCGGTTCCACACCGCTCGTTGCCTGGGCCACGATGCGCGCCATCGGTTCCGCGCCCAGTTGCTTGGCGCGCTTATAGCTGGTCACCACTAACGCTGCAGCGCCATCGTTCACGCCGGGAGCGTTGCCTGCGGTCACTGTCCCATCTTTTTTGAATGCAGGCTTGAGCGCGCGCAGAGCTTCAATAGTCGTATCTTCCCGGACCGATTCATCTTTATCAAACAAAACCGGCGCCTCGCCTTTTTTCCTGGCCGGCAACTCGACGGGAACAATCTGCGACTTGAAGCGGCATTCCTTCCATGCTTCCGCAGCTTTGCGGTGCGAGTTGAGCGCGTACTCATCCTGCTGCTCACGCGTGATGCCGTACTTCTCGGCCACGTTCTCGCCGGTCATGCCCATGTGGTAATTGTTGTAAACGTCCCACAGACCATCGTTCACCATCGAGTCAATAATTTGCGCATTGCCCAGCCGGTATCCTTTGCGCGCCTGCGGCAGCAGATACGGAGCGTTCGTCATGGATTCCATTACGCCTGCGACCACAATCTCGCTGTTGCCCGTTTGAATGGCCTGTGCCCCGAGCGCAACGGCTTTTAATCCGGAGCCACAAACTTTGTTGATGGTCATCGCGCCGACTTCGGGAGCGAGTCCGCCATTGAGCGCCGCCTGCCGCGCCGGGTTTTGTCCCAGGCCGGCGGAGACTACGTTGCCCATGATGCACTCATCCACCTGCTTGGGATCAACCTGGGCACGCTTCACCGCCTCGCGCACTGCAATCGCACCAAGCTGTACTGCGCTCAGCTCCGTCAGCGATCCTTGAAACTTCCCTACCGGCGTACGCACACCGGAGATAATGACAACATCGTTTTCGTTGTAAGCAGGCATACAGAACACTCCTGGAAGCAATCTCTAATTCTTCATTATAAGATGGATGACAGCTTCACAATAAGGGTGAGCGCGAAGCGAGCGCCGGATCGCGCGAGCGTAGCGCGAGGGCGAAGCGGTTTACCGCGGAGCCCTTAGACGAAAGCTAACGAGGTGACACTTGGCAACCACGACTCCCGTAACTCCAGCCGTCGAACAACCAAAGTACTATCGTCTGCTCGCGCCCTGGTGGCACACCTTGATACTTGTTGGAATTATGGTGCTTGCCTCGGGCGGGCAGGCACATACGCTCAACGGAGTCGTACAGCAGCACGGACGCATGCCGCTCTACATCACAACCATCGCCTTCGAATGGATACTGGTCGGCTTCGTATGGCTGGGGATCCATCGTCGTGGCATCCGTTTGCGTGACCTGATCGGCGGAAGATGGAAATCACCAGAAGATTTTCTGCTCGATATCGCCATCGCAGCAGGCTTCTGGATCGTATCCGTCGCTGTTCTGGCCGGCATGCAATACGCACTGGGCATCGTAAAGATGCACGACGCAGAAAACCTGGCCAAGGAGCGGCTGGCCAAGATCGGTTTTCTATTTCCCCAAACCAAGCTGGAAATAGTTTTTTACATCGGCCTGGCCATCACGGCGGGGCTTTGCGAAGAGCTCATATGCCGTGGCTACCTGCAGAAACAGTTCCACGCCATGACGGGCAACGTATATCTCGCCGCGCTTTTGCAGGCAGTTGTGTTCGGCGCCGCGCATGGTTACCAGGGTGTGAAATTGATGGTCGTCCTCGGAACTTACGGTTTTCTCTTCGGCCTGCTCGCAATATGGCGCAGGAGTCTCCGTCCTGGCATGGTGACCCACGCCTGGCAAGATCTCTTCTCTGGTCTTGTGGGACGAGTGATGTTGGAGCACATGCGATGAGCTTTTCAGAACTCGCTGAGCTCGAACGTAAAAAACTCGGACTCAGACGGTAAAACAAAATTCTTCGGCGATTTTTTTCTTTGAGACCCCGGTTGGGGTGTATCTGAATAATGACTTCATGTGTATTTTTTTCTTGACTTCATTTTTCAATCCTTCTATACATTGCTTAATCGCAACAGAGCATCGTTGCAACACATTCCATGCAGAATGGAAGGGAGAATAGCAATGCCAGCAAAAAAGAAAGCCAAAAAGAAAAAGAAGTAACATCGCTTTAGCGAAAAGCGAAAACCAAAGGGGACGCAAAATGCGTCCCCTTTAACTTTTTATTTCTTCAATCACGCAATGAATCGATGAACTACGTCTCTCCCGAACCGATCGCCTGCTTCTTGAACTCGCCCGCCAGCGTCATCTGCTCCGGCGCATTGCTGCCGGCTAGGCTCTGCACCCGATTGCCGATGCGCGCAAACTCGCGTGTGCTGTCTTCGTAGCTGCGCGCGGCATTGCGCAGGTGCGTGCCCAGCTTGGCGTAGACTTCATCAAACTTTTCCAGCTCCACTTCCAGCGATTGCAGCTCTCGCAAGATGCCTTCCGCGCGCTGGCTGATGCGCATGCTGTTCAATCCCACCAGGATGGTCTGCAGGTAGGCGTACAGCGAGTTCGGCGATACCGGCATCACCCGCTTCTGCACGCAATAGGAGTAGAGATCATTTTCATCTTCGTCGCGGATGATGGCCTCGTAATACACGTTCTCCGCCGGGATATACATCAGGGCAAAAGGCATGGTCCCCTCCGCCGGGCGGATATAGCGAGCAGCGATCTCATCAATGCGCTCCCGCACATCCTTAAGGAACTTCTTGCGTGCTGTCTTTTTGTCAGCGTCAGTCTGTGCTTCCGCAATGCGCCTGAAGTTTTCCAGGGAAAACTTGGAATCAATGGCCACCATGCCTTTCTCAAAGTGCAGCACCGCGTCAGCAACCTCGCCGGAAGGAAACCTGTATTGCATGCAGAACTGCTCGCGCGCAAAGACGCTGGCCAGCATGTTTTCAAGCTGGGTCTCGCCGAAGCCTCCCCGCAGCTTGGGAGCGCTTAAAACACGCTCCAATTCAGACATCGAGCGGGAAAGCTCTCCCAGTTGCCGCGCCTGCTCGGTCATCGCGCCCACTTGCTTCTGCAGACCGGCAAAGGTGCTTTGCACGTTGGCAATGCGGTCGTTGACCTCTTTGGAGCTGGAGCGCATGGCCTCAGCATTTTCGTTCAGGCGCTCGGCCACGTGCTGGTTCATGGCGTTCAAACGGTTCCCTACCTCCGCCATCACCGAAGTCAGCGAGCCCTGCATGTTGCTGCTTAGGCCCTGCATCTGCGTGCCAAAAACCGAGGTAATGCTTTGAATGGATTTCTCCGAACTCTCGCGCAGCAGGTTCATCTGGTTGTGCAGTGCCTGCATCTCGCGCTGCGAACCGCTGCGCAACAGCCAGACTAAAAGTCCGGCCAGCGCAACCGCTACTAGCACAATGACGGCTATTGCCATCGGCGACATCAATGGGCTCCTGTAGGAACAGCTTGCAGGGTTTTCTGGATTGTGTAAAGCCTCTGCTCGGTCTCCGGACAAAGCGTGTAGTAGGCGCAGCTTCGGCAATGGAACCCCGGAGTCGGCTCGAACTTGCCTTCTGCGATATCGCTGGCCACCTGGCGAATCTCATCTTCATGCGCGCTCAACTGCTCGGCGGAGCGGGAGGTTTCGATTCGCGTGTCGTCTTCCAGGTTATGAAAGATCAGCCGCTCAGGATGC
>Ga0222749_10000047_pt1 | contig 64060 bp, 54 predicted proteins | sample IncBWH2Mmetat_FD_197234 | JGI IMG/M metagenome (GOLD analysis project Ga0222749, IMG submission 197234) | Metatranscriptome of lab incubated forest soil microbial communities from Barre Woods Harvard Forest LTER site, Petersham... | ecosystem: Environmental > Terrestrial > Soil > Temperate... | reverse complement strand
TTTTGCAAAGATCGGAGGTGTCGCCCAGTTCCTTGGCGCGCAGCAGCTCGGCCCGGGAATGAATCCGGTCAGCTTTTCTCCTCTCAGGATCGTTCCAGGTCGCTGCCCGGCTGAGCAGAGATGAGCCCAGGGCTTCGTGCGCCACTACGTCTTCCGGATACCTGGCGACAACCTTCTCCAGCAGCGCCGCCGCCTCCGGCAGCTTGTGCTGTTCGTAGAGCTGCATGGCTTGCTGCCGCTGGGGATCGTCGGGATTAGATTTGGCCGATGACTGCGCAAAGCCGGTAAAGGGGGAGAGGGCAGTGAATATAACCGTGACTACAAGCAGACGCTGTATGTGCATGGGACACTCCGAGGGGGGAAAGAGAATTGTAACCCGAAAATCCTTTCTTCGTAGGAACGTTACAGTCTGCTTTTCTTGCAACCCCCGCACTTTTGTTCATTTGGCTTTCGCATTCAGCGCCGGCGGCACATGCTCTTTCAAGAAATTCGCTACGCGGGTGTAGGCGTCAATCTGGTTTTCGCGGCGGGCGAAGCCGTGGCCTTCGTCTTCGTAGATTTTTAGCTCGGCTACGCCGCCACGTTTGTGTACGGCATCGGCCACCTGCTGCGCCTCTGACTTAGGACAACGCGGATCGTAGGCCCCGGCCAGCAGCAGCAAGGGGGCTTTGATCTTGTCCACAAAAAATATGGGAGAGCGCTCTTCATAGCGGGCTTTTTCCTTTACCGGGTCGCCCATGGTGGCCAGGTCAATCTCACGGAGCAGCGGATCCTCGTTCTCGATCTCGGTAAACCAGTTGACGAAGGGAACAATGGCCACGCCCGCGGCCCACAGGTCAGGGGCCTTGGTGACGCCCATCATGGTCATGTATCCGCCATAGCTGCCGCCCATGATGATTAATTTCTTCGGATCAACATAGCCCGTCTTCTTGATCCAATCTGCGGCTGCCAGATTATCCTGCAGATCGCCGCCGCCCATATCCATGAAGTTGGCTTCCTGAAAGTCTTTGCCGTAGCCGGTGGAGCCACGATAGTTAGGGGCGATGACGATGTATCCCTGGTTGACCAGGTATTGGATAGAACGGTCGAACGAGTTTACCGTCTGCGAGGACGGACCACCGTGGATATAAACGATCGCGGGATTTTCCGGCTTGCGCTGCAGGTTGTAGGGAACATAGACGAAAGCAGAAATCTGCCACTTGCCGTCACTGCTGGGGAAGTGGACGAGAAACGGTTCCACCATGTCTTCGGAGCGCACGCCCGCAGCGAGGGAATGAGTTACAGTGCGGGACTGCCCAGACGCGAAGTCGTAAACCCAAACATCGGTTGGGGAATCTGCGCCGTTGTGGTGAACCAGAAGGTGGGAGCCATCGTGAGAAAATGCCGACTCGGAGCCGCCCAGGATGTTTGTCCCTTTTTTGAGCGGCAGGACCTGGGGCGTGCGATTGGCGATGGTAAACACGGTGATATCGGTGTTGCCATCTACGTTTGCAGTCCAAGTGAGCAGCTTGCCGTTGGGAGAAAAATTTCCGCCCATGTACTCCCACTTATCGGTGGTAAGCCAGTCAATTTGCTGCGAGGCAATCTCCATGAGGCCGATGTTCTGGTAGCCGTTGACTGCATCGGAGGTCATCAGTAGAAATTTGCCGTCGGGTGACCAATCGTTCACCACAAAATGCAGGTCGCCTTTGTGGTTGGTCATGTTTTTGCTTTTGCCCGTGGCCACGTCGGCGATCATGATGTTGGAATCTTTGCCGTTGGCATTTTCCAGGGTGTAAGCGATCTGGCTGCCATCGGGAGACCAGGCAAAATTCGCCACGTTCAGGTGCTTCGGCGTTCCTTTGGTGATGTGCTGCACCTGGTGTGTGCTGATATCCATCACATCAATTTCCCAATTTGGGGAAGTTTTGGGTTTCACCAGATAGGCGAGGCTCTTGCCGTCGGGTGACCACGCGGGATCGGTCTCAGCAATTTCGGGCGTGTGTGTCAGGTTGGTGACCTCGCCGCCGGCAGAGTGGACCAGAAAGATGTCCCACTGCTCGTTGCCGTCGTGGTCCGAGATAAAAGCGATCCACTTGCCGTCCGGAGACCACGCCGGCGAGGCCTGGCGCTGGTCGCTGGTGGTGATCTGCACCGGAGCACCGCCACTGGCGGCTACGAGCCAGAGATTCCTGCGTCCGCTGATGTTGCTGATGAAGGCGATGCTTTTGCCGTCAGGAGACCAGGCCGTGCCGCCGACAATAAAGCTCATGAACAATTTGTCGAGGGCAAATTTTTGTACGTCGGGCTTGCTGCGGCTGGTGACCTGCAATGGATCGGTGATGGCCTGAGCTTGGTCTTGATTTTGCGTCAGAAGGGGTGTGACCATTAAGACCACCATAGCAAAGATCGCGAATGTGCGCATAAGGGGTGCTATTTGTATGATGCGAAGTTTATCCTAAATCGCATCTTGGAATCCCCCTGGAATTCCGCGGTGGGAACTTTGCTGGGGATGAACTGGGACCGAAGAATATCGAGGTTGGGTCTTGGAGTAGTCCCCCCCGCCCCATTACTTCGAGTAGTCCCCATAGCGTTAAGTCATTGCAATTCAACGGTATAGCGACTGGACCAAGTGTTTGGGAGTAGTCTCCAGATAGTAGCGGGAGCGCCTAAGAATTAACGAATTAACCATGTTATTTTGGTTCCGCCTGCGGCAAGAAATTAAGATTTCAAAGAGAGAAGCCAGGCATTCTGGAATGCCTAAAGTTAATGATGACATGCAACGCCTAAGGGATGATGGTTTGATATCAGTTTGATATCACGGGTTAGAGGTCTCCGGCACCGTAGAATCTTTTAAGCCTGTGCGGCATTGGAGAAGTTCACTCACGTCGTTTTTATGACACAATGAATTTGTTCCCACACGCGCTGGACGAGCGAGTGGGCACCCCAGGTTTGTGAGCCACCCGCCAAGCTGGACTTGGCGATGATGGTTGTACGAAAATCGCAAGATGAGTGCATCTCCTGACATCAACCTCTGGTCATCTGCTGAGCATGCCCTGGAGTATCTCCGGCGTGCGGACACCATTCCGCACCGCGTGGAGGGCGAGGCCACGCTGCTGGAATTCGTGCCTCCCCATGCAAAACGCATTCTCGACCTGGGCAGCGGCGGCGGGAGGCTGCTTGCATTGATAAAAGCGGCCAGGCCACAGGCACAATTCGTGGGCATAGATTTTTCTCAGACCATGCTCGAGGCCGCGCAGAAGCTGTTTGCGGGCGACAGCAGCGTAACTGTTGTGACCCACGATTTCGCAAGCAAGATGCCCTCGCTGGGGCACTTCGATTGTGTGGTTTCCAGCTTTGCCATTCACCATGTAACGCACGAGCGCAAGCGGAGCCTGTACGCGGAGGTCTTCGATCTGTTGCTGCCCGGCGGTGTCTTCTGCAATCTGGAGCATGTGGCTTCGCCGACGGCGGAACTGCACAGTCAGTTCCTGCAGAAGCTCGAAGTTTTGCCAGAGCAGGAAGACCCCTCGAACAAATTGCTCGGCCTGGAAACACAGCTAATGTGGCTGCGTGAGATTGGTTTTGTTGACGTGGATTGCCATTGGAAGTGGCGTGAATTGGCGCTGTTTGCGGGCAGCAGGCCTTAAAAACGGCTCCAAGGAGAAAGCAATTAAACCGCAGAGGGCGCGGAGGAACGCAGAGGCTGTTTGCTTTCAGTGGTCCGAGTGGGTTGAGCCTCTTGACAAGGCAAGAAACCACGCTCGGTTAAAGTCGGGCCGTGATACAGACGCTGGCAGAGAAAAAAGTGCGAGATTGGGGAAAGAGCGTAAGATTGAAGCATGGCCATGACCAATAAACAACAGTCCGATCTCCTGACGAAAACTGCTGAGTTTTATCGCCGCTCAATTGCTAACTACACTGAATTTGTCAAAACAGAACGGAAGCCACGAACCAAGAAGCAACTCGAGGCAAGACTCGAGGTCATCCTGAAGGAAATTGAGACTCTAGCCTCGTAACTGAATCTGCCATTTTGGGGGCCGCCTCTTGGCTTGCAGCCTGAAGGTGCTTTAAAGTTTGGCCGCTTTGTGAATCTCTACGGTTGACCAGGTCTTATCGCCGGCGTGGCAGATGTTTTCCAGCGGGCACTCGGCGCACTTCGGTTTGCGGGCGATGCACAGGGCGCGTCCGTGGTGGATGATCTGGTGGGAAAAATCAATCCACTTGTCTCGCGGAATGACCCCCATCAGGTCTTGCTCGATATTTTTCGGATCGTTATTTCTGGTCAGTTCCAGGCGGCGGGAGATGCGGTGCACGTGGGTATCCACGACCACGCCAACAGCTTTTCTGAACCACGAGCCCAGAACGACGTTGGCGGTTTTGCGTGCCACACCGGGCAGGCTCAGGAGCTTTTCCATGTCATCAGGTACCTGGCCGCCAAATTCGTTGACCAGTTTTTGCGCCGCCCCCACCACTGATTTGGATTTATTGCGAAAAAAACCGGTGCTGCGGATATCGGGCTCAAGCTGCTCGGGCTTGAGAGCGGCAAAGGCCTGGGGCGTTGGATATTTTCGGAAGAGTTCGGGCGTCACCATGTTGACGCGCACGTCGGTGCATTGAGCAGAGAGAATCGTGGCCACCAGTAGCTCCCACGCGCTTTTGTGGTGAAGGGCGCAGGTAACCTGGGGATATTGGGCATCCAGTCGCTTAAGGATTTCGGCAACGCGTTTGGGCGCAACCGGGTCGTATTCCCCCCCCAGTTTTTTTGACGTTGCGGATTTTTTGTCCGGCACGGATTTGGGGATTGCTTTGGCAGCCCGTTTGTTTTTTGCGGTTTTTGGCTTTTGGGTTAGTGGCATGAACTTATCTCATTAAATCCCAGCGTCGTCCCTACGGGACTCATGTCATTGTTTGCGCATACCCAGCGCTGAAGCGCTGGGCTATATTACGTCACCCCTTCGGGGTTTTGCTTTTCACATGCCACAAAACTCGAGTTCTGACACAAACCCGAGTTCTGAGACAACGCTTGCCTTCCAGGGCTGATGATGGCTGCAAAAGCAGATACGTCTTCCTCAGCATCATCCGTCGTTCATCTTCCGATTCCGGCTCATCCAACAATTCGAATTTACGACCTTTTGGGCAAAGCTGCCTGCGATTACAATGATGGGCAGGAACAAGACAGCTTATCAGGGGAATCCCGATGTCTTCCACTATGCAACCCACTACCATGCAAACTGCTCAGGTCCAACTGCCTGCGCTGCCTCTCACTATTGAAGGCACCAGCGTTCTGCACACCATGTTGCACTTTCGCTGGACCGAGTGGCGAAAGCTGGGCGAGCCCGCCCGCGCCGAACTGGTGAAAGAAGCTTCTCTCGCACTGGAACAGATGACGCACAATAGCGATGGGCAGAGTGCCTTGTTTTCTCTGCTGGGACACAAGGCTGATCTGCTCCTGCTGCACTTCCGCAACTCGTTTGATCAGCTCAAGGCTGCGGAGCTGCATCTTGCTCAGCTTCGACTCAGCGATTTTCTGGAGCCGGCCACATCGTATCTTTCAGTGGTGGAGTTGGGGCTGTATGAATCCACGGTGAAGCTCTACCGCGAACTGGTGGAGAAGGGAATTGCGCCGCACTCGCCGGAGTGGAACCGCGAGACTGAGCAAGTACTCCAGCGGCAGCGGGAGGCCATGCGTCCGCGTCTGTATCCTGATATTCCTCCGGCGCGTTATCTATGCTTTTACCCGATGGACCGCCGCCGCGGCGAAGAGAAGAACTGGTACACCCTGCCCATTGAAGAACGCCAGCGCCAGATGGAAGAGCACGGCATGGTCGGCCGCCGTTACGCCGGAACGGTGAAGCAGATCATTACCGGCTCCATCGGTTTCGATGATTGGGAGTGGGGTGTAGACCTTTTCAGCGACGATCCTCTGGTTTTCAAGCGGCTCATCTACGAGATGCGCTTCGATGAGGTCAGCGCTGTCTACGCGCTCTTTGGTACGTTTTACGTTGGCGTGCGCTGCCCGGTTTCGGGATTGGGCCGGCTGTTGAGCGGCGAGCTGCCGGCACTGAAGTAAGTTAACGTGTCAGTTGGAGTGAATGGGATAAGGAGGAGAGAACCCAAATGCCTGTTAAAAATGCGGCAATGATCATCATTGCGATAGCGATTTTGAGTTTATCCCCGGTCACCTGTCTTTCGCAGGTAGATCGCACTCCTGTTCGTCTCCACTTCCCACCGGGCAGGAATACGGCAACAGTCACAGGGATGGTGGGCGGAGAATCCACTGATTACTATGTAGTTCACGCCAAGGCCGGCCAGAAGTTGATCGTTCGCGCCGTTTCGCCGCATCAGTGCACCCACGTTATTGTTTACCAGGTAGAAGGCGATGTTCCCCTGAGCGAGAAGCCACAACGAATGGATCTGACACATTGGGATGGGAAGGCGCCGCGGACAGGCGATTACCGGATCGAAATCACGGCCTTTCCGGATGACGACTACACCTTGTACGTCACGGTCCTGTAGTAAATGAGGTGCAACGTAAGGGGGGCTTGGAACCCAAGTCTGATCGCGCCAACTCCTCGCGGCCGCTATAAATCTCAATTGACGAGGTTCAGATGTGCCGTTACTCTGTACAATGCCACTCACAACAGAGCCAGGCAGAAAAGGCTGAAAGTCAATGGCGGTCAAGGCGATCTTATTGGGGCAAGTGTGGCGCAGTAATGCCAACGGTCAGAACTATTTAGTCACTAAGATTTACAGCGAACTGTTTACGCAGTATGCCATGATGCGTCCGGCCGACACCGATGCCGCCCAGGCGGAGACGGTGCGGGTGAAGGTGACCAAAAACACTGACAGCGTCTCTCTGCCGGGCTATACCTATACGCAGGAATCACAAGATTTTTGATTGCGATGAGTTTTTCTTCCTTGGGGGTTGCGTTTCGCAACCGGAATCGGAGCTATGCCTCAACCGTTTAGCTGTCCGCATTGCGGCTCGCACGATTACTCGATCATCCTCACGGGATGTGATGTGGCCGGCGCCACTCTGCAGGAAGATTTTGCCTGGAATGCCGAGCGCGGCGATTATTCCTCCGGTGGCACGGTGATCCTGAGCAGCGAGTCGGTGGAAAACGAAGGCGGAAGCGCGGTTTGCCTGCAATGCGAAAAAGATGTATCGGAAGCCGTAGCTGAGTATGAGAAGCAGCAGGAGGCTTGAAGAACAGCTACAAGCTCTCAGCTCCAAGTTCCAAGGAAGAAGGCTTTTTAGCTCTTGGCTTTTAAGCTTTTAGCCAAAAGCAAAAGCTCACCGCAGAGAACGCGGAGTTAGGCAGAGGCTTTGGAAGCTTTGCCCTGATATCCAGCAAAGGACATTAGAACGTTAAATCATGATCTCTAAAATTCTCGCCGCATTAAGTACTTTTATTATCGCGGTAATTTCTTCAGCAGGATATCTGGGCATTGTGTTGTTGATGGCCATTGAGTCGGCCTGTATTCCACTGCCTTCGGAAGTCATCATGCCGTTTTCCGGCTATCTGGTTTCGCAGGGACGTTTTAGCCTGGTTTTGGTGGCTACCGCCGGGGCCATCGGCTGCAACCTGGGCTCGGAGCTGGCCTACATTATCGGATACTTCGGCGGCCGTCCCCTGGTGATGAAGTTTGGCCGGCTCATCTGGCTGAGCGAGCACGAAATCGACTGGGCGCATAACTTCTTTGTGCGCTACGGCAGCATCACTGTTTTCATCGCCCGTTTACTTCCTGTGGTCCGAACGTTTATTGCTTTGCCCGCCGGCATTGCCCGCATGCCCCGGCTGCGCTTCCATATCTACACGTTTCTTGGCTCCTGGCCCTGGTGCTTTGGTCTTGCCTACCTGGGCATGAAAGCCGGCGAACACTGGGGCTACCTGCGCGAATATTTCCACAAATTCGATTTCGTTATTGCCATTGTGCTGGTCGTGGGAGCAACGTGGTTTATGTGGTCGCGATGGAAGCATCGTATAAAAACAGCTCCAAGCTCCTAGCTGCAAGCTCCAAGCAGGTGAGGGCATGCTGCGTCGTGCACAGCCGGGGACACCTCCACCACATCGCGCGAAACGCGCGCCGGGGACCCCGGGGGCTGTGCCACACAAGCCAAGCAGAAGATCAATCAATGCGATAGGTTTTGGCCATCATCTTTTCATAAATCTTCCAGGGAAGCAGCTTGCGCAGCCAGTATCCTATGGCGGCATCGCTGCCAATGCGATAACGCAGCCGCGGATTAGGATGGCTTGCAATGTCAGTAATGAGACACGCAACTGGGTGGGCATCGTGCTTGGGCACGCCTTTTTGTACCCACTCGGCAAAGCGCCGTGCGCGCTCGTGATTAGGAGATTGTGGCGACAGGGCGTATGCCCCGATCCGGACGTTGCGGTTCCATATGTCGGTCTTGAATGCTCCCGGCTCTACCAGCACCACGCGAATTCCTAATGAGCGCGTCTCGATGCGCAGCGCCTCGCTCCAGCCTTCCAAGGCAAACTTTGAGGCGGAATAGCTGCTCACCACCGGCTGTGCCACCAGGCCGCTGATGGAAGAGACCATGATGATGTGTCCGGAGCGCTGCTTTCGCATGACCGGCAAGACTGCTTGCGTCATGGCAACATGACCAAAGAAGTTGGTATCAAGCTGCTGGCGGATCTCTTCCAGCCGCATGTCTTCGGCGAAGCCGCTCATGGCAAATCCAGCGTTATTCAACAAAACGTCAATGCTCTGATGGTCGCGAACAATTCCTGCGACGACTTCGGGAAGGGAAGCGAACTCGGTGATGTCCAGTTTGCGGACTTCAACCCTATCTTGAACTCCGGCCGCTTTGGCGGCTTCATCCAGACGCTGTCGGCGTCCCAGGTCGCGCATGGTCGCTACGACGAAAAATCCGTCTTTAGCCAATTCCACCGTACTCAGCAGTCCGATTCCGCTCGATGCCCCGGTAACAACTGCAATTCTCGCTGTCATTTGCAAAACTCCCCCTGCTATGGCCCGCGATAAAGCTCTTTCAAAGATACACGTTTCTCATTGAGGTTGAGTGGGCCAGGGGGCTCGGCAAAGCCGCCAACCTTGCTTCCCGCCCGGTAGAACCAGAGCAGGCAACGGTTTTTTGCGATGTCATTTGCAAAACTCTCTCTGATACGAGAAGATAAGCGATTGTCATTGGCCTGCAGTTTTGGGCTGTGCATTTCTAATTTTCCTGCTAAGGACCTTCATGGCCACACACGCGAAAAAACAAAGTAAAAAGACAGTATCGAAGAAAGCGGAGCATATTGCTCCGGCAAAAGGCAAGCTGGGCATCATGATTCCCGGCATGGGAGCGGTGGCCACAACCTTTGTGGCTGGCGTAGAGGCCGTACGCAGCGGCTTGGCTAAACCCATCGGCTCGCTCACCCAGATGGGCACGGTTCGCCTGGGCAAGCGCACTGACGGGCGCTCTCCGATGATTAAGAAGTTTGTGCCGCTGGCCGATCTCAGCCAGCTTGTCTTTACGGGCTGGGACATCTTTGAAGACAACATGTATGAAGCTGCGCGCAAGGCCGGAGTGCTGGAGCGCAATCTGCTCGACCAGATCAAGCCCTTCATGGAGTCGGTGAAACCGATGCCCGCGGTTTTTGACCACAATTATGTTCGCCTGCTCGATGGGCCGAACGTCAAAAAGGGTCCAAACAAAATGGACCTGGCGGAGCAGGTGCGGCAAGACATCCGCGACTTTAAGAAGTCTTCGGGCGCCGACCGCCTGGTTGTGATGTGGTGCGGCTCGACGGAAAGCTACATCGAGGCCTCGGCCGTGCACAAATCGGTGAAGAGCTTCGAGAAGGGGCTGTTGAACAACGATGAGAATATCGCCCCTTCGATGATCTACGCATATGCAGCGCTTTCTGAAGGCGTTCCTTTTGCTAACGGCGCTCCCAACTTAACCACTGACATTCCGGCGATGGAAGAGCTTTCACGCGCGAACAGTGCTCCCATCTGTGGCAAAGATTTCAAGACCGGCCAGACGTTGATGAAGACCGTTCTGGCTCCCGCGTTCAAGGCCCGCATGCTGGGGCTGAGCGGATGGTACTCTACCAATATTTTGGGCAACCGCGACGGCGAGGTGCTGGAAGATCCCGGATCATTCAAGACCAAGGAAGAATCGAAGCTGGGTGTCCTGGAGCACATTCTGCAGCCGCAGCTTTATCCTGAGCTTTACGGCAATATTTTTCACAAGGTCCGCATCAACTACTACCCACCGCGTGGCGACAACAAAGAAGGCTGGGACAACATTGATATCTTCGGCTGGCTGGGCTATCCCATGCAGATTAAGGTGGATTTCCTGTGCCGCGATTCCATCCTGGCCGCGCCTATTGTGCTCGACCTCGTACTCTTTCTTGACCTGGCCCAGCGCAGTTCGCAGTTGCGCGACATCGGCATCCAGGAGTGGCTCAGCTTCTACTTCAAATCTCCTATGACTGCGCCCAAACTCTATCCTGAGCATGATTTGTTTATTCAGTTGATGAAGCTGAAGAACACCTTGCGGCATTTAAAGGGTGAAGAGTTGATTACGCACTTGGGGTTGGAATACTACGACTAAAAATGCTTTAGGCTAGCGTCGGCGAGACGCCGGCGCTACTGCCATCTTACCTTTTACTCTTTCTTTACAAATCCATGACACATCTATATGTGCTGGCATATAGATTGGGGGTAGGTAGAACGGGTAGAAATTCTACATACTTCGCCCGCCAAACTTGATAAACAGGGAAATTTGGATTGCCAGGTAACCCGCACCTGTTTTTCAGCGTCAAAGATAGGTAAGGTAATCTATCTCTAGAAATACGGATTTTATGGACTATAATCAAGGGATTCCGGGTCAAAAGCTCGAGAATGCCCTGGTGTCCGCGTTTTGCAGCCGGCGCGGGCTATCCTGCTGATAAGGCTGGCAAGGGGAGCGTTTCCATGAAAAGCATTTTTAACCTGAGACCCGTACTGACTACGGTTCTTCTGGTTTCTTCCTTCTTCTGGACGAACGGCAGCTTTGCCCAGAGTGCTTCATCCAACGACAGTAAACCGGCAGTAGCAAAAACTGCACCGTCAACAACTATCCCGGCCGGGTCGCAGTCTCTTCCGGCAGCTTCGCAAACGCCCCCGGCGGCATCTCAGCCAGTGCCAGCAGCTACGCAACCGGCGCTCACGGGTGATACACAGACGTCCCCGTCAACTGCAACTCCGGCGATTGCTAACGATCAACAACCTGCAACAACCGACGCTCAGCAACCCGCAGGCACAGACGCACAGCAGGCAAACCAAAAAGACACCTTCAAGCACGACGGCGGCAAGGACGACGTTGATGCTATCGGCAACCGCAAAGGTGTGGGTGGACGCGGCTTAGGCAACTGGTACTCGTATGAGAAAGAAATTGCTTTGGGCAAGGAGTACGCCCAACAGATCGAGGCTTCGTCCAAACTGGTGCAGGACCCGGTGGTGAATGAGTATGTCAACCGCGTCGGGCAAAATCTGGTACGGAACTCCGATGCCAAAGTCCCCTTTACCATCAAGGTAATTGATTCCGATGAAGTCAACGCCATGGCTTTGCCGGGCGGGTTCTTTTATGTGAATTCCGGCCTGATCCTGGCGGCTGACAATGAAGCCGAACTTGCCGGAGTGATGTCGCACGAGATTGCTCACGTTTGCGCCCGTCACGTCACCCGCCAGATGACTCGCAGCCAATGGGCGAATTTTGCGACCCTGCCTCTGATCTTTGTAGGTGGAGGCGCAGGCTATGCTGCTCGCTTGGCCGCTGATCTGCTTGTGCCCGCCACATTTATGAAATTCTCGCGCGGTTTTGAGGCCGAGGCCGACCACCTGGGCGTGCAGTACATGTATCACGCCGGCTACGATCCGCAGCAGTTTGTCTCCATGTTTGAAAAGATGGAGAGCCTGGAAAAGAAGAAACCGGGTACCATCGCAAAAATTTTCGCCAGCCATCCGCCGACTCCTGACCGGATTGAAGCAACGCAGAAAGAAATTTCCACCATCCTGCCTCCACGTGACAGTTACATCGTGAACACCTCAGAGTTTGACGACGTAAAGTCGCGCCTGGCAGCCCTCGAAAACAAGCGTAAGCTGGATGATTCGAAAGATGCCAACAAGCCCACTCTGCGCCGTGCCAGCAGCAGCCCGGATAGCACGAACCCGAGTGACAGCAGCAAGACTGGCGATGATGATCGTCCAACGCTGCATCGCCGCGACGACGATCAGCACTAAAGATCAGTTTTGGAAAAACTCCCTCCTGGGCGCGCTTGGCGCGCCCTATTTTTTGTCGTCAATTCCTCTAAGAATTAACTGGAACGGCTGGTGTTATTGGGAATGCCGCGGTCTTCCGCGATGCGGGTCAGCAGGACCCGTACAAGTTCCAACTCGGAGGCGCCATCGGCAGGATAGGTAGCGCTGGCATAATGGCTCACAATCGGAGGCGATGTAGGTTTTTCTTCTGCGCGGATCTTTCCCAGCGCGTCGTTGAGCTTGTTGGCAACACTATGCAATTGCTCCGCGCCGGTTTCAGGAAGAACCAGGACAAAGCGGTCTGGCCCATAGCGGCAGATGCTATCTACACCGCGCATGAGCATCTTGAGCGATTGTGCGACCTTGCGCAGGACCGTATCCCCATGCTCAAAACCGAGCTTGGCATTAAACTGGGCGAAATTCTTAAGTTCAATCATCAGCAGAGAAAACTGTTTGTGATAGCGATTGCTGCGCGCTATCTCTTCTGCCGCCAGCACGTGAAAATAACGCTGGTTGTAAAGGCCCGTGAGGGAATCGGTGTGGGTGATGCGCCGCAGCTCTTCCCCAAGCTGCACGCTGCGGATGGCGGTGGCGCACACGTCAGCCGCTGCCTGCGCAATGGAGCGGTCATCGGCGGCAAAAAAATGCGGCGCCGAGTGGGCAACCACCAGGGCCCCCAGCGTCTCGCCAAAGGAAATAAGCGGAATACACAGCTCCGAACCGCTTCCGGCAAAGCACGCCGGCCATTGCGCCCGGTCACTGATATCGTTCACTACAACATTCATGCGTGCGGCAAATGCTTCCGCCAGAATGCCGGAGCGCTCCGCAACCGCAAAATTTTCCGGCTGAGGCTCGCCTTTTCCGGCGTGCGCCCGCAACGCCAGCCTGCCTTCGCGATCGCGCAACAGGATGCCGATTTCGGCATCGTCGAAGGTGTCTTCAATCAGGTCGGCAAGATTTCCCAGAAGCTGCTCCAAATCGTTGGCCGCGGCCGCGGAGCGGGCAATCAGGTTGATAAGTTCAATCTGCCGCATGCGCCGGCGTTCGGTGGAATACAGACGGGCATTTTCCAGGGCGACTGCGGCCTGCGCTGCAAAAAGCGTGAGCAAACCGATCATCTCGTCGCTGAAGAAATCAAGTTTCTCGCTCCCAATGCTGAGCACGCCGATCGCTTCCTCACGTACCAGCAGAGGCAGGGCAAGTTCGCTGCGGACCTTGGGATCGGCGGGAACATATTTCGGGTCGGTGCGAACATCGGGAAGATAGATCGGCATTTTATTTTGGGCGACGCGTCCGGTAATGCTTTCCGGGCCCAGCTTGATCTGGGAATTTGTAAAAGCGTCGCTGTAACCGATGTGGGCGCGGCAATAAAGGTCACGGGTTGCCGGGTCCACGAGAAAAACTGCTGCATTGGCGGTCCCAAAATAATTGCGTACGACTAAGAGAATCTGGTGCAGCACGGTATCCACATCCATGCTGGAAAGGATCATCTCCGTGGATTCCTGCAGCACTGCGACTTCTCGGATACTCGGATGTACGGGTTTCAACCGGCGGGACCTCGCGCAAGTTTTGAATTGAAGAGAGGCTATTAATTATATGTCGAAGCGATTATATGTCGAAGTGGAAGTTCCGTGAAGGATTTCAGGTGGCGGAGTTGGTTCGTACGCAAGCCCAGACCAAAGATCCTGTTGTCTGTGGAAAATGCGGAGCTGGCAGGATTCTGGAAACCCGTGGCGGGTTTGGACTACTCCGCGAACGACTGACTCAGCAGTCGCCAGACCTGGCAATGCGATAGATCAAGCAGCTTCCACATGCCGGTTTTCCGCTGTTTCTGCTTCTGCGGCAGGTTCATATGAGTGCCCGGAGACCACTTTCATTTCGCGCCAATCATAAGGAAATTCTTTCCCGCAATCCAGGCAAACCACATACGTTCCAGTTACAGCCGCAGCTTCAGAGCGGTGCTGACCTCGCCGTGTCGTAATGGGGAAGCTGTAACGCTTGTGCCAGCATCCGAAAAGCATGTCAAATACATTCGCTATCATCTACCATCCTGGGGAAGAGGCAACGTGTTTTACTTCGAGGGTGCTGCCTGAAGCCTCTTCCGGCTTCTGACTATTTAGATGAAGGGTCATAGGAGGAAGTTGCAAGAAAGCATCAGTAATGTAAGGTGATTGTAAAGAAAGGTATACCCGGCAATGCAGAATTGGGAAGTTTGCAGCGAGGCTGGAAAGAGGGTTAGATTTTCTTTTCAGGATTTTTTTTATGAGCGGCGCATTTGGACATAATGGCTGAGCGGAGCCGGCTGCGCAAATCATCAGGGATTTCGTACAACTCCGAGTCGCGATAAATCTCGATGGTTTGCTTGGTTGTGCTGACCACAACGTAGCAGTTGTGGCACCAGTGCAGGTGGTCTTCCAGTTCGGCGCGTGTCTTGTCGTCAATCACGCCGTCCAGGTAATCGGTAAGCTCTTGCAGAAACTGAGAGCATTTCACAGTTAGGTTAACTCCGGCTCGATTTTTTTCCAAAAAACTTACTCAAACGATCACGCAACTGCAAACGTGCGCGCAGCAGGCGTGATTTTACAGCAGGTACGCTCAATTCGAGCGCGTCGGCTGTTTCTTCCGTCGAAAGTCCTTCTACGTCACGCAAAACAAACACCGTACGGAAAGTGGGCGGCAAGCCCTGAATAGTCTTGCCCAGGATCTCCTTGAGCTCCGACTGATCATAAAGCTGCTCCGGGTTCGGAGACCAGTCCGCAATCTCGCGGGGAATCGCATCATCTTCCGTCTGCACATCTTCGTCAATAGAAACCGTCTTCGCTGTGCGCCGCTTGCGCAGCCGCATCAGGGCTTCATTGACCGCAATCCGCACCAGCCATGTATAAAACTTGGATTGCTCCTGAAAGCTCTCCAGGTTCGTATACGCCTTCAGGAACGCATCCTGCACAACATCCTCAGCGTCCTCGCGGTTCTGCGTGATGTGCTGCGCAATACGGAAGACGTTGCGATCATAACGCTTCACGAGCTGCTCGAAGGCACTAATATCGCCTCGTTTGGCGGCTTGTACCAGCGCCAGCTCGTCAGTTACAGCTTCCGTTCCTTTGGATTGGATGGGGGGCATGCTAGTGGGATTCAAAGAATTCATCTCCTATTGTATCTGATAGACGTGCCAGCCAGAACTCCAGCTTATGGTAATTTTGTAAGCGGAGAGCAATCGGATGCAAAAATTAGCCATGGTCTCAATTCTTGCCTTTTTATTAATGGCCGGATGCAACCGGCAGCCCAAGCCGGAAGCGGTACATATTCAGGTCACCAGCCATAAATACGCCTTTGAGCCGGCGGTGATCCGTGTAAAAAAGGGCCAGGATGTGACCTTGGAAATTTCCACTACCGACGTCCAGCATGGCTTTGCTGTCGAGGAGTTGGGTATTGACGAATCCATCCAAAAGGGAAAACCCGCTCTGGTGAACTTCAAGGCTGACAAGGCAGGCGAGTATAAGGTGAAGTGCTCGATTATTTGTGGTCCTGGGCATGACCGTATGCAGGGCAAAATTGTTGTGGAATAGAGTTAAGAAAGTTTCCTTATTTCTAGCTGCGGAGCCCTCAGATAAAAGTAACGTTACCCCAGTAACGTTACCGGCTCCTCCGGCTGGTAACGTATTGACACAATGGCAAATACACCTAATAATCCACATATATACCTGAGCAGTCTCGCTCAACCCCCGAGAGCGAGGGGCAGTGTTGTTAATATACAAAGCAGATAGGCATTCCCATGGCGGACTCGCAAGAAGTTAAAGCAATCGTTGAAGGCGTTGTCGCGAAAGTATTTGATAAGCGCATATCCGAACTGCGCAAAGATCTGCATCGCGGTGTAGGAGAGAGTTTGAGCAGCCGCGTCTCTGAGCTGCAACTGGATGTTGAGACCGGCATCACCGAGGTTTTCAACTCCCGCGTGCAGGAGATCAACTCCCAAATTTCCAAAAACGTTGCTGATGTTCTCAATCATCAGGTTTCCGACCTGCAAAAGGAAGTAGAGCAGGGGGTCACCCAGGTCATTGACACCCGGGCCGCCGAGATCCGCAGCCATATCGAGCAAGGTATGTCAGAGGTGCTGAACACACGCGCCCATGACATGCGCCACGAAATCGAAACCGGGGTTGCCGGCGTTTTTGATCATCGCCTGGCGGAATTCAAAAAAGAGATTGAACGCGTAGTGGCGGAAGTTACCAATCAGCGTATGGGCGACCTGCGCAAGGAAGTAGAGAAGATCGTAGAGACCTCCGCCTCCAAGCGCATTCTCGATTTACGCAAAGACGTAGAGCGGGTTGTCGCCGAAAAGGCAGATAACCGTGTCGCTGAGCTGCGCAAAGATGTCCATCGCATTGTGCTGGATGTAGCCAACAAGCGGGCGGGTGAGCTGCGCAAAAACGTCGAAAGCGTAGTGAGCGAGACCACCGACAAACGCGTGAGCGAGCTGCGCAAAGACCTGGAAAAAGTGGTAAGCGAAGTGGCCGAGCGCCGCGTCTCCAGCATTCGCCAGGACGTGGAGAACGTCGTCACCGAAGCGGGCGAACACCGCGTCCAGGAGTTGCGCAAAGACATTATCAATCACGTGACCGCTGAGCTCGATTCAGTAATACTGGGCAGGGGCTCGGAGGCGCCAGTTTCTGCATTGCTGGATAACGCCATTTCCAAGATTCAGGAATCCACCTCGCAGACCGATATTCTGCGTTCTCTGCTCGATGGCGCTGCCCACTTCAGCAGCCGCGTGGCCCTGTTGGTGGTCAAAAACGACAGCGCCGTGGGATGGCAGGCGCGTGGTTTTGACGACAACAACGGCATCAAGAAAGTGACAGTTGATATCAACAGCGGGCTCTCTGGAAAAGCCATGCAGGAAAAAAGTCTGGTGACCGGTCCCGCCGCCGAATTCGAAAGCAAGTTCGCTTCCCAGTTGGGTGCGCCCAAAGGCAATTCCGCCGTGCTGCCCCTTGTGGTGCGGGAAAAAGTTCCGGCGCTGGTCTATGCCGATGCCGGCACCCGCAACGACGGCGAATCCGATACTGCCGCTTTGCAGTTGCTGGTACGCACCGCCGCAATTTGGCTGGAGACGCTGACGCTGCGCAAGGCTTCAGGTATTCCGGTTGTCTCCCCCACAGAGCCGGAAGAGGTCACTGCAGTTCCTCCTCCGACGGGGCAGACACCGGCGCCCGGCATTCCTACACCGGCTCCCATTGCGGTCTCTGATCTTGCTCCCAAGGCATCTGCGGCAGCGGTTGAGGTCTCCGCCCAGGATGAGGAAATCCATAAGAAGGCCCGGCGCTTCGCCAAGCTGCTGGTCGATGAAATCAAACTCTACAACCAGGCCAAAGTGAACGAGGGCCGGCAGAATAAAGATTTGTACAGCCGTCTAAGAGAAGATATCGAAAAGAGTCGCGCCAGTTATGACAAACGTTACGGTAACACCGTGGCGGCGCAAGCCGACTACTTTACCGAGGAAGTCGTCAAAGTATTGGCGGACAACGACGCGGCCCTTATGGGCAACGGATTTAAGGGCTAATAATTAAGTTGTCTGGATGATTAGAAACTGAACTAAGCGGCGGGTTTCCCATTAAGAGTTAAGTTGTTCCCCATGGTTCTACGTAAGTTGTTGGCCCTCGTTCTCGCCGTCGCACTCATCGCCACCGGCTCTCCTGCCTTTGCTGCCGGCAAAAGAAAGTCCACACGGAATAGAAGCGCGGCAATTGCTGCTCGAGTGCAGCGCATGTCGCGGGCCTTTGTTGCTTCGGCAGATTTGCGTCCGATGGCCGAGCAGCTCTTGGAAAACCGTACCCCCGCGGCTTATGCTGGAGTGCAAAAGTTTGCCGAAGCCCACAACAACGAAGATGCAGGCGCGCTGGCCTGGCTGGTCATCGGCTACGCCCACCTGCTGGATAACCAATACGCCAATGCTACTCCTGCCTTGAAGAAGGCGCAGCCCCATGCCGGAGAGCTGCGCGACTACGTGGATTACTTCCTGGCAATGTCTCAAGGGATGGGTGGAGACTCTCAGGATGTGCTGGTTACACTGCATCAATTTGAAACTAATTATCCCGGTTCGCTATTTATCCGGGATGCTGCTGTGCTCGAAGGCAATGCTCTGGTGGCCACCGGCCAACCGAAGGCGGCGATTGATTTGCTGGAAGCCCACCGCTCGCCCATACGTGCCGATATCGAACTGGCGCTGGGTCGTGCTCAAATGCACGCCGAAGATTATGCCCAGGCTACAGAGAGCTTTCGTCATGTTTATTATCAGATGCCCATTGCGCCTGAGGCCACGGATGCTTATACCGAACTGCAAAGACTGGGGCCGCGTCGGCTGCCGCCGCCCAGCTTCGCCGACCGCAAGAAGAGGGCTGAGCTACTGGCCGAGAATCGGCGTGCGGCCGAGGCTGCTGCTGAGTACAAAGATCTGATCGAAAATGCACCCGCCGCTGAGGTGTATGCGCTCAAAGTTGCTTTGGGCGGGGCGCTATGGAAGGCCGGACGCAGCGGGGAAGCGCGCGATCTTCTACAAAAGCTGCCCGACACCGATGACGAACGCAATGCCCAGCGACTCTACTATCTCGTGGAGATTTCCCGGTCTGACAGCAAGCGCCTGGGTGATCTTATTACGCACCTTCGTGAGAGTGCTCCACAGAGTCCGTGGTTGCAAGAAGCCCTGCTGGCTGTGGCCAACCAGTATCTGCTGCAGAAAGACTATGCCAGCTCAGCGCGTTTCTTTGAGGAGCTGGCTTCACGTTTTCCTGCCGGAAAGTACGCCTCTTTTGCCAACTGGAAGGCAGCCTGGCTGCAACTGCGGCAGGGAGATGTGGAAAGCGCCAAGCTCGCCTTTGAACGGCACATTGCGCTGTATCCCGCCTCGCAGGAGGCCAGTGCCGCGCTTTACTGGCGCGGGCGGCTGGCGGAAGAGGAAAAAAATCTTCCTCTCGCGCGCGCGTACTACTTGAAGGTCTCGCAGCGTTACTGCAATGCTTATTACGCCGAACTCTCACGCGAGCGGCTGCGCGATCTTGGGCTCTCCAGTGATATTGCCGACGAACCGCTGCTGCAAAAGGTTCCCCCGGTGCAACTCCCCGGGCATTTTTCCCTGACCGCTCCGGCTGACAACCTGCGTGTGCAAAAGAGCCTGCTGCTGGGGAATTGCGGCATGGTGGATTTTGCCATCCGCGAGCTGCAGGCTGGGATAGATCCAGGTGACAACTGGGCCACAGCCCAGATGATCAAACTTTATACCGACGACGGACACTATGATCGCGCCTTGCAGACTTTGAAGCACGCCGTTCCCGGATACTACTCGTTTCAGCTTGCCGACCTGCCCCGCCCTTTCTGGGAAGGACTGTTCCCGCGCCCATATTGGGAAAATTTAAAGCGCTACTCGGCCGACAATCAGCTCGATCCTTTTCTGGTGGCTTCTCTCATTCGCCAGGAGTCGGAGTTCAATCCTTTGGCCCTCTCTCGTGCCAATGCCATGGGATTGATGCAGATTCTGCCGGGCGTGGGGCAACAGCTCGCGAAATCAGAAAAGATTAAAGGATTCAACAGCTCTATGTTGTTCGATCCGAACACCAATATCCAGCTTGGGACGCGCTACTTCAAGGACTTGCTCAAGAGGTACGACGGCCACGTTGAATACGCGCTGGCCGCCTACAATGCCGGCCCGGATCGCGTGGAGGATTGGCGCAAGAGCAACTACCGCGATATCCATGAATTTGTGGAATCCATTCCTTTTACCGAGACCCGCGAATACGTGGAAGCTATCGTGCGCAACCAAGCCGTGTATCAGCGCCTTTATCAGAACCCGTAGAACGGGCACAAACGAATCATGGGCTTCACTTTTGTGGTAGACCTTTATTGAGCGCTGGAATCCCGCGGGTATATAGTGTGGGGTTGTTGGGTGCTAAACAGAAATTACGGTCGAGATGATCCCCACCAGAAGTTCGCCACGCTGGAGCTGAGCCATGACCTTCACTCGCTTTTGCCTTTACATCATCGCGGTATTTAGCACATCGGCGGTTTCTTTGGCGCAAGCCCCTGCGAATGCCACGTCAACTGCACATGATCACCACTTCGGTACAGTGCATTTTCCGGTCAGTTGCAGCCCGGCTGCGCAGGCGCAGTTTGATACTGCGGTCAGCATGCTGCATTCGTTTTTCTATCCGGAGACGATCCAAGCGTTTACCAAGGTGACGGAGATTGACCCCACCTGCGCCATGGCGTATTGGGGTATCGCTCTGAGCCAGCGCCCCAATCCTCTTGTCGGACCGTTTGCCCCGGAAGCCCTGCAGCGTGGCTTCGAAGCCATCCAGAAGGGCAAGTTGCTCAATCCGAAGACGCAACATGAACGCGACTGGCTCGATGCCGCGGAGCCGTTCTTCAAAGACGCCGCCAAGCTGGACCAGAAGACGCGCACGAAGGCTTACGAAAAAGCCATGGAGCAGCTTTACTTGCGCTATCCGGATGACAACGAGGCTGCAGTGTTTTATGCACTGGCTTTAAATGAAAGCGCAGATCTTGCCGACAAGAGTCATGCGAATCAACTTAAGGCCGCAGCCATCCTGGAAAAGGTGAAAGTCCATCAGCCGAACCATCCCGGTGTCATCCACTACCTGATTCACAGCTACGATTACGCGGGACTTGCAGACCGTGCACTTTCCGCTGCTGATCAATACGCAGCTATCGCGCCTGACGCGCCGCATGCATTGCACATGCCCTCGCACACGTACACAATTCTGGGTATGTGGGAAAAATCCATTGAATCGAACAAGGCTGCGCTGGCCGCCGCCAAGGAGTATGCCGCCCAACACAATCCTCCTGGCACCGCCGATGCCGGCCAGCCACACTTCCTCGATTTCATGGAGTACGACTATCTTCAGCTTGGGCAGGATAAGCAGGCCAAAGCTCTGGTAGAAGAAGCCGCTTCTCTGAACAAATTTTCCGCGATGCGGCCCACTGTGGTCTTCGGGCTTGCGGCGGTTCCCGCACGTTACGTGCTGGAACGCGGCGCCTGGGCGGAAGCGATGCAACTGCAACCGCGCGAAAGCCAGTACGCGTACACGCAAGCGATCACGTATTTCGCCCGCGCCATGGGTGCTGCCAAGACCGGAAATGCAAAACAAGCTCGGGAGGATATCGAGAAACTCCGCGCCGCACAGCAGGCCGATCTTGCCAAAACCGATCAGGCATACTGGGCGGGGCAGAGCACTATCCTGCTCCAGGCTGCGTCTGCCTGGCTGGCCCGCGCCGAAGGCAATGATAGCGAAGCCGTGAAATTGATGCGTTCCGCCGCCGATCTGGAAGACTCCAGCGACAAACACGTCGCCATGGAGAACCGGTTGTTTCCGATGCGCGAGTTGTTGGGCTACATGTTGCTCGAACTGAAGCAACCGAAGGCAGCCCTGAATGAATTTGAAAGTTCGCTGAAGGTGAATCCAAACCGCCTTCGCGGCTTATACGGCGCAGCCAAGGCTTCAGAAATGCTTGGCGACCGCGAGACGGCACGGCAATGGTGCGAGAAGCTCAGTACTCTGACTCGTGCCGCCGATTCTGGCAGACCTGAACTTCAAGAAGCCAAAATGTTACTGAGCAAACAATGAAGTAAGACAATGCGGTACAATCGCGGTTTCTCTGTCGCCTGAATTCTGTCAGCCCCTTGATTAAGCGAACCAACGGTAAACCATGAAATAAATCACCACCCCGGTCACAGAAACATAAAGCCAGATGGGATACGTCCAGCGGGCGATAGCCTTGTGCCGTGAAAATGACTTGCGCAAGCCAAGCACCAGAGTCCAGGGAACCAGGACGAGCAGTGAGACTGCCAGGATTGTGTGTGAGGTAAGAATGGTGAAATAGACCAGGCGTATCCAGCCAGTGCCACGAAAGCGAATAACCCCGGCGTGGGCATGGTAATAGAGGTAACAACTCAAAAATATCGTAGAAGAAAAAAATGCAGCGATCATGCAGGCGCGGTGTGCCGCTATTTTGCCGCGCTGAATCAACGAATGCCCCACCAGGAGCAGAGCGCCGCTAAGGCCGTTCAACGTCGCATTCACGACAGGAAAGATTTCGTAGGTCATTGCGAGTCACCCTCAATGGCATTGCGTAAGGCGGAGAGCACAGTTGCCTGCGAGAGTACGGATGGGGTCGCCGGGTTCATGCTAGGAGTGGAGAGCGGCGGTAATCATCATCAGGGCAAACAACAGCGGCAGGTAAATCACCGATGCCTGCAACAGTTGTCGCGCCGGCTTCTTTGATTCAGGGGCTGAAGGAGGTAGCTTTAAACGCCACAGCCGCAGGCCAACCCAGAAAAAAGCGATAGAGAGCACGATGGCACCTGCAAAATAAATGCTTCCCGTCATGCCCAGAATCACAGGCGCAATGCTCACCGGGATCAGAGAAACGGAATACAGCAGGATTTCGCGGGTCGTCGAGCGCCCGTCTTTTTGTACAACCGGCAGCATACGGATGCCGCCGCTTTCGTAGTCTTCCGCGTACATCCAGGCAATGGCCAGGAAGTGCGGGAACTGCCACAGCAGCACAATGGCGAAGAGCGCCAGCCCTTCCCATTCCAGCGCGCCGCGTGCGGCGGTCCATCCCAGCAACGGCGGCATGGCTCCGGGAAATGCGCCGATAAATGTACATATGCTGGTGATCTGTTTGAGCGGAGTGTAAAAGAGCAAATAAGCGGCAGCGGTAGCGAAAGCCAGATATCCCGTCAGTATGTTGGTAGTGAGCCCAAGATAGATTGAGCCCCCGGCCAGCAGCGCGAATCCGAACAGTTCAGCATGCAAAGTTTCCATGCGGCCTGAAGGCAGGGGACGCCGCTCAGTACGCCGCATACGTGCGTCGGTCTCTCGCTCCATCACCTGATTCAACGTGGCTGCACCGCCGGCAACAATCCCGATGCCCAGCAGCGTGTGCAGCAGAGTCCAGGAGAATGATGAGGCCCCCGATTTCATCGCTCCCATGAAGTATCCGCACCACGCGGTTGCCACCACCAAACTGGTGACACGCAGCTTCATAAGCTCGGCGTAATTTGAGAGCAGGGAACTCTTGCCGGCAATTGCCTGCGTGGCGGCTTCCTGCGTGGCAATAGGCTGACTTGTTGCGCTCATGCCGCGGCCTCTTTGTGGGAAATCGTGGCTTCCGTTGCCGACGCGGGGAAGTACCTGCGCGTGCGAGCTGTCAAAACAAAAGTTGAGGCCAACAGCAACGCGCCCACTCCCACATGTGCCACCGTCGTTGCGATCATACCGGGCAGGGGTTGGGGGGCATCTGCATCTTTGATTCGTGTGTAGTATGCCGCCAAGCCCAGGGCGATTTGCAGCATAAGCAGGCCATGCACCAGGCGAGCCGGAGTTTTGAGTTGCGCGATGGTTCGACCTTCGATCATGCCGCGTACCGAGGTCCAGATCAGGATTCCGGTTACAACAACCGCATTCAAGATATGCGGCAAGATGGACATCCCTGAGTGGCGAAAAGCTCCGCCAAAAAACAGTTGCAGATAGAGTGCAAGCAGCGACAGCAAGGTCAGAGTTGAAAGGCTGATGCGGCCAGGATCGATTGTGGGTGCAGTTGTGTCTTCAATCCAACTCCGGCTGGTGAACAATGCCATCAGCACCACCAGGCAGAAAAATGTTTGCGCGACGGCCGCGTGAGCGGTGGAAACATACCAGGGCAGAAACATCTTGACTGTAATTCCACCCAGAATGCCTTGCACAATCACCAGCACCAGCGCCGTCCAGCCCAGCTTACGCATCCAGGAGCGCTTTTCGATGAATTGAACGAGTACGGCTGCAAAGATGGTCAGCAGCCCAACGAATTCAGCCAGCATGCGGTGGCTGTGTTCATACTTGATGCCTCCCACCATGGGCGGAATTTTGAAGAGGTGTCCAAAAGAAGTTGGCCAATCCGGAACAGCGAGCCCTGCCTGGTTGCTGGTGACCAAAGCCCCGGCAATCAGTAAAAGAAAAGTAACACTGGCTAAAAAGACCAGAAAACGATGAAGTCCGCGATTATAAAGTGCTGCCGAAGACAGAAAAAACTCCTCAGGTGGAACTGATTATTGTAACAAAGCGCTTCCCTGCGATTGAAGCATGTGGGCAAGGGCGCCCCGCGGCTCGCTGGGGCAGGCCCACACGACAGCCGGCGAGGACACCGGCCTTACTTTTATTGCTTAAATGCAAAGTTGGCAGCTTGGTTTTGTTTGGCCGCGACCGTGACCTTCATCTCCTGGGTTCCCAGCTTTTCGTGCACGGCAGCAATTGTGTATGTGCCCGGAGGCAGCCCTTGAATGCTGAAGTTGCCGTTGCCGTCGCTGACCGCAAAAAACGGGTTGCTGACCACGTTCACATACATCTTCATCCACGGATGCTGGTTGCAGGTGATGGGCAGCAGCAGTTCTGGGTTTGCGAATGTCCGCTCCTTGGGCTCGCTCTTGGGCATCTGGCTCTCATTCCACTGCGGATTATTTTGTGGAACTGGATGCACGTTGTGCATGGTGTTGTCGCTGTTGAGAATTTTCAAAGTTTGTCCCGCGACCAGGCCGAGCACGTGCGGAGTATAGCGGCATCCTACCTGATCGAGGATTGCCGGTTGCGTGGGCTTGGGAACGGCATAACCTTCAAGCCCCTCTTTCACATAGACGAATACGTTTTCCAGCTTGTCCTTATTGACGATTACGGCCTCGGCCAGATTGGGACCTTTGGCGGCCAGCGCGCAGCCTGCGTCCATGCCCATATCAATGGTGGCGCGCGGCGGCGGAGTGCCGGTGAAAGTTATGGTTCCTGAAATACTCCCTGTTGTCGACGCATCTATTGGCGTGCCTGTCGACGCTTGAGCGGGCGCGGAACGGCTCTGGTCATTGGGAGGAGCAGAGTTTTGATTGCATCCCGCGAAAAAAATGAACAAAAGAGAAAGAAGACAGATAAAAAGTAATTTTTGAAAACGTTGACTATTCATAAGACCGTAATCAAACCTGCAATCTTAAGACATCGCTGCAATCACCGCGTCGGCAAACTCACTGGTCGAGGCGGTTCCGCCCATATCGCGGGTGAGCTTCTCTTTGTTCTGGTACACATGCTCCAGCGCGGCCTGGACCTTTTCGGCGGCGTCGGTCTCTCGAATATGGCGAAGCATCAGAACGGCTGATTGCAGCAGCGCAGTGGGGTTAGCAATGTTCTTGCCGGCGATGTCTAGCGCTGAACCATGCACGGCTTCGAAGATGGCGCACTCATGTCCTAAGTTGGCCCCCGGAACCAGCCCCAGTCCGCCGACAAAAGCGGCGCACAGGTCAGAGACGATGTCTCCATAAAGATTTTCCAGCAGCAGCACGTCATACTGGTAAGGATTCATCACCAGTTGCATGCAGGTGTTATCCACAATGTGCTCGCCGTATGTAATCTCCGGATATTCTTTGGCTACGTTACGGGCGCAGCGCAGAAAAAGACCGTCGCTCAGCTTCATGATGTTGGCTTTGTGAATGGCAAAGATTTTCTTACGCTTTTCGCGGCGGGCGTAGTCAAAGGCAAACCGCGCAATGCGCGTTGAAGCCTTTTCCGTAATGATCTTGAGTGATTCCACCACGCCGGGCACGACCTCGTGTTCAATTCCCGAGTACAGACCTTCGGTATTCTCGCGGACAATAATCAAATCCACCCCCGGGTAGCGCGTTGGCACGCCAGGCAGATTGCGGATTGGCCGGAAGTTACAGAACAGCTCAAACTTCTTGCGTAACGCGACGTTGATGCTTGGGAATCCTTCGCCCACGGGTGTTGTTACCGGCCCTTTGAGTCCCACGCGATTGCGTTCGATGGAAGCCAGCAATTCCTGGGGAAGGTATTCCTTGTATTTCTCGTAGGCACCGGCGCCAGCGGCATAGCTTTCCCACTGGAATTTAACGCCCGTGGCCTCCAGAATGCGGACCACCGCGTTGGTTACCTCGGGACCGATTCCGTCGCCGGGAATGAGAGTAATTGTATGCATGATTAGAATTTGCAATTAATAGTGATCAACAAAGCCTGTCTCAAAAACTTTATGCCTTTGCCCCCGGTTTTGTCTTGACCGGTAAGGGGGCGGGGACGGAGGTTTCCTTGGTTTTGAGCAGATCTTTGAGTTCGTCCATGAATTCTTTTACATCTTTAAAGTCTGAATACACAGAAGCAAAGCGCACATAGGCCACCTTGTCGTGTTTCTTCAGGCGATTCATGATCAGCTCGCCCACCTCGCTGGTTTTGCGTTCGCGCTCCTGGGAGTCAATCACAAAAGCCTCAGCCTCGTTCACAATCTGCTCCAGCTTGCCCATGGAAATAGGGCGCTTCTCGCAGGCGCGCAGAAGGCCGTTCAAAACTTTCTGCCGGTCGAACTTTTCACGGCGTCCATCTTTCTTGATCACCATGTAGGGGATTTCATCAATGCGCTCGTAAGTGGTGAAGCGCTTCTCACACTTGAGGCACTCGCGGCGGCGGCGGATAGACTCGCCTTCCTTGCTCTCGCGCGAGTCCACAACCTTGTCATTTATAAATCCACAGAATGGGCATTTCATGGTGAGGGAAACGAAGTTTTATTGTAAATCATAGAGTGTGGAATGCTGGCCCATCAGTGCACCAGGCTCTCCTCTGTCTGCTGGCTTTCCTTCGTGAGCTGGCTGAAGGAAACTTTCTCGAGATGAGCGTAAATCAATCCCATTGGAATAACCGACATGAATGTTGACAGCCAAAGTAGGATGCCGCAGTTTACAGCCATTTCAGCGGGGATCTGAAAAAAATACGTCAATGCAGCAATAGTCATGAACTGCGAGCCGCCGCCGACCATCGGCAATTGCAGTACGCCCCCGGCTATGCTGAAGCCCATGAGTATGACCGCGTGCGTCCAGGTCAGGGCGTTGAGTGGTGCAGGATAAGCGTGCGTAATCAGCAGATACGAAAACGAAACCAGGATCCAGATGGTCAAAGAGAGAGCCGCGCTCGCAAAGAAGGAGGGTGCGTCATGAAGGGTGTGCAGTCCTTCCCCGAAGGCCACAACTCTGCTTGCCAGCCGCTCTCCGAGAGAAGGGAAGCGATGGAAGGCGCTTTTTATCCATTGAGCAATGAGCGCGTTGAAGCGGCGTACCAGGTACGCAACCAAGATGCCGCCCAGCACGAACACGACCAGCGCAATCCCAATTTTCGGCAATTGCTGGTAGTGTTCAAGATGCTTGACCGACCGGGAAGAAAACAACGCAAACGACGTCAGCACGGCTACAGCTCCCATGTCGAAGATGCGCTCCACGCTCCAAACCGCCATCTGGGAAGAGAAGCTCAGCTTCAATTTGCGGGCGACCAGGTAAGGACGTATTAACTCTCCCAGGCGTCCCAGCAGTGCCAGTCCGGTGAATCCGATGAACTGGGTGCCAATCAGGGTATGGGCCTCGACCTTGCACACCGGCCGCAGAAAAATCGCCCAGCGCCAGGCGCGCAGCGCATCGGCCAGGTAGATCATTGCGATGCCGGCCACCACCATGCCCCACCGGACCTGGTTTGTCTGCGCAACGAATTTGCCCCAGTCAAACTTTCGCCAATGTTGTACCTGTAAATAGACCAGGAACGCCAGGACGGCAGCGACCACGACCAGGAATAGAGCCTGTTTTTTCTTCATGTGAGGAAGAGGAATCTAAGCTCCTAATCTGGAGCGGCCTGTGCCTCCGCAGTCGTGGAGTGATCTGCGGTAGCGGCAGGATGACTGGTCTTCTCTTTTGCAGTGCGGCGCGTAGCAGGACGCGCGGCTGCAAACTGGGCCAGTTTCTTGCGATTGAAGTCCGATATTATGCGCGAAACATACGCATAGGTCTCATGGTAAGGGGGCACGCCTTTATATCTTTCCACACGCTCGGGACCGGCATTATAGGCGGCCAACGCCTTAACCAGATCGTTGTTAAATCGTGCCAGCATTTCATGAAGGTACTGCGTGCCACCATCCACGTTGGCGGCTGGATCCATAGAGTTGGCAACTCCCAGCTTGGAGGCAGTTGCCGGCATAAGCTGCATTAAACCCTGAGCCCCCTTGCGCGAGACCGCTTTGGGATTGAAGCCACTCTCGGCGCGGATCACACTCTGGATCAAATCCGGATCAACCCCGTGTTTCACGCCGGCTGCATTCGCGAAGTCCTGGATGCTCGTGCCCTGAGTCGCTATGCCTTGTGCGGGTGCCGGCTGCTGCTCGGCAGCCTGCGGCGGCGCTGAGTCATCGTGTTCAATGGAAGCAATCTGTTCGCTGGGTATATCAATGTAACCCGATTGTGGGCTGGCATCGAGGTAGAGACGGGTCATAGTACCCACGGTTTCACGGCGTTCGTGCCGAATGGAAAAGCCATTCTGCAAAACGGCGAGGTCGGCAGCAAACGCCGGCAAGGCCAGAAGCACGAAAACACTCGCAACGAATTTTCTCTGCAGCTTCAATTCAATATGGTCTCAACCACGGCGGCCACGCCGCATTGGTCATTGGATAGTGTAACCTGCCACCCGTTCTGCTTCAGCTCCGAGCACGCATTCTCCATGATAACGGCATGTCCGGCGAATTCAAGCATTTCCACATCATTATAGTTATCACCAATGGCCATGACCTGTTCGGGGGCCAATCCTTTGGATGCCGTCCAGCGCTTCAGGGCATGTCCTTTGGAGCAGTCGCGGTTGAGGACATCGAGAATGCACAGGTCGCGGGCATCGTATTGCGTCTTCAAAACCGTGGTTTGCGCCTGTATGGCAGGATCGGCAAGCATGGCCTCTGCCTGGCGCATCAGCACGATTGGTCCACAGAACATGGCTTGCACCGGGTCTGTGACCAGGGCGTCCTCAATCGGCTGGACGATTTGAATGTATTCCATGTTTTTCTCCAGCCAGAGACGGATGCTGCGCGTCATCTCTTGCAGCGCTTCCACCACGATTGCCCCCTTGGCGTCGACGTCAAATGTCAACACCAGTTGCCCGCGAAATGAATTCATGTGCGCGATCAGAGCACGCGCCGAGGCGGCGGGCAGCAAGTCGCGATGAAAAAGCTCACCCTGGGTGGAACGCGTTACCGCACCATTGGAGCTGATGACCCAGTGCTCGAATCCCAGCAGCGCTGCCACGGACATCGCATAGCGATGCCGGCGTCCGGTAACCAGCACAACCTCAACCCCCGACTCATGCGCGTGCCGTAAGGCCTGTAGATTAGCGGGTGGCATTTGGTGCTTGGAATCGAGAAGTGTGCCATCAATATCAATGGCAAGCAGCCTGATGTGTGGGTTCACTATGTCTCATTTTACACCTGCTCGAATCTGACAGCTTGGAGCTGAGAGCTTGGAGCTGGTCTTTTATGCTATATTCCCATGCGTTCCCCGCATGTCCTTCTTACCGCTTACTCTGATCCTGCAGGCTTTGGCCATCCTTCACTTCATCAAGCGAAGGCCCGATTTCTATTGGCTTTTCATCATCATCTTCCTGGGGCCCCTGGGTGCGGTGGTGTACCTGGCAGTTGAAGCCTTGCCCGATCTGCAACTCAACCATTCCTTCCAGTGGGTGCAGCGGCGCAAACGGCAGAAGCAGTTGGAAACCGCGGTTCTGGATAACCCTTCTGCCGGCAACTATGAGGAATTGGGCGAAATCTACAGCGAGCAGAAAGACTACGCTCGCGCCCGCGAGTGCTTTGATAAAGCCATCACCCCGCGCAGCAATATGCCCAGTCCGTTTTATGGGCGGGCGCAATGCGAATTGCAGTTGGGGGATTACCCTGCAGCCGTGGCGGATCTGGAGCGTGTACTCGCCTTCGACCGCAAATACGACTATTCCCGCGCACCCGGCCTGCTGGCCCACGCCTACGCGCAACTGGGAGAGAGGGAAAAAGCCGAACGCCTGTTTAATGAAGTGATCGAAGGCTCAACTCTCTCCGAGACGCAATACAACTATGCAACATTCCTGAAACAGCAAGGCAAGACCGGGGAAGCCAGAGAGATGGTCCGCAAAATCCTGAATAAGAAAGCCACGTTGCCCGGCTATTTGAAGCGCCGTGAGCGTCCCTGGTTTCGCCGCGCCGAAGCCTTACTCAAGCAGCTTCCGGCCTCTTGATGTCACGCGTTGTTCCGGCGTAATCACACAACTGCTTGTCCTTTGTGGTTAAATTTCTTCATGTCTAAAATCACTTTTTTCGAATGCTCAAAATGTGGTGAAAAGATACCGGCGGAAAAGCCCGCGACCGTGTGCCCAAAAGACGGCGGTGTGCTCTATGCCCGCTACGATCTGGCTGCGATCAAAAAGACCTTTACTCCTGCCGCTCTCGTCGGACGCAGATGCGACCTCTGGCGCTACGCTGAGGTCTTGCCTGACGCCGAGCCGGTGAGCCTCGGTGAAGGCTTAACCCCCATGATTCCAAGCCGGGAATACAAAAATGCTTATGTAAAAGATGAAGGACTAAACCCCACGGGCAGCTTCAAAGCCCGCGGTTTGTGCGTGGCCATTACCATGGCCAAGGCCTATGGCATCAAGAAGGTTGCGGTTCCATCCGCAGGTAATGCAGCCAGCGCGTTGGCAGCTTATGCGGCTGCTGCTGGCATCGAAGCCCACATCTTCATGCCCAAAGATGTCCCCCGCGCTAACCTGGTCGAGTGCCTGGCCTATGGCGCCAAGGTCACGCTCGTTGATGGACTCATCAGCGACTGCGCCCGCATCGTAGGCGAGCGCAAGCAGGCCGAAGGGTGGTTTGATATCTCGACCCTGAAAGAGCCCTTCCGCGTCGAAGGCAAAAAGACCATGGGATACGAAGTTGCCGAACAGCTCGGATGGAAGCTGCCTGATGCCATCATCTATCCGACCGGCGGGGGCGTGGGTCTGATTGGCATGTGGAAGGCCTTTGAAGAGATGGAATCGCTGGGCTGGATTGGAGCTAAACGGCCGAAGATGATTGTTGTGCAATCAAGCGGTTGTGCGCCTGTTTCTAAAGCATTCGATGAGCATAAGCACACAGCCGAGGCCTGGCCCCAGGCCCATACCCTGGCAGCCGGACTGCGTGTACCTAAGCCTTACGGCGACTACATCATTCTGGACATCCTGGAAAAGTCGAAGGGAACAGCGATCGCAGTCAGCGACGACGAGATTCTGGCCGCAGTCCAGCACTGGGCGCAAACCGAAGGCATCTTTGCTGCTCCGGAAGGGGCCGCTTCTTTGGTCGCCTATCAGAAATTGCGCGCCAGGAACTTCCTTATGGAAAATGACGTCACAGTGCTCTTTAATACTGGTTCTGGAATTAAGTATGTGGATGTCATTGCCGCTGTCCAGGAAGAGGCCCAGAAATCGGCTGCGCCGCAGCCCGCAGCCCGCAACATCGGCGGAATTATTGGGCCGTACTAGAGCTACGCTTTACTCTTTGGTAAATTCTCTGCTTCTGGGTTTCCACGTCAGGGCGCCTCACTTGCTGCAAGTGACCAGAACACTACGAAACACGCATGATCGCCTTGTATTTACTGGGGAAGGTCATTGTTATGGGCGGGCACTTGCTGGTGGTCCACGGTGTTTACTGGATAGATATCATCCGCGTATTGCTTTTGCGAAGTTTTCAAAGAACAGTTGGGGCTTTTATCCAAGGGCTCCGCAGCCAAAACAAGACTGCTGTGCCCTCGCGCTATGCTCGCGCTGTCCGGCGCTCGCTTCGCGCACAGCTTTTCACATAAGGGCTCCGCAGCCAAAACAAGGCTGCTACGCCCTCGCGCTACGCTCGCGCTATCCGGCGCTCGCTTCGCGCTCACCCGGGCACAAAGCCCGGCATCCTGGGATGCCAGATACACTTCCGGAAACGATGGTAATCCACGTTTCTTCAGAAAGAAAGGTTTTGATACCACAATAGGACCACCATTCAGGCTCAAGAGCTGCACCCTTTTTAAGGGTCACTGTATCCGCGGGCAGGCGCCGCCTTCTGCCTGTAAAGCCATGCCCTTCGGGAAAAACTCAGTCGTCCCCTGCGGGGACTTGGAATTGCTCAGCTACCCTTACCCGCCGTTGAAACGGCGGGCTATTTTCATCCGTCCCGCTGAACGCGGGACTGGTCTATAGCTTGTGCCAAATTGTTTTCCACAAAAGATTTTTCCGCAACCTGTGAAAGCTGTGTTCTTCCACGGTAGTGGATACGTAATTGTAGAAGCGCTATACGCTCAGGAGTTACTTCTCATCCAGCAGTCGCTTGGTTTCCAGCAAAACGTTTCCGGTAATCTCCAGGCTGCGTGGACTGAGTTTATCCAAGGTGTCTTGCGGAGTGTGCCAAAAGACGTTGTTGTAGCCGTAGCTGAAGTCAATCAAGTCGGCTACGGGCACGCCATTCTTGGCAAAGGGGATGTGGTCATCATCAATGCCGATGGTACGCGCAAAAAAATACGACTGCAGGCCGAGATTGGTGGAGGCTTGGAATACCAGGTCTTCCAGCCACGGGGTAGAGCTCTCATCCCGGTCAATATCGAGGTCTTTGTCGCCAATCATATCGGCCAGCAGGAAAGCTTTGATTTTCTTGTTGGTCCCATCCGCCTGCCATTTTTCTGCCAGATGACGGCTGCCGTAAACGCTGTCGGTGTCGGTCCATTCCTTGACCGCTTCTTCGCCGTCCAGACAAACCAGCCACACGCTGTAACCCGGCAGTTTGCCTTTGCTGTGAAGTTCATTGCCTAGCTCTAAAAGGAGTCCGGTACTGGAACCGCCATCGTTGGCTCCGACAAAATTCTTTAGGGGCAGGACGGTATCGTAATGGGAAGCGATTACAACCACGCCATCGCGGCTGCCGGGATATTCTGCGATGAAGTTCCGTATGGGAAAAGCTCCGGCAGGGGTCTGTGCCGTAAAAACGTCTTCTTGTACGTTGGCTGCAGTTTTCTTCAACTGCAATCGCAGATAAGCTTCCAGGCGGGCGTGTGCCGGGCTGCCGATAGGCCGCGGCCCCATGTTCACGATCTCGCGGGTATATTGCATGGCCCGCGCGGCGTTGATGCGGGGAGCGGCAACGTGTGCAACCGTGCTCGGAGGAGCTTGCATTTGCGCTATCGGCTTTTCTGGCGCAACATTCTGTGCGACGGTTTGCGGAGCAGCATCCTGTGGGGTGGAGGTAGATGTCTGTGGACTGGCAGTGCCGTCTTTCGGCGCGGAAGAAGATTGTGCGCAGGCACTGCATAACATCGCCACGCCCAGGCCCAAAGCCAACGCAAAGTTATTGAGTCTCATGTCTCTGCGCTCGCGCTTTTCGCTGCTTGGGATGCACCAGCCAGGCCACGCCAATGCTCAGGATATAGAGCACGACCATCGGCGCGGCAAAGATACACATATTCATGACATCGGACGTGGGCGTAAGTATGGCGGCAATAATAAAAATGACCAGGATGGCGTAGCGCAGGTTGCGCCACAGCCATCCCGGGCTCACGATTCCCATCAGTGACAGGAAAAAGACCAGGATAGGCATCTCAAAGACCAACCCCAATCCCAAAATAATGGTCAAGAACAAACTGCTGTACTCGGTGACGGTAATCATAGGCGTGAACTGCTTCCCAAAATCAATGAGAAAGTTAAGCGCCTGCGGAAAAGCCACCTTGTAGCCAAACAACCCACCGCACAGAAAGAGCGTAACCGTAGACAACATGAAGGGCAGAATGTAGCGCTTCTCGCGACGGTAGAGTCCAGGGGAGATGAACAGCCACACTTGATACAGCACAAAGGGAGATGAGACAAAGATTCCCGCCACCAGCGCGACCTTCACGTAAAGGTTGAAAGCCTCGGTTGGGCTGGTGACCACCAGCCTCGGCTCCATATGGTTCTTTTCCAGCGCCTGCAGGATCGGTTTCTGCACGTAAGCGTAGATGGCGTCGTGGTAGCCCCAGCAAACGGAGAAGCCTGCTGCAACCCACCCCACCGCCCAGAGGATCCGGCGGCGCAGCTCTTCCAGGTGCTCAATCAGAGACATGGATTTCATATGCTCCATGCGGGAAGGAGCAGGAGCGGAATTCTCTTCCAAAATTTCAGGCATGAGTTTCCTGCGAGGCGCCGGCGCCGTTGACAGCCGGCTCTGAGCTGATCTCGCCGGTTGAGGTCACGGTGCCGGTAGGAGCCTGGGTAGGAGCTTGAATGGTATTGATGCTCTCTGCCGGCAGTATTTTACTTTTCTCTTCTTCTTCCAGGCGGCGGACTTCGTTTTCAATCTGGGAGGTGAATTCACTCTTGGCGCGCTTGAATTCAGCCATGGCTTTGCCGAGTTTCCGGCTGAGCTCGGGCAATTTGCGCGGACCCAGTAACAGCAAGGCCAGCACAAAGATGAAAAGAAGTTCGGATTCCATAAGATCTCTAAGGGTTAATAATATCAGTTACCAACCCCGAATCCATTCAAGTTATGTGCAGTCTAGGTGTTATTGTTGGCAATTCCGGGATTGGTGTATCCACGCGGCGCCGTGCTGAAAGTCATGCCCTGACACAGGCGCCAGTGGGGAAAGAAGTGCAGGAAGAGTTCAGGAGCTTGAGAGGAGAGCTTAAGAAATATGCCAGAATTTTCGGCACAAAAGGGATTCCTCCGCTCCGCGTTCGGAATGACACGAAACCGAATTTTTTCGGCAAGGTCTAAACTCTTGCCCTGATACAAAACATAAAGATTGTTGAGCAGCGCTGCCAAACTTGATGACACTTTCCCCAAAGGAGCGTCAAAAACAAGGGCAAACTCGCAAAAAATTGCAAAATTCCCATGGTATACTGGTTAAAATTCCCGGATTATCGGTAAATTTCTAAAGTTCCGGTAGTCGTACAGGAAATCAATGATGGCTGGTAGTTCTAGACGCTCTTTCCGCTCACTCTTCTTAATTTCACTGGTGGTTTTAACCTGCGGTTTTCTTGGGGTTGTTTTTGGCCAGAAGCTCGGCATGGACTCTGACTCGTCGAGCCCCGCAGACCTGAACGACAGTTTACGCAACTTCTCTCAGGTATACACTGTGGTGGAACAGAACTACGCTGACCAGGTAGATCCGGAGAAAGCCATTTATAACGGCGCCATTCCGGGAATGCTGAGGGTGCTCGACCCGCACTCCAATTTCTTTGATCCGAAATCCTACTCTTTGTTGCGCGAGGAGCAGCGCGGTAAATACTACGGCGTGGGCATGCAGGTTGGTCCGCGGAACAATAAAGTTATTGTGATTGCGCCCTTTGTGGGCACTCCCGCTTATCGCGCCGGCATACGGCCGGGCGATGTAATTATTGCGGTGGATGGCAAGCTGACCGACAACATGACCACCAGCGATGTCGCTGATTTGCTCAAAGGGCCCAAGGGGACGCAGGTCAAGATCACCGTTTTGCGTGAAGGCACCGACAAGCCGCTGGAGTTCAATGTCATCCGTGATGAAATTCCTCGCTACAGCGTAGACCTGCATTTCATCATTCGTCCTGGCATTGGCTACATGCACGTCTCCGGATTCCAGGAGACCACCGAGCGCGAAGTCAGCGACGCCCTCGACGAGTTCGGGGACATCAAAGGACTGATTTTAGATCTCCGGCAGAATCCCGGAGGATTGCTGAGCGAAGGGGTCGGCGTCGCCGACAAGTTCTTGCGCAAAGGACAAATCATTGTTTCCCATCATGGCCGCTCCTCACCCGAGAAAATTTATCGCGCCGCGCATGGTAACGGAGGCAAGGAATATCCGCTGGTGGTGCTGGTAAATCGCGGTACGGCTTCAGCGGCTGAGATTGTTTCGGGAGCAATTCAAGACCACGATCGTGGCCTGATTGTAGGTGAAACCACCTTCGGCAAGGGCCTGGTGCAGACGGTTTATCCGCTTTCGGAGAACACTGGATTGGCCCTGACCACTGCCAAGTATTACACGCCCAGCGGACGCCTGATCCAGCGCGACTACAACGGGGTTTCGCTCTACGATTACTACTACAATACCGACAAAGAAGGTAACGCCAACACCGCGAATAAGGAAGTGAAGCTCACCGATAGCGGACGCACAGTTTACGGCGGTGGCGGCATCACTCCCGACGTCAAGGTCGAGACTCCCAAGACAAACTCATTTCAGGACACATTGCTGCAGCACTACGCCTTCTTTAATTTCGCCAAGCATTACCTGATCAGCAAGCATATAACCCAGGATTTCCAGGTGGATGACAATGTCATGCAGGAGTTCCGCCGCTTCCTCGACGATCAGAAGATAACCTTCAGCGAGGCGGATATTGTGAATGCGCAGGAGTGGGTGAAGACGAACATTAAGAGTGAGCTGTTCATCTCCGAATTCGGCCAGCAGAAAGGGCTGCAGGTGCATGCCGAGGATGATCCTGAAGTGCTGAAGGCGCTGGATCTGTTGCCCAAAGCCAAAGAACTGGCGGAGAACGCCCGTAAAATTATTGCGGACCGCAACACTGCCCGCCCTGAAACGCAATAATTTGCTTTCGAGCTATTAGAACTAAGGCCCGCTACGGCGGGCCTTAGTTTTTTTGACGTTAGTTGTGTCTTTCGCGATTGACGCAAAAATGACTATTCACCGGTTCGAGAAGCGCCGGGATAGCCAAGATCCGAGCAAAAGGAAGTATGTGGGTGACTGCGGAGCGTCGTTGCGATTTGTATCAGCGTCCACTTGCATGGTCTCTTTCACGGGAAACATCAGTTCGTGGTTTGCGTCAGCAATAATCGCAATCTCAATGTTGTGTCGCTGACCGCTCAACGCCTTTAGCCGCTGCATGGACTGGGCGACGGGAACCCATGGATCAGAACCGCCATAGAGAAAGAGCAGCGGAACCTTAACCTTCAGAACAGCCGCCACCGGGTCATCATCCATCTTCCTGCGAATCGCCGGATCATTCGAGAGCTGAGACACTTTGGGCAAGTAAGTAAGATCAAACCAGGGTTTGGATTGTGCCTTGGTTAGAGCATCGATTGCTAACGCACGCGGGTTTGTGCCCCGTAGATAACCGGTCCACGCCTTTCGCGTATCAAGCATTTCTCGAACGTCGTCCTGCGAAAAACCACGAACCGTGAGCAAGTTGCTCGTCGCGAATTGCATCTGTTCATCGGCGGTGACGAGCGGCGCGGAGACGGAAATCGCAAAGGCTGCGTCCGGGCTGCGTCCCGCCGCCAGCACGGCGAGCCAACCACCCTGACTCAATCCCCAAAAACCGATCCTGGCCGGATCAATGCGGGAAAGCTTAGCCAATGCGTGCTGCCCGGCGATGGCGTCGTCGGCCAATGTTTCATAATCAACACCATGAAGGCTCCCGGAAGATTGACCACTGCCACGGCGATCGTAGATGAGCACCGCAAACCCCAGCGCAGGCAACCCTTCCCGCAGATGACGGTAAAGAGCTGATTCTCTGGTGGCTGCTCCTGCGTGGTGCAAGACTACAACAGCAGGCAGGTGATCTCCAATGCTCGGAAGATAGACTGTCCCGACTAGATCTGCACCAGCGTTGGCGAAGTGAATTTCTTGCGAAATAACTGTGGGAGTTCCTGCTACGTGCCAGGGATTTGGGATGTTCGCGGATGAATCGAAAGACGCTGCATCAGATAGGCCAACCGTCAACAGTATTGCCATCAACGCCATTCCCAATTTCATCGACATAACCCTTTCTGGTGCATCATTTCACAAGCTGAGTTCTTCAATCGCGAGATGTCCTGCAGTTTGGACGCTTTTTACGCCATATCGTCAACGTAGTTATCCAGGTGGTCGCTCGAGTATGAACTGCTCTAAAATAGAGTGAGATGCCAGGAAGGAATCCAACTATGCGGCTCATCACAGCCTTACTGATATTGACCTTGATGGCGAGCAGCTATGGTCAGCAACAGCCTTCGCCCCAAGAGGGCAAGCCGCGCCTGCCTATAGAGTGCGATCATGCTGCTCCTCCGCGTGGGATGCATTGGGTCTGCAATGATCCCAACAATTCCTGCAATTGCCGGCTGGAGAGCGATAACCCAGGCCATCCCGGATGGGAAGATGACGGTGGGCTGCCCGTTCATAAACCGGAACCGGCCGCCGCTGGAAAAATCTCCAGCGATGACTTCTACAAGATCATGAACACTATTGCTGAGGGCCGGAGCGAAGGCAATGCCGCCAAGGCTGCGGATATGTTTGCGGAAAATGCCATTTATTCCGATCTATTGCGGGGGCGAACTTACAAGGGGCAGGGCGCGATCAAGAAATTTTTCAGCAACAACAAAAGTTCGGTCAAACCCATGAAGATGCAGTGGCACCATCTTCTCTTCAATGAACAAGACCAGGTCGGAGCAGGAGAGTTTACGTTGGAGGGTTCCCGGCATTATCACGGCATGATGATTGTTAAAGTGGAGAAGGGCAAATTATCCAACTGGCGTGAATACGACTTTGCTTCCAATCAGAGCTGGGACAAATTCACCAGTGAAAATCACTTCTAAGGGGAAGGAACCTTAGCCGCTGGGTTCTGTTGACAGCCTCAGTAATAATCGGGTTTGGGGATGGGAATTTGAGCTGCAGCAGGCAGGATAGAGCAGCCTGAAAAAACCTAGGTCCCTCCACTCCGCCGCGAAGCGCGGCTCCGGTCGGGATGACAAAAATCGGATTAGGAACAGAGCGAGACATGCTTTGGATGAAAATTGTGTGGGCAGGATGCCCACACGACAGCCGGCGAGACGCCGGCGCTACGTCAAAACTGAACCACTACTAAGATTTTTACGTGGTTGACCCGCATAAACGCCAGACCGTAAGATTCCCTCACACGAAATGTATAACGCAGGTGAGCAAGTTGGTCCTTATACCGTAGTGCAAAAGCTGGGAGCGGGAGGCATGGGAGAGGTTTACCGTGCCCGTGATACCCGCCTGCAGCGCGATGTGGCATTGAAGGTCCTGCATCCTATATTCTCCAGCGATCCTGAGCGTTTGCAACGGTTTGAGCAAGAGGCCCTTGCCACCGGGAAGTTAAACCACCCTAACATCGTAGGTATCTATGACTTCGGCGAGTACGAAAGCTCGCCCTACATGGTTTCTGAACTGCTGGAAGGGCAGACTTTGCGGCAAGCGCTGACCAACGCGCGTCTGTCTCTGCGCAAGATCCTGCAATACACCTCGCAAATTGCCCGTGGCCTGGCGGCTGCTCACGCCCAGGGAATTGTTCACCGCGACCTGAAACCGGAAAACATCTTTGTTACCAAAGATGGCATCGTAAAAATTCTCGATTTTGGCATCGCGAAGCTGGCTCCGCCAGAGGCCAGGGTAGGGGAGACCCAGGCATACCAGAGCCCCACCACGCAGCCCGGTGCAGTCATGGGAACGCCCGGCTACATGTCGCCGGAGCAGATTCGTGGCCAGCATACGGATTTCCGCTCCGACATATTTGCCTTTGGGGCGATTCTGTATGAAATGATCGCCGGCAAGCCGGCTTTTCGGGGCGACACCCCAACCGATTTGATTGCGGCTATCCTGCGCGATGATCCTCCCGAGATCGCCGCCGGCTACTCAGTTGCTCCCAGCCTCGAAGCTATTATCCGGCACTGCCTTGAAAAAAATCCCGAGGAGCGGCTGCAGTCGGCGCGCGACATTGCTTTTACGCTACAGGATTTGTTGACCGCCATTCAGACGCAGCGACGCACGCCGGCGACGGTAACTCAATTTCTGCGCTGGCCGTGGCCTCTTTACACTCTTCTGCTCATAGCCGTAGCGATCTCGCTCGGGATCGCCTGGGATAGATATTCCATGCACACGCAGAATGGAGCGCAGCAACTGATAATCGCGCCGCAAGTGAACCGTCAGGCGCCGGATTTTCAGCAGGTGACATTTCGTCGGGGGGCCGTTCATACAGCCCGATTTTCTCCTGACGGAAATTCCATCATTTATGGCGCCGCCTTGAATGGGCAGCCGCTCACCCTTTTTACCTCGCGTGTAGGAGGGGCGGAAGAGCGTCCACTGGATTTTTCGCATGCCAATATTCTTGCTGTCTCCGCCAAAGAAAACATGCTCATTGTGTTTCCCGAAAGGAACAACACTTTGGCGCAGGTCCCCTTGTCGGGCGGGACACCGCATGAGATTGAACAGGGAATTAATTATGCCGACTGGACACCCGACGAGAGCGAGCTGGCGGTAGTCCGCGAGAAAGATGGAAGGAGCCAGCTTGAATCTCCCATCGGGCATGTGCTCTATTCCACGGCTGGGCGCATCACTCATCCGCGTTTTTCGCCCGATGGCAAGTTCATTGCTTTTCTCGATCATCCCAGCCTTCTCGATGACGGTGGAGCGGTCGTAATGGTTGATCGCGACGGCAACAAGAAAACTCTTTCCGAAGATTGGTCGAGCGTCGCAGGCCTTGCCTGGTCGCCTGCCGGAAGCGAAGTGTGGTTCACGGCGGCCAAAAGCGGCATGAACCGGCGTCTTTGGGCTGCGTCGCCCGCCGGGGAGTTGCGCCAGTTGCTGGCTACGCCCGATATTCTTACCTTACAGGATGTTTCCCACGATCAGGTTTTGCTGACGCAGGAAAATGCGCAGACGGAAGTCCTGGGGCTGCTGGCGGGGAACAAAAGCGAACGAGATTTTTCGTGGCTCAACTTCTCCTCGGTGGCCGATTTGGCCCAGGATGGCAAAAAAATATTGCTCACTGAAACCGGGCAGGCCGATGGCATTCACTCGGCAGTTTATCTGCGCAACTCCGATGGGTCGCCACCTGTGCGGTTAGGAGACGGCGAGGCCCTGGCCCTTTCCCCTGATGGTCAATGGGCGGTCGCCCGCCTGCGTGGTTCTTCCGATGAATTAACTCTATTGCCGGTTGATTTGGGGCGGCAAAAAGAGATTAAAAACGACAATATCGTCGCCTACCACGGGGCCAAATGGCTGCCCGACAGCCAACAGCTTGTTTTTGCGGGAAATCAGCCAGGGCACGGCATCCAGCTTTATCTTCAGTCCATAGAAGGCGGCAAGACGCAAGCCATCACGCCCGAGGGCATTGACGCGCGCGAGAGCAGCTTCGCTGTATCGCCCGATGGCAAGAGCGTGGCCGCCAAGTACGCGCCCGACCAGAAAATTTATATCTATTCGGTGGAAGGCGGAGAGCCACAGCCTGTCAACGGCGCCATAGCGGGCGACAACGTAGTTGGATGGAGCAGCATCGGCCGCGCGCTTTATCTGCAGAATGAAAAACGCCCGGATACGATTGACCGCCTGGAAATCGTGAGCGGACGCCGCAGACAGTTGAAAGTATTAAGCCCGCCCGCTGGGGGAACAGGTTCTATCGCTTCCGTGCTTCTTACTCCAGATGCAAGGTGGTATGTCTACAACTCCGCACAAACTCGCTCCAATCTTTTTGTGGTGAAAAATTTACAATAGAGGATGAAGAGACGTGAGTTTTTTTACAAGCTCGCATCTGAGGATTGAATGACATTTAATACTATTGCCGACGACCTGCGGCGCACCGTGAACGAAGCGCAGGGTTCATTGCAATCGCTCTCAGAGCAGGAAACATCCGCACACCGGCAACCGGGAAAGTGGTCGAAGAAAGAAATCCTGGGCCACCTGATTGATTCCGCGACCAATAACCATCAGCGCTTCGTGCGTGCGGCGCTCCATGGCCCATTGATCTTCCCCGGCTATGAACAGGATGCGCTCGCCAAACTCCAGCGCTGCAATGATGTCGAGTGGGCGCTGCTGGTGCAGCTGTGGGAGAGCTATAACTTATATCTGGCGCATGTCATGGCAGGTTTGCCGGAATCTGTTGCCAATGTTCCTTGCACGATTGGCAACAATCCGACGGCTACCTTGGGATTTATTGCTGAAGATTACGTTGCCCACCTCAAGCATCACTTGAACCAGATTATCGGACAACGATTTGCGACGGCGTACGGAGTGAAGAAATAGGTTCTTTAACCGCGGAGGCGCAGAGAAAATTTTGACATTCTCTTCACCAGAGAACTAACGCGGTTTCTTTCAATTTTCAAGAGAATCCCTTGAATCTCCGTGGGCGAACAAAACATTTTCGGGGTCCTTCGGCTCGGGTACGCCGTAGCTTAGGATGACAGAATGGAAAGGCGATGAAAAGATCGCGCCGTACTTCACAAATCGAAAATCAGCCCATGCCTAATTTTCTAACATCTCTGTGCATTCGTGGTGAAACAGCCTAGCGGAACAACAAAGATGCGAAATCAGCCAGGTTACGCCGCCACAGCATCCAGACGTGCCCGCCCGGAGTTTCAATGGCGGTATGTTGCACGTCCTTGGATTTGAGCCATGCTCGCAGGCTGCGGTTGAGCGTGATCAGATGGTCATCGGTGCCACAGGCGATCCACAAAAGATGGAGCTGCTGGTTTGCTTTTGCGCCCTTTGCTTCTGAATCGAGGGAGGGAAAGTCCGCCGGAAAATCTTCGGGAATTCCGCCCGAGCTGAAGGCACCAACCCAGGAAAACTTGTCGAGGTTATTCAGGCCCGTCAGCAACGATTCCGAGCCACCCATGGAGAGTCCGGCGATGGCGCGCGCGTTGCGATCTTTCTGCACACGGTACTCGCTCTCAACTCTCGGCATGACCTCAGTGAGCAATGCCTCAGTAAACTTCTTAAAATTACGGTCCCTCAGCTCAATATTGCTCCACGTGTCCTCTCCGGGACGGACGAACTCCATAGTGCCGTAGCCCAATGGCATGACCAGGATCATCGGCCTGGCTTTGCCCTGCGCGATGAGATTGTCGAGAATTACGTTGGCCTTTCCCACCGCAGTCCATCCGCTGGCGTCGTCGCTGAACCCGTGCAGCAGGTAAAGAACCGGATAGGTTTGCTTGCCGGCCGGGTCATAACCCGGCGGAGTGTAAACGTAAAAATCACGGTAATCGCCTGCAACCGCGGACTTATAAAAAAGATGATGAATCTCTCCCTGCGGCGCACCGTTCAGCTCCCACGGCAGCGACCCTGAACCAGGAACGTGCACCATATTTTCTGTTGCGAGCAGATTCGGCTTCAGCAAAGGGTTCGACGGGTCGATAAGATGCACGCCGTCGGCAATAAACGAATAGCCGTAGTAATCGGGAGGGAGCGGGGCAGTGGTCACACTCCATACACCCTGCTCGTCTTTTTGCATAGCCACGGGCTGTGCGCCTTCTCGGGCCAATCGCACTTCCTGGGCAGCAGGGGCACGGAAGCGGAAGGTCACGCTGCTGTCGGCATGTACGTCGGGCGAAATCACTCGAGCCGGCGGTTTCACAGGAGTTGGGACCCGGTTGCCCTGCTGTGCCGCTGCAAGAGGTGCAAGCGCCAAAAAAATGAATCCATAAAATCGCAATGGAGATGAGTGAGATATCATGGTTTCCGCCTTCCACATTGAAATCCCGTTTGGTGAAAAATCCGGGAACCATTTATACTATTTCTTCATGGCAATCATCAAAGACATTGCCGGGATCGCCAAGGGGATGTCCATTACCTTCCGGGAGATGTTCAAGCCCACGGTGGTGGAAAACTACCCTGACGGCAAAGGCCCCCTGAGCGGCGCGGTCTTTCAGGAGCGCTTCCGCGGTGTGCACGTGCTGCAACGCGATGAGAACGGGCTGGAGAAGTGCGTGGCCTGCTTCCTGTGCGCGGCGGCCTGTCCTTCAAACTGCATTTATATTGAGGCAGCGGAAAATACCGCTGAAAACCGCATCAGCGGCGCCGAGCGTTACGCCAAGGTCTATAACATTGATTACAACCGCTGCATCTTTTGCGGATACTGCGTAGAGGCGTGCCCTACCGATGCCATTACCCACGGGCACGGCTTCGAAATTGCCACCTTTAATGCCACCAACCTGGTCTATCGCAAAGAGCAGATGCTGGCCCCCATGCCAGCACATCAAGGTGACAACGCAGTCTTCAATTCAGCCGAGCAGATAAGCACAAAATAAACAGGATTTCCTGTGTTTGCCAGCCGGCTGATAAGCCGGCTTTAATTTTTTAACCACAAATACGAGCAAGCCAGGAATGGGAAGTTTCCTGATTAGCCTCTATTTGTTAACTTAATACGAGTAACTTAAATGACCGATTTTCTCAAAACCGTACGCGAGCGCGTTGTGATTTACGACGGCGCAATGGGAACTTCTATCCAGAAGTACCAACTCAGTTTGGACGATTACTGGGGCAATGAAGGCTGCAGCGAAATCCTAGTGCTCAGCCGTCCTGATGTCATCAAAGAGATCCATGCCAGCTATCTGCAGGTGGGCGCCGATGTGATTGAAACTAATACTTTCGGCGGAACCCGCATTGTACTGGGCGAATACAACCTGCAAGCAGACGTAAGGAAGATCAACATTGCGGCAGTGCAATTGGCGCGCGAGGCGGCGCACGCTTTTTCCACGCCCACGCGGCCACGCTTTGTCGCTGGTTCGATTGGCCCGAGCACCAAACTGCCGTCTTTAGGACACATCAGTTACGACGATATGGCTGCTGCCTTTCTCGAGCAGGCAAGTGCGCTGATTGAAGGCGGCGTGGATGTACTGTTGGTCGAAACCTGTCAGGACATTCTACAAGCCAAGATCGCATTGGCCGCAGTTGCGGATGCCATGAAGGCGGCTGGCAAGCGTCTCCCTGTGACCGTGCAGGTCACGCTGCAAGAGAGCGGAGTCATGCTGCTGGGAACAGAGATCAGTGCTGCACTCACGGCGCTTGAGCCGTTTGATGTGGACGTGATTGGTTTAAACTGCGCCACCGGCCCGCACGAGATGAACGATGCAGTTCGCTATCTCGGCCACAACTCGACTAAACATGTTTCTGTGTTGCCGAATGCCGGGCTCCCCCACAACGAAGGCGGGCGAGCAGCGTACAAGCTTACTCCGGAAGAACTGGCTGACTATCACAAGCGCTTCATCGAAGAGTATGGCGTACGCATTGTGGGCGGATGTTGCGGCACTACGCCTGACCACATCCGGGCTGTAGTGGAAGCTTGCGCGAATTTGCAGCCCGCAGCTCGCGACGTGAAGCCGACTGCGGCGGCGTCGAGTGCTTATACTTCAATCCCGCTTGATCTTGATCCCAAGCCGCTCATCGTGGCTGAGGAGATGAACACTACCACGCGGGTCGAGCACTTCCGCAACCTGGTGCGCAGTGAAAATTACGACGAAATCCTGGCATTGGCCAAAAAGCTGGTCAACGAGGGCTCGCACATGCTCGATCTGTGCTGTGCCATCGTGGGCGAAGACGAAAAAGGATACATGTCGCACGTACTGGAAAAGATCGCCACACGCGTGCCAGCGCCGATCCTCGTGGATTCGACTGAAGCCGATGTAATTGAAGAAGGGCTGAAGCGCATTCCAGGCAAGGCGATTATCAACTCTATCAACCTGGAAGACGGCGAAAAGCGCACGTCGAAAGTTCTGCCCATGGCCAAGCGCTATGGGGCAGCGGTGATTGCCCTGACCATTGATGAGCAGGGCATGGCGCTGACGGCCGAGAAAAAAATTGCCGTCGCTAAGCGGATATATGATCTGGCGACGAACAAGTATGGCATTCATCCCAGCGATCTGATTTTCGATGCGCTGACCCTGCCGATTTCGACCGGACAGGAAGACTATCGCACGGCCGGCATCGAGACCTTGAATGCTGTGAAGGGCATTAAGCAGGAGCTGCCTGAGGTCAAGACGATCCTTGGGGTAAGCAACATCTCTTTTGGCTTGAGTGCTTATTCTCGCCGTGTCCTGAACAGCGTATTCATGCACAATGCTGTGGATTATGGCCTGGATATGGCCATTGTGAATTACAGCAAAATCTATCCGTTGTATAAGATTCCTGAAGTAGAAGTTGAACTGGCGCGCAAGCTGATCTTTCACGACACCAGCAATGGCGATCCGTTGCAGAAGTACATGGCACACTTTGCCGGAGTGCAGGGCAATACTGAAGCTGTTGAGGAAGATATCTCGCAGCTTACGGTGGAAGACCGTCTCAAACGCTGCATCATCAACGGTGAGAAGGCCCTGGGTGACGGAGCGAGCAGAATAGCGCTAGAGCAGATATTGGAAATGGCGCTGGAGAAATATTCTCCACTCGAGATCATCAACAACGTTCTGCTCGACGGCATGAAGACTGTGGGCGAGCTCTTTGGCGCCCGCAAGATGCAGTTACCGTCAGTGCTGGATTCCGCCTCAGTAATGAAGCAGGCGGTGGCCTACCTTGAGCCCAAGATGGAAAAAGTGGAAGGTGGTTCGCAGAAGGGAACTATTGTTCTGGCCACGGTGAAGGGCGATGTGCACGACATCGGCAAGAACCTGGTGGACATCATCCTGAGCAACAACGGATACCGCGTGGTGAACCTGGGCATCAAGCAGCCGGCGGATACTATCATCGCTGCCGCGCAACAACATAAGGCAGATGCCATTGGGCTGAGCGGGTTGCTGGTGAAGTCCACGCTGGAAATGAAATATGTGCTACAGGACCTGCACACCCAGAAGCTTGACTTCCCGGTCATCTGCGGCGGAGCTGCGCTCACACGCAAGTATGTGGAAGACGACCTACGCCGCGAATACAGCAGTGGAGTTTTCTACGCCGATGATGCCTTTGGCGGACTGCACATCATGCAGGATCTTGTCTCCGCTAACGGAGCACGCGAAGCCCGTCTGACCGAGGGCAAGACCATCAAGAAGTTTGCCCGGGCTGTCGCTGCTTCGACGGATACCGCCGTCGAGGTTTCCACCACGCCATCAACCGTGGTGCAGCCACTCGCAGAATTGCCTAAGCCAAAATTTTATGGCGTGCACACGCGCAAAGATTTCGACCTGAAAGAAATCTTCCAATACGTCAACGAACTGGCATTGTTTAAAAACCAATGGCAGTTGAAGACCGCTTCGGCCTCCGACTATGGCCGGTTGGTGGAGGAGAAGTACCGGCCGATTTTCCTCAAACTTCAGGACGAAATCATTCGCGAAGGATGGTTTGAGCCCAAGGCCGTGTATGGTTACTTTGCCTGCCAGAGCGACGGCAACGATGTCATCCTCTACGAATCGCCGGAGGGCGAGCACGAGATCCAGCGCTTTACGTTCCCGCGCCAGCGTGAAGGACGCAAGTTGTGCATCGCTGACTTCTTTGCGTCGCGCGCTTCCGGCCGCAAAGATGTCATTGGTCTCTCCTGCGTGACCATCGGTGATCGCGCATCAGAGATCAACAAAAAGCTCTTTGAAGGCGGCGAGTTTACGCGCTATCTCTATCTCCACGGATTGAGCGTTGAAACCGCCGAAGCCCTCGCTGAGTATCTCCATAAGAAAATTCGAGAAGATCTCGGCATCGCGGGCGACGACGCGCCGCGCGTTAGCGACCTGTTCCACCAGAAATATCGCGGATCACGGTATTCGTTTGGATATCCCGCGTGTCCCAATCTGGAAGATCAGAGCAAGCTATTTGCGGTATTGCATCCTGAAGAGGCGATTAATGTGCGCCTCACTGATACCTGGCAGCTTGAGCCTGAGCAGTCAACTTCTGCCATTGTGGTGCATCATCCGCAGGCCAAGTACTTCATGATGAACTAGGGATTTCCACCCCGTAAGTGATTGTAAAGAAAAGTAAAGGTGGTATTACTTTGGTAACTGGCGTGTTAGCTAATTAGCCAATAGCATGAACTCTTGGTTTTGTGATATTTGATTGCAGCGGGGCTACTCTGAAATCAGCTAAGATGGCCCGTTGGGGGGGAAAGCTGTGCCACTTTTGGGAATCGTTTTCCGCAAGAGAAATCTTGCAAGATGCTGGACTATTGCGAGTGTGCTGGGAGTCGCAGCCATACTTTCTGGTTGCGGCACTCTCAGCAAAGAAGAAGCAAAGAGTATTCTTTTGGATTCTGATCAAGACCTTCAAAAAGGAATCTATGTGGACTTAGGGTACTTGAACGGACATTGCGGCCAGTCGCCAGCGTTACCTAAATATGCGGCGCTGGAAAAAGCGGGATTAATAAGTATCAGAGATACAGGTACCTCTACGGAGGTCCTTACTACGTCGAAGGGCGACCGGGTTTTCAAAGAGGTGGGCGCTCATGTGATGGATTCGGCCGACCTCAAATCATTGAACGGCCAGACACGCTGCAACTTTCACAGTTGGGTGGTTCCGATCGCAACCAAAGAAATGCTGGACCTCACCGTGACCCCGACTGAGAACAACGGCGCCGACGTGGTTTACAACTGGAAGTGGAGCCCGAATGCGATCGGCGATCATTTCAAGGTCGATAGCGATACGTATCGCTCCTTGAATAGGCATCAGCAAGAAACGCTAAGCGATGGAGATATTCCCCTAGATAACAGCTTTCCGCACGCTACCAAGAAGCACTTTTATCACGACGGCAACGGCTGGCACATGGGAAAGTAAACAGCAGGATTTTCGACTTCAGAAGTACGATTTACGATTTTGCTTTCTCCGCATCTCGGCCTCGTTGCCTGCTAGTACTCGGCTCAGTATTCAGAGCTGAGTGCTCATTTCTTTTTCATACTTCGAAAATCGTACCTCGTAAATCTTAAATCTCCCTACCCATTCGGGTGATGTGGTCTTTTCTATTTCACGGCATTCTTATTCCTAAGGGCGCAATGATCAAACCAAGTTTGGTGTTGCGCACCCTCAATTACATCAGGAGTTAAGAAAATGTCAGCAGTCGTTCATCAGCAATGGTCTACCGTATCTGTCGAATTGGCCGCATCCGCGGAAAAAGCCGGGAGTTCGGTGGTTTGTATTCACTCGCATCACCGGCATGCTTCGAGCGGCGTTGTGTGGCAGAAAGGCGCGATTGTCACAGCGCACCACGCATTAGGACGTGGAGAGTTCACGGTTACCGATTCCCAAGGGCGCTCATTCACAGCAGAGTTAGCAGGGCAAGACCCCACCACAGATTTGGCGGTCCTAAAAATTCCGGAAGTCGTGGAGATTCCACAAGCCAGTATCGGAGAGACGAAGGAACTAAAAGTTGGTCATTTGGTCCTTGCTTTGGGCCGGACCCGAAGAGGGAACCTGGTTGCCAGTTCGGGAATTATCTCCGGTTTAATGGGGCCGTGGCGCACATGGTGGGGTGGAGAAATTGACCAGTTCGTGCGTCCCGATCTGAATCTCTATGCTGGTTTCTCCGGAGGGCCATTGGTGGATTCCAACGAGCGAGTATTAGGAATTAACACGACGGGCTTGCGGCGCGGCGCGCCTCTCACCATTCCTTCCAGCACGGTCAGCCGCATTGCGCAGGAACTCGTGAACAAAGGACGTATTGCGCGGCCTTATCTTGGGTTGGCCATGCAGCCCGTACCTCTGCCGCAGGAGCTGAAGAACAAATTGAATCTTTCAAACAGCAACGGGGCTCTGATTATGCATGTGGAGCCTGACGGGCCGGCGGGGAAAGCCGGACTTTTGCTGGGAGACATCCTGACAGCGATGCGGAGCACTCCTATTGAGGATACTGATGACGTACAGATCCAGCTCGGAAAATCACATGTGGGGGAGTTACTCCCCATATCTGTCATACGTGGCGGTCAGCGACTCGAGGTCTCCCTTGAACTCGGCGAGCGGCCTGCGAAATAATTCGCTCCCGCAAAGTTCGCCTTCAATGCGAACCCGCACATTAGTCATTGCCGGTTCACCGGACAGGCGAACAAGGCTTGAGAAGTTGCTGCGCGGCACGCCTTCCATCGAAGTTGTTGGAGTGTTGCCGGGAGCAGCCGGCGCCAGTGCTTACATTGAGCACTGGCAGCCGGAGGCGGTCATCATTGATCTTGAACTCAATCCGAGAAATGCTGAGTCGCTGCTGGCTGCGATTGCCAGCAACTTTCCCGGTCTCGCTGTGATTGTGCTGGCTGAGAATCTCGAAGCGGCCCGCACGACACGAATGTTGCACTCCGGGGTGAGCTCGATCCTGGAACGCGACTCATCGCGAGAACAGATTGCGGCTGCCATTCAGGCCGTTACAGAAGAGCTGATTGTGCTGCAACCGCAAATTATGGATAGTCTGCTGGAAAAGAGCGCAGGCAGCGATGCCGCTGAAACAGAACCACTTCTTGAGGAACTCACACGACGAGAAGTGGAAGTTCTCGGCATGGTGGCGGCGGGATTGGCGAACCGTGAAATCGCCTCCCGTCTCGGGGTTTCCGAGCACACCATTAAGTTTCATATCAGTTCGATTTTGGGTAAGCTGGGAGCTTCAAGCCGCACGGAAGCCGTTACCTGCGGAATCAAGCGGGGGCTGATATTGTTATAAAAAATCGTGGGTAGATATCCATGCCAGACACCCTGACTGCGGTCAAGAACACCGGCTACCTTCTCGACGGGAAGTTTTGTACCGAAGGTCGCGCCGTCGAAATACGCTCTCCTTACAATCAAAAAGTTGTTGGCGTAGCCGTGTTTGCCGGCCCAAAGCAGGTTGAAGCGGCAATCGCAGCGGCAGTGCGTGGCTTTGAAGTTACGCGCAAGCTGCCTTCTTTTGAACGTCAGAAGGTATTGCGTGAAGTTGCCCAGCAGATCAGCGCTCGCCACGAAGAATTCGCCCGCAGTATTGCTCTGGAATCAGGAAAGCCAATCACAACTGCCCGCGCCGAGGTGGATCGTACAGTTTTCACCTTCACGATCGCTGCCGAGGAAGCCACACGCATTGGCGGTGAATTTCTGCCTCTCGATTTGCAAGAAGCCACCACCGGAAGATGGGGCATAGTCCGCCGTTTTCCTCTTGGTCCTATTGCAGCGATCACACCGTTTAATTTCCCTCTCAACCTGGTGGCGCATAAAGTCGCCCCCGCCATCGCCGCCGGATGCACTATGGTTTTGAAGCCGGCTCCACAGACACCGCTTACCGCGCTGCTGCTGGCCGAGGTGGTGCAAAACGCCGGATGGCCGGCGGGCGCGCTGAACGTGTTACCGCTGAGCAATGAAGATGCGGCACTCCTGGTGCACGACGACCGCTTGCAAATGCTGACTTTTACCGGCAGCTCTGCCGTAGGATGGCAACTCAAGGCACAGGCTGGGAAGAAGCGGGTAACTTTAGAGCTGGGCGGCAACGCCGGTGTGATTGTTCACTCTGATGCTGATCTGGAGCATGCCGCCGAACGCTGCGCTGCTGGGGGATTCTCCTACGCCGGCCAGAGTTGCATTGCGGTGCAGCGCATTTTTGTGCAGCAAAGCGTCTATGAAGAGTTTCTGGAAAAGTTTTTGGCGCATGTACGCAGCTTCAAAGTCGGCGATCCCATGGATGAAGCCACATTCATCGGGCCGCTGATCCGGGAGCAGGATGCAATCCGCGCGCAGCGATGGATCGAAGAAGCTGTTTCCGCAGGGGCCAAATTACTGTGCGGCGGCGGCCGCACAGGTTCTCTCATGGAAGCGACCGTGCTTACCCACACACGGCCTGAGATGCGGGTCAACTGCGAAGAGGTTTTTGCCCCGGTGAAGACGGTCGAACCCTACGGAGATTTCAGTGAGGCGCTGAACGCGATCAATGCCACGCCTTACGGTCTGCAGGCTGGCGTGTTCACGCGCGATGCGGTGCTTATCTTCCGTGCCTACGATGAGCTGCAGGTCGGGGGCGTGATCGTGGGAGATGTCCCAACCTTTCGTATTGACCATATGCCTTATGGAGGCGTAAAAGACTCGGGGCTAGGGCGAGAAGGGTTGCGCTACGCTATTGAAGAAATGAGCGAACGCAAGCTGCTGGTCATGAATCTAAAAGAGTAGAATCGTAAGGTTAGAAGGTCCCCACTATTCCGTACTGTCAAATAATGTCTTGAACAATTAAGCGCAGAATCAGGGATGTACTGAAGTTAACACTGAAGAATTCCACCAACAGCAGTCACGCTAACAGCCAAATGCACTGGCTAGAAATGGAGATATGACTATGAAAATTAGGTTTCTCCTGGTTGTATTGGTGTTGTTCATCTCGGCGGTTTCCACTGCGGCATCGGCGCAGACCCATCCCATCACACCCAAAGCTGTTCAGAATATTGAAAAGCAGGTGCGGCATCAGCTTTTGATGTTGCCCTACTTTACCGTCTTTGACAATCTCGCATATAAAGTCAATGGATATGATGTGACCTTGTTGGGGCAGGTAACCCGGCCAACCTTGCGTGATGATGCCGAAAGCGTAGTGAAGCGCATTGAAGGCGTTGGGAAGGTAGATAATCAGATCGAAGTTCTTCCGGTTTCTATCAACGATGACAATCTGCGCCGGGCCCTCTATTACGCGATCTACGACTATGCTCCTTTGCAGCGCTATGCCCTGTCACCACAAAAACCCATCCGGATTATCGTTAAGAATGGGCACGTTAACCTGGAAGGAGTGGTTGACAGTGAAATGGATAAAACCCTGGCGGGCGTGCGTGCAAACGGAGTGCCCGGGGTCTTTTCGGTCACCAACAATCTGCTGGCGCCTCCCAAAAAGGCGAAAAAGAAGAGTTGATGACTGAAAGCTGAACGGAACAAAAAATTGATTGCAAATGCCGAAACATTTCGGCTGGTCGAGCATCGCATGGGTTAGAGGCAGAATTTTCAGGTGCTTCGGCCCCTAACATTAATTTAATGTGTCCACGTGTAGTATTGAGCAGGGCTTTTTTGCAGGCTGTACCCCCAGGAGAGAGCTTTGGCCGATCAAAACCTTGACCAGTTAAGCATCAACACCATCCGCACGCTTTCCATGGATGCCGTGCAACAAGCCAATTCCGGACATCCCGGAACTCCGCTGGCCATGGCGCCCGTGGCCTATACCTTGTGGCAGCGCTTCTTGCGTTTTGATCCCGAAGACCCCATCTGGGCCAATCGCGACCGCTTTGTGCTTTCTATTGGCCACGCCTCCATGTTGCTTTATTCGTTGCTGCACTTGACCGGCGTGAAGGCAGTCAATCCGCAATATGAGACGCTGGGTGAGCTCTCGGTAACACTGGATTCAATCAAGCGCTTCCGTCAGCTCGACAGCAAATGCCCGGGACATCCCGAGTACCGCTGGACCTCCGGTGTTGAGACCACAACCGGTCCTCTGGGCCAGGGGGTTGCCACCAGTGTGGGCATGGCCATTGCCTCAAAATGGATGGCCCACTATTTCAACCGCCCCAACTTCACCATGTTCGATTACAACGTCTATGCCATGTGCGGGGATGGCGACATGATGGAAGGCATCAGCAGCGAAGCCGCTTCGCTGGCTGGCCATCTCAAGCTCTCTAACCTTTGTTGGATCTACGACAACAACAAGATCACCATCGAGGGCCACACCGAGTTGGCCTTCAGTGATGACGTAGCTACGCGCTTCATGGCTTACGGATGGAATGTGACCCGCGTGGGCGATGCCAATGATCTGGATATGCTGGAGCGCGCCCTCAAGGTTTTCCAGAACACAAATGACCGCCCGACTTTAATTATTGTGGATAGCCATATCGCCTACGGCGCGCCTAATAAACAGGACACCTCCGCCGCCCATGGCGAACCACTGGGAGAAGAAGAGATCAGGCTGACCAAGCGTAACTACGGCTGGCCGGAAGATGCCAAGTTCCTGGTGCCCGATGGCGTGCGCGAACACTTTGCACAGGGAATTGGCGCCCGCGGACATGCCGCCAGCGAAGCATGGATGAAGAAATTCGAAGATTACAAGAAGCAATATCCTGAACTGGCCGATCATCTTTATAAGATGCAGCACCGCGAATTGCCCGCAGGATGGGACAAAGGTTTGCCCGCATTTCCCCCAGACGCCAAAGGCGTTGCTGGACGCGACTCTTCAGCTAAAGTCCTCAACATTGTCGCCCAGAATGTGCCCTGGTTGATTGGAGGGTCGGCCGATTTGGCCCCTTCCACCAAAACGCGGCTGACCTTCGATGGCGCGGGAGATTTTTCTGCCACCAACTACGGCGGCCGCAATTTTCATTTTGGTATCCGGGAACATGCGATGTCGGCCATTCTTAATGGCATGTCGCTTTCCAAAATTCGGCCTTACGGTTCGGGTTTTCTTATTTTCAGCGACTATGCCCGAGGCGCAATTCGCCTGAGCGCGATTATGGAGATCCCGGTTATTTTCATCTTTACCCATGACTCCATTGGCGTGGGTGAGGACGGGCCGACGCACCAGCCGATTGAACAGCTACCTTCCTTACGCTCAGTTCCGGGATTGATCATACTGCGCCCCGGAGATGCCAATGAGACCGCTGAAGCCTGGCGTGTGATTATGCAGTTGCGCCATGAGCCGGTAGCCCTCATCTTGTCGCGGCAGGCGCTTCCTACGTTGGACCGCACAAAGTACGCATCGGCCGCAGGAGTAGCCAAAGGCGGTTATATTCTCGCCGATGCCGCCGATGGCAAACCTGACGTCCTGCTGATGGCCAGTGGGAGTGAGGTTTCACTCTGTGTTGACGCTTATGAGCAGCTTAAGAAAGAAGGCATCAAGGCGCGCGTAATCAGCCTGCCGTCGTGGGAAATCTTCGAGCAGCAGAGTGAAGAGTACCGCAAGAGCGTCATGCCACCAAGCGTTACGGCAAGAGTTTCGGTGGAGCAGGCCTCAACCTTTGGATGGGAGCGTTTCACGGGAGCTGATGGTGTGCGCTTGGGCATGAAGACCTTTGGCGCCTCGGCTCCGCTCAAAGAGTTGCTGAAAAAATTTGGCTTTACCGTTGACAACGTCGTTGCCGCTGCCAAACAACAGTTGGGTGTAGTCAGGCAGTAGCGTGTTAAAAATAAGAAAACAACTCGGGGCAACCCCCGTGAAAAGAGTAGTGTTATGAACGTCACAAACGTCGCAACCACAAACCCTCTATTGGAATTGCAGCAATATGGACAATCCATCTGGCTGGATTACATCCGGCGCAGCCTGATCACCAGCGGAGAGCTGAAGCGGCTCATCAATGAAGATGGATTGCGTGGCGTCACCTCGAATCCTTCTATCTTTGAAAAAGCCATCACCGGCAGCACCGACTACAAAGACCTGCTGGATTCTCCCGAAGCCCAGAAGCTTGATGCCAAATCGCTCTATGAGCGCCTGGCAGTCGGCGACATTCAAGCGGCGGCTGACATATTGCGGCCGGTTTACGAGCAAACGAAAAAACGCGATGGTTATGTCAGTCTGGAGGTTTCTCCTACACTGGCGCATAACACGATGGGGACTTTGCAGGAAGCCCGCCGCCTGTGGAAGACGGTGGCGCGCGACAATGTGATGATCAAAGTTCCGGCCACACCGGAAGGAATTCCGGCCATTCGCGAGCTTATCAGCGAAGGCATCAACGTCAATGTCACGCTCCTGTTTTCACAGGATGCATATGAGAAAGTAGCCAACGCATACATCGCCGGCCTGGAAGAACTTGCCCAAGAGGGAGGCGACCTGAGCAAGGTTGCGAGCGTTGCCAGCTTCTTTATCAGCAGGATTGATTCGGCGATAGATAATCTCATCAAAACACGTCTTGCCGAATCCAAAGATGCAAACCAGCAAGCGCTTCTCAAGAGTCTTGGCGGCAAAGTTGCCATCGCCAATGCCAAGCTGACCTACCAACGTTACAAAGAAATTTTCAACGGCCCGGCATGGCAGGCGCTGGCTTCTCACGGGGCGCAGACGCAGCGCGTATTGTGGGCCAGTACCAGCAGCAAGAATCCAAATTATCGCGATGTGATTTACGTGGAAGAGCTTATCGGTACCGATACTGTGGATACGGTTCCCCCGGCCACGCTCGATGCCTTCCGCGACCATGGGCGTCCGCGCCTGAGCCTTACCGAAGATCTGCCAGGCGCGAAAAATACAATGGACACCCTGGATCGAGTTGGCATCTCCATGAAAGAGGTCACCGACAAGCTTCTGGTGGAAGGAGTGCAGCTTTTTGCCGATGCCTTCGACAAATTGCTCAAGGCGGTTGACCGCAAAGAACAGAATCTCGAAGCCGCCAAGACAAATCGCCAGAGCTACAAACTGCCGCCGGAACTCGACGCCGCGGTGAAGGCCTCACTGGAAGATTGGAAGAAGAACGACAAAGTTCGCAGGCTGTGGGCACGCGACGCATCTTTGTGGACGGGCACCGATGAGAGCAATTGGTTGGGATGGCTGAGCATCACCGACGATCAGCTCGCCCACATTCAGCACCTGAAAGACATTGCGGCAGAGGTGAAGACCGCCGGCTTCACGCACGTGCTGCTGCTGGGCATGGGCGGATCGAGCCTTTGCCCTGAGGTCATGAAGCTGACCTTCGGCAAGATTGCTGGTTTTCCTGAACTGCACGTTCTTGATTCCACCGACCCGGCGCAGATCAAAGCGCGTGAAAGTGAAGTAGACCTGGGCAAGACACTTTTCATTGTCTCCAGCAAATCTGGGACGACGCTCGAACCCAATATTTATAAGCAGTATTTCTTCGAGCGCGTGAAGCAGGTTGTGGGTGAAAAAGAAGCGGGGAAGCGGTTCATTGCTATTACCGATCCGGGCTCGAAGATGCAGAAAGTTGCCGAGAGCGACGGCTTTCGTCACATCTTCTTCGGCGTCCCCAGCATTGGCGGGCGCTATTCTGCGCTCTCTGATTTCGGCATGGTCCCTGCCGCCGTTATGGGCGTGGATATCCCCAAGTTGCTGGATCGCGCTGAAGGGATGGTGCACGCTTGCGCTGCCACGGTTCCTACGGAAGAAAATCCTGGAGCCGTACTCGGCAATATTCTGGGTGTGCTGGCCAATCGTGGGCGCGACAAGGTAACCCTCATCACCTCGCCTGGCATCTACGACCTGGGTGCATGGCTGGAACAGTTGCTGGCTGAATCCACGGGCAAAGAAGGCAAAGGATTGATCCCTGTGGATCGAGAGGCGCCCGCGTCGCCTGATCTTTACGGCAAAGATCGCGTCTTTGTTTATCTGCGATTGGAAAAAGCACCTGATGCCAAGCAGGATGCCGCCGTAGATGCTTTGGAACGCGCTGGACAGCCGGTAGTGCGCATTGCCCTGGATGACGTTTACGAACTGGGCGGTGAATTTTTCCGCTGGGAATTTGCTACGGCAGTGGCGGGCTCCATCATCGGCATCAATGCCTTCAATCAGCCCGACGTGGAAGCCAGCAAGATCGCAACCCGCAAGCTCACGACAGAGTACGAAGAAAAGGGTTCACTTCCACCGGAATCACCGCTTCTTGAAGAAGCAGGCATCAAGCTCTTCACCGATGAAAAAAATGCTGACGCGCTCAAGAAGGCGGTTGGCGCGAATGCATCTCTTGCCGGCTACCTGAAAGCGCATCTTGACCGCATCAAGGCTGGCGATTACTTCGCTGTGCTGGGTTATATAGAAATGAATGAGGCGCATGAGCAGCAGTTACAGGCGCTGCGCCATGCTGTTCGTGACGGCAAGCGCGTAGCAACCTGCCTTGGCTTCGGCCCGCGCTTTCTACACTCCACCGGCCAGGCGTACAAGGGCGGACCCAACAGCGGAGTAGTTCTGCAGATTACCTGTGACGATGCTGCTGACCTTCCCGTGCCCGGACAAAAATACACTTTTGGTATTGTCAAAGCGGCGCAGGCCCGTGGAGACTTTCAGGTGCTGGCAGAACGCAATCGCCGTGCACTGCGTGTGCATCTGAGCAAAAACGTGGCGGCGGACCTGACAAAATTGCAGTCCATCATCAAGCAAACGTTAGGATAAAAATAGAGAAGATTCGTCGGGCTTTAGCTGCGAGGTGAAGTCCACGCTTAAATTTGTTCTGAAAGGAATATGCATGCAACTGGGAATGATCGGCCTGGGAAGAATGGGCGCTAACATGGTGCGCCGCTTGATGCGCGGCGGACATCAATGCGTTGTCTTTGATCGAAGCCAGGATGCGGTGAAGGGGCTCGCTGGTGAAGGAGCAACCGGAGCTTCCGCGCTCGATGATTTTGTCGCCAAGTTAAAAGCACCTCGCGCGATCTGGCTCATGGTGCCGGCCGCAGTAGTGGATAATACACTGCACGATCTCGCCTCGCGCCTGCAGAAAGACGATGTCATCATTGATGGCGGCAACTCCTACTACATTGACGACATCCGGCGCGCCCACGAACTTTCCGCCAAAGGCATTCATTACGTGGTCGTAGGCACCAGCGGCGGCGTCTGGGGCCTGGAGCGCGGATACTGCCAGATGATCGGCGGCGAAACCGAAGTCGTCAAGCGTCTCGATCCTATCTTTAAGACTCTCGCCCCTGGAATCGGCAATATCCCCCGCACTTCCGAAAGAGAGAAAGCATCTGGCACCGCGGAAGAAGGATACCTGCATTGCGGGCCTCACGGTGCAGGGCACTTCGTGAAGATGGTCCACAACGGCATCGAATACGGCCTCATGGCCGCCTACGCCGAAGGACTGAACATCTTGCGGCACGCCAACGTGGGCAAGCAGACGCACGAAGTTGATGCTGAGACCACGCCGTTGCGTAATCCCGAGCACTATCAGTATGATTTCAATCTCCCCGATATTGCCGAAGTATGGCGCCGCGGAAGTGTGGTTGCATCGTGGCTGCTTGATCTCACAGCCAGCGCGTTGTTCAAGCAGCCGGACCTGAAGAATTTTTCTGGCCGCGTCTCTGATTCGGGTGAAGGCCGATGGACCATTACCGCTGCCATTGACGAAGGTTGTCCGGCGCCGGTACTCAGCGAGGCTTTGTATCAGCGCTTTACCTCGCGCGGTGAAGGCGACTTTGCGCAAAAAATACTCTCGGCTTTGCGCTTCGAGTTCGGCGGTCACGTGGAAAAGAGTTCATGAATACCGAGCCGGAAAATACCAATTCAGGACCTATCAATTCCGGGACGGCTGATTCGGAACTCACCGGCCCGGAACCTGCCGCACGCACTCATTCCGAAAAAAAGCATCGCAAGATTCTGGTTGTTGATGTGGGCGGGACGCATGTGAAAGTTCTGGCCAGTGGAGAAAAAGAGCCGCGCAAGATTGATTCCGGCCCCACCATGACGGCGGCCAGGATGGTGCAGCAGGTAAAGCGCCTGGTCAAAGACTGGAAATATGACGCCGTTACCATTGGCTATCCGGGGCCGGTGGTCCATGGTAAGCCGTTGCGTGAGCCCCACAATCTTGGCCCAGGCTGGGTGAAGTTTGATTATCGCAAGGCATTTGGGCGTCCGGTCAAAATCATCAACGATGCCGCCATGCAGGCGCTGGGAAGTTATAAGAAGGGCCGGGTCTTATTTTTGGGGTTGGGAACCGGACTAGGTTCCGCCATGGTCGTGGATGGCTTTCTGCAGCCCATGGAGTTGGCCCACCTGCCATACAAAAAAAGCACCTACGAAGATTACGTTGGCATACGCGGCCTGGAGCGCCTGGGAAAGAAAAAATGGCGGCGTGAGGTGGCCAATGTCGTTAACCTGCTGCGAGACGCGCTCGAGGCCAATCAAGTCATACTGGGCGGCGGCAATGCCTGCAAAATGAAAGAACTTCCTCCGAATACCAGATTGGGAAGCAATGACAATGCTTTCTTGGGAGGGTTTCGCGTGTGGGAAGACAAGGGAATCACGTTAAGTACGTAGAGCAGATGCTTTTTTAGAACCATATTCCGGCTGGTACAGCGACAACAAGGAAAGGGGTGAGCGCGAAGTGAGCGCCGAACAGCGCGAGCGTAGCGCGAGGGCGAAGCAGCGAAACGAAGTGTAGCGTTGCGGAGCCCTTAAAATGAAGACGGATGAGCGAAAATGATAAGCACTCAGGGCGCCCCAGCGACCCTTGCGTAATGGTGATTTTTGGTGCTGGTGGTGATCTTACCAAGCGCAAGCTGATTCCCGCCCTGTGCAATCTGGCCAGCGGAAATCTGTTGTCGCAGCAGTTTGCTATTGTCGGTTTTGGCTACAACGATTTCACTACCGAATCGTTTCGTCAAAGGCTGACTGAAGACATCAAGAGTTTTGCCACCAGTCCGGTTGATCCGAAGGTTTGGGCGTGGTTCCAAGAGCGCATCTATTACGCCCGGGGCGATTTTTCCGATGTTAAGGCCTATGAGGCTTTGAAGAACCAATTGAAGGAGATTGATACAAAACACAAAACCCAAGGCAATCTTTTTTACTATCTTGCGGTCGCCCCTCGATTCTTCGGTGAAATCGTAAAGCAACTCGGAGCTGCGGGCATGACCGAGGAGCAAAACGGCCAATGGCGGCGCGTGATTATAGAAAAACCATTCGGTCACGATCTGGAGTCAGCACGCTCGCTGAATACTGAGATCAAGAAAGTCTTGGAAGAGCGTCAAATTTACCGCATTGATCACTATCTCGGCAAAGAGACCGTACAAAACCTGATGATGTTCCGTTTCAGCAACAGCATCTTTGAACCTATCTGGAACCGGCATTTTATTGACCACATCCAGATCACAGCCTCTGAAACCGTCGGAGTAGAGCAGCGCGGTAGTTATTACGAAACCGCCGGCGCCTTGCGCGACATGGTTCCCAACCATCTCTTCCAACTTGTTTCGCTCACCGCCATGGAGCCGCCCATTTCTTTTGAAGCCGATTCGGTGCGCGATGAGCAAGCCAAGGTCCTTCATGCGCTTCAACCATTCAGTCCAGAGGAGGTTTTGAGTAAGACCGTGCGCGGCCAATATGGCGAAGGAATAGTGGCTGGCCTGCACGTTCCCGCCTATCGCGCCGAGGCAGACGTCTCACCGCAATCCAACACTGAAACTTATGTCGCGCTTAAGCTGCAGATTGATAACTGGCGTTGGGCGAATGTGCCGTTTTATCTGCGCACCGGGAAAGCCCTGGCAGCACGGGCGACGGAAATTGCCATTCGCTTCCATCGTGCACCTTTCATCCTGTTCCGCAACACTCCCGTCGAGAGCCTGCAGAGAAATGAGTTGGTAATCCATATCGCGCCCGATGAAGGCATCTCCTTGCAGTTTGGCGCCAAGGTCCCTGGACCGGTCATGGAGCAGGGGACCGTCAAGATGAATTTCAATTATGTGGATTACTTCGGCAGCAAGCCCAGCACCGGCTACGAACGTCTGCTCTACGACTGCATGATCGGGGACGCCACGCTGTTTCAACGTGCTGATATGGTCGAGGCCGGCTGGGCGGTCATTACGCCGGTCTTGGACGTATGGAAGGCCCTGCCTCCGCGCTCTTTCCCTAACTACCCGGCAGGTTCGTGGGGACCAAAGGAAGCCGACGACTTGCTGGCACATGATGGCCGCACCTGGCGTGCCATTGATAAAGAACATCACTGACTAGAGCGTTCAAATCAATGAAACCTGAAATTACAGTTGCAGCCGATCGCCAGGAAGTATGCCGCATTGCTGCCGCTGAGCTTCTCGCTCAAGCCAAGCAAGCTGTGCTGGCCCATGGGCGGTGCGCAATCGCCCTTTCCGGCGGGTCCACTCCCAAGGATTTATACACATTGTTAGCCAGCGACCAGAAGTTGCGCGAAGGAATCCCCTGGAGCAAGACCCATTTTTTCTGGGGCGATGAGCGCCACGTTCCGCCCGATCATCAAGAAAGTAATTACCGTATGGCGAATGAGGCAATGTTGTCGAAAGTGCCTGTACCGCAAGCCAATGTGCATCGTATTAAGAGTGAGAATCCTGATGCCACCATCGCTGCCGATGATTACGAACGCGAGCTGCGCGGTTTTTTTAAAATTCAGGCGGGAGAATTTCCCCGCTTTGATATCGTTTTGCTGGGGCTTGGCCCCGAAGCCCACACAGCCTCGCTTTTTCCGGGGACAAAGGCGCTCCACGAGCAACAACGGCTGGTGGTGTCGAATTGGGTGGGCAAGTTTTATACCGACCGCATCACCATGACGGCTCCGGTCTTTAATCATGCCGATGAAGTGATCTTTCTCGTATGCGGCGACGATAAGGCCGTGCCGGTGAAGGCGGTCCTTGAAGGGAAGTACGAACCGGAGCAACTGCCAGCACAATTGATTCGTCCCGAAAAGGGAAGGCTCTTATGGCTGCTGGACCATGCCGCTGCGAAGTTCCTGGGCAAAGATGTGAGCTGAAAATATGGCTGCAAATAATACCATTGTTTTTCTCTTCGACGTGGATAACACGCTGCTCGACAATGACCGCGTCACCGCCGATTTGAAGCGTCATCTGGAGTGCCATGTCGGGCTTGAGCGGCAGCGGCGCTACTGGGAAATTTTTGAGCAGTTGCGCAGTGAGATCGGCTACGCCGATTACCTGGGGGCGCTGCAACGCTATCGCATCGAACACCCGCGAGATCCGGGATTGCTGACGGTCTCACATTTCATGCTGCATTATCCGTTTGCTACCCGCCTTTATCCGGATTCACTTGACGCGGTGGAGCACGTTAAGCAGTGGGGAAAAGCCGTTGTTCTGTCCGATGGAGATGTTGTTTTTCAACCTCACAAGGTAGAAGGCTCAGGAATTTCTGAAGCTGTGGATGGAAATGTCCTTATTTACATCCACAAAGAGCAGGAATTGGACGATGTTGAATGCCGCTTTCCCGCCGATCACTACGTACTCATAGATGACAAGCTGCGTATTCTGACCGCGGTCAAGAAAATCTGGGGACCGAAAGTTACGACAGTTTTTCCCAAACAGGGACATTATGCCCATGACCCACAAGTGCTGGCCACTCTTCCGCCGGCAGATATCAGCATTGATCGCATCGGGGACCTGCTGAAGTACGATTTGAAAAGCTTGAAATTATCGTGAGGAAATTCTGGCGGAGAGGGAGGGATTTGAACCCCCGATACCCTTCCGGGTATGTCCGCTTTCGAGGCGGATCGTTTCAACCACTCACGCACCTCTCCGCGTCAAAAATGGTGGTCTCGGTTGAGATCTAACTGCCTTTACATTTTAGCAGGGTCGCTTGATCACACATAGACAGCTCACGAGTTGACAGCGCCAGGCAATTTATCAATAATGGTCGGGTATTCTTATTATGCACACATGGCGATTTAGCTACGCTTTTACGTACCGCTACTACTATGCGAGTAGCGGCGTGGGGCAAGGCGTGTGTGCGTGAAGTAAAGACGCAATACTAAAGTAAAAGCCGAGTTCAAAACCCACAGCCGCGACTCTAACAGAGTCGCGGTTTTTGTTTGGGCCGTAAATTTGGCGGGGTGGTATTGAGGTTCAAGATTTGAAAGATCCATCACTATAAAACAAATATCAAGGAGCGCGAGGTTCAATGATTATCAACATGCGAGAACGAGCTACGGAAGAGGAGATACAACACATTATTGATCGGGTGAAGGAGGCTGGCTTCCAGGCCCACGTCACCCGCGGGGCGGAGCGAACCATCGTCGCCGCCGTGGGCAGCGGAGGGCGACGCCACGAACTAGAGGCGCTCGCGGCAGCGGTTGGCGTAGAGGAAGTTGTTCCTATCGCGCAGCCATTCAAACTGGTGAGCCGTCAGGTAAAACCAGAACGCACAGTGGTGGATGTAAGCGGCGTGCGCATCGGCGACGGCAGTTTTGTGGTAATCGCAGGGCCGTGTTCCGTCGAGTCACAGGAGCAGTTGTTCTCTACAGCGCAGGCCGTGAAGGCTGCTGGGGCCAAGATGCTGCGCGGAGGCGCTTATAAACCTCGCACGTCACCTTACGAATTCCAGGGCCTGGGCGTTGAAGCGCTAAAGTTGCTGCGCCAGGTCCGCGAAAAATTTGGCCTGCCCGTGGTCACCGAGGTCATGGGTACAGAAGATGTAGAAGTGATCTGCGAGCACGCCGATATGCTGCAAGTCGGTGCACGCAACATGCAGAATTTCAACCTGCTGCGGCGGCTGGCCAAGGTTGATAAACCGGTGCTTCTGAAGCGCGGTCCTTCAGCCAGCGTCAAAGAGTGGCTGCTGGCGGCTGAATACTTGCTGGCGGGTGGAAATCACAATGTTGTGCTCTGTGAGCGCGGCATCAAGACCTTCGAGACCGAGACCCGCAACACGTTGGATCTGGCATCGGTCGCACTGGCGCGTGAGCTCTCGCATCTGCCGGTGGTCGCCGA
>Ga0222749_10000046_pt1 | contig 64622 bp, 56 predicted proteins | sample IncBWH2Mmetat_FD_197234 | JGI IMG/M metagenome (GOLD analysis project Ga0222749, IMG submission 197234) | Metatranscriptome of lab incubated forest soil microbial communities from Barre Woods Harvard Forest LTER site, Petersham... | ecosystem: Environmental > Terrestrial > Soil > Temperate... | reverse complement strand
CTTAGTCCCTTGCATAACCAATTGAAAACAAAGATCTAGCGCTCAAGATCCCTACTGAACAAGGGAGGGGGGCGGCTCCACTGAATTTCCGGAAAGCCAAATATAACCTAAGAGTAAACGGAAAAACCTCCTATCGCTAACAGAGCCCGGCAACTGTCTCCGACCCAAGCAAGCATGGGGGGTACCCGCCCGGAAACACAACCGTTTTTGGTTTTTCTCTGCGCCTCTGTGTTTCTGTGTTAGAGAAAATGGCCTAACTCGCCAGGCTATGTTCCACCACATGTCCCAACCGCAGGATAGTGGGCTCGTCGAAGTGGCGGCCCAGAATCTGCACTCCGATGGGCAAGCCGCTCTTCGACTTTCCGCAAGGCACTGAGATTCCCGGAATTCCAACCAGGTCCGCCGTAACCGTGTAGATATCGGCCAGGTACATGGCCAGCGGATCGTCGGTTTTCTCTCCCAATTTGAAGGCAGGTGTGGGAGTGGTGGGCGTCACGATGGCGTCCACGCTCTGAAATGCATTTTCAAAGTCGCGTGTAAGTAGAGTGCGGACCTTCTGGGCTTTTAAGTAATAGGCATCGTAATATCCGGCACTCAGCGCGTAGGTGCCCAGCATGATGCGCCGCTTGACTTCTGCGCCAAAGCCCTCGTCGCGCGTGCTGCGGTACATCTGCGACAGACTCTTGGCAGTCTTGCTGCGGTAGGCATAGCGCACGCCATCGAAGCGGGCGAGATTGGAAGAAGCCTCTGCGGTGGCCACGAGGTAATACGTAGGAACCGCATAGGGTGTGTGCGGAAGCGAAATGGGTACGGCTTTGCATCCCGCTTCTTCCAGCTTGGCAATTGCGGTTTCCACCGCGGCGCGAACTTCGGGATCAAGCCCCTCGGCAAAATACTCCTTGGGAATTCCAATTTTCAAACCGCGCACCGGTTTTTCAATCTCGGCGACGTAATCGGGGACCGGCACTTCGGTAGAAGTTGAATCCAGCGGATCACGCCCTGCGATGGAGCGCAAAATGAGCGCTGAGTCTTTCACGGTTTTTGTGAGCGGGCCGATGTGGTCAAGCGAAGAAGCAAACGCGATCAAACCATAGCGCGAAACTCGTCCGTAGGTCGGCACGACCCCCACCACACCGCAAAAAGCTGCAGGCTGGCGGATGGAACCACCAGTATCGGACCCCAGCGCCGCCACAGCAGTACCGGCGGCCACACATGCGGCTGAGCCTCCCGACGATCCGCCGGGAACACGGCTCTTATCGCGCGGATTGCGCACCGGACCGTAAGCCGAATTTTCCGTGGAAGAGCCCATGGCAAACTCATCGCAATTGGTCTTGCCCAGAATTACGGCCCCGGCTTCTTCCAACCGCGCCACAGCCGTGCTGTCGTAGGGAGGAATATAGTTTCCTAAAATTTTCGACCCTGCGGTACTGCGTACACCGCGCGTCACCATGACGTCTTTAATCGCCACTGGAACTCCAGCCAGAGGAGGCAACGGGTCCCCTTTGCCGGCGAGCGTATCAATGCGGCCCGCCTGCGCCAGGGCGCGTTCTTTCGAGAGCGTCAGGTAGGCGTTGATCTCGCTATCTTCGGCTTCGATCTTTTTGTAAAAACTCTCTGCCAGTTGCGTAGCTGTAAGACTGCGCTCGGCGATGGCGGTGCGCGTGGAAGCGACGGTAAGAAGGTTCAAATCCATAATGAATGACGAATTCAGTGAGTTATAAAGTTGCCCTTGGCATCTGCCGTGGGTGCATCCAGTTCTTTGTTGAAGACTGCCCGTATTTGCTTGATGGTATCGTCGGGATCCATGCCTTCCTGTTGGTGCAACGCATCGGCAACGTGACGGACCACATCCGTCAGCAAAATCCCCCAGCCAATGGTCTCCTTGTCTCCCCAGGCGCCGATAGAGAGCGTGCAATGCAGGCCGCCGTCTGCAATCCAGGCCCTCAGCATCTCCTGGGAGCTGGCGTCGGACTTGGCTGCGGGCGGAACTACCAGTTCTTTTTCTCTCTTGCTCATACGGGGTTCCTCCTTTGGGAAACTAGCGCTCAATCACCTTCGGCACTTTGAAAAATTTTCCGTCAGAATCGGGCGCGTTGGCCAGCGCCGCCTCGCGCGGGAGCGAAGGCCTCTGCGTATCCGGGCGCATAGCGTAGAGAAAGCGTTCGCTGCCGGTTTTGCCGGCATCAATGCCAAAGCGGTCTGCAGTTTGCGCCATGGGAGGAACGCTCGCGGTATCAAGTTCGTTGAGCAGGTCAATGTATCCCAGGATTGAGTTGAGATCCTTGACCATGCGCTCCCGCTCGGCGGGGGTCAGCTCCAGATTGGCAAGATCGGCGACTGTGGTGACGTCTTTTTCCGTAACTTTCATAATCAGTCCAGTTTATTTTCCAGTGGGAACGATGAAGCGCAAACGTTCCACTTTAAGGGAAACAAGTTGATTGATGCGCCCCAGAAATTGCGGGGCCATATCCATCAATTGCGCGCGCCAGTTGGCGTCTGCCACTTCGATGGTCAGGATGCCGTCTGCAAAGCTCAGCGGTCTCGTCTTGTTCGCAACCGCTGGACCGCAGGCAAACGGCCAGGCTAGCACCGGGGCCTCCTGCGGGGGCGTGTGCTGCAGTGCCTCGAGAATAATTTTTTCCAAACCTGTGCGCATCGGCTGCATAACGATCCTTAATCTTTAGATTCTACCGGAAAGCGTTCTTTCACCCACCTTTGGGGAATCTCTGCTACTGGGTCACCACTAGCAAGAACAGGAAGAACCGCTTAAAATGTCCAGTTCTTCTCTTCCCGTCGCAAACCGGCACGGCATCCATTGGATACGAGGTTCACGATGATGACGAACGCAAGCCCAACGCAAAATGTGACCAACCAACTGCCCGCGGCTAATGGGTTGGCAATGGTTCGTGTCACGATCGGCGCAATGTTTGTGTGGGTCTTTTTCGAAAATCTGGGAAAGGGTCTCTACACGCAAGCGGGATACTCAAGCCTCATCAACTATTACATCAAGGCGAGTCACTCACCGGCCGCGTGGAAGGCAGTCATGGGATTGGCAGCAAGTCACGCCGCGATGGCGGCTCCTATGCAGGCAATGACCGAGATCTCTCTCGGGATCCTGCTTGTCCTCGGTCTGCTGACGCGCCCGGCTGCCCTTGTAGCATTTCTGTTCCTGGGCAGTCTTTGGATCTCGGAGTGGGGCACGTCGTGGATTTGGGAGCTGCTGGTTCCGGTGCTCGCATCGCTTGGGCTCGCGGTGGGGCGGGCCGGTCGAGCGTGGGGCGTCGACGCCTTGCTGGCGCGGCGCCGGCCGTCCTCCCCATGGTGGTGACTTGAGCCAGGATCAAGCGCGCGTGTCGGTGGTCATTCCTACGCACAACGAAGCGCAGTCCATCGGCCGCGTCTTAGCTGATCTCCCGGCCGATATTGTCACTGAGGTCCTGGTTGTAGACAGCAATTCAACTGACGGGACTCCCGAGATCGCCTCAAAGATGGGCGCCCGCGTCATCCACGAACCTCGTCGCGGATACGGTCGCGCCTGTTTGACCGGACTGGCTGCTGCAAACAGCCCCGACGTTGTAGTGTTCCTCGATGGCGATTACAGCGATCGACCAGGTGAGCTGCCACTTCTCTTGACTCCGATCATTGACGGCCGTGCCGATATCACACTCGGTTCTCGCCTCGGCGAGCAGCGCATTCCCGGGGCGTTGCCGTGGCATCAGGCGTTTGGAAATCGCCTCGCGGCCAGCCTGATCAGGCTTCTGTACGGCGTGAGGATCAGTGACCTCGGGCCGTTCCGCGCCGGTCGAGCAGATGTCCTTCGCCGGCTTGAGCTCCAGGAGAACACCTACGGCTGGGCGGTTGAAATGATTCTAAAAGGAACGCTTGCGGGATTCCGCATCGTTGAGGTGCCGGTCAGTTATTATCCGCGCATTGGGAAGTCGAAGATCAGCGGTACGCTGAAGGGCACTGTGGGGGCGGCGTGGTTCATCCTCAGCCTGATCGTGCGCTATTATTTCCGGCATCGAAGGGCCGGAGTGCCACGGCCAGCGTGAGTCTTGCCAAAGCGACCTCCTATGGAATCCTCCAGCAAAGTTACAGCACATTCGTCCAAAAGGGACCGCAGGCTGGTTGTCATGGCAAAAGCACCCAGGCCGGGCATGGTCAAGACCCGTTTAGCTCAGAGCCTTCCAGTTGAAGCGGTCACCGAGCTCTATTGCTGCCTTTTGGATGACACAATGGCACTAGCGCGCTCGTTGGGTACTGTGGAGGTTGCCATTATGTGCCCTGCTTCGGATGTCGAAGAGCTCACGCGGTTGGCGCGAGGTGTGGTGGATGTCGTAGCGCAGAAAGGGCAAGGCCTTGCGGCTGGCCTGACCTCGGTGTTTGCACACTTCGCAGCGTCTGGCCAGCAAGGCGTCGTTGCCTTCAACAGCGACAGCCCGCATCTGCCGGCTTCAGTTCTTGAAAGCGCGTTCGAGACGCTCACCGGGCACGACCTGGTTGTTGGACCGACACATGATGGCGGCTACTATCTCGTAGGGGCCAAGGCCGCCCATCCAGCGCTTTTCCATGGCGACGGCATGGGCACTACGAGCGCGCTTGAGGCCTTGCTGGCGCGCGCTCGCGGACTACAGCTTTCCGTCGGTTTCACGGATCCCTTCTACGACATCGACGTGGAGGGCGACTTAACTCGGCTGGCCGCGGAATTGCGGCTCGCTCCGGCCAGGGCGCCACGAACCGCGGTCTGGCTGAAACAGTGGGAACAGGCGGTGGCACAGTTGCGGCCGGGCACGGGAGACCTGTGAAGCTCACGCCATCCCACAGGCTCTATGGGCTCGGCGGCATCTTGCTTGTGTCGCTGACAATCTGCTCACGCAATTTCAGCAGCATGGGCGGACCCTCCTTCATGATTCCGCTGGCCGTTGCCGGCATCGCGTACCTGCTCGCTATGCGCGAGTTCTTCTCCACACCAAGATTTCCGCGGCGCGTCATCGTTATCGGGCTGGTGCTGGCTGCGCTGTGGCATATTCCATTTCTCCTGATGCAGCCGGGTTTAGATGATGACATTCACCGATATGTCTGGGATGGCCGCGTGCAGCGGCTCGGCTATAACCCTTATATTCTCGTTCCCAGCGATCCTGCGCTCGCCACGTTGCATACACCCGAGACCCGCACGCTGAACAACCCGGATGTACCGAGCCCATATCCACCGGGCGCTCAGCTTTTCTTCCGCGCCGTAACGGCGATTCATGAGTCTATCTTTGCGTTGAAAGTAGCATTTGTGGTCTGCGATTTCGCAATTGTTCTCGTCTTGCTCGATGTCTTGCGTAGTAGTGGGCAATCAGCGCATTGGGTTCTGGCTTATGCCTGGCATCCACTCGTGGCGACGGAAGTGGCCGGCAGTGGTCATATCGATATTGTCGGCGCGCTGCTGCTGTTGGTATCTGTCGCCGCGCTGGGACGGCGCTGGCGTGCGCTTGCAGCCCTGGCATTTGGGCTGGCGGTTGCAGTGAAATTGCTCCCGATTGTATTGCTGCCACTCTACTGGAAGCGTGTTCGTATGCGCGACGGCGCGCTGGCGGCAGTCGTGGTCGGACTTCTATACGTACCATTTCTCAACCACGGGCGGATTCCGATCGGCTCGCTCGGCACTTACGTGCACAGTTTCCGCTTTAATGATCCGGTATTTGCAATGCTCGAGCGAGTGGCGGCTCCGCAGCTTGTAGTTGCGCTGGCAGTGCTCGTCGGCTTTCTTACCGCAATCTGGCTGAGAAGCAAGGCCCCGGAATCGTCTTCAGACGCATTTGCATGGCCCATGGCAGCATCGCTTCTATGCGCGCCGGTCGTATATCCATGGTACCTTCTCTGGTTGTTGCCGTTTGTGCGGTCGGCTTCGACTGTGCCGATCATCATCTGGACAGTTAGCATCATCCCAACTTACTACGTTTGGCATTTGCGCACGATTGGTCGGCCGTGGCTGGTTCCGGGCTGGATTATGCTGCTGGAATACGGATCCGTGGCAGCGGCCGCTGCAATTATCGCCTTTCGCCGGTTCACACGACCGGCGGTAACGCGATGCTCAACGGAGTAGGCGCCCTTTGCGAATGCGGTCTGCAAACTTCTGTGACATAACCAGTGTGGCCGCATGAGCATGCGCGAACAAAATCACCCGGAGTGTGCTGTATAATATCGGCCAACCTAGCCAGAGGTGTGAGTGGCTGGCATGGTTAAAGGGTACTGTGCCGACGTGCCCTCGTGCATATCCCGAAGCTTTTAACTGTCATCCAACACAACATCTGTTTCAATTTCACCGAGGAGCGAACTCTATGAGAAATGCCCGCCGTTTAACCATTATGGGTCTTCTGCTTTGCGGAGTGCTGGTCCTTGCTGCAACTTCCTGGGCGCAGAAGCGCCCGCCAATTCTCGAACAGGTCGCCAAAACGTATGGCCTCGATTCGTTCGGGCAAGTCGATGCGATCCGCTACACCTTCAACTTACAATTCCCCGGAGTGAATCTCTCCCGTACGTGGGTTTGGGAACCCAAGACCGGCAAGGTCTCCTATGAGGGAAAAGATAAAGATGGCAAGCCGGTGAAGGTTACGTACCTGCGCTCTCAGCTCAGCAGCCAGCCTGACAACGTGAAGAACCAAATCGATCCGGGTTTCAACAACGATAATTATTGGCTTCTGTTCCCCTTCCATGCCTATTGGGACACCAGCGCCACCGTGACGGATGGAGGTATGCATAAACTTCCGATGGGGAAGGGATCTGCCGAGCAGGTCGTGGTGAAATATCCTTCCGAGGCCGGCGGCTACACGCCCGGCGACACTTGGGAGCTCTACGTCGGCAAAGACAACCGAGTCCAGGAATTCATCTACCACCGCGGGGGATCCCAGAAACCGAGTGTCGTCGTCGCTACATGGGCGGGCTACAAGAAGGCCGGTCCTCTGCTCATCTCAACGGACCATCATGGAACGGCCGACGGCAAGCCGCTGCACCTCTTTCTTTCGGACGTGGCCGTCAAGCTGGCGGGATCAGACGCCTGGATGGACGCGAAGTAAGACGAGGCGCAAAATAAACAGAGGGCTGGCTCATTTCGGGAATTGATGTCGTTCTTCATGAATCAGCCTCCCTGGCAATCACTACGGTGGTGCAGGAGCTGCTTAGCTTGGGCAGATCGCGGGTGGCGGCCATGCGAATCTTCAGGCTCGGACGCTCGCCGCGAATGATCGGACAATAGCAGTCTGGCTGCAGCAGCGCGCCTTGCAAACGTCGTCGTCCGGCACAGCCACCATGGCATGCGTCCCGGAACTCACAAGGCTGGCACGCATCGGGAAGCGTGCGGGCTTGGTCGAAGGGCGCGGAGTCTAGAATGTCGAGCCCCATCGAGATCAAATCCGACAACGGCTCCCCCGATCCTGGCCAATAAACGCAGGGCTGTGTCGTGGCGCGCGGCGTAACCCTCACGGTGCTTACGCCACATCCTCCCTGGAGCGGGGGGAGGCCCGCCATCGCGCGAACCAGCGGCTCGCCAATGGCGATCACGTCCGTTTCCGCAAAGAGACGCCGGAACCCCTCCCAATACTCTCCGTAGGACAACGCATAGATGTCGGACCGCACCGCCTGGTACACGTTCACACGCAGAGGAGCGTCAAACTGTTTGGCTACTCGCGCGACCTCCGCCAGACGCAGGTGGTTCGCCTTCATCATGACCGCGATGATGGTTACGGGCACGCCGAGCCTCACGCAACGTTCTGCTTGCCGGTGGATCAGCTCCCAATTGCCGTTTCCGCGCTGTGCATCCTGTTCCGCCTGCGTCGGGTAATCGAGAGAAAACTCAATATCGTGAAAGGCGCGCAACTCGTTGTCTTCCAACACAGCAACACTATGGCCGTTGGAGGTGATCGTAAGCTTGATGGGTTTATTGCGCAGGTACGCCAGAATCGCTTTAAAGTCCGGATGCATGCCGTTCTCACCGGTTCCCAGATTCACCGAACGGACCGGCAGCCGTTCCATCACCGACTTCACCTGATCGAGAGAGAGGCGATCAGTGCGGGTTGGATCCCGGTAGCAGAAGGCGCAGGAGAGGTTACATTCGTTGGTGAGCCCGAGGCCAAGGGAAATCGTGGCATCAGTCGCCCTCGCGCCGGATGGGATGGATGAAGGTTTGCCGGCGAGGTTATTCATGGACCATTCTCCATCAAGGCAAACGTGCGAAGCATTGTGTGTAGCGCGCGACTGCGGCATACTCTGGCCGGCTGCTCAGTTTGCGCTCCAGCTCAAGAATCCGCGCATACTCGGCGCTGCGAGAAATCCGCGACGGCAAGTAGTCCGCAAGGACGCGTACACCCCGCTCGGCAATCACTGCCAGCGACGCCGCTTTCAGCATGGCTTGCAGGCTATCAGACGTAAATAGTCGTACGCGGCCTCCGTACAAAGACTCTTCGCCCCACTCGGCGGTGAGGTTATTTTCCGCAACCGCCAAATCGCCTGCCTGGATGGCAGCTTTGAATACCTCGCCGGCCCGGTTCCGCACCAGGACTGACAGTATCGCTGATGAATCCCGCAAGGCGCGAGCCGCGGCGCACAACACAGCAACCGGGTCGTCGAGATATTCCAGTACGTTGTGGCACAGAATTACATCGAACGATGCAGTGTGGAAGAAGTTCGTCAAGCGCGTAGCGTCCCCATGTTGCAGTACGGCTTTGTCCGTAACTCCTGCTTCCTGTGCTGTGCGTTTCGCGATATCCAGCATCGCCGGAGACGAATCCAGCAGCGTAACCTGCATGCCAAGACGCGCCAGGCGAACCCCCGTAGCTCCTGTGCCGCACCCGACATCCAGCGCACACAACGAATCTTTGGCCTGTAGGGTGGCCTGCAGGGGAAGAAAATCTTGCAGGTTGGCAGAGGACAAGTCAGATCGCAACCGGCCCTCGGGCGTCTCAAGGTAGGCGGCATACTTGTGCGCATCGCTCTGGAAGCGTCCACTGTCGGCATTGGCAGTCATCTTCATCCGACCCTCAAGCGTAGCCGCTCGCCAATCCAGTCGTTGGTAAGAACCAGTGCGTAAATCAAAAAAACAAGTGTACTGAGACTAAGGGGTTGTCGGCAATCCGGAATGTATGGTCCCGCTATCAGGAGATTAGTAACGCGAAGTCGGCTTATGGGAAGTGATCGCGATTGCTCCCCGCTGATAGCGGTGGTCGAAAACAACCCCTTGCCGCTGCAGATCTCCTTTCCGAAACTGACCCAGTACCGAAATCTCTATACCGCGGAGACGCGGAGGAAACTGATTGCGCGGAATCACTGCGTGTACAGAGATCCAGCGGACTATTGCAGTTGAATGACTAACAGACTTCCGCTCTCAAAATTTTTCTTGTTTTTGACTTGACGTGACTGCAAAGTCACGTTACTATTTACTCACGTAATAATTATTCTCTTGGAAGGAGAAACAAAAAATGAAATTAGAGGACCTCACACTTGACGTGGTGCAGCACATCGAAATCAAAGCTGCTCCAGAGAAAGTATTCCCCATGATGCTGGAGCACTTTGGGAAGCGCAACACCAGGCCCGATGGTGTGCCGATGCAGTTGCTGCTGGAAGCCAAGCCCGGCGGGCGCTGGTACCGTGACCGCGGCAACGGAGTCGGACATTTTTGGGGGGTCGTGCAGGTGATCAAGCCTCCGAGCCTGCTGGAGCTGAGCGGCCCGATGTTCATGTCGTATCCCGCCAACAATCACGTCGAGGTAAAGATCGAGGAGATTTCGGGAGGCAGCAAGGTCACGCTGCGTCACCGCGCACTGGGCATGATTGATCCGGAGCACCGCAAGGGCGTGAGCACAGGCTGGAACCACATCCTTAGCAGTCTGAAGAAGGACTGCGAGTAGCAACGTGCCTGCGATCTCTTCTGTCGTGAACGACAAGCTGGACCCGGTGTGGAAGGCGCTCTCAGACCCGACGCGGCGGGCGATCCTCGATCTTCTGCGGCAGAAATCGTGTACGACGACCGAGATTGTAGAAGCCTTCCTTCATCTGTCGCGCTTCGGCGTGATGAAACATCTGGATGTCCTGCGCGAAGCCCAGTTAGTACACACCCAGGAGTCGGGAAGGCAGCGAGTGAACTCGCTGAATGTTACTCCGCTTCGGCAGATCTATGAGCGCTGGGTCACTCCGTTCGAAGACCTCTGGTCGAGCCAGTTGCTGCGGATCAAAGAAAAGGTCGAGGAGGAAGAAGCATCGGGCAAGCGGGCGGGCTCGCGCAGGCAGAAATGAGATGAGCGAGTGAAAAATCCAGGAAGCTCCGATTTAAGCCGTGCATGGTTCCAGGCTCCATCGGAGATCCTTCGCCTGCGGCTCAGGATGACACTTTTAAAGTTACTTAGTGATTTCGTGAACTAAAACAAAAACACAAATAGGAGAATGAACATGGCAACATTAGTCATCGGCACAGAAACACAAAACCATAAAGTTGTTTCCCAGGAAGAATGGATTGCAACCCGTAAAGAGCTGCTCCGCAAAGAGAAGGAACTCACGCGGCAACACGATGAGATCAGCCGGCAGCGGCGCGAGTTGCCCTGGGTCAAGATCGACAAGAATTACGTCTTCGACGGCCCCAGGGGCAAAACAACGCTTACTGACCTGTTCGAAGGACGCAGCCAACTGATCATCTATCACTTCATGTTCGGTCCAGAGTGGCAGGAGGGATGCAAGAGCTGCTCGTTCGAGGCCGATCACTTCAACAGCTTCATCATACATCTCAATGCGCGCGATGTTTCCATGGTGGCGGTGTCGAGAGCGCCTCTGGAAAAATTGCAGCCCTTTCAGAAGCGCATGGGCTGGAGCTTCCAATGGGTGTCATCGTTTGGGAACGATTTCAATCGTGACTTCCACGTTTCGTTCAGCAAAGACGAGATGACGAAGGGCACGGTCTACTACAACTATGGCATGAACAAATTCCCCAGCGATGAAGCGCCAGGCGTGAGCGTGTTCTACAAGGACCCGTCCGGCAATCTTTTCCACACGTATTCCACGTACGGACGCGGAGTCGATATCCTGCTGGGCGCTTATAACTATCTCGATATGACGCCCAAAGGACGCGATGAAGAAGGCCTAGCCTATGGAATGGAGTGGGTCCGCCATCATGACAAATACGAGCACGTCAAGCAGTCGGCCGGCTCTTGCTGCTCAGGAGAGAGCCGCTCATGAGCGCCCGCAGTTGTTGCAATCTGAGACCGGCGGCGACGGAGAGCAGTTCGCATCCGTCGTCGCTCGGGCGGCGCAGCTTTGATTTCTTCGGCTGGATGGGGCCGGGAGTATTGCTGATTCTGTTGCCCAAATGTCCTATGTGCCTGGCAGCCTATATTGCGCTTGTAACCGGCATCGGAATTTCTGCGCCAACCGCAGGGCACTTGCGGATGTTGCTGCTCGTTCTATGTTTTGTGTCGCTCGCATATTTTGTGACCCGATGGGTGCGCGCCTTCTGGATGCGTGTTGCGTAGCGAATGTTTCATTTCTGAGCGCTCCAGCGTAGAGCTGCGGGGCAAGATGCCCGCGCGACAGCCGGCGAGACGCCGGCGCTACGACGAACCGCTAACTTTTTCCTGGTTTACTGGAAAGTGTTCTTTCACCCATTCCAGCGCGTGCGGCTTGTCCTGAACATGCCCTTCCAGTTGTGCATCTTCACACGCGGAGAGAATTTCTTTGAAACGTGGCCCGGGCTGATAACCACTGGCGATGAGGTCATCTCCGGTGATGAGAGGCTTAGGGCGAATCTGCTCCTCGGGCAGAGCACGCAATTTTTCATTTACGAAGTCATAGAGCGCGAGGTCGCGGTGGCTGGCGCCGCAATCTATGCGGTGCAGCTCAAGGTGTTCCCCAAAATTGGGCATGCGCAGGAAGCGTTTGAGCGTCGATTCCCGCATGCGCGTAACTTCGGGGAAGCGCATGTGATTGCTCACCAGCTCCATGATTTTCTCGGTTTCCTCATTCGAGAAGCGCATCCGCCGGCAAATTTCTTCCGCCATCCTGGTGCCGACCTCGGCGTGATTGTCGAAGCGGATGCGATCAGGAGCCACGCGAAACGTTGGGGGCTTGCCCACATCATGCAGCAACGCGCCCCAGGCCAGCGTGGGCGAGCAGTTGGGGGCCAGCGACTCCAGCAGCATCAGGGTGTGCACCCACACGTCTCCTTCGGGATGGAATTGTGGAGGCTGCTCGACGCCCTTCATCTTTGCGATCTCAGGCAGCACTTCGGGCAGCAACCCCGACTCATCCAGCAATTCAAAGGCGCGCCGCGCGTGGCCTTCGGTGAGCATCTTCGTCAGTTCATCACGCACCCGCTCACGGCTGACGTCGTGGATGGATCCTGCCAGCCTTTTGACAGCGTGCATCGTCCTGGCTTCAATGCCGTAGCCGAAGCGCGCTGCAAATCGTACCGCACGTAACATGCGCAGCTTGTCTTCGGTAAAGCGCCGCTCCGCATCCCCGATGGTGCGAATGATGCCGGCTTTCAAGTCGTCTTGCCCGCCTACGAAATCGAGGACTTTGTTGTTCTCCAGCGGATCGAGCAGCAATCCATTGATGGTGAAGTCGCGCCGCTGCACGTCTTCCTGCGGCGTCTTGGTGTAACGCACTTCATCGGGATGGCGGCCATCGCTGTAGATTCCGTCATTGCGAAAAGTAGCAACTTCTGTGCAGTTGTCAGCTTCTCGCTCCTGGTTTTCGCTTGCGACGAGCACAACGCCAAACTGTGCCCCCACAGCGTAGGTCTTGGGGAAAACAGACATGACCTGATCAGGAGTCGCGTCGGTGGCAACGTCGTAATCGGCGGGCTCGCGTTCTAGCAGCAGATCGCGCACGCATCCGCCCACGAGATACGCCTGGAAGCCGCGTTCGCGCAGGGTGCGTATAATTTCAACCGCCGATCTTTGCTGAGTGGACATGTCGTGGATTTACGATTTATGAAGTACGATTTACGATTTTGTTTATCCGAAACAATGGCTATAAATCCCCTGCCCATATGACGGCAGGCTTATTTCATAATATATAGCTATGGCCGATGTCTTCATCCTCGGTATTGAGAGCTCGTGCGACGAGACCGCGGCCGCCGTGGTGCGCTCGGGTGAGCACATGGAATCGAACGTCGTGCTCTCGCAATTCGCCACGCATCAGCCCTATGGTGGCGTGGTTCCTGAGTTGGCATCGCGCGAGCATTTGCGTGGCATAGTTCCCGTGGTCCGGCGCGCGTTGGAAGAAGCCGGGCAGAGCTATAAGAGTATTGATGCCATCGCGGTCACTCAAGGTCCAGGTCTGGCGGGTGCATTGCTGGTGGGCGTGACTTATGCCAAGGCGCTGGCTTTTTCTCTGGAGAAGCCGCTCATTGCCGTGAACCACCTTGAAGGACACATCCATGCCGTATTGCTGGAAGAGCGGCAGCGCGGCAATCGCAATTTTCCTTTTCCTGTGCTGGCACTGGTGGTCTCAGGCGGACACACGCACTTGTACCTGGCCAACCAGAAAGCGCACACTGCAAATTCATTTAACTGGACATATAAAAACGTAGGACGCACCCGCGATGACGCCGCCGGCGAAGCTTACGATAAAGTCGCCAAGTTGCTGGGCTTAGGATACCCCGGCGGGCCCATCATTGACCGGCTGGCCAAACATGGCAACCCCAAAGCCGTGAAGTTTATGCCTGCGCAGATCAAAGGCAAGGACCGCAACGCCCCGGAGCACGATGGCGAGGCATTCATTGATTTTTCTTTCAGCGGAATCAAGACAGCCGTGCTTCGCTACGTTGAATTGAATGACATGAAGAAAAGCTGCAAGGACCGCCAGCAGAAGCTCGCGCACAATCCTAAGCCTAGTCTCGAAGATGTTCTTGCTCTCTGCGACAAAAAGACCCTGGACCTGGTTGCCTCATTTCAGCGGGCCGTCGTGGATGACTTGGTAGGAAAGACGCTCAAGGCTGCCGAGCAGTTTAATGCTGCAACCCTCTTCATCACCGGAGGGGTTGCTGCTAACAGTGAGCTGCGCGCCCGTTTTGAACAGCAGGCTGGGCAAAAAGGCCTGCGGGTTTATTTCCCCTCCCGGCCTCTTTCGACCGATAACGCCGCTATGATCGCTGCCGCGGCGTATCCTAAATTTTTGGCTGGAGAATTTGCCGACCCTGAATTTTCTGCCGAGGCCAGTCTGCGGCTAGGGCAAAACTGTTCTAATGAACTCTGACTTTCTCAGCCTCAACCGGCGCGACATCTGTACCCAGCACTTGGATCATGGCATTGCGAAGCTGCACCTCGATGTCAATATCCTTAAACATAACGTAATTGGCCAGGTGTTCTGCGGTAGAAGGATTGGTGCTGCTCTTTCCGGCAAGAATCACGGTTGGGATACACGCTGTTTCGGGTTTGTTCTTAAGCACGGTGAGAAACTCCACGCCGTTCATTCTCGGCATGGAAAGGTCTGTAAAAATAATTTCCGGCTCGAAATCCTTCAACTTGGCGAGCGCCTCTTCTCCGTTGCAGGCAGACTCTACGTGGAATCCACGCTCTTCCAGATAGCGGCAAACTGTGTGCCGGATAAGCATGGAGTCATCTACCACTAAAGCATTGTGGCTTTTCATGAAATACCTCTCACTGCTTCCCCGGGACGATTGAGAAGATTATAACGTCGCTTGAGGAGAAACGATGATTACCGAAGTAACCGTTACGAAAGTAACATTTCAGACAAAGTATGCCCCAGGTGCTGCAGCGCACCATGCAGGAGAGGCTCCAGGCTTATTCTGTTTCGCTGTTGTTCTTTTCTTCGATTTTTTCTTCGATAGCCATATCCTGAAATTCGCTGGATTCGAACACCTCGCGGCACTCCAGGCATTCGACGTATTCCGCGTCTTCATCGCGCGTAACCACCTGCACTCTCGGATGTAAGCATGGGGTTGCGCGCTTCTGTGGAGATGGAGCCGATGCTGGTTTGCTATCGGCTGCCTTCTTGGAGGGAATGGAAGAACCTGATGTTCTTGGAACCGTGCTCATAAATTCTTAACTCATTGCCGGTTTGAAGAACCCAGATTCATGGGGCAAGTCCCGCGATACCGGCAAGTGATGGAATTTCGCTCATTTTTACCTCTGCCGAACCCAGTGTCAAGGGGCTAACAAAGAAAATTATTGGCAACAGTATAGAGACGATTTCTGGCGGGAAAAGTTGTCAGATGGGCCGGAAGCTCGAGGACTTATTGTGAAAGGATGGTCGTCCCGTTTTTTGAAGCGGAATGTCTGTGTGCGTGCAGAGCGGTGCTCTCCGCGGCTGCATCATCGTATTGTGACTCGGGCATGGGAAAGATGCCGGCGCGGCGCGCTTCTTCAATGCGAATCATGCTGATTTGCGATTCGGGGGTACGATCCATGCCGCGCTCGGCCGCGGTCACGGCGGTTTCAAAATCGGCGCGGCCCGTAAGCGCTGTATCAAAATAGAGGTAGCGCTCGGAATTTCGGGCGGTGCGCACTCCCAGATAGGCATGTCCCGGAACCAAGACCACGGCAGGCTCCATTCCGAGATTCTCAAACAAGGATGCGTACAACACCACCCCATCAATGCAATTCGCGGAGCGGGAACGCAGAGACTCGTTCGGCATGCGAATCCGCTCGCTCATGCTCTTGTTCCCTCCGAACGTAAGAGAGCTTTTAACGTAAGAAACGCCCAACGCCTGCACGGCCCGATAGATGGCGCGTGCCTGAATCAGAGTTGATCTTTCCTGACTGGCGGTATCTTTCCATTCTTCGTAACCCGGCAAGCGGCGCAGAGGGGCAAACTCCTTGGCACGGCCCAATACCATCTCTACTTGCGAATCATGCGGGGTGATCCACGAGGCGATGTAAGGAGCAAATTTGAAACCTTCACCCCAGTAGAGATCATTCACCGCCCGCAAGTGTGCCGGCACAGTTTCGGAGAACACTGTGCGTCCTGCGGCATCGCTCACAGTGACTGCGACGGTTGCGGCGGTCAGCTCCCGGTTCTGAAAGAGACGCGGCAGAAACGTGGGAGCAAAGAGCAGTGTGCGCGATTGCCCTGCACCCATCTCGGCGATTTGAATTTCCTGATCGCTCCATCCTGGGACTTGTACAGCCACGCGATTCTGTAAGGGCGCATCCGTGGAGTTGGTAATGGTAACGCTCACCGTTCCCCAGGAGCGCTCCTCGTGTTTTTGCAATGAAGCTTGATTGGCGAAGACAGGATAGATTTCACTGCTCAACCCGACTTGGATCTTGTACGTCGGCTCGATTCTTGCCTGCACGCGAGAGGCAATCGCATCTGTTTTTTCAGGAGGACGAATTTGTTCTGTTTCACTCGAACGACCGGCAGTTATGCCTGCGGCTTTTACAGGCTGGACCGGAAAGCTCGCACCCAGCAGCACAAGGCTTAACACAGCTATTCTGAATAGGGTTCGACCCGTGACCCGAATGTAGGGGCTGTGCACTAGCATCAGACTATCCAAGTAATCCTAAAAAGCAATCCAGCATACGCCTTAATCTGGCCGTGGCAAACAGAAAACATGAGCGTCTAGTAATCAATATGTTACTATGCAGTCCGTTAACCTTACATCTTGCCCTGATTTCCAGCGGAATCGCCTGGCGAATTACATCGAGTCCACATAAACTGTTGAGCGGAAGATATTTACCTTTGGCTGTAAAAATTGTGCGGTTGGCTGCTTCTAGTTGCTTTTTCCCGACCCAAGCATCTAAAATGATATACGACTGATTTGGTCGGGTATCAAGGCAAAGGCCTTGGCGGATGCTGAAGCTCACAAAAAAAGCTGATTACGGTTTGATCGCCATGCGGCACCTGGCAGGCCACGGAGGCCATTGCAGTGCGAAGGACATGGCCGATGCTTACGGCATCCCGCAGGAAGCGCTGGCAAAGATTCTACAGCGCTTGGTGAAAGCCGGGCTGCTGAGTTCGCATCACGGCACCAATGGCGGTTATGTTCTGGCGCGTGATGCGCGACAGATTTCCGCATTAGACGTCATTAAGGCCATTGACGGACCGCTGTTCATGACGTCGTGCTATGGCAGCCTTCGCGATTGCGGTCAGAGTTCGCGGTGCACCGTCCGCGAGCCGTTGCGCAAGGTGAGCGAGAGTATTGAACGAGTGCTGACCCGCATGAAAATTGCCGATATGGCCCTCGATTCCGACGAGGAATGCGAAGAGCACAGTGAAAAAACGGGCGCTGCCGAACTGGTTCGGCTGACCTGAAAAGATCTTGGATTGGGAGAAATTGTATGAACACGGAAAATGGAAACTCTAAACTTCCCGCGGGCGTGAAGCTTCCGATTTATATGGATAATCACGCCACAACGCCGGTGGATCCTCGCGTGCTCGAGGAGATGATGCCCTACTTTACCGGCAGGTTTGGCAACGCAGCTTCGCGCAACCATGAATTTGGCTGGCTGGCCGAAGAAGCCGTTGAAACAGCCCGTGAACGCATTGCCAAGCTGGTAGGCGCGACTGCGAAGGAGATCATTTTCACCTCCGGCGCCACCGAGAGCGACAACCTCGCCATCAAGGGCGTCGCCGAGATGTACAAGGAAAAAGGCAACCACATCATCACCGCTGCCACCGAGCACAAAGCCGTGCTCGATACCTGTAAACGCCTGGAGAAATACGGTTACCGTGTGACCTACCTCCCCGTCGGCAGAGATGGATTGATTGATCTGGAAGATCTCAAGCGCGCCATTGACGACAAGACCATCCTGGTCACCATCATGTATGCCAACAATGAAATCGGTGTTCTGCAACCGGTTGCTGAGATCGGCAAAATCTGCCGCGAGAAAGGCGTCCTGTTCCATAGCGACGCAACTCAGGCCATCGGCAAGGTGCCGGTGGATGTCAACAAACAAAACATTGACCTGATGTCCATCTCGGCGCACAAGATGTATGGCCCCAAAGGTGTGGGCGCATTATATGTCCGGCGCAAGAATCCGCGCGTACAGATTTCCGCCATCATTGACGGCGGCGGCCACGAGCGTGGCATGCGCTCCGGCACACTGAACGTTCCCGGCATCGTGGGTCTGGGCAAGGCGTGTGATATCGCATTGGCTGATATGCCCCAGGAAGCTTCCCACCTTGCTGCATTGCGCGACCGTCTGAAAGACAGAATCATGAGCCAGCTCGACGAAGTTTATGTGAACGGCACACTGGAGCATCGCCTGCCGGGCAATCTGAACATAAGCTTTCTGTACGTGGAAGGGGAATCGCTGCTGATGGGAATTAACGACATCGCAGTTTCGAGCGGTTCGGCCTGCACCTCCGCGACATTAGAACCATCTTATGTATTGAAGGCCCTGGGCCTCGGCGATGATTTGGCGCACAGCTCGATTCGCTTCGGGTTAGGACGCTTCAATACCGAAGCTGAAGTTGATTACGTGGCTGACCGCATCGTAACTACGGTCAAGAAGCTGCGTGAGCTCTCGCCTCTCTACGAGATGGTGAAAGAAGGCATTGATCTTTCGAAAGTACAGTGGCAGGCGGAAGCGCATTAATTTTTGAGATGCAGTAAGCTGCATCTTTAACGAAAAGAATTTAGTAACAGGAGAAGAAAATGTCATATAGCGATAAGGTACTGGATCACTACTCGAACCCGCGCAACGTCGGGTCCATGGACAAGAGCAGCGCTGAAGTCGGCACTGGTCTGGTGGGCGCACCGGAGTGCGGCGACGTCATGAAGCTTCAGATCAAGGTGAACCCGGAGACCAACATCATCGAAGACGCCAAGTTCAAGACCTTCGGTTGCGGCTCTGCCATCGCCTCGTCTTCGCTCGCCACCGAGTGGGTGAAGGGCAAGACGGTGGATGAGGCCTTGCAGATCAAGAATACGGATATCGTCCGCGAGCTTTCACTGCCTCCGGTCAAGATTCACTGCTCGGTATTGGCGGAAGACGCCATCCGCGCGGCCATCGGCGACTGGAAGAAGAAGAATGGCGTCGCCACCGGCACGTCGGCTCACGCCACGGCTGAAGCCAAAGCCTAAGACGAGCGGCGCTGGAACGCGGAAGAAATGTCCTGTAGAGACGTAGCTTGCTACGTCTCTGATGGCAAAGCGACGAAGCGTCGTGTCCGGTAGATATTTAGATATTCGATAAACACCCATGTCGGAAAAAGAAAATACGACGACCGTTCTTCCTATTGCCAACGCCGCCCCTCCACAGAAGACTATCGAGGTGACGGCGAAGGCTTTGGAAAAAGTCCGCAGCGCTATGGCCAAGGAAAACATCTCGCCCGAGAGCGGCGGACTGCGTCTGGGCGTGCAGGGCGGAGGATGTTCGGGGCTTACCTATAACATCCGCTTCGACACCAAGCCCCGCGAACGCGACCGCGTGTACGATTACGATGGAGTGCGTGTCTTCGTTGATCCCAAGTCGTTCATCTACCTGCACGGCATGATACTGGACTACGAAGAAACGCTGCTGAAACAAGGCTTTGTTTTCCGCAATCCGAATGCAAGTAAATCCTGCGGTTGCGGTTCATCGTTTTCATAATTTTTTTAGGTTACCCTGAATTGCACCACGGCGTCCTGGCGCCACTCGCAGACAGGACCGTGGTGAAATTGTTTATGGCAACGGAAACTCACATCGCAAGCGCCGCAAAAAACGCAGAGGACACAGTGCAGTGCTGGTCGTGCGACACACTTTTTCCCGCGGGATCGCACTTTTGCCCTCACTGCTTCAAGGTGCAGAAACCGGTTGCGGCCGATTATTTCAGCTTCTTCGGCCTGCCCCGCAAGCTGAACCTTGATGGCAGCACGCTTGAAAAAGAGTTTTACCGGCTGAGCCGCAAGCTGCATCCTGATCTGTTTGTGCGCGCCACGCCGCAGGAGCAGGAGTGGAGCCTGGAAACAAGTTCGCGGCTCAACGATGCTTACCGGACTTTGAAAGACTCTATCGCGCGTACGCAATACCTGCTCTCGCTTGAAGGTGTGCAGCTTGAAGAGCAATCGAAAGCCGCGACCGATCGCGCACGGCAAACCGGCGAAGAAAAGAAACAGGTCGTGCCGCCTGATCTTCTGGAAGAGGTTTTTGAACTGAATATGCAGCTCCAGGAGTTGCGCATGAGCGCTGAAAAGGACCCGGAAGTCATCGCGCAACTGGAAACCGCAAAAAAGAATTTTGAGACCAGGTTGCAGGGCCTGCATTTCGAACTGAAGAAACTTTGGGACGCATGGGACCAGGCGATCAACCGCGGTGTACCAAGCGACGATCCTGAACGCTTGCAGGTTCGTAACCAGATGGTAGACCTGCTGAACCGGCGTTCTTATATACGTAATCTGGTGCGCGACGTGAACGAGGCATTACAAAACTGAATCATCGGATCATTGGGCCACTGAGTCATTCTCCTGTTTTTCAAATGACCCAATGAACCGATGATTCAATCACTCAATATACTCATGGCTGAAGAACGTGACATTATCGTAGGTATTGACCTTGGCACGACGAACTCTCTCGTCGCTTACATGGGCGATTCTACGCCGGTAGTGATCCCTGGGGAAGATGGATCGAATCTGCTTCCCTCCGTTGTGGCCTTGAATCCGGACGGAAAAGATTTTACGGTTGGCAATGCTGCCCGCAAATATCTCATCGAAACCCCTGAGCGTGCGGTTTATTCCATTAAGCGCCTGATGGGGCGTGGCCTGGAAGATGTGCAGGACGAACTGAAGCTCTTCCCTTTCCGCCTGAGTGAAAACCTGAAACCCGGCGAGGTCCTGCGCATTAAGTTGGGAGACAAGGAATTTACTCCGCCAGAAATTTCCGCGCTCATCCTGCGCCAGCTTAAGCGCAATGCGGAGCGTTATTTTGGCGCGCCCGTAACCAAAGCGGTCATCACCGTTCCTGCGTATTTTAATGACGCGCAGCGCCAGGCTACGAAAGATGCCGGCCGCATTGCCGGACTCGAAGTCTTGCGCCTGGTCAACGAGCCCACGGCTGCTTCCCTCGCCTATGGCCTGGATAAAAAGAAGGAAGGCATTGTTGCCGTCTATGACCTGGGCGGCGGCACTTTTGATATTTCCATCCTGAAATTGCATGAAGGAATATTTGAAGTCATTGCCACCAACGGCGATACCCATCTCGGCGGCGATGACATTGATAACCTGCTGATCACCATTGCCCTGGATGATATTGCCGGCGACATGAAACTCGATTTGCGGCGCAATGCCGAGGCGGTGCAAGCTATCCGCAAGGCGGTGATTGAAGCCAAGATCGACCTTTCCGCGCGCGAAAAAACCACGATCAACGTGGAACTGCCCGGCAACAAAAAATATCTGCGCGAAATTACGCGTACGCAGTTCGAGCAACTGATTGAACCTATCGTGCAGCGCACCGCCGGCCCTTGCCGGCAGGCTCTGGCTGACGCCAAACTTACAGCGGAACAAATTGATGAAGTCGTACTCGTGGGCGGATCAACCCGCATCCCTCGGGTGCGTATGCTGGTCGAGGATTTGTTCAAGCGCCCGCCGCACACAGAAGTAAATCCTGATGAAGTTGTAGCACTGGGCGCCGCCGTGCAGGCCAACATCCTGGCCGGTGGCTCGAAAGCTACCGAAGAAATGCTGCTGCTGGATGTGACCCCGCTTTCGCTCGGCATTGAAGCCCTGGGCGGCGTGGTAGCTAAAATTATTCACCGCAACTCTACCGTGCCCGCGTCTGCGACTGAGCATTTCACAACCGGTGTGGAAGGCCAGACCAACGTTGCCATCCATGTCCTGCAAGGGGAGCGCGAGTTGGCCAAAGATTGCCGCTCGCTGGCCCGCTTCGATCTGAAAGGCATTCCGCCGATGCCCGCCGGACTGCCGCGCATTGAAGTGAAGTTCCTGATTGACGCCAACGGCATCCTGCATGTCTCGGCAAGGGAGCAGCGCAGCGGCAAAGAGTCCGAGGTCGAAGTCAAACCTACCTATGGCCTGACCGATGAGCAGGTGGAAAAGATGATCCTGGATTCATTCGACTACGCCGAGGAAGATTTCCGCCAGCGCCAGATCGTCGAAGCGCGCAATGAAGCCGAAACCATTCTGCTGGCGCTGGAAAAGGGACGCCGCAATCCTGCCTGGAACCAGCTCAGCGAGACCGAGCGTAAAGACATCGCAAGCGCGGAAGCGGAGTTGAAGCAAATCAAGGGCGGAGAGGATTACCGGTTGATGCGCGACTCCATTGAGAAATTGAATCACGTGACCATGCGCCTGGCTGATTTAATGATGAGTTCTGCCGTTGGTTCCGCGCTGAAAGGGAAAGATATGCAGGATTTGGATGCCGAAGGACCAACCGCTCCACATCCCATAGCGCCTGCGGAAATTGAAAATTAGCTCGATGTAGCGCCGGCGTCTCGCCGGCTGTCGCATGGGCATCTTGCCCACGCAGCTTTGGGCTGGAGTAAGTTTTGTAAAACAAGATCATAGAAAACTGGATTCAAATTATGGCTGAAGAAAAAACACAAGGAACTGGCGCAGCAACCGCCGACGCCCCCGGGCCCAACACGGTGCGGGTAACTTTTTTACCGGAAGGCAAGACCGTGGAGTTCGAACACGGCAAGCTGCCGTATAAAGAACATGGCAAACCCGAGTCTCTTCTGGATGTTGCCTTGAACAATGGCATCTTTCTGGACCATGCTTGTGGCGGCAACTGTGCGTGCACCACGTGCCACGTTTGGGTCAAGGAAGGCGCTGACCGGCTGAATGAAATGGATGACGACGAAGCCGACCGGCTTGATATGGCCGCCGACCTGCAACTCAACTCGCGTCTGGGATGCCAGTGCGTTATCGAAAAACCAGGGACTGTTGTCGTGGAGATTCCCTCGTGGAACCGGAACTACGTGTCCGAAGGACACGGCCCCGGAAAATAAATTCACTCAATTGGAATGGAGCCGGAGAAAAGCCATGGCCTTTGATCTCACCTGGGACACCGCTGAAGATATTGCCCTCGAACTGGCGGAAAAATATCCCGATCTCGACCCCTTGACGGTGCGCTTCACCGACTTGCACAAATACGTTATTGGGTTGCCGAACTTCAAAGATGATCCCATGAAATCGAATGAGTCCAAGTTAGAGGCCATCCAGATGGCATGGCACGAAGAATACCAGGACACGCATAACTGATCTCGCTGATAGAATTGTTTGCCGGCGGAGGAATGTAAGAATGTTCTGTGTTTATTGTGGGACCAAAAATCCGGATGAAGCTTCCATCTGCCTGTTCTGCGGCCAAAGAGTACACAATTTTCAAACTCAAACCGAAGCGGTCGTAACCCAAACGCCGCCCGCAGAGGACACAGCCAAAGTCCCGGTTTATCAAGAGTCTGAGCCTGATGCGCGGACCGGCGGTACGATAGCCATCCAAAAGTATTCGGTCGCGACTTTCAATAAACAAAAGCCGGCGCCGTGGTACGCTGCTTTTCAAAGGCATCCAGTTGCGGTATTGGCAACGGCAGCACTTGTAGTTGTCGGATTGCTGGCAACAATCTCGCTTTGGCGTTGGACTGCAAACCGCGCCGCCAGGTCACACTACATTGAAAACCTGTTAAAAGATGGCGGAGAGTTGCAGGCAAAGAGCGCGGGATTCACCCGGCATATCCAGGAGCTTAGAAATGGCCCGGCGCTCAGCATGATGGACTATCACGATCAGTGCCTCGGACTGGAACCTCTTCTCAACGATGCAAGCTCTACAACGGAGAAAGGCGAAGTCTTGGTAGACCAGGCTATCCCAGAGTTTCAAGATGACCCTAAAATTTTTCCGGTCTTGAACGACATGAAAAAAGCCCTGGGTTTAGATAAGCGGTTGCAGACCGATGTGAAGCAGGAAACATTGCTGGTCAAAACCTTGATGCACCTTGAGCCTAATGAGCAAACCGAGTTCTTTGCCATGAGCATCAAGCCCCTTCAGGATGAAGAAAAACAACTCGCCTCAGAAGAACAACAAACTCTCGCCCAAATACAAAACGAAGGTAGACAATTGCCGTCAAACCTGTCACGTTCGCTCTTAAGCCAGTAAGCTTTTAGCTCTTAGCTTTTAGCTCTTGGCTTTTTGAGATCCACGGCAGCAATATTCCGGCCTGTGATATCACTGTGATATCAAACCCTTCCATTTCTCAGTAATTAGGTCATCATTGTTCCTGGAAGTGTGTTCAAACAGCACTCCAGAGTGCGGGGCTCGCGCCCATTGGGTCTTTGAAAATTCATTCGCGATGAGGGATTCTAAGGCCTGAGGACTGACAACTGAGGACCTACTAGCAGCAAGTCCCCCACCCCATCTCGATTTTCGCCAATAACGGCGCGGGTCAGACGCGTTTTCGGCGCTCAAAAACACCTGCTAGCAAGTGGGGTGGGTGAGAGCTACAATCCACTCTAAAAAATCAGCGTTGATCCGCGTCCATCCGCGGCGAAGGGTTTTGTGGTTGTTTTTTGAAACTGGAAACTCGAAACTTGAAACTGCTTTAGCTAGTCCCCCACCCCGTCTCGATTTTCGCCAGTAATGACGCGGGTCAGACGCGGTTTTGGGGCTCAAAAACACCTGCTAGCAAGTGGGGGTGGGGGCCTCCACAATCTTCCGCAGAATCGGCGTTGATCCGCGTTCATCCGCGGCGAAAAGTCTTGCTTTTCTCTGTGCCTCTGCGTCTCTGGTGAAAAAGAGGACTGAAGACTGCTACTAGCAGCAAGTCTCTCGTTCCACCTCGATTTTCGCCAATAACAACGGGGGTCAGACGCGATTTTGGGGCCCAAAAACACCTGCTAGCAAGTGGGTGGGGCCCCCGCAATCTTCCAAAAAATCCGCGTTCATCCGCGGCGAAAAGTCTTGCTCTTCTCTGTGCCTCTGCGTCTCTGTAGTAAAAAAGAGGACTGAAGACTGCCACTAGCAGCAAGTCTCTCGTGCGACCTCGATTTTCGCCAATAACGACGGGGGTCAGACGCGATTTTGGGCTCAAAAACACAAGCTAGCAAGTGGGGTGGGGGCCTCCACAATCTTCCGAAAAATCGGCGTTGATCCGCGTCCATCCGCGGCGAAAGGTTTTGCGTTTATGCTCCGACCAACTGCTGTGCCGGAGTTTCCACCGGCGCTTCGCGCAGGAACTTGGCAGCCTCTTCCGGAGGCGTAGGGTTGATATAAAAACCGGTTCCCCACTCAAATCCCGCTACCTTGGTCAGCTTAGGCATGAATTCCATGTGCCAGTGGTAGTAATCGTTGGCGCCGTCCTGCACAGGCGAGGTATGGATCACGAAGTTGTAGGAAGGGTTATCGAGCACACGTTCTGCCTTCGCCATCAGGATCTGCACGGCTCGCGCAAAATTCTCGTAGACCTGGGAAGGCGCATTATCGAAGTGCGAATCATGGCTCTTGGGCAGGATCCAGGTTTCAAAAGGAAAACGCGGAGCAAACGGGGCCAGGGTCACAAAGTCCTTATTCTCGGCCACGGTGCGGCTTCCGTCCTCGAGTTCCTGGCGGATCACATCACAGAAGATGCAGCGCTCTTTGTATTGGTAGTACTGCTTGGCTCCCTCCAGCTCCTCGATCGCCTGCTTGGGGATGATGGGGAGAGCGATCAACTGCGAGTGCGGATGTTCGAGCGAAGCTCCGGCCGGTTCGCCGTGATTTTTGAAGATCAGGATGTACTTGAAGCGTTTGTCTTTTTTCAAATCGATCATGCGGTCGCGGAAGGCCCAGATCACGTCTTCCACGCGCTTGATGGGAAGCGTGGCCAGTGTTTTCTCGTGCTCCGGAGTTTCGATGACCACCTCGTGCGCGCCTATGCCATTCATCTTGTCGAACATGCCCTCAGGGGCGCGATCCAGGTTGCCCTCAATTCCCAGCGCGGGAAACTTGTTAGGCACAACGCGGACGCGCCAGCCGGGCGTGTCGCGCGGCGCCTCCGGGCCACCAATGGTGGAAGAGCGATAGCCCAGCACTTCCGGCGGCGTCTTGCTTTCATTGCCCGGACAAAACGGACAGAACCCGCCTTTCTGTTTCACGGGTTCGCGCACAAAATCAGTAGGGCGTTTCGCCCTGTCAGTGGAAATAATGACCCAGCGGCCGGTAATCGGGTCTTTTCTCAATTCGGGCACAGCTACAGATTTCCTTTCTCTGCCGGTGGCCTGGCACGACTTTCGCCTCGCCTGCCGTTAACCATAAAATTCTACTCTAGGGCATGGAAAAGGCATTCTTGAATAGGGTAATTTGCGGAGAAGAAGCCCCTTTTTCCAGATAAATACTTAGAATGTCAAAGCGGATTGCCGGACTGCCCGAAACCCGGCGTAAATACTCACGCGCCACCGCGACCAATTCCCGCTGTTTGTCTTCATCCACAGCGGCCTCTGCCGGCTTGACGGCATGCGAAGTTCGGGTTTTGACCTCAATAAAGCAGAGAATGTCGCCCTCCCAGCCAATCAAATCAATCTCACCACGGCGGCGGGGCGAACGAAAGTTGCGCGCGACCATGACGTATCCGCAGCGGCGAAGATAAAAATAGGCTTCTTCTTCTCCGCGCTCGCCGGTGGTCAGATGTTCGGCTTTTTTCCGTTGCGGGACCAACCGCGCCGCGGAATCGAGCGCACGGATAGCGAGGCGGGTAATACGTCCAGAACTCATATCCAGGACAATTTTATCCACAAACCGGCCGCATTCAACGCTTAAGCATCCGATTTATTCTGCAAGAAGATAGTGATCGAGCCTCTTATTTGCCCGCCAACACAATGCACTCTTCCAGCACAGTCATGGCAATATCGGCCTGCTCTCGGCTTACGATCAGCGGAGGCGAAATCCGCACTGAGCTCTCTCCCGCACCCAGAAACAGCACACCGCGCTCGAAGGCCAGCTCAACAATTTTGTCGCGTACGTCTGACGCCGGCGTTCGGGCTTTTTTGTCTCGCGTGATCTCCACACCGATCATCAGGCCGCGTCCGCGCACATCGCCGATTACAGCATGTTTTTCCACCCAGGGCTTCATGCGCTGCATCATGTAATCGCCGACCTCGGCAGCGTTTTGAATACCTTCGCGCTCCAGCACATCCATGGTTGCGAGCGCTGCCGCGATGCATACCGGATTACCTCCGAAGGTAGATGCGTGCGAACCTGGTACCCAGTCCATGATTTCGGCGCGCGTGATGGTGATGCCCAGCGGCATGCCGGAGGCGATTCCCTTGGCAACCGTAATGATGTCGGGTTCAACGCCGGTGTGTTCGACCGCCCACCATTTGCCGGTGCGCCCGCTGCCCGATTGGACTTCATCCACCACCAGCAGAATGCCGTGCTTGTCGCAGATGCGCCGCAGCTCCTGCATGAATTCCGCGGGGGCCACAACGTATCCGCCTTCGCCCTGGATCGCTTCCACAAAAATTGCCGCAACCTCTTCCGGAGGCAGCGTGGTCTTGAACAGCTTCTCTTCAATGAAGCGCGCGCAATCCATGGCGTACTGCTTTGCGTCACTGCCCTCTGGACGGCGATAGAGATTGGGATAAGGCACGTGGGTCACGCCTGGAACCAGTGGCGCAAAGCGCCGGCGCTGCTGCGGCTTGGAGGCCGTCAGCGAAAGCGCACCCATGGTGCGGCCGTGAAAAGCTCCATAGAAGGCGATGATCCCTTGCCTCTTGGTGTGATACCGCGCCAGCTTCAATGCAGCTTCAATGGCTTCCGTGCCTGAGTTGCCGTAATACACGCGATGCGGCCCCTTCATGGGAGCGACCTTCGAAAGGCGCTCCGCCAGCGTGGTCATGCTTTCGTAATAGAAATCTGTGCCTGACATGTGGATGAGTTCGCCGGCCTGCTTTTGAATGGCCGCCACAACTTCCGGATGGCAGTGGCCGGTGGAAACCACGGCAATACCTGCGGAAAAATCGAGGAACTCGTTGCCGTCAACATCTTCAACGATCACGCCCCGGCCGCGCTTGGCCACCAGCGGATACGAGCGTGTATAAGAAGGCGAAATCAACCGTGCGTCTGCTTCCAGCACGCGGCGGGCATTAGGACCCGGCAGTTGCGTCTTAATCTTCGGTCCCGCCGAAGTCAAAATAGCTGTAGAGGTCATATGCAATTCTCCGAATCATTACGAAAAACCGGCAAGCAAGTTGCCGTGAAATCAACTGAGCGGTCTCTTGGAAGACCACAAATGTAAGAGTCAGAAATAGTGCAGTTAGTCGCCGGAGAAAAGATTAGGGCGCGCCACCGCCGGCAAGGATTGCAACCGGCAGCGTGGCCGCGAGCGCATGGATTGGCGCGGGGTTACGGATTGGAAGCCAAAATACATTTCAATCGCTATCGAACACCTTCAATTATATTCCCGAACTGACGTCCATGCTCAATCAAAATTGCTGTCTAAATCCTAAATATTAAAAATGAAGACAGGTTCATTTTGGGTCTAAAGTCTAATCGTTTGCGCCAAAAAATCTGCATCGCTGCTCACCAGTACCGCGTCCAATGTGAGTATCCCTGATTGCCATGACACCCAAAGAGCGCCAACACCGGTTCCGCGTTTTCTTCGCGTTTTGTCTCGTGTATTTCTTTTGGGGATCAACCTATATCGGCATCCGCATTGCGGTCGAACATATTCCTCCGGCTCTGCTGAGCGGCACTCGATTTGTGGCGGCTGGAATTATTATGCTCGTCTATTGCGCGTTGAGCGGCCGCCGCATTCGCCTGACGATGAAAGATGCACTCCTGCTGCTGGTTATGGGTGTGCTGCTGCTCACCGGCGGCAACATGCTGCTGGCCTATTCGGAACAATATCTCCCCAGCGGATTGGCCGCGTTGATTGTTGCCGTGGTCCCACTCTGGGTAGCTTTGATTGACGGTCTTATCTTGCGTGGCGAGCGGCTGAAAGGTTGGGGCTGGATGGGCCTGGCCCTTGGCTTTGTCGGTCTCATTGTTCTGCTGTGGCCACAGCTTGCGCCTGTCATCCGGCTGGGCTTGCCTCAGAATTCTCTGAATAAGATGTTTCTCTTGAGCAGCGGCGCATTGATATTTGGCAGCTTGTGCTGGAGCGTGGGCTCCATCATCTCGCGCAGAACGCAACTTGCGGTTGATCCCTTCGCCGCTACAGCCTGGGAGATGACCCTCGGCGGGGTGGTGAACATGATCATCGCTTTCGCTTTGAATGATCAGCACAAGGTCGTGTGGACAGCGCGGGGCGTCGGGGCCACGGTCTATTTAACCATCTTCGGCTCGCTGGTCGGATTCACCGCTTACATCTGGCTGCTCGAGCATGTACCCACAGCCAAGGTTGCTACCTATGCTTATGTCAATCCGGTGGTGGCGGTTTTGCTGGGCTGGCTGATTCTGCACGAGGAGGTCAACCGCTACATTCTTTTGGGGGCGGTGATCATCGTGAGCGCGGTTGTGCTGGTGACGGGCTCCAAGCTGAAGGCGCAAGTTGCTCCGGCGGCTAAAATTTTACCTGCCTGCGAAGCCGAAGCATGATTATTCTTAAGCGCGTTTCCAGCGCACTCCATCTTTCGTATCTTCCAAAATGATCCCGGCGTCGGCCAGTTGTTTGCGAATAGCATCTGAACGGGCAAAATCGCGCGCAGCTTTTGCCTTGGCGCGTTCGGCAATCAAGCTTTCCACCTGCGCATCGGAAATTTGGTTTTTGGCTTGAGGTAATTCGATTTCTTTCCCTTGCTCTCGCGCCCACTCGGCAATCTGGTGGATTTTTTCCGCGTCATTGTCACGCACGACGTCGAAGATTTGGTCGAACTGCTCCAACGTATGCAGCAATTGCGTCACATCCTGCTTGCCGAGTTTGCCTGCATCTGCTGCCGCGTTTGCCTGGCGGATCATCTCGAAAATCGCTGCCAGCGCCTCTGCGGTGTTCAGGTCATCTTCGAGTGCCTCACGCATTTTTTGCAGTCCCACTTTGGCCAAATCGGCGAACTCTGGGCTACCTGTGTCGGGAAAATTGCCCTTTTCCATGCGCAACTTGAATTCACGCAATCGCTCAACCGAAGCAGCCGCCTGTCTGAGTCCATCGAAGGTAAAGTTGAGCTGCTTCCGGAAAGGTACTGAAGCCAGCAGATAGCGGATAGAAGAAGGCTTATGTTTCAGCAGAATCAGGTCGCGAAGAGTAAAAAAATTGCCCAGGCTCTTGGACATCTTCTTGCCTTCCACCAGCAAAAAGCGCACATGCACCCAGAAGTGCACGAAAGGCTTTCCCGTGAGCGCCTCTGATTGCGCAATTTCGTTTTCGTGATGGGGAAAAATCAGGTCTTCCCCGCCCAGATGAATGTCGAAGCTCTCGCCCAGATACTTCATCGCCATGACCGAGCACTCGATGTGCCAGCCCGGCCTTCCCGGACCGATGCTGGTTTGCCACTGGGCCTCGCCCGGTTTAGGGGCTTTCCATAAAGCAAAGTCGCGGGCGTTATCTTTCTCGTATTCATCTACATCCACGCGCGCGCCATTTTCTATGCCTTCGAAGTCTTTTTTGGAAAGCTTGCCGTACTCAGGAAACTTGGCAATGCGGAAATAATAGGAGCCGTCGTCGGTGCGGTAGGCATAGCCTTTTTTCTCCAGCGCCGCAATAAAATCGGCCATCTCGCTGATATGCTCGGTGGCGCGCGCCATCTGCTCCGGCTTCTCCAGGTTCAAGATCTGCGAATCCTCCAGAAAAGCCTTCTCATATTTTGCCGTGTAGGTATGCACGTCCACGTTCTCTTTCGCCGCGTTGCGGATGATCTTGTCATCCACATCGGTGATGTTCATGACATGCTTGAGCTGGTATCCACTTTGACGCAGGAAGCGGCGCAGCAGGTCCACCATGATGAACGTGCGGAAGTTACCGATGTGGCCGTAGTCGTACACGGTCGGGCCGCAGGAGTACATGCGCACGAGCTTGTCCTGCGACGGCTCAAAAGTTTCCGTCTTGCCGGAGAGGGTATTGAACAGTTGCAACGGCATGGGGTAATAACTATTTAAAACGAATCTTTGATTCTAAATCATGGGGATTCTAAATCATCGGCTGGAGGTAAAAGTCCTGATCGGCGCTGGAAAGCCTTGCAACTTTCCGCCCGCTGTTGCATCCTTATTGATCATGTTGGCGCTCTTCCCCCACCTGCGCTGCAGCGGTTTCACTTGAACCGTCTTCCTAAAACGTCCGTAGGCCGTTTCTCTTACCCATCAACATCTTAAAGCCCTTGCAGGATGAAATCCTGCTCAAAGTTTGCCTCTGTACTCGAAAGGTCACAATCATGCTACGAAAAATTGCGGTTCTCTCTGTCTTCGTTTGCTGCAGCCTATGGGCCTCAGCGCAGCAGACACGCCATTTCACCTTCCACTACGAGTTTACCGTCAGGAACCTCACGCCCGGCGCTCCTGTTCATGTATGGATTCCGCTCGCGCATTCCGACGAATTTCAGGTGGTCCGTGTGCTTTCAACTTCGGGCGATTTGCCGCTGAAAAAGACGCAGGAAAAAGAATACGGCAACTGGATGCTGTATGCCTCAACCGAAAAAGCCACCAAGCCGGAGTACAAGTTTTCCGCGGATTATGACGTTGTGCGCCGTGAGCACCTCAGTACGCCAGCTTCGGCCAAAACCGTGAGTCTCTCTACCCACGAGCGCCAGCGGCTTCTGGAAGCCGACAAGCTTGTTCCCATTACCGGCCTTCCGGCTGAGCTGGCGACGAAAGAAACTGTGAATGCCAAGACCGATGAAGAAAAGGCCCGTGCTATTTACGACTACGTCCTGAGCAACATGCGTTATGACAAGACCGGCACCGGATGGGGCCATGGCGATACCCTCTACGCCTGCAGTGCCAAAAAAGGAAATTGCACCGATTTTCATTCACTGTTCATTTCCATGGCGCGCTCACAGCAGATTCCAGCGAAGTTTGAGATCGGGTTCCCGCTACCGGCCGACAAAAGCTCTTCCGAAATTGCCGGCTATCACTGCTGGGCGGAGTTTTATTTGCAACAAAGAGGTTGGGTCCCGGTGGATATTTCCGAGGCCTGGAAGCACCAGGAAAAGCGCGATTACTTCTTCGGAGCGCACGATACCAACCGCGTGCAATTCACTGTAGGACGCGATTTAACGCTCAACCCGCCTCAAGCCGGTGCGCCCTTGAACTATTTTGTCTATCCCTATGTGGAGGTGGATGGCAAAGAGTATATCAACGTTGCAACCTTGTTTTCCTTCAGTAACGTGAGTGATACGAAGACAAAACAAGCTTCAACTCGAACTGGGACTGCCGCTATGGCGCAGGCGCCGGCCCACCACGAAAGTGTAGTGAATCCATGAGATCAGCGTGAGCGCAAAGGTCACACGAAAGCTGGCTTGCATGGTGGCTTTTACCCAGTCCATGGAAGCGACGGGGTAAAACAATACGAGAAATATTGTTCCGACCTGCGCCACAGTGTTCATTTTTCCGAAGATGCTGGGGCGCAGGTCGCGTAATGTGTTGGTGGCATAGAGCAGCGTGCTGACGATCAGGATGCCGATGTCGCGGCTGAAAACCAGCACGGTCACATACCACGGAATCCTGTGCAAAAATGAAAGCGCCAGAAATAAAGTGCTGAGCAAAAGCTTGTCGGCAATGGGATCGAGATAAAGCCCGAGAGCGGTTTGCTGCTTCAGAACCCGAGCCAGCAGCCCATCGAGCGCATCGCTGATTCCTGCAACCAAAAACAGCGCCAGCGCCATATGGTCGTGGCCTTCCATGACCGCAATCACCACAAATGGAATAAAGATGAGGCGCAGAAGCGTGAGTTGGTTGGGAGCAGCACGCAATTGCGAAATCATGCGCCTGGTTCCTTTCCCGCAACCGGGGCAGAGAATTCCCGCAATAAGTCGGGGAACTCGAAGCCGGTTTTTGCTTGAAAACGCTCTTGCAAAGAAGGAATGTCTCCATTGCGGAGATCGAGCTCGATGCGTTCAATGCGATGCATGGGAAAGAACACCGCATTGGGAGTGACCAGGTCGCCGGCCTTGACCTGCCGGATGAAATCTTCAACCGAGTTCAAGTCAATGCCGCGCACGCTGACCCCAGCCGGAGCAAGATTAAGGATCGCACCCCAGAATTTTTCCCGCGGCGAGTTGAGCGTGACCAGAACCACGGCATTGGACGCAAACGGCCCAACTTCGCCTATCTTCGATGTGCGCTTGGCTTTCCGCATAGCTTCAGGATATCTGGAATTTTCTGCAATTCACGTGGGAAAACAGAGTTCTAAAGTCCAATAGATAGACAGATTAGAGCTGTTTCAGGATCGATTCGGACAGCAGATTCGAGTACCGATTCTGAAACTGGTCTAGAGATTAGCATATCTGCTTGAGCAGTAGTGTATCGGGATGGTTACCGCAATAGATCAACTACATCCATCTTCCAACCGCTGGTATTCAAACACGAAGCCTCTTGTTTTCGCGTGAAAACGAGAAGTGAGCCATTTTGACCAGATTAGCTGCCCTGCTGACGATCATAATTATCAGGAAGTGAATCCTATGCGTGTGCTTTGGGAACAAGGGGCGTGCTGCTGCCTATTGATCGCCTAGCAGGGCAGGGCTTAAGCGATGGCGAGATCGCCAGCAAGCTAGACATCGCGAAAAGCAGAGTCCAAGGCTGTATTTGCATGGTTGTTGCATTTCTTGAAAATAGCGAATCGGCATCGGCTGGTTCAATACGCCTCAGCCGCGGCACCGCCATTACTGCTATGACGAAGTAGGCCCTACAGCATTCTCACGGCTCTCCGCTCCTGGTTTTCGCACGACGCACGCTCAAGAATTCCGATCCTGCATTGCAAAAGTATGTTTTTGAGAAAGAGATGACTCGTTGATTAGCCGGCATAGGCACGCTACCCTGCTTCAAATTGGGACGCTCCTGCGCAAAAGCCTTGGACCGACGAGGCCTGAAGAGGCAGAAGCACTTCTACGTTCGGAGTTGTTCAGCAGAGAGCAAATGAAGCAACATGGCAAAAGCCTGGCCGCCTCTCACGCGGTCGCGCACGGACGAGCGCCAGACAAGCTCCTGGCCAGATTGGCAGAAAACGAAAAGATACTGAATGAAGCCTGTCATCTGCTAACCATTGCGGTAAAAGCAAACCGGCGTATTGCGCCAGCCGGCGAATGGTTGCTCGACAACTTCTACCTGATCGAAGAACAAATCCGTACTGCCAAGAGACACCTGCCAAAAGGCTACAGTCAGGCACTCCCGCGCTTGCTCAGGGGCCCATCAGCAGGTTTGCCACGTGTCTATGATCTTGCTCTGGAAACGATTTCGCACGGCGATGCCCGGGTAGATCTGGAAAGCCTCAGTGGTTTCATGGAGGCTTACCAGACGGTCACGGACCTGAATCTGGGAGAGTTATGGGCCATTCCTATCATGTTGCGGCTCGCGCTGATTGAGAATCTCAGACGCGTCGCTGCGGTGATTGCCGCTGACAGGCTCGATCGCAACCTCGCCGACACCTGGGCAGATAAGATGACCGAGGCTGCGGAAAAAGACCCAAAGAACCTAATCCTGGTGATCGCAGACATGGCGCGGTCGAACCTTCCGATGGTCAGTTCGTTTATCTCCGAATTGGCGCGCCGCCTGCAGGGACAGGGACCGGCACTAGCCTTGCCGCTCACATGGATTGAACAGAGGCTCTCAGAATCCGGGTCAACGATTGAGCAATTGGTGCGGTCTGAGAACCAGCAGCAGGCTTCCGACCAGGTTTCCATCAGCAACAGCATCGCCAGTCTGAGGTTTCTGGATGCGACCGACTGGCGCCACTTTGTCGAGACGATGAGCGTCGTTGAGCGCACCCTGCGCGAAGATCCCGAAGGCGTGTACGGCAAAATGAATTTTGCCACTCGCGACCGCTACCGGCATGTCGTCGAAAAGATAGCCAGGAGCAGCAGCTTATCCGAAGGCGAGGTAGCCGGCAAAGCAGTTCGACTGGCGCATGACAGTTGGAATAAAAAAGGAGGCCGGGCCAGTCATGTCGGGTTTTATTTGATCGGGGATGGTCGCGAGACTCTCGAACGCTCGGTGGCGATGCGCGAATCTATCTCACGATCATTGCGGACGATTGGCCGACGCCGTTCAGTGCTGCTGTATTTAGGTTTGATCCTAGGTGCGACCGCCCTTGTCACCAGAACCTTGGCCATAAAAGCCTCTACCGATGGCCTGCGAACTTGGACTCTCGCGATGATGACCATCTTCGCCGTGATCGTTGTCAGCCAGTTCGTTGTCACGCTACTCAATTGGGCGCTGACCAATCTGACGATACCGGACCTGCTGCCGAGGATGGACTTTTCCCGGGGAATCCCGCCTGAGTTGCGCACTCTGGTTGTGGTTCCAACCATGCTCACCACGGCGGAGAGCGTCGCCGAACTGGTCGAAGCCCTGGAGGTTCGGTTTCTTGCCAACCGCGATCACAATGTGCATTTCTGCCTCTTGTCGGATTGTCGCGATGCGGAGCAGGAGAACATGCCGGAAGACGGGCCGCTCGTGGATCTTGCCCAGGCCGGGATCGCAGCCTTGAACAAGAAGTACAACCACGAGGAAACCGATACTTTCTTCCTTTTTCATCGGCCACGCCGCTGGAATCCGGAAGAGCGAATGTGGATGGGCTACGAGCGCAAACGCGGCAAACTTGCGGAGTTGAACTCATTTCTGCGCGGCCGGCCGGGTGATTACTTTTCACGTATTGTCGGGAAGACGGCAGTCCTGCGAAGCGTTCGATACGTCATTACCCTTGACACTGACACGCAGTTGCCTCGCGACTCGGTTTGGCAGTTCGTGGGAGCCATGGCGCACCCGCTTAACCGGCCGGTTTACGACAGCGCAAAGCAGCGCATTACCGAGGGCTACGGCATTCTGCAGCCGCGGGTTGCGGTGAGTCTTCCCGCCACAAATCATTCCCGCTATGCGCGGCTCTGGGGCGGTGAACCGGGCATTGACCCGTACACACGCGCGGTATCCGATCTTTACCAGGATGTTTTTGGCGAGGGTTCTTTCGTCGGCAAGGGAATCTATGACGTAGATATCTTCGAGCAGTCACTGGATGGGCGTTTTCCTGAAAATCGCATTCTAAGCCACGACCTCATAGAAGGATGCTATGCGCGATCGGGTCTGCTGAGCGACGTGCAGCTCTACGAGGATTATCCGGCACGCTATGACGCGGACGTCGCCCGGCGTCATCGCTGGATTCGCGGTGACTGGCAGATCGCCCGCTGGATTCTGCCGCGAGTGCCCGGTCCGGAGCGTAGAGCACTGAAAAATCCTCTGTCTGTTCTCTCTCGATGGAAAATCGCTGATAATCTTCGCCGCAGTCTTGTACCGGCGGCACTGGTTTTCCTGTTGCTGTTGAGCTGGCTGCGATTATCCCCGGCCTGGGCGTGGACCATGGCGATCGTCGGGACAATCTTTGTTCCCATCTTTTTCAGCTCTCTCCTCGATCTGTTCCAGAAGTCAGAAGATGTCGCGCCGAGGCAGCACTTGCCTGAAGTGATGCGCGGATTCAGCCGGCACTTTGCCCAAGGGCTGTTTGCGTTTGCCTGCCTGCCATACGAAGCCTTCTTCAACCTTGACGCGATTCTTCGGGCAATCTGGCGCATGCTTTTTTCGCGTCGCCGGCTGTTGGAGTGGGATGCTTCAAGCGAGCAGAAGCACAAGAGCCGTTCTGGTCTTGCCTCTGGTTTGGGCGGATCTTTCCGTACGATGTGGCCTGCACCTGTTTTCGCCGTAGTTGGCCTAATATCTCTCGCCAGGATGCGGCCGACTGCTCTGGGCATAGCCCTTCCGGTGTTGCTGATCTGGGTTGCCTCGCCGGCCGTCGCCTGGTGGATCAGCCTGCCACTCACGCGTGACCCGGTAGATCTCTCCCTCGAGCAGACAATCTTTCTCCAGAAACTTTCGCGCAAAACCTGGTCATTCTTTGAGAAGTTCGTCGGTGCAGAAGATCACTGGCTTCCTCCAGATAATTATCAGGAGAGCATGGTTCCCACCATTGCTCACCGGACCTCTCCAACCAACATGGGACTGGCGTTGCTCGCCAATCTTTCCGCTTATGACTTTGGGTATCTTTCGGCGGCACAGTTGCTTCAGCGCACGGGCCTCGCATTCCGGATCATGCGGTCGCTCGACCGGCATCGCGGACACTTTTATAACTGGTATGACACACTGACATTGAAACCACTCTCGCCGCTCTATGTATCCACCGTGGATAGCGGCAATCTGGCTGCCCACGTGCTGACCTTAGAGCCTGGCCTTAGCGCGCTCGTGGATCAAAAGATTCTTGCTCCCCGCTTGTTCCACGGCATTCTCGATACTCTCAGAGTTTTTCAGGATGTGGTCAATGATGGCCCCTCACAAAATAGTGAACTGGCAAAGCTCACGCTGCGTGAAGCAGAAGATCTGCGGAAGGAGTTGGAGGTGTTGTGCATTTCTCCACCAGCTACTTTGTCGGCTGCACGGTTGTGTCTTGAGCAGCTTGCCACAAAAACTACGCGAATTGCTGAAAGCGTCGACAGCAGGCAGGAAGGCCAGGCGAACTGGTGGGGAGATGCTCTCACCAGCCAGTGCCAGGCTGCGCTTGAAGACTTGACCTTCCTCGCTCCTTGGATGGTGGCCGCGCGTCCACCGGACGAACTAAGTACATTTCAATTGGACAAAATCCCCACTCTGCGTGAACTGGCAGTATGGGATTTAGAGTCGCTGTCTGGTGACCCGCAGCAACAGGGGGAAGCGATGCCGGGCCAGTGGTTGAATGAGTTGAAACGGTTTATCAGCGAAGCGAGTCATCGCGCGAAGGAGCGGATTGCCGAGATTGAGCGGCTCGCGGTGGAGTGCAAGGATTTTGCCCGTATCGAATACGACTTCCTTTACGACGAGGAGCGTCATCTGATGACGATTGGATACAACATCAGCGAACATCGCCGGGATTCGAGCTACTACGACCTGCTGGCGTCAGAAGCGAGGCTATGCAGTTTTGTGGCGATCGCGCAGGGCCAAGTCCCACAAGAGAACTGGTTTTCTCTGGGCCGCCAGCTTACAAGTTCGGCGGCAGGACCGGCTCTGCTCTCATGGGATGGTTCGATGTTTGAGTACCTCATGCCGCTGCTTGTCATGCCGACCTACCAAAATACGTTGCTCGATGAAAGTTGCCTGGCAGCGGTGGCGAGGCAGATCGAGTACGGCAAGATGCGAAACGTGCCCTGGGGGATATCCGAATCCGGCTACAACACGGTTGATGTGCACATGAATTACCAGTATCGGGCCTTTGGGACGCCTGGTCTTGGCCTAAGGCGTGGGTTAGCCGAGGACCTGGTCATCGCATCCTATGCCTCGAGTTTGGCACTCATGGTTGCGCCCGAGCAGGCCTGTGCGAACCTGCAGAGGCTCGCGGCTGCTGGCGTCGAAGGCAAATACGGCTTCTATGAAGCCATTGACTACACTCCGTCGCGGGTGCCTCGTGGCCAATCGAACGTAATCGTCCGCTCGCACATGGCCCATCACCAGGGCATGAGCTTGCTGGCCCTCGCTCATGTTCTGCTGGATCGGCCAATGCAACGCCGATTTGAATCAGTCCCGATATTCCAGGCGACCACGTTGCTACTGCAAGAGAAGGTTCCCAAAGCAACAAGGCTTTATTCAGCGCCCGACGAGCTTCCCGAGTCCCGCAACAATGCGGACGGGCTGGAAACTCCAGTACGTGTCTTTCATACCGCCAACACACCAGTTCCGGAGGTGCAGTTACTCTCGAACAGCAAATACCACGTGATGGTCAGCAACGCGGGCGGAGGTTACAGCCGATGGAAAGATGTCGCAGTCACCAGATGGCGCGAAGACACCACCTGTGATCAGTGGGGGACCTTTTGCTACATCCGTGACGTCGCCACAGGAAGGTTCTGGTCGTCCGCGCATCAGCCAACCGTCAAACGGTTGGAGCACTACGAGGCCATCTTCTCCGAAGCGAAGGTAGAGTTTCGCTGCCGCGAAGGAGAGCTGGAGGCCCACACCGAGATCGCGGTTTCGCCAGAGGATGACGTTGAGCTGCGGCGAGTCACGCTCACCAACCGTTCCCGCAAACGCAGGGTTATTGAGATCACCAGTTACGCAGAAGTTGTTCTTGCTCCGCCTGCTGCGGACGTGCTCCATCCCGCCTTCAGCAACCTCTTCGTACAAACCGAGATACTGGAGCCGCGCCATGCGATTCTTTGCACGCGGCGCGCCCGGTCTCTTGATGAACAGGCGCCCTGGATGTTCCATCTGGTGGTCGTGCATGGCGCCGATGTTGGGACGGTATCCTACGAAACCGACCGCATGCGATTCATTGGTCGGGGAAGAACGGTTGCGAATCCGGTGGCGATGAATGGTTCTGCGCTGCTGTCAGGCAGCCAGGGCTCGGTGCTCGATCCCATTGTTGCAATCCGCTATCAGATCAGTCTCGACCCGGGGCAATCTGCCACCGCGAACCTGGTTTCTGGCGTCGGCGAGACTCGCGACCGCTGTCTGCAGTTGGTTGACAAATATCAGGAGCGCCATCTGGCGGACCGCGTCTTTGATCTTGCATGGACCCACGGCCAGGTACTCTTGCGCCAACTCAATGTCACGGAGGCTGACGCGCAGAGTTTTGGACGGCTTGCCAGTTCCATCCTCTACGCCAACTCGTCGCTGCGTGCTGAAGCTTCTGTGCTGAGCAATAACCGCCGTAGTCAGTCTGGCTTGTGGGGCTACGCGGTTTCCGGCGATCTGCCGATTGTGTTGCTGCAGATTGGGGACGCAGCCAACATCGAGCTGGTGCGTCAGCTTGTGCAAGCTCACGCCTACTGGCGGCTGAAAGGGCTCGCAGTTGATTTGGTGATCTGGAATGAAGATCATGCCGGGTACCGGCAACTGTTACAGGAACAGATCATGAATCTGGTTGCGGCAGGCGTTCAAGCCAACCCGGCGGAACGGGCAGGCGAGATCTTTGTCAGAGTCGCGGAGCAGATATCCAATGAAGATCGCCTCCTGTTTCAAGCCGTTGCCCGGGCCATTATCAGCGATGCTCGTGGCGCGCTGAATGCCCAGATCAACACCCGCCAGGCTGTGGAAGCCGACCTCCCGCGTATACAGATGAGAAGGGCCAGCCGCGACGAGCACATCCAACAGCACGAGGTGCCGCCCCGCGACCTGATTCACTTCAACGGACTGGGCGGATTCACTCACGATGGCAGGGAATACGTCATCACGATTGCGCAGGACCATGTGACGCCTGCACCTTGGGTGAATGTGATAGCAAATTCCGAATTTGGCACTGTCATCTCTGAGAGCGGCTCATCGTACACGTGGAGTGAGAATGCCCACGAATTCCGGCTGACTCCCTGGCACAACGATCCTGTGACCGATGCAAGCGGCGAAGCATTTTTCCTTCGCGATGAGGAGAGCGGTAGTTTCTGGTCACCGTCACCTCTGCCTGCTCGCGGCACGGGGCCTTATGTTACGCGGCACGGATTCGGCTATAGCGTCTTCGAGCACACCGAAGAGGGCATCAGCTCAGAGTTGCAGGTGTATGTGGCGAAGGATGCTGCCGTCAAGTTCTCGGTGCTCAAAGTGCGCAATGAGTCTGGTCACACCCGCCGGCTCTCTGCCACCGGCTACGTGGAATGGGTGCTGGGAGACACGCGTCCCAAATCAACCTTGCACGTGATGACTGAGACTGATCCCGCGACGGGAGCGCTGTTCGCACGCAATGCTTACAACTCAGAGTTTCCCGGCAGGGTCGCTTTCTTTGATGCAAACCAGACGGCACGAACCGTCACGGGAGACCGAAGAGAGTTTCTGGGCCGCAACGGTGTACTTTCGAATCCAGCCGGCATGTATAAGCCGCGCTTATCCGGAAAGCTCGGCGCCGGTCTGGATCCATGTTCGGCGATCCGTCTTCAGTTCGAACTGTTTGACGGCCAGGAGCGTGAGATTGTATTTATCCTCGGCGTGGGGAGCGATGCCGTGGATGCCAGCAATCTCGTGCAACGTTACCGTGGAACGGAGGCGGCCCACGCCGCGCTGGAATCCGTATGGCACTACTGGGCGCATACTCTCGGCACTGTGAATGTAGACACACCTGACCCGTCAATCAACGTGATGGTAAATGGGTGGCTTCTGTACCAGACGCTGGCGTGCCGTCTCTGGGCCCGCAGCGGCTACTACCAGTCAGGCGGCGCTTTCGGTTTCCGTGACCAGCTACAGGATGTGATGGCGCTCGTGCACGCCGAACCTGCATTGATTCGCAAACAGCTTCTGCTCTGCGCCTCTCGCCAGTTCCGTGAAGGAGATGTCCAGCACTGGTGGCATCCGCCTTCCGGCCGTGGAGTACGCAGCCATTGTTCCGATGACTATTTGTGGCTGCCCTTGGCGGTTTGCCGCTACGTTGTTAGCACCGGTGATACCGGAGTGCTGGATGAAGCTGTCGCATTTCTTGAAGGTCGCCCGGTAAAGCTGGAAGAAGACTCTTATTACGATTTACCGCGACGATCGGAAATGACCTGTACTTTATACGATCACTGTGTTCAGTCGATCATGGCCAGCTTCACCCGGGGCGAACACGGTCTCCCTCTGATCGGCTCCGGTGATTGGAATGACGGCATGAACCTGGTGGGCGAACGTGGCAAGGGGGAAAGCGTTTGGTTGGGGTTTTTCTTGCACGAGGTATTGACGCGCTTCGCTGAACTGGCCCGCGGTCGTGGTGACTCGATCTTCTCCGAACATTGCTACTCCCAGGCCGCACAACTGCGCGAGAGCCTGGAGGAGAATGGCTGGGACGGGGAATGGTACCGCCGCGCCTACTTCGACGACGGCTCACCGCTCGGGTCTGCTGACAATCCCGAATGTCAGATTGATTCAATCGTGCAAAGCTGGTCGGTATTGTCGGGCGTAGGCGGTGCAGAGCGTTCGCGCGAGGCCATGGATGCTCTCGACAATCGGCTTGTGGATCGAAAACATGGCCTGATCAAGTTACTGGCGCCTCCCTTCGACAAATCCAACATGGATCCCGGCTATATAAGAGGATACGTCCCCGGGGTAAGAGAAAACGGGGGGCAATACACCCACGCAGCCATCTGGGCAGCCATGGCATTCGCCGCCATGGGTGATAGTGCACGCGCGTGGGAATTGTTCGACATGATTAATCCGGTAAATCATTCGCGCTCCGCCGAGGCCGTCGCAACCTACAAGGTGGAGCCATATGTGATGGCGGCTGATGCCTATGCAGTCGCGCCGCACACCGGTCGTGGTGGATGGACGTGGTACACAGGTTCCGCCGGCTGGATGTACCGGCTTATCGTCGAATCCTTATTAGGCCTGCGGCTGGAGGTTGACAAGCTCCACTTTGCGCCGGTTTTCCCGCCGGATTGGACTGAATTTAAGGTGCACTACCGCTTTAGAGAAACCGTCTATCACATTACCGTCTTGCAATCACCTGATCATGATGGCGAGATGAATGTAACGATGGATGGTGTCTCCTTGGGTGACAAGACGGTTCCGCTTGTTAACGACCTTCAGGAGCACTTTGTCGTGCTGACCTTTGTGTCTGCAGAAACACTTGTCACACCCTTGAGCGCCCCGCAAAGATCCGTATCAGGTTGATATTTATGACCATCCGCCGGAAGACCATTATCGTCGTGACCGTGATTGTTGCCGCTGCGATTATTCCGGCGGCCTTGCTCCTATCCGTTATGGCCAACCCAGATCGCTACCGGCCAGAGGTTATTTCGTACCTGGAGGGAAAAACTGGGAAGCAGATCGAGCTTGGGCATCTCGGAATAAATTGGTTTCCTCTGTCAATCCGCCTTGACAACTTTGGCTGTAGAAACCCCAAGCCTTTTCCTTCCGGCTATTTTCTTAAGGCGTCTAGAGTGGACGCCGCGATCGATGCCGCGGCACTGCTGCACCGGCAGATTGTAATCAAGTCAGTGGTGTTGCACGATCCAATCATCAATGTGATCTCAGACCCTGACGGCCTATGGAACTTTGAAAATCCGCCTTCTAAAGCTTCTCGGAAACAGGCTCCGATCTTCGGGCTTGGAGTAATTTCCCGAGTAGAGATTACCGGAGGCCAGTTGTTTGCTTCGAGTCTTATTGACCCATCCGACAAGCCTGGACCTGTTGTTCTTGAGGCCCACAACGTGGCAGCCACGCTGGCCCAGGTGGATTTCAACGCCTTCATTAGTGCGGTCTCTACCGTTGTTGTTCAGGGCAGCCTGAAGGCGGCCCTTCTGCGTTTCGGCTCGGTCGAGGCACAAAATCTGGATTCTAAATTGCGCTTGCAGGCCAGGCGCGTTGTTTTCACGGATATCAAAGCGGAGGTCTATGGAGGAAGTGCCACAGGTGACCTCTCCTTTGACTTGTCGGGAAAGAACGCAGCCTTTAAGAGCGATGCGAGATTGAGTGGAATGAATTTGACCCGTCTTCTTCTTGCAGCCTTCCCCCATGCCGGCGGAAAGATGACCGGGCAGATGGAAGGAGACCTAAAGCTAGCGGGAGAAATCGAGCACACGCTCCGTCCGCTGGCGGGAATCCACGGAACTGGACGCGTGACGGTGCGCAACGGCGAGGTGCCGGGTCTTGCGCTCAACGCGAATTTGATGAAGCTGGCGCACTTCAACGATCTCGGGCCGGCCAAAAACGAGCCTTCTTCATTTTCCTTGATCTCAACTGATCTGGAGCTGGACAATCAGAGGATTTCGAGCCGCGTTATCGATATTGACGGATATGGAGTCGATGTTGACGGCTCGGGCAGTGTAAGCCTGTCAGGCTCGGACACGCTGAACTATCAGGGCTTGGCGGAGATCACCACCAAAGAGGGCTTCTTCACCAACACCTTCGCCCGGCTGTTCGGTGGTGCCACATTAAAAGACGGTAAGTTGGAGTTCCCCTTTCGCATCAGCGGAACGATCGAGAACCCGGTATTTTCTAAAGGGAAGGGTGATAAAGACGTAGACGATGCACGGAACCATCGCTGAGGGAAGATGGTAGTGTCTGAATTCCTGAAGTCCGTTATATATCCATTGAAGGTTACTGGTGTCACGGCGACGGATTCGGGAAGGCCAAGTCGTTGACCGCCGTGGTGAAATTATTGAGCGGATCAGTGAAAAAGCTCCATCCCAAGAGTTCTATGCGCGTGCTCTGGTCAATGAAGTCGAGAGTATCCGCCAGGCGCAGCGTGATGTAAGCGTGCGCCCGGAGATGGCGCCTGCTGCCCTCGAGCATACAATCACCCGTAACGCGGTGCCAAACAGGAGCAGCGGCAGTTGAGAGATAGAGTGGTCGAACTGGTTTCTCGGCTACTTTGCGGATAGTCCCATCGACACTAATGACACGCTGGATTGTCTTCGAGGTTGCCACTAGCCAGCATCGGACCCAGAAATTCGCCGCATTGCGAGATCTTCTGAAACATAGAATCCTTGTTGAGCGCGTCATCGCTCATCACGTACTCCCCGGCAGACGCGGAATTCTGGGCATTAACAAGATCGTTGTTCCAAGTACTTAAGTTCTGGAACTCGTTCGAGAGCAATTGCAGGCCGCTTCGGTCTGACGGAGTTGAAACTTCTGCAGCGGCTAGGATGAGGCGGTCACGCGCTCTCTCGCGGTAGGAAAGTATCTCGTTCCCCACCGGATATCCGTTCCGAATCAAGAGCGCGAGTGTGCTTGCCCACTCTCTCATCGAGGTTGTCGCTTCGATGCCCGCGCGCATGAAATGTCGTGAAAATCTTGGCTCTGCAGCAGAGCTATCGCTGGATACGGGCAATGTCAAAATCAGCCGATTCTCTTGAAAACTTAGCGATCCGTTCGTGATGCGCGCAAGATCCTCAACGTCAATGTACTTGTGACCCTCTAGCTGCAGAATCTTTGCTTCTCCCCGATCGCCATTGATGACGAACGTCTCGTTCTGCACGTTCTCTTGCGCCAGAGCACTTCGTGAAAAATAGAGGATCAGTGCAAAAGCCAACCACCACGCTTTAGATTCACTGTTCATCGAAATCCATCCTCCGAACTGTAGAAGCATCGTTGTGTACTCGGGAACTTTCATTACACTCCCGTCTTGATCTCTCTACGGAGCTTGCGGGACTCGAATCGATTCAGCCGAGCTGCTCGGTTCAAGGTTGAGCGGAACCTCTTTTATATCCTTGTCAGTGACAGACTGCTCTGCCAGCTCAGGAGTCACTATGCGTTTGCCCAGGACGCCGTAGAGTGCATGCAAGACATATTTTCCGTTCCGTTTCACAAAGACAAGCCTTGCGTCCGCTTTCTTCACCGGCTCACCATAGGGAACCGTCGGCACCTCTGTGAAATGCCTGCCATCTTTGCTGCGGATGAAAATAAAAGACGGAGCCGGAAAATCTACGACGTAGTCCCCAGCCGCAAACGCTTCTCCCCGTACATCGAAAGCAAAAGGAATAGCGACATGGGCTGCCACATATCTTTGGGCGAAGACCCGCTCGGAAAACGACAGCGCCAGAGCGAGCATCAGAAACGATGATGCCCGCGCACTACGAAGCGGCCAAGAACGAAACGATTGGATCATGTTATCCTCCTCAAGTTTTCAGTGGGGTTTTCGAAGTAGCTCGCGTTTCTGGCAAACCCCACCCAATACAGGGCAAGTGCAATGCCAAATCCCATTTCTTGCCAAACTCGATGAAACTAAATCGGGGAAGGCCCGGATAGTGGGGCGTATGCATGATGACTGTTGGAACTGTCGGATGGCAGCTTCAACAGATCAGGCCCAACAGACAGCGCTGCAACCGCTCCCACCAACACTTTGTTGCAAATACTTGCCTATTTTCAGGCGATTAGAAACACGTGTTTTCCTTTTGCCTTTTGGCTGCTCATTTGCATTCACTGCTAGACGGAAGGCATCCGATCGTTTGAGACAGGCTGGAAAGGAACGATTCTGATGGCTCTCTTAAACAGCAAGGAGCGGCCAACATGAAAATCCCGTGGTTAATTCCAATGCTAGTCGTCGTCACAATGACGACCCTTGCCTTGGCGCAGGCAGACGATTCGAATCCTAATCGTAGTGACCAAGGATCAGAAGATACGCTCGTTGTGGCACCGCCCGGCTCTTCTCCGAAGATTCCGGAGTCACTCGCCAAATACCTTGAGCTGACACCCGTACAAATAGCTACCATCGAAGCCCGTATTGCAGAGGAGCAGCGACAAACACAGCCGCTGCTCCAACAGCTTTCGCACAATCGAGAAGCGCTGACGACTGCCACCCATACAAAGCAGTCCACCAATATCAATCGTCATATTCGGCGACTTGATGTTGAGCAATCACACATCCTGGAACGATTAGTTGACGCTAATTTGCGCCTGCAGCGGGATATTTACAAAATTCTCACAGATGCACAACGCGAAAGACTTGACGACATCGGACAACACATTGCAGACGTGATTCAGCAATGGTTCGTAGGACGATAATCATTTTTGCCGTTTTCCTGGAATCCGAACCACTGGAGCCAATATGATCAAAGAACCACAAGCCGATGTCTCTGAACTGACAAGGCTAAGAGGCATAAGTATCGGGATGACTGACAATGAGCAGGCGTTCCTGATCTTCAGTTATGACGAAAGTCAGGGGAATGAGAAGGCCCTTGTATTGGTTTGCTGGTCATTGGTTGGAGGCCTGTATACCGTTTGTGGCTTAATTATCTGGTTGACGCTGCAAGAATATTTATGAGGTATTCAGGTCTTGCCCCTATCATCGAACGCTCACTGCAGGCTGTTATGTTTTTTTTTAAATACGATGATTCACGCTGCTGGCATTGCTCGGTTGCCGCGTTCTTTCCTTTTGTCCCGGGAGAAATCGCCTCAGAGGCTAAAGCCCGTGACTTTATTGACCTCTTGCGGCACGGATAAATCCGTGCCCTGACACAAACATATTTATGAAACATGCTCTAGCGATTCGCTCGAGATAAATGAAGAAACGTGAACTTCAGGCCTTCGCTGCGTTCACCAGCAGTCGCACTTGTGTGAGTTGTACCTGACGGTCTCGACAATAATTTGCTTCATAACTTTCGCAAGACATGACGCGACCAACGGCCTCTGCGCAGTCATTGCACAAAAGCGATTCTGGCTTCCGGCGGGGCGCCTTCTTGCACAGCTCGCATCTGTTTTCTTCTTTGCCCACAAACTCATCCCTCAGTGAGAACTGATATTCGGCGGCGAGCGCGCAAGCAAAAATGCTCGTCGTCTCAGGTTCGGCACTCTTGTCGATCGTGTTCCCACCTCACACAAAGGCAACTCCGATGCCAAATTGAGGCTGTTGGTAAGTGCGTGGAGATACAGGCGGCCGGAAGGGCAGCTACCGGGGCGAGCAGTGTTGAAAAGCCGAAAGTGTCGAAACCGCCGCCGACATCGCCGGCTGCCCTTCCTGATAAGAAGGGCAGATTTCGCCAAAGACGTTCAGAGGGAGGGCTCGAAAATGCCCGGGTACGATCCGCGTCTAAGTTGAATATACGTAAGCAATTCGATACTTCGGACCAGAGTCGAAACAGAAAGAAATCGCACGAAAGATCGTCGTCTGGGCTCGGATGGAATCTGGCACTTCGTGTGCTTATGAATGTGGAACAGGAGGACAGTGACTATGACTCAAGTATCAGTCCAACCCACAATGACGAGCGTCGAGGCCGAACTCGAGTGCCTCACGTATTCCGCATGGTTGCTCGCCTTGGACGAGGACGGGGACATGAGCAGCAACCCAATTCTTTCGCTTGATTCAGTCTCCCGAAATGCTTTCCTTTTGCATCATGTGCTTGGCTACAAGATCGAAGAATCGGCTTTGCTGCTGGAGATGACCGAGACGGAGTTTCGTGCGCACTTGCGCAGGGCGTATCTCCAGTTGGCCTCAGCGCAATTTGCACCCGAGGTCCATTTAGATGAGCCTGCGTTCGCTTAGGAGGCACGCGGCCGCGGATGAGAGAGACGTCCCGCAGGCCTTGAAAGAAGTAAAAAGCGGCGACCCAGGACACGCTGAAACATCATCTCTAGCTGGGATATACTGGCGGCGGAATCTGGGCCAGCTCTCCATATAAGATATGAGCACAGATACGTACATCCCGGCGGGAACCAGCCCGCAGCACTACGAAGCAGTGCTGCGCATCAGCGAGACCCTATCTGCGTGTCGTGATCCGGAAGAGTTGGCAAACACTCTTGCTGAGGGTCTGAGTGAGTTCCTGAACTTCGATCACCTGTACCTCGTGGTATTGAAGGAGCACTCTAAGGAAATAGAATCGTTGGCATGGGGCAAAGGCCCATTGCCTATGCCCAGCCTGCCCATCGAAGAGCTGCCAACCGGGGAAACGTTCGAGAGTCAGAACCTGCTCTACATTCCCGACTGGAATATCGAGCAACGCTTTTCCCAACTTAAGGAGTGGGCGACGAATATAGGCATCACGCAGGGCTCGGCAATTTGCGTACCGCTGACGACGCCGCATCGTCGGCTGGGTACGTTTGGGATCACTTGTGACAGAGTGACCTCATACACCGGGGAAGACATCAGCTTCCTGCGACTTATTGCCCGCGTGGTCGCGTTCGCCATCGATGACTGTCTTAATCTTAGACGGGCACAGAGAGCACAGGCAGAACTACAACGTCAAAATCATCGGCTCCAGTTGCTCCTGAATTTGTCGAGGCGAATCACTTCGAACCTGGAGCTGCGTGATGTGCTGCGTGCGACTGCCGCCAACATTCGCGAGGTCATGCAGTGTGACGCGGTAGTGATTTCGCTGCCCGATCAGGAATCAGACAAAGTTCGGGTGTATGCGCTCGATTTCCCGCACGGCAAGGGACTTGTCAAGGAAGACCTTCTCATCTCGCCAAGCCACGCTGTAAGACAGGCTTTTGATACGTTGCAACCTGTGATCGACAACGCGGCCGATGAACATGACTTCAGCAGGGAGAGACACCCAATAGCTGTCGCTGAAGGCCTTAAGACTAGCTGTCTTATTCCGCTTGCAAACCGCGGTCGAGCTCTGGGAGTCTTGTCGATCTCGCGCATAACACAGGATCCCTTTACACAGGAAGATGTCGAATTTCTTAACCAGGCCGCCGGCCAGATAGCCATTGCCATTGAAAATGCGTTGGCGTATCGGGAGATTTCCGCATTGAAAGACAAGTTCGCCCAGGAGAAGCTCTACCTGGAAGAGGAAATTCGCAGCGAGATGGGTTTTGAGCAGATCATTGGCGAAAGCGCAGCATTAAAACATGTGCTGGAACTGGTCAATACGGTTGCGACCAGCAACTCCACGGTCTTACTCCTCGGCGAGACCGGAACGGGAAAGGAGCTCATTGCGCGTGCTATTCATGACCATAGCGGCCGCAAGGACCGCACTTTTGTGAAGCTGAACTGCGCCGCAATCCCTACAGGGCTGCTTGAGAGCGAGCTGTTTGGGCACGAGAAGGGGGCGTTCACGGGGGCCATCAGCCAGAAGATCGGACGGTTGGAACTCGCTGATCAAGGAACGTTATTTTTGGACGAAGTGGGCGACATTCCCCTTGAGATCCAGCCGAAACTGCTCCGCGCCCTGCAGGAGCGGGAATTTGAAAGGCTGGGCAGCACGCATACCCGAAAGGTGAACGTTCGGCTCGTAGCGGCCACCAATCGGGATCTAGAAAGAATGATTGCGGCCCGTGAGTTTCGCAGCGATCTGTACTATCGGTTGAACGTATTTCCGATCCGCATTCCGCCGCTGCGCGACCGTAAGGAAGATATTGCTGTGCTGGTGAGTTATTTCGTTCGAAAGTTTGCCAAGCAGATGCAAAAGAATATTGAAGCAATTCCCGCGTCTGTCATGAAGGGACTGACGACATGGGAGTGGCCGGGGAACATCCGTGAACTCGAGAATTTCATTGAGCGCGCCGTGATTCTGACACGCGGCAAGGCGCTCGACGCGCCGCTCGCGGAGCTGCGCAAGGCGGGGGTGGACGAACCAGCGACACAAGCAGCTGCCCAGCCAGGCAAAGAAGACATCGCACAGATTGTGCGAGAGACGCTCGAATCCCTGAATGCGAAGAAAAATGTTGTTGACGAGCATGCCCAAAAACAACGTGAAGAGATTGTGCGCGCACTTACCGAAGCCAAAGGGCGTGTAGGCGGGGCTGACGGAGCTGCCACCCGCATGGGCATCAATCGTACAACCCTCCTTTCCCGTATGAAAAAGCTGGGCATAGATCCCAGGAAGTATGTTTGACCCGGCCCGATGTTCCCGCTGCTTTAGAAAATAGGCTCAGTAAAATTGCGCCCCCTTTTGTGCTTCGTTTGAGCCCCTCAATTGTCGAAGCTGACTTCGACACCCTTCAACTGTCGACCCCACTGCTACTTAATCTCCTCCTGAAAAATCAATAGCTTACGGTTTTACAGGTTTGGCATGTGCCGTGCGTTTACTGCATTCGTAAAGGGAAAGGGCAGGGATGATGAGGATCTCCATTGTCGAAAGCCGGACTCAGCGGCGGTTGGTTTTGGAAGGCAAGCTCGTTGCTCCCTGGACCGCTGAGCTTAGGCCCGCGTGCGAAAAGGCCAGAGCAGACCTCGACGGCCGTGAGCTCATCGTTGTGGTCAAGAACTTAATCGCGATCAACCAGACCGGAGAACAGGTACTGCTTCAGTTAATGAAGGACGGTGTCAAGTTCCAAGGCTGTGACGTCTTTTCAAAACACATATTGAGGGAACTTGCCCGCAGGATTCGCAGGGATGGTCAAGAGACAAAGAGATGAACTGCTCTCGCAAAAATCGGACTCGGCAGACAGCCCAATATGCCAGCCATGAGCACGTTAAGAGGGCGTTTACTGCGAACCTGCATGGACTTTGCCAGCTCTCCTTCCTCCTGACAGGCAATGACGAAAAAGCAGAGCAATGCTTTGTTGCCGGTCTCGAAGACTCTGTCACCGCGAACAACGTATTCAAGGAGTGGGTGCATTTTTGGGCCAGGCGCGCCATCGTCGAAAATGCGGTTCGCATACTACAGCCGCATCCGGAAGTTGTCGGCTCATCCATTCCCGCCACGAGCAAGCTCCCCAGCATTCATGATGGGCATTTCGCGCTCGAAAGCGTGCTGGCGCTCGGAGATTTCGAGCGGTTCGTCTTCGTACTCTCTGTTCTGGAGAAATACTCCGAGCACGAATGTGCCGTGTTTCTTGGCTGCTCGCCTCAAGAGATTCGGAACGCTCAGAGCAGGGCTCTTGAGCAGCTTGCCAAACCCATTTACGCCGCTTCGTCCGATGAAGTTTTCGGCGACGTGGCGGCTGGACCAACTGGCCCTGGCAGTGGACGGTCATTCATCCGCGGAACGAAAGCCGCAGCAAACGCGCGACGATAGGCGTCGCCTGGGCCGATCACCTAACTGATGCGCCTGACACGACAAGACGGTTGCGTGTCAGGCGCATTCATGAAAATTCGAGAAGGAATGAACACGACGATGCAATCAGAAAAGATGAAAACGATGCAGACCGTTCGATGCCTTGTGGATCGAGTGCTTTTGCGGCTCGCAGTATTAGCTTTTGCGACGATCATGTGTTGCGCGATGGCTGTGGGTCAAAACAATACCGGGATGGGTGCCGCAGCCAGTTATGCAGCCACTCAAGGTTCCGCCCCGGGGCAAACGACTGGATTGATAGCAAGTGTTCCAAGCGGCCCGGTAACCGACGATGTCTTGCGCTTAACTTTGCACGACGCTATCAATCGTGCTCTACGCTATAACCTGGGATCGATCGAGAGCGGAGAGAATGCACGCATCGCACGCGGCCAAAGACTGATTGCGCTTAGCCATCTCCTACCACAAGTCAGCGCGGGAGCTTCAGAGCATGTCGAGCAAGTAAACCTTACCACTATCGGATTAAAGGTACCGGGCATACCGACTGTGGTCGGGCCTTTCAGCTACAGCTCCGTCGACGCAAGTGTGAGTCAAACGCTCTTCAGCTTCGAATCGATCCAGCGCTTTCGTGCAGCTCGCACAGCCGAACAAGCCGCACAGCTCAGTTATCAGGACATTCTCGATGCGGTAACCCTGACTGTCGGCAATGCCTATCTACAGGTAATCGAAGCAAGCTCGCGCATCCAGGCACAAGAGTTCCAGGTACAGAATGCGAGAGCCCTTAACGACCAGGCTCGCGATGACGTGGAGGCCGGTACAGCTCCACGAATTGACGTTACGCGAACCGAAGTTCAATTGCACACAGAGGAATACAACCTCAGCGTTACACGCAACAACTTCGCTGTAGCAAAACTCTACTTGAGCCGTGCCATTGGACTGCCGCTCGGACAAGAGTTTGAGCTTGTAGACGAACTTCCCTATTCCGAGATTAGTCCGCTCGCCCTGGACGATGCCCTGAAGATGGCATACAGGTCTCGCAACGACTTCCGCGCAGCCCTCGATACTGAAAAAGCAGCTACTCAGAACGTTTCGGCTGCGAAAGGTGAGCGCTATCCCGTTGTGGCCGCAAATGGCGACTACGGCGATCTCGGACGGACATTCGGTCACTCCCACGGGGAATTCAGTTTCCAGGCGGGGATCAGTGTCCCGGTCTTCACCGGTGGACGGATCAAAGGCGACATTACGCAAGCGGAAGCTGAACTGCAGAAGCGAAAGGCAGAAGCGGAGAACATCCGCGGTCAGGTCGACTTTGACGTGCGGACCGCATTTCTCAACCTCAATGCGGCCAAAGAACAAGTGGCGGTAGCAAAGCAAAATGTTGAACTCGCCAATGAGAGCCTCGCTCGGTCGAAAGACCGCTTCACTTCCGGAGTGACCGATAGCGTGGAAGTAGTGCAGGCCGAGCAGGCTCTCGCCAGCGCCAACGATCAATACATAACCAGCCTCTACAACCACAACTTCGCCAAGCTCTCGTTGGCTCGCGCTCTGGGAGTAGCACGCACGAGCTACGAACAATATCTAGGAGGAAAGTAATGCCGAACGACAACGGCACTCAAACCATCGCCGCTGATGAAAAGCAACCAATCACTGTTGTGGATAGCGAAGCGCCCGGTTCCCAGTCGAAGAAAGAGCCCGGCAAACACCTAGCAACTCACCGCAAACGAGTTCTCATGATCTCGGCTGCCATAGTGGTCGTCATTGCATCCTGCTATTTCGCGTGGAATGCGTTCCGCTACGAAGACACCGATGATGCGCAGGTGGACGGTCATGTTATGCCGCTGAGTGCCCGAATTAGCGGGCATATCAAAGAGGTGCACGTTATTGAAGGACAACTTGTTCATGCCGGCGACGTATTGGTGACCATCGATCCCGAGGACTACCAGATAGCGGCGGACCAGGCACAAGCAAATCTGGCGGACGCGCTAGCCACATCCGCGAGTTCCCACTGGAACGTGCCGATTACGTCCGTAACAGTTCAGAGCAATCTGAATTCGGCGAAAACCGCCGTGTTCAACGCAGAAGCTGGACTAAAAGCAGCCGAGCAAAACTACGAATCCGCCAAAGCAGCGTTGGCGCAGGCCGAGGCTAACGCCACAAAGAGCGATGCAGACCTCGAACGTTATACAAAGCTCGTTGCGAAAGAAGACATCTCTCGCCAGCAATATGACCAGGCGGTTGCCACGGCAACAGCAAATCGCGCAGCAGTCGTCTCGGCGCAGGCCGGCGTGCTTGCCGCCGAACAGTCCGTACAGCAGGCTCAAGGGAAACTTGTGCAGGCAAAAAACGACGTGCGGACTGCCGAAACTGCGCCCCAGCAGATTTCACTCACCCGCGCTAAGGCGGAGGCAGCCGATGCCCAGGTGCTGCAACGCAGGGCCCAACTTGCGCAAACACAGCTTAACCTCAACTACACGGTGATTCTCTCTCCCGTAACGGGAATTGTCGGCAAGAGAAGCGTTGAAGTGGGCCAGAACGTGAGTGTCGGACAGGAACTGGTGGATGTCGTTCCCCTGGACGACATCTGGGTAACCGCCAATTTTAAAGAGACGCAGCTTGCCCATATGCGCCCTGGTCAACCCGTCGAGATCAAGGTGGATGCATATGGACGCACGTGGAAAGGCCATGTGACCAACTTGGGCGGGGGCACTGGTGCGATTTTCAGTCTGCTGCCTCCTGAAAACGCAACTGGCAACTATGTGAAGGTCGTACAACGAGTGCCGGTTCGCCTGGATTTCGACCGCCCGGAAGGACAAGACTTCAATTCCGAAGAATTGCTGAAGCCGGGGCTGTCCGTGGAGCCGGAAGTGAGAGTCCGATGAGCACCGCAAATGCAATCTCCGCTGAACAGCAAGCATGGAAACCGCAGATCAATCCGTGGATCATTGGTGTAGTGGTTTCGCTCGCTTCTTTCATGGAAGTACTCGACACCAGCATTGCCAATGTCGCTCTTCCGCACATTGCAGGCAATCTGGGCGCGAGCAATGACGAGAGCACGTGGGTCTTGACTACTTACCTGGTGTCAAACGCCATAGTGCTTCCTATTAGCGGTTTCTTGGTTGGGTGGTTCGGACGTAAGCGCTTTTTTCTGATGTGCATCGCCTTTTTTACAGTGAGCTCGTTTTTGTGCGGTATCGCGCCGAGCCTCGGAATGCTCCTTCTTTTCCGGGTGCTGCAAGGCGCCTTCGGTGGCGGACTCCAGCCGATGACGCAGGCAATCCTCGCGGATAGTTTTCCCCCAGAGAAACGCGGGTTGGCCTTCGCATTGTATGGAGTCACCGCCATCTGTGCCCCTGCAATTGGTCCCACGCTGGGAGGCTGGATTACCGATAATTATTCCTGGCGCTGGATTTTTTACATCAACGTTCCAGTGGGCGTTCTGGCTGTGCTGCTCGTCTCGCAGCTTGTCGAAGATCCCCCCTACTTGTCCCGTCTGAAAGATACGGTCGGGAAATTCGACTACATTGGGTTTGGCCTGCTCGCCGTCGGTATAGGCGCTCTCCAGGTTGCGCTGGACAAAGGACAAGAAGATGACTGGTTCGGATCGCGGTTCATTACCGCACTCATCATTGTTGCCGTCGTGGGTTTGGTTGCCCTCATCATCTGGGAGTGGCGGCACAAGGAACCCATAGTGGATGTCCGTCTGTTCAAAATGTTTAATTTTGCCAGCACCAGTGTGATGATGTTCGTACTTGGCGTCGTTATGTTCAGTTCCACCGTGCTTCTTCCTCAGTTTCTGCAAACGCTCATGGGCTACACCGCAGAGAAGGCCGGCATGGTTATCTCTATGGCGGCTATTCTCCTGGTCCTTCTTCTACCGCTGGTCGGGCGCCTCACCACGTACTTCCAAGTCCGGCACCTTCTCGCCTTCGGCTGGATCACGCTCGCTGTAGCCATGTATTTCATGTGCAAACACATCGATCTATTCATCAGCTTTCGTGCTGCCGCGTGGATGCGCATCTGGCAGTACCTGCCGGCTGGATTCCTGTTCGTGCCGCTCACAATGGCCGCGTACGTCGGTCTGCCAAAAGAAAAAAACAATGCTGCTGCTGGTTTGATAAATTTCGTGCGCAACATGGGGCAGAGCGTAGGAACCTCGGCTGTAACTACGTTACTGGCGCGTCGAAGCCAATACCATCAGTCTGTTCTTGCCGAGCACACGCGGTCTCCTCGCTTCGCTGCGGCCGTCGCAGGCTTGACCAGCCGTCTGACACATGTCGGTCTGAGCCTCCACGCGGCCCAGCAACAGGCCCTTGCCAGAATGTACAGCATGGTGATGGCACAGGCTCAGGCCCTGTCTTACGTTGAGATCTATTGGCTGCTCGCGGTGACTTCAGCGCTGATGTTTCTATTGTGCTTCTTGCTAGCCAAGAACAAACCGGGAGAGGGCGGGAATGTTGTCGTTCACTGAAGAAGCGCTATGAGCTCTGTTTATCAAGCTGGCGCAGCAGTCCTTCTGACGATCCAGCGAGCGTTCGGCGATGTTTCTGACGCCCTGACTGGCAGTAGTTGCGGCAACGAAATGCGGAGGCTCGGAGACGTGGTGTCCGCCTTGACGCATCGTCACCGAACATATGTAGGGAAGACAGATGAGTGTATTGGACTATGAACTCGTTGTAATCGGCAGCGGCCCCGCAGGCCAGAAAGGCGCTATCGCGGCGGCGAAGGCAGGCAAGCGCGTTGCTCTGATCGACCGCAGCGTCATGATTGGAGGCGTTTCCGTTCATACTGGCACGATTCCCAGTAAGACGCTACGAGAAGCCATCTTCCAGCTCACTGGTTTCACCGTAAAGGCCCTATACGGCAAGCGAAAGCACGACATTTCTATCCGGGACCTCGCCTCACGTGTCAACGCCATTGTGTCGCAAGAAACCGAGGTCATTCGGGACCAATTGAAGCGCAACGGCATCGTTATTTATGAAGGCAGCGCGCAGTTCTTGGATCCGCATACCCTGGAAGTTCAAGGCGAGGATGAAAAGGTTGAAGTCAAAGCTGAAAGAGTGCTTGCCGCCTGTGGCACGCGACCAGCACGCAACCCGGAGATTGCTTTCGACAATCATCGAGTCATCGATACGGATCACCTTTCTGGCTTAGGCCACATTCCGAAGGAAATCATCGTTGTCGGTGCTGGTGTCGTGGGTCTCGAATACGCTTCATTCATGGCGGCATTGGGCGCTGATGTCACATTGATCGATCAACGGCCAACAATTCTTGAGTTCGTAGACCGGGAAATCATTGAGGCACTCTCCTACCACTTGCGCCGGCTCGGCGTCATTTTCCGGTTAGGAGAAAAGGTGGATCGTGTTGGCATTGACGCGACACGCGATGTGGTCTTTGCTGAGTTGCAGAGTGGCAAAAAAGTGCACGGTGACGCTCTCATCTATGCCGTGGGTCGGCAGGCGAATGGTGACCAACTTCACATCGAAGCCGCCGGGGTAACTGCTGATTCGCGCGGCAGATTGAAAGTGAATGAATTCTTCCAAACCGAAGTTCCACACATTTATGCGGCAGGCGACGTGATTGGATTTCCAGCGCTCGCCAGCACATCGATGGAGCAGGGGCGGCTAGCTGCCAGCCATATGTTCGGGATTCCTTTCGAGCACATGCCCGAGCTGTTACCCTACGGAATCTATACGATTCCGGAAATCTCCATGGTTGGCGAGACTGAGGAGTCGCTCACTTCTCACAGAGTTCCGTACGAAGTAGGGATCGCCCGCTACTCTGAACTGGCGAAGAGCATGATGCTCGGCGATGAAACCGGCATGCTCAAACTCCTGTTCGATCGCCAAACGCGCAAGCTTCTTGGCGTGCACGCCTTAGGACAGCGCGCAACGGAAATTATTCATATCGGGCAGGCCGTACTCTTTTACGGTGGGTCGGTCGAATACTTCCGCGACATGGTCTTTAACTACCCGACCCTCGCCGAGGCTTACAAAGTAGCGGCTTTAGACGGACTCAACAAGCTCTGAAAAACGGTTCCGGAGGTCTGCGAGCGTGCACACATAACATGGACGGAAGAAACGTGCCAACTCCGTCTCCAGAGCCAACGACGCTCGCGATGGCAGGCAAAGCTCGGACGATTAGAAATCCGAGCTTTGCCACCCGTTGAAGCGTTGCGACCACCGGCCTATTTCCGCTCGACCCATGTCTGGTACAAGCTCTACAGCTCTGGCGCCGACATACAACATATCGCAAGCCCGACGACTGGGTTCTTTGCCAGTCCCGACGTCAACGGCCGGAAACCCTATTGGGGCCAGCCGATCTTGCGCCGTTGTCATTCGCCCTACTGCAACCCGGATTGGCATCGTTAAACGGATTGGTTGGCACACGTTCCGCCACACCTATTCCACACTGGCTCCGTGCCAACAGGGCGGACATCAACCAACCAACTGCTCGATAAAAATCTCTTCGCGTATTTCCTTCAATACATCTGCCGCGTCCTCAGACGTTTCACATTCCGGAATCAAATAGATTCTCGGCTCACGTGATAAGTCTGGCAATACGGTTCGCATAACGCCCCACAATCGCTCCAAAATAAGGGTTGTTGGAGACATACAGATTGAGCGAATCATAGCCGAGCACTACGTCATCCACGTTGCCCTTGCAGTCGGGCACTCGGAGAGAAACCACGATCGCGCCATAGGTCGCGATGGCGGCCTCGATCTTGCCGCCGCGCAGCGTGTAAATCTCCACGGCAGTTCCCTCACCCAGCCGGCCAAAAAACTTCCTGGTGATTTGTGTCTTTGCCTCTACGACGTTGCCATCGCGAGCAACAACCAAAGAACTGCGAATTTGACACCGGGTTTGGTTAAAGACATGGTTCTGGCTCCAGCGCGCCGCGCGTTACGGCGACGTTCTATGTTCATCGCAGCGGCGTGGAGCTGGCGACGGCTTGCTGTGATCGGGCGGACCATTGTTTCCAGAGCTGATCTTTGGCAAGCATAGGCATATAGACACCCCCGACGACAGAACGTGCCTGGAATCCAACTTGCTTCGCATCTGTCGTCCAGTACCAATCGGTGAGCGGCACGCGGCTCGGAGATTCATTGATGAACCGTTGCAGGGGAGCGACCATTGCCTGGAAATCGTCTGAGCTTTCGCTCAATGTTGCTGTCCAAACTTCCCAGTCCAGTTTGGTATAGGCGCTGCGATTGTCGAGCGGTAAGCCGAACTTGTTCAGATGAGTCTTGTAAAAGCTGAGTTCGGTCCGGGCAATGGTCAGCGGAAACACATTGAGATCGAGAACCCGGTCCCAGACAAGATTGTATTTCTGGCTCCATGTCCCCGGCTTGTCAAAAGCCAAGCGGAAGTGGTCTCCATCGCCGGCCAGTTCGGCCCAGTGTTTCGCCATTCCTCCCGCCAGGGCATGAACTCTCGCAGCTTCAGAAGCGCGGCCGGTCCTGCCCGCCAAACTCGCGTATCCATCAAGCGCCAGGATCGCTTTGATCGACAAGTTCGCATTGTGCGCGAGGTGGCCGGCGAAATCATCTGTGGAGAGCTGGTTTGCCGGGTCCATTCCCTCATGTTCCAGGTACTCGGCCCACTTCTGCAATTCAGGCCAATATTGATTGGCGAAGTCGGCGTTGCCCTCGGCCTTCGCGAGCGCGGCAAACATCAGGAGCATATTGCCGCTCTCTTCCACCGGCATCTGGTTTTCTTCGGTACGCTCTCCCCCTCCGTATACCTGCCCATTTGCCTTGGGGTACGTGCCCAGATCGTGGGGAGCAAATGGGAAATGCCAGCGCCCGGTTCTCGTGTACTCCATTAGCGGACGCAACTGGGCCTTAAGCAGCTCAGGATTGAAAAGAAGGAAAAAGGGCGAGGAGGGATAGATGACGTCAACCGTCGAAATGCATCCGTTGCTGAAGTTTTCTTTGGGAAACAGCATGGGCTGTCCATCAACGTCTACAGCCAGCTTGTGGGCTGCGATGGTCTGCCGAAACGCGAGCGTGGCAAGCTGTGCGTACGCGGGGCCCCCGGCCTCTCGCAGGTCGGCGAGGAGTTGATCATCGAATTGCCGCGTGCGCTGGTCGAGGTCAGGATATTGCCGCTCTGCTGTTTCGAGCATTTCACCGAGGCTCATTCCCCTCCGGCGCCAGTAGGGCCGCAGCCAGCGATTCAAATACTCAATGGAATAAAGATCGTCATATGCGAGCAGAATGCGGCGCGAAACAGGCGCTGTGCTTACCTGGTCCACATCAAAACTTACGGCGAGTACGACCGCTTTGTCGGCACGTTTCGGCATGTCGATGTCATCGGCGGGAAGCGGTTTGCCGGCGTTGAACGCCGGCTCAACCGCATCTTGAAATTGGGTCGCGACAGCAGCACCGGGCTGGTCCGGGACAGCCAGGAGCGCGGACCCCCAGTCAATGCGCAAATCGTCTCCTGATTTGGCCAGCACCGGCTGCTCAAAATTTGATAAACGTAACACCGTCATTTTTTCCAGGCGCGAACGCGACCAGACGACGTCTTGCGTGGAGTTGTCAATGGCCAGCGCGCTGGAAGCTTCGACCAGCAACCCGACCGCATGTTTGGCCCCATCGGTTGCCGAGATGCTGGCGGTGAGATAGGTGACGGGCCGCGACAACACATCGAGATCCGAAGGCAAAAGAGGCGAAAGAAAGCTGATGTCCAATCTGACGCCCTGTTGCTCAAAGTGATAATTCGTTCGCGTGGGAGTGATTTCCAGCCCCGTCTGCTTTATGGCTGGAAGAGAATGGGGGGAGTTCCCCATCCAGCGAAAGGTCTGACCGTCGATCCTCACCAGACCTGTCAGCGGTTGAGGCCGCCCCGTCCAATGCCGCGTCGGCCCATCCGTTAAAATGTCGTTCATCGACCAGATGCTGAAATATGGATCGTGAGCGATGAGTGGAACGGCTGGTACACGGCCCGATTGTGCGAACGAACAAGCCGCGACGAAAATCATGAACAATGAGCAAAATCTCCAACGCATGTGCTGTTCCTTTCGTGACCGGGCTGATCTGGTGAGAACATCAGGCCGGTTCGATGAAGCGGTTGCAAACTTAACGTCGTAATCGCAGACGTTGATTCTGAACCGGAATTGAGAGAGGTCCTCGTGAATTATAGTGGCCATCGAACTTTACCTTGCGCCCTGCCTCGGCGGAAAACGACGTCAGTCTTCTGCACAGTCTTGATCTTTTTTCTGGCCACCGGTTTACCGGCGCAACAGCCTCCCAAGCAACCGCCACCGGGAATCGGAAATGTTGACGGTGTTGCCGTCAATGGCGACACGCTCACGCTGCATGCCGGTGATGACACGATCGTTGCGCAAATCGTAGTCCCCAATATTCTCAGGATTCATTCACACTGCAGGAACATGTTGAAAAACGTCATTTTGCACCGGAAAATAGCTAGAACGTGATCTTGAATGCAAACTGGAGCACTCTGGGTTCATTGACCTGTGCCGGGGCAACAATTCCAAACTGGCTGCTGCCGGGGTTCGTGTTCGGGCCGTTGAACCTCGAATGGTTAAACAGGTTGAAGACCTCGCCGCGCAGCTGGGCCCTCCACCTTTCGGTTATTCTGAAGTTCTTGTAGATTCCGAGGTTCGTCTCATCGATTCGACTCAGCCGCACATCGGTCCAGCGTGTGGGATAGGTGCGAATGAAGTTGGCGAAGTCGGCATAGACGCAGTTTTTGGCGGCTGTCGGAACGCAGTTGCCTCCGGGAAGGTTCTGCACGCCGGTCCAGGAGGGCCACTGGGAGATGTCGTCTCCGGAGCCGGGGAATTTGAAGAAGTGTGTGGTATCAAACCACTCGGAGAGGCTGGGGTCTTTGCCGTGCAGCACCGGCCGTTTGCCGTCGAAGAAGGAATCGGTGCCGAAGACGACGGGCGGTCCGGACTCAAAGGTGTATTGCCCCGTCACTTCCCATCCACCGATGAAGGTATCAAGAGCGCGCGGCATCTTTCTGAACAATTTCCGATCACGTCCAATGGGCAGCTCGTAGATGGAGGCGATGGAAAGTTTGTGGGGGGCATCTTGGCCTCCGATCTTGTGCTCCTGCACGCCGGCAAGCTGCGGACCCAGGAAAGAGGTAATCTCAATCAACTTTGAATAGGTGTAAGAAGCGAGGAAGCTGTAACCGTTGGCAAAACGCCGTTGCAGCTTGGTTTCGAGCGCATCGTAGTGGGTGCTGCCCTTGGGATTGTCGTTCATGCTCTGGCCGCCCAAAAGCTTCAGCGGTCTCATCAAGTCGTATACGCTGATTTGGTTGCTGGTTCCTCGACCGCCGCCTACGCAGGTCGGTGGCAGCGGGTTTACGTTGCAGGCTACACCGTTGGTGCTCAAACCTTGAAAGGGATTGGGGATGCGAGTAGCAAGAAAGCTGTTTCCCAGATGATATGCCCCGATGTCGACACCCCCTGGACCAAACTGTGGCTGTCCGGTTGCGTTGAAGACTGGCGTGTTATAGGTAAGCCAGTTGAGCAGGCCAATATCGTTCTGCTCAAGACCTCCAGGCGTTGATTGAATGTCGTAGGTGTTCTGGTGCGAGTAGCCGGCTTCAATGAGCCAACTCTTGAGCTGGTGCTGAATCTGGAAACTGTATTGCCAGGAATAGGGCCGGCGAGGGTCCTGGTTCTCCCAATCCACACCCTGCCCAAGGTTGGTGAGTGGGCCGAGCGATGAACCGGTCGGAGCGAGGATGCCGTTGCTAAATGGGTTATCCAGCGTATCGTACGGAGTCTTTCCATTGTCCAGGCTGCTAAAAACTCCGGTGGTACGGCTGAAGCCGTTCTGTCCGCCTTTGATGGCGGTGGACTGCACAAAGCGGCCCACTCCGCCACGAATGACGGTTGATTTGAAGAGCTGGAAGGCAAATCCGGCACGCGGCTGCCATTCGTGAAGATCGAGGTTCGTGACGGTGCGCTTTTGGCCGTTCACTCCGGGGAAAAGCTGCACGCCGTAAATCTTGTAAGAACTGGCGGGGACGAGCTGAGACAAGGTGAGAGCCGCGCTGTGCACTCTTGGGTCGGGGTTCGCCAGCATCGTATTCAGTATGTTTGTGTAGGCAGCCTGCGCGGCATCGGAGATGGGGTTCAGTTGCGTGGGATCGAAGACGCTGGTAAAGCGGTTGAAACGCTCCGTGAACGGGGTTTCATATTCCCAGCGCAAGCCCATATTGAGCGTCAGGCGGGGCAGCACACGCCAGTCGTTCTGGAAGAACAAACTATGGAAATGCTGGGAATCGAAGCGAGTGGCGTTGCGGTTGATCTCGCTGGGTTGATTGGTGGCGCTATTGCTCAGCAACCCCAGAAGGAAGGATGCCATAGAGCTGCCGTCGCCGTTTCCACTGCTTGCGTTGTAAACCTTGCGCGTCCAGTCTCCGGTAAAACGGAAGGCGCCACTCTGGTTGCCGAAATTCCCGCCAGCCTCTTGAATGACGCGGAAATCGCCGCCGTAGTGCCACGTCATATTCCCCTGAGTGTGGGTCATGCTGGCCATCCAGGTGTGGTAGGTCGTATCGAAGTAGCTGCCAAAGCCGCCACCGATCCTATCGCTGAATACGCCGGTAATCCTGGGAAAGGACTTCTCAGGCATCTGGCCGACAAAACTTTGTGAAAACCCTAATTGCGCCGGGTCGAAGCCCGACCCTTGCGGACGCGTTGGCTCCTGAAAACGGGTTACGTTGTAGCGTACATCGAAGATCTGAGTGGGGCTGATCACCCAGACGTGATCGATTCCGCCGCCCCAATTGATGCGCGTCGCGAAAGAGCCGGTGCCGAGGTTGTGAAAAAAATCGTCCGTGAACTCGTCTTCATGGTTCCAGCGCAGGGTAGCGTAAGTCTTGTTACGATCGTTAAAAGTATGGTCAAGGCGGACCACCGTGGAAGCCATTTTGTTCTGGCGGAAGGCTTTGGGGATATAGTCACCATTGCTGCTGCTCGTGCCGTCGTTGGGATTGTTGGGCAGCGGAACGAATTTGAGGATGCTCATGGCGATGGGGTCCAAGCGGGCCAGGGGCATCACGTTCGGACAGGTTAGGGCCGGGGCAAGGCAGGCAGGATTGTAGCGAGGATCGCTGGGATTTGACGAAGCAACGAATTGCTGACGCGTGTTTCCGCTCAGTGTATTGGGATCATAAATATTGATCGGAATGGGCGCGCTGCGCACGCCGGCGTTGAGCGTTGTAGTAAATGAGTTTCTGAAGTCACCGTTGCGTTCGGCCAAAGTGGGGAGAGACAAAGGACTGTTATTGCGCGGGTCCTTGTTACGAATGCCCTCCCAACTCACGAAGAAGAAGGTCTTTTTGCGGTCGAAGATGACCGGACCGCCAAAGGTCCCGCCATACAGGTTGTAGTGTGCGACCGGCCTGGGTATCTTTGGAATTGCGTGATTGAACTCGTACCGGTTGGCATTGAAGGAGGCATTTTCGTAGTGCTCATAGATGCTGCCGTGGTACGCGTCGCTCCCGCTCTTGAGCCCAACATTAAACGTGGCGCCGGCCTGCCTTCCGTACTGGGCATCATAGGCGTTGGTCATGACGCGAAATTCGGCCACGGAGTCGGCAGAAGGAATAAATGACACGCTGTCCCCGTGCTGGTTGGGCATGCCGTCGAGCAAGAACTCGTTGGAGCGATGGTCGCGGCCCCCATTCACGACTACGTCTGAGGCGGCGGCGTACGACCACATGAAAGGCACATTGTTGCTTTGCGGAATCAAGTGGACCCCTGGGGAGAGACTCGCCAGAAGGTAGGCAATCCGCGATTCCATGGGAAGTTCAGAGATTGTGGCCCCTTCGATCACCGTTCCTGCAGTGGCTGAGCTGGTATCGATGAGCGGGGCCTCCGCCGTGACCGAAACCACCTCGTGCGTAGCTCCTACACTCATGGCCGTTTCGATACGCTTATCGTCGGCCACCTCCAGGGTAATGCCTTTCTGCTCCGCGGTTTTGAAACCCTGCGCCGTAATCGTTACCTGGTAGGTGCCGGGGGTCAAGAACCTGACCGACCAAAGGCCATCGGCGTTGCTGGTGGCTTTCTGTCTGAGGCCCGTCTCTTCTGACATGACCTCGATCGATGCTTTTGGAATGACACCGCCATGCGGGTCGGTGACACGGCCTTCTAGGGTGGCTCTGGATTCCTGCGCTAACGAGGTCCCAGACATGAGACCAAGCACTAGAACCAGCGCGCAGACGTAAAGGCTGCCCATTGCTGCCTTCTCCCGAAACAGGAATCCCGTAACTTGCTCGCTTACTTTGTTGGTCTTCATTGATGCCCTCTTTTTTTCTGCCTGGGTGCGGGGGCGAACTGACGGGGAAGTCTATG
>Ga0222749_10000042_pt1 | contig 65630 bp, 46 predicted proteins | sample IncBWH2Mmetat_FD_197234 | JGI IMG/M metagenome (GOLD analysis project Ga0222749, IMG submission 197234) | Metatranscriptome of lab incubated forest soil microbial communities from Barre Woods Harvard Forest LTER site, Petersham... | ecosystem: Environmental > Terrestrial > Soil > Temperate... | reverse complement strand
GGGCTCTCGGCTGAGGCCTGGTGGTCGATTTCCATCCTCACAACTCCATCCTCTGAGCTGAAATAATACTTCATGCCTGTACGGCCGGGTTGAATGGGGTCGGCGTTGATCGTGAACGCATCATATTTGCCGTCGTGGTGCGAGTCAGAGGCCTGGTAAGAAAACACATATCCGTTTTTGGCACGGCTGGCCAGCGTTGCATCAATGAAGCCGGCGTGGTTCTCATCGGGTGCAGCATTACCCGGAGGCTGGGAAAGCTGATCGAGCGTCTGCGGATAATGACCGTATTCAGCCTGATATTGTATGGCTGCGGTAACGATCGTACGCACACAGGCAATTGCCGAAGACTGGTTAGCAGAAATTCGGGCCCTCATCAAGTTGGGAATGGCAATGGCAGCAACAATAAGAATCAAAGGGATTGCAAGCACAAGAATCGCGACCACCACCACGGCAATGACGATGGTCTTATCACTCGATTTGGCCTTTGCCGCTGGCGGGTAATAGGGCGCGGCGGCCGTGGGTAAGACGCTGGTATCGGCTCCGCACTTCATGCAGAACTTCTGGCCGTCGGCCGCGGACTCTCCGCATTGCGGGCAAAATCTCATGGTCTCACTCCTGTTGACTGCAAACCAGCATTCATTATGAACCCACTTTGCAAAATTTAGTGCTGCTCCCCAGCTTCGTTTTCGGGTTTCTTTTTCTGCAGGATCTTTACTGCTGCTTATCCTGGCTGTCTTCCGATCCCAGAGGAGGACTTCCTGCCCCCGCAACTCTCTTGGAAACGCGGATGATTCCCGTTTGATCTAAGTAAAAATGACGCTCTCCCTGGAAATTAGAGACCGGATCCACATACAGCACAAAGGCCGTGGCATGGCCGGCGACATCCAGCGCGCGGGCATCGTAGGAAAAGCGATACCCGGATTGCTCGGGCAAGGTCTGGGACGAATCTACCAGCGCCGCGCCAAATTCATTGGGCTCTCCGCTGGCACGCGGGCCCAGGAGCGCGAGGTCGGTGGGATATCCGTGCTGGTATGTGTCGTGGTACACGGTCAAAGCATGGTTCAGTTTCTGCAGACTCTGGACCGCGGCCGCCTCGTTGGCGCTTATCTGTTTGCTAATGATGGTGGGAACAGCTACGGCTGCAACAATCGCCAGGACAGGAATGGCAACAACCACCAGGATTGCACCCACGACCAGCCAAATCGTCTTGGAGCTGGTTTTGGCAGGAGTGGGAGGAGGGAACAACGGCGCCGGAAAGTTGCTGCTGGGGCCAACAGCGGGAATTGCACTTACATCCGTGCCACATACCATGCAGAACCTTTGATGATCCTGCGCTGTCTGGCCGCATTGTGGACAAAACCGCACCCTCTTGTCCTCGCAAAGAAGGTTTTAGCACATTTTCGAATCGTTAGCTCTTAAGCTTTTGCCTTTAGCTCTTAGCTTTCAAAAACAAAACCGCCGCAGATGCACGCAGACTAACACTGCTTCGGGAAAATTACTCAAAAAGCCTCTGCGTAACTCCGCGATCTCTGCGGTTTCACTTGTTTGTTTTGGGAAGAAAAATCAAGAGGAGACGAGAATCAAAAAGCTGAGAGCCAAAAGCTAAGAACTAAGAGCTTCTTTCCAAAATAAAAGAATCCCGAGGGGGCGGTTCACCAATTCTCCTCTGCCAGCAGCTCGCGTTAGACCCTCGCTGACCTGCTCTCGCAGATTGTGCGGCTTTCACCGCGGCAAACTGCGCGCGATCATGCTCGGGCTCCGGGCTAACCACCAACCGGGAAAATCCGGTTAACTTCCTCGGGACTCTATACTGCCTTCAACAAGATTTCCGTTCTCCTCACCCAGCAGATTGCTATAGACCCTCACCGACCCTCCGCCTTTTTCTGACTACGCCTTGCGGCGCAGCCCCCACCAAGCTTGCGGGCTTGATGGTTTTCTGCTCCCGAGCGCCGCTACGCTGTGGAAGCATTTGGCGGTGATCTAAGCTTGAGCCCCGGACGCACTACCAACTGGGAAAACTTAGAAAAATGTCAAAGAACGATTATGTTTTTACGCCTCTCAGTTTTTATGTCAATGAAATTATCGAGCTTTTATCGCCTTTGTTTTCACTAAGCTGCAGCTCGTCCACAGGCCGGTGCCGCAGATTTTGTGCAGGTGATTTTTTATTTTCTCCAAACGGCACAAATTGACGCGAATTTTGCAGCGTATTTTATTTACGCAATCGAATAACTGCTTTGCCTGCGTGGAAAAATCGTTGTGCAAAAACTGTGCTAAGACAATGTTAATGCGGGTTACCCGACAAAAGAGCAATCGAAGATTTAATATTCGAGATGCCCCTGTTGTTGGAATTGCGTGATTTCTCGCTCACAAATTACGTCAAACGATCACCAGAAAACCAACCTGCTTCTATGGGAAATATCTTCAGCGCTGTGGAAATGCCCACCCCCGGGTAAAATCCGGGGCGGGCATTTTGAATGCTATGCAGTCCTGTACATACTCATCATTTTCCACCCTTGACCACATTGATGTATTGTTGCTTGTTTTTCAACAGACTCTTGAGTTCGTCTTGAACCTGGGTTTGAAACTGGCTATCCGCTGATGCGCGTTCGGCAATGGCAGAAAGCATGTCCAGTTTCTTCAGATTTGTCTCTATGTCATTCTTCTTATTCAACTTTTCTAAGTTATCAAGCTCCTTGTCATTCATCTCTATGCGGATCGCTTTCGCGGCCTCAGCAGAAAGTGCGAGCCCATATTGCTTAGCGGCCTTCACCAACGCTTTGTCAATCTGATCACTGACGTCGACGCCAAGTACTTTTTTGGTCACGCCATCACCGATGGGCGTGCACGCACCAAATTCACATCCTTGGCTGTTTGGCAACAATCCGCCAAGCAGGCTTTGGGGCTGAAGGTGTATAAAGCCGGGAAGCCCCAGGTTCTCGCTCAACGGTGGACGCGGACGGGGGTTGACTGTGCCATGGAAGACAGGATGAGGATGTCCTCCGCCAAACAAGAAGTGGATCAGCTGTCCAATCCCGAGAATCAGATCGATGATGCAAATTTCCGGATTACCCGTGGCCACGCCGATTGCGCAGGGACCGCCTCCGTCCAAGCCGGAGGGATCTCTGAAGTTGGCTGGGTTGCCGTTGACATAACCGTAGCGATTGAAGCTTTGCGGATTGCTCGGATCCCCTTCCAGCAGATCCGCGCTCATAAAGCGTCCCAGACGCGGGTTGTAATAACGAAGATTGGCATAATCGAGACCGGACTCGAAATCGTGTTGGTAGCCGGTGAAGTGGATGGCGCTGTAATCAGGCCCGGAGCAGGACAAGCCATCGCCGTAGATCTGGCTGGAGCAAACCTCGACCACCGAACCGGTCCAATCGGTCGTCACCCGGTCCGTCTGCTCCCAGTCGTTATAGGAAAAATATGCGGCCGAATTTCCAGGAGCGTTGTTGTAGGAACCAATATGGGAACCGTCAAAGTAGTTCTCCGCCTGGGTCCATGTTCCCGAAGGTCCGACGGTTGCAACCACATTGTTCGCAAGATCGTAGACGAACTCAGAGACGCCCCCTGAAAGTATCTTGTGGACTCGTCTTCCGTCGACATCGTAGGTATAGGTTGCGGTCGAGCCGCCGTCTATGGCAATGATCCTGTTTTCGGCGTCATAGGTGAAAGTATGAAATCCATCGTTCGTAACGTTACCCAGAACGTCGTAGGTCACTCCACTGCCATGATTGTTGGCATCAAAGGACTGCTGTACGCTGAGTGCGCCATTCTGATGCCAGCGATTGGCGTAAGCGTCAAAGTCCCAGGTATATCCGGTACCGCTGTTAAGGCGCTTGAGGTCATCGTAACCAAAACTCAGGTTCCCCATCACGGAATCATTGCTTGAGGTGATGAGGTTATCGAGTCTGAGAGCATTGTTAAATGAATATATCGTGTTAACTGGGTGACTATCGGTGCCACCACTTAGACTGCCACTGTTGGGACTGAGGGTATAAGGCGCAGGAAACATGCTGCCGTAAACGGAACTGTAGGTGAAGCTGAAAGCAATTCCATTGCCTACTGTTCCTAAATGCTTAGCCGTAAGAGTAATTTGCCCATTGGAAGCGCTGGCGCTAACGTCGGGCGAGCTAAAATTATTCACCAGCGACTGTGCCATCTGTTGTGCAGTAAATCCGCAGATGTAAGTGATCTGCGGTGTGGAAGCTGAACCTACACTCATGCTGACGTAGCCGATGTCGCAGTTTCCGCTGCTGTCGCTATAGGGCTGTCCACTCAGTGTGATCGTGGCCTGGGCTGGCGCAACTCCAACCGGCGGAGCCCCTATGGTCTCTCGTTTCGAGCTCACCGAACCTCGTGGAGAGTATCCAATGGCCTCCACGACTCCGTTGCCATACGAAGCCTGTGTGCGACCGAACGGTCCGTAGTGGATACCCGAGATCAAAGTGCCGGGATGAGTAGAATCTGCCAAATTGCTCGTCATTCCGATGGTGCGTCCGCCGGTCGTTCCTCCTGAGTGGTAAAGGTAAGAATACGTGACGCCGGCCGCGCCATTCGTAAAGCTGGTGCGCGAAGAAGCCAGATTATATTGATAGCCCATGGTGGTGTAGCTGCCTGTCGCAAAAAGCCGGGGAGTAGATTGGTAGTCATAAAGCACATTTCCCATGGCATCGTAGTAAAAACCAGAACCATTGCCCCTGGGGCCCCGGGCAATTTTCGAAGTAAGCCTGCCGATTCCCATCGAACCAGAATGTCCAGCCATCGTGGTTTCATCGTAGTAATAGTTCACGGGCGGAGTCACGCCATCGTCGTAGCCCGTGCTGAGTAACCGGCCCAACGGGTCATAAGTGTAGGTCGTTGTCAGCAATTGTGTGGGATCACTTTGGTTGGGTTTAGGTCTCTTTCGAGTCTGTAGATTGTCGTTATCGTCATAGCTGTAGGACACAACAGAGGACTGACCATCCATTTCAGGAATCGCATCAGCCACCAGGCGCCCCAGGCTGTCATAGGCCTTGGTCCGGACCGTGCGATTCCCCTGGTTGACCTGAAGCAAATCATCGAGAACATCGTATTGATAGATAGTCAAATAACCCGTGGCGGCATAATCCTGCCCGCACGCTGCCGTCGAACTGCTGCCAATATAGCTGGTGGAACTGACCTCACAAACGGAGGCAGTCCGCCCAAAGGCATCATATTGCTTTACCTTGGTTACGATGCCGCGTTCGTCATAGAACACCTGCGCTGCGTTATCAAAACCAAAACCGATGAAACTTTGGTCTGAGTGGGTAATTGTGTCAAGTCTTCCGAATGTATCGTAGGTATAGGAATCTCCATTCCCTGAGCAAACTTTCGGGGTTGCACCGTTCGTCTGGTATGGATAGGAATTGAATTGCAACTGGCCGCGCGTATCATAGCACTGGTCCTGCACATTGAAAGTGCCTTCCTCGTTGGTAACACCTTTGCGGTCAGGACGGCCCAGGGTATCGAAGTGTATGTACGTCACCTTGGTTGTTCCTGACCCGTCGATCTGTTCGGTCCTGGTGTTGTAGGTTGGATCAGGGTAAGCGAAAGTAGTGTTACCCCCGCCCGGAGGGTTCGTGAGAGAGGTAAGACGTCCGAGGTTGTCATATCCGTAGCCGGTGGTCTGTGAGTTTTCATCGGTTGTGCTGGCGATCAGGCCACTGCTGAGGTCATAGCTGGTTTTGACAATATGCTGGGTTGTCGTCGGCGGGTTTGTGGATGCTGTATTCGGGGACTGGACTTGCGTCAAATATGCGTAGCCGTAAGCGCTGGAATACGCAAACGTGGTTTGCGCACCCAATGGATCTGTCTGGCTGACTGCATTCCCAAGCTGGTCATAAGCTGAATGGCTTGAAATCCACCGGTCACTCCCTCCGTTGGTTCCTTGCAGCCAGCGTTGTACGGTAGTCACGTTGCCGCGAACTAGATCGGTATAAGGGAAGTTCTGGTCATCATGCTGGGGAACTCCGTCAATATGAACAAGCCCAGGCTGAGGTTCGTCATAGCTGATTTGGATTTGTGACCCGGGCTTTCCGGAGCTGTCTTTGATGACGACGCCGGAAAGCCGGTCAAGCATATTCTTCTGGATATATGCAGTATCGGTTTTATAGGAATAGTCCGTTTCCCGGTAAGGAACCGCCGGTGGAGCGCCGGTTGGATAATAGTCCCATTCCTTGACCGATGTTAGATTGCCATAGGCAGGGTTGTCGTAAGTGTATTCAGTCTTACTGCTCTTCCCATTGGGCAGGGTGAGCGTATTGCGGAAAGCTTTTATATATTGCGCTCCAGCGCAGTTCATGCCACAGGGATTGCTGAAATCATAGTCCGTCGTTGCTGTAGCCGACAAAGATCGACCCGGGCTCCCGGGAGCGTTTGACCCGGTGTAATAATCCACTTGAGAGTTCCATGCTCCGTTGTTGAGAACAAAAGTGTAGACAATATCGTCTGCAAGTCTTGTCGCCGTCGCTGGACGGGTAACCGTCACTTTTTCCTGGCACCCGGTGCCGTTGGCGGCGCATTGCGAGATCACCGAAGGCGTGAATTGCCACGTTCCGCCATCGACAGCCATAGATGTAATCCAACGATTTTGGTTTTGATAGGAATCCAGGAAATTGGAATAACCGTAGTTGATCTGCCCTCCGTTGGGAAGCGTAATGCTGGTTAATTCGCCATAGGCCCCTGCATCGTAATTGAAGGTATAGGATCCTCCATCCGGAAGTTGAATGCTCTGAATGACGGTTATGTTATCTCGAAACTCCGCGACGGCAGATTGTTGAAAGTGTGTCTGTACGAGAATCGTGCCTGTCGTGACGGTGTAGCGCGCGCGATTCCCCTGCCAGGTAAGCACATCATAGTAAGTCTGGTTCCCATTTTGCGTGACATTGACCGGTGACCGCTGCAACGTATCCGTCAACAAGCCGCCATTGGTTCCTGCCGACAAATAGTTACCGTTCGAATCAGTAGGGCGCGGATAAACCTGGCTGCCATCTCTTGCATAGATGGTTATGTTGTTGTAGTTGGTTACAAATGCGTGCAGGCTGGAGCTGTCTGCCGCCATGGCATCAGCGTTCGGTTTGTCCTGGGGGCCAACGCCATTGGGACATCCTCCGCTGGGTGCCTGGAACGTTTGCAGGCCGTTGAACCAGTGCGACGTACCGTCCGGATCGGTATAGACCCAGGAACTATAGGAAGTTGCGCCCGGATTGTTATTGACTCCATTGCAATATATTCCTGACGTTATGTTCGTGACCTTTCCGCTCAAAGGAGTTACCACTCGCCATCCTCCTTGTGAGTTGGGTATGTTGTCCGGCCTGAAACTATAGGCGACTTGGGGGTTGGCGATATTCACGATGTGCCAGATCCGGCTGTCGTATACCAGTTTCACATCGGCGGAAATGTTGCCGCGCTGCGGCAGTGAGCTCAAAGGAATTTCCAAATGCAAATTGCCGTTGCCCACATTGATAAAGCCGTTCTCGACCGGAATCTCCGTGGCAAATGACGGATGCCCCGTAGCATAAATGTAGTCCTGCCCGTAGGATCTGGATGTCATCCAGAGCAATAAAGTGCAGCAAGAGAAAAATAATACTTTCCCTCGCAATGACCCCTGCAGTTTGCGCCATGTAATCTTCATGATCTTCTCCCTACAATTCTGGTTCTTGGTGATGGAAAGAACGGCTTGTTTCACAGAGAGGAATCCCCTCCGCTTGCCTGTGACCCTTTTAAACAGGCAGAGCACAGCAGGATTCCCCTCTCTATTCATCAAGTGCTGGTTTTAAGAAAAGTATTGGAAATTTTTTTTAGCTAAGGTAAGAAATGGCGGTTGACTGGGAGTAAGTCTTTATTTTTCAGTTGTTTGCCAAAACAGTTTCCCCGTTCTCAGTAAAAGACAAGTCTAACCACAAAGGCACAAAGGAAAACTGGCAAACTGAATACTGCTTGATACCACCCTGGTATCAAATGATTGATTTCTTGGAAACTGCGGGCCATCATTGTGCCAGACGTGTGTCTACGTTAAGCATTCAAGTATGCCCAGGCTTAGGCCGGGTAAGCTTTTGGTGAGCGCTTGTCCCGCGCGAACTAAAAGCGAGGGCGTAGCGGTTTTACCGCGGAGCCCTTAGAAAGAAAGTTCTTTGACAATTCGTTGTCGGTGAATCGAAGCGTGAGCTTTCGGCGTCCTTGGGGGCCTGGAGCTGTTTCTTAGACTGCCGGGTCCATTACTCCATTCTTAGTCGTAAGAAATTGATTGCTAAGGATTTAGAGTGGCGTCCACTACTCTAAGTAATGGGGGGGTGAGGACCTACGGAACAAGGGATTTAAGAGCAGTACTCGGACTTTCTTATGTACTCTCACCCCATCCGGGCAGACTAGCAGCAAGTCCCCTCCCCTGGATCGCTCTTCGCCAATAATAACGCGGGGCAGACGCGATTCAGGGCACTCCAAACACTTGCTAGCAAGTGGGTTGGCGGCCCCACACAATCTTCTAAAAATCTGCGTTGATCTGCGGCGAAGGTCCTTATGCTTTTCTCAGTTCGAGACCCCGTCCCCTGGGCATTCCGCAAATTTTCATTTTTTCAACCAGATTTCGACGCGGCGGTTCTTGTCGCGTCCGTCTTCGGAGTCGTTGGATGCTACGGGAAGTTCAGAACAAAAGGCCGCGGTGGTTGACGGCCGCACTCCCCGCAAAATGAACTGCTCTTTCACAGATTCGGCGCGCTTCTTGGAGAGATCACAATTCACGCGCGCGCTTCCTTTATTGTCGGCAAATCCGAGAAGGAAGATGTTGTCGCCGGAATAATGCAGATCGGTCAAAAAGGTGACGACGCGGTCGAGATCATCTACCGCTTTGTTGTCCAGGTCGGATTTCCCGGCACGGAAGCGAAAATTCAACGACAACCTCTGCGCGCCCTCGATAAGCCGGCGGTATTCAGTCGGCGCACCAGTCGGAACGGGACCGGCAACCGGCTGCACGTTTTGGCCGACGAAGCCGATCTTCTCGACGATGTTTTGTCCCTCGCTGGATAAAGCGAAATTTATGAACTTGAGAGTCAGATCGTTGGGCGGGCTGGCAGGGGTATAAAAGAATAGGCGGCGTGAGAGCGGATAATCTTCCGTCGCAACCGTCATGCGATTCGGCATGAGCGAGCGGCTGCCACTGTCAGAGACGGCAATGGCCTTGGCCGATTGAACGTAGGGCAACCCGATGAAGCCAATAGCACTGGGATCTTTGGCAACGGAATCGGAAAGTTCGCGGCTATCTTCCACTCTGTGAGCGGAGGCGACCAGAGGTTTGCTGCCCAGCACAAGAGTTTTGAAGGTGTCATAGGTCCCCGACTTATCATTGCGCGCGAACACGTTGACGGGCGCACTGGGGCCGCCGACTTGCGACCAATTGTTAATTTCCCCGGTAAACAACTGCGCAACCTGACTTTTACTGAGCGACTCTACGGGGTTGGTTTTGCTTACGATCACGGCGATGCCGTCGAGTCCTAAGACGTGCTCGGACGCGGGTGAGGTCATGTCCCCAAAGCTTGCGAGCTGGCCGGCTTCGGCGGGCTTGATCTTGCGCGAGGCCATGCCGACATCACAGGCGTTCTTCTGCAGATCTTCAAATGCAGTTGCCGAACCGTGAGCGTGAATCTCAATCACCCGGGGAGCGGAGTCGCCCGGCATGATGCCCTGGACGCGCACCTCGTCCTCTTTGTCACCGGGAACGGTTTTTACTTCGGTTGCCCCCTGCTGCCTGAGAAACCCTTCAGCCAGGGCCGGCGCCAAAGCAGCGCCGATGGTGTTCGAGCCGCTTAGCTTGAGAATCGCTCCGGTAGAGGAAGCAGCAGCGTTACCATGAAGCCGGGCAGAAATCTGTGGCCAGAAAAAGTAGATTGCTCCTCCTGCGAGCACGATCACCAGCAAGGCAACCACGGCCTGGACGGGAGACTTCCTCTGCGACTGCGGAGCTTTCCAGATCGGGCCCAGGGCCCGATTGCATTCCGGACAGGCGAATGCTTTGCCTTCTGCTATGGTGATGAGTTCACGGCTGTCGGCTTTATTGCACATGCCGAAATTGGTGCACTTTCCGGTACGGGTTGGCATAGTCGTTTCTCTATCTTTAAATTGTTTATTTATTGTCTGGTTCCCAGGAGGACTACAGCAGCTTCTCCCGCGTTATAAAACATGCGATAGACCTTATCCGACGGATTCTTGCGCCTGGCCTTGATCTCTTCCACCTGCGACTGCACCGAGGCGCTCAAAGCCTCTCTCTTCTGCACGTGCAGATACTCTTTTTTCAGCAGCGGCTGAATGGTCGCCACCAGCGCGTCGAAGGTGAGCTTGTTGGATTCACTGATGGCCTCGTTGATATCACGTCCCAGAGAGACCGGAGGATTGTCTGCTCCTGCCTCGCCCTGATTGACCAGGTAGAGATTTTTGAGGCCGGTCGAGGGGTCCTCCAGGGTCTGCACCACGTGCATGGCTTTGCCGATCATCAGGTAGGCCAGGAACTTTCTGGGTTCAACGTCCTCCACGTAGAGGTTCGGCAGGGCCGGGCCTTCGCTTTCCAGGTGCAGCTCCATTCTGGCCTGCTCGGAGTTGCTGGCCCTGATGCGCTGCTCATATTTCTCGCGCAGGAATTCGGCTTGCTGGATGAAGCGAACCGGGAACAGATTGGTGATGTTCACCAGGGTGATTTCCCGGGCTTTGGCGTTGCTGATCACCTCGACCTTGGCTCCGGCCGCCGCCTTCTCAAATTCACTGCGCAGCGCCCCGAGAAATCCCGCAGCGTGGGCAGCCTCGGGGAGGATGATGGAAAGGCAGGAGACGAATCCCTCGCCCGGAAACGTGCCGGGGCCCTGGCGCGTGATCTCGGCCTGACTGAAGCGCAGATAAGGCCTAGCGCGGGAAACAACATCGGCGAGATACGCCCGCAGCGCCTGGGGATCTTCCTGATACTGGTGCTGCAGTCGCTCTAAGACGCTCAACTGCAAAATCCGCGCATCAGGAGAGGTGGCGGCAACATAGTTGTTGTGCGCCGCGACCACGTTTTTCAGGCTGGTGATTTCCAGAATGTCCGCAAACTTTTCTTTGGGAACGCGAAGATTGAAGCTGGCGAAGCCGTGATTCGCTCCCAGCAGCCGGGCCAGTGCGGCGCGCACGGTGGTGCTGTGCTTCTGCTGCTCGGCGCGGTCACGGACCACGGCTTTGACAAAGTTTTTGACCGCCTCGGGTTGATAGAAGCGGATGACCGGTTTCTGCACGCCGGCCTGGCCGGCATCGGAGCAGCGCTCGGCGACGCGTGCGGTGAAGTCTTTGATGACCTCAACCATCATGGCCGCGCAGTGATCAGCCTCTGAGGCCAGCATGGCCACCTCGCTGATGAGCGCCGGCAACAGCTTCACGGCAAATCCCAGGCCTTCGATGCGCGTGCGATAGATATACAACTGCTGCAGGGATTCGATCTGCGCATTCAGCAGGGTCTCGCGTTTCCCCTTGCCGGCAATCACGCCCAGGCGAGACCACTCGGCGGCATGGGAGGCGACGCGGGCTGCGGCCTCCTCTTCCATTTGCCGGTGTTTGGCGAGCTTGCCTTCCATCTGCTGCTCGCGCTCTTCGAGCGAGGCCAGAAGCGCTGCCAGAATGCGTGAGATATCATGCATAGACCGCAGGCCCGCGATCCATTCCTGGAAAAGCTCTTTTTCAATGCGTACGCAGAGTTCGCGGACGTAGCCGCCGATCTTCTCGCGCGGGGTCTCGTAAAAACTTTGCACGCCGACGTCGCGATAGTTCTGGGAAAAGGCGGCCTCGCAAAGCTTCGACAACTCCTCCAGCCAGACGCGCTCGTTTCTGTCGAACGACTCGTGGACGTGCGACATCAGGTTGGGCACCAGGTTGAGCCAGAAGGCGTTGATGGGCTTCCAGCGCTTGTTCTTGACCTCATCGGGCAAAATACCTTCGGAGAGGACCAGGTGCTCGTCTGACAGACACCAGCGCTGCAGTGTTTCCTTCAGGCGAACGAACTCGGTGAAATTCCGGGTGCCGGGACCTTCGGAATATCCGCGGGATTCGATCCAGTGATTGAATTGCAGTTGCAGGGCTGCCTGACGTGCGAAGGTGTAGGTCAGATACTCCTGGATCTCTTCTTCCGGATAGATAATCTGCTTGATGCCAAAGGTGAAGAACTGGCGGGAGCGCTCGGCATTGCGGGTGAAGGGAGATTCTTCGGCGCGGCTATCCATGTTCTCGAAGGTCTCCTGCTGTCGCAGAGAATCCCAGACCATGTCTTTTACGGCGACGATCTTCTGATATAGAAATGCAGAAACCAGCTCAGGAATTTCCTTGTCCACATCAAGTTTGTTCTGGTCTTCGTTCTCGTCGGAAAACAGGTAACAGCAGTTGAATGGGTCCTGCTGCACGAGCCGGTCTTTCCTCTCGCCTGACAAGTCGTGCGGCTTGAAAGCGCCGACACTGAGCGCGTTCAGCTCCATCAGTGCTGCATAACCGTTGGCGTGGTAGTTGGCACCGGCACGGCTTGCGCCCGGATTTCGTTCCGGCAGCAAAGCATAAACCAGGATGCGGTAATGCTTGTCGGGATACAGCGCCCGGATCTGGGAAACAGCATCCACAACGCATCCGCTGCCGATGCCGCCCGCCAGACCACAGCAGACGTGAAACGTCACCGGGGCCGGACTGCCAGCTTCCATTTCCTTGACCAGTGTCTCCACTTGCCAGCGGAACCAGGTCACGCCACCAGCAAACAACAGCCTTCCCAGACGCCGCTTCTGACCGCCAGTGATACCTCCGGCAGCAGCGGAGTTGAATACACTGCGAAACATTTCGCGGTCGCCGATCCAGGGGCTGATCCCCGGATAAACCTCAGGATTTTCCAATACCGAAGTCAGGTCCTCGCCTGAGATCTTGCTGAGCTGTACGTTATGGTCCACGACCTTCCATGGGCTGGTGGGATCTTCAGGAACCATACTCTCGTCGCTGGAGTCTACGTAGAGATAGCGGACATTCACCCCCACAGGGCCTTCACTGCGGAAGTTCTGACAGACCGTCTTGCGTAAATAGCGCAAGACCTTTCCGCCGGTTCCACCGAGTCCTATGACGAGGTGATTATTGATCATGGTAATGGCCGCCCATCATAAATAATCTTAATAACGATAGAAATGGAATGAGACGCTGACTCAGAAAATTCATCGTCTCTTAACAAATCCGCCATGCACAGAAACGAGTGCAACTGTGAGGGTCACAAATTATGAGTTGCGAGGATTGCGAGCATTATATCCAAAGGATGCACAGATAAAAATACAGTTTGTTGCATGGCCGGTTACTGATTTGCCTGGTGATTTCCAATCTCGGGAAAATCCCAAAATGGTTCGGCCAAAGACCCCGGCAGTTCCATGGCTTGGAGTTTCTGCGCCTAAAAGCCATGGCCATGATTCCGCTCAATTACCGTTGACATCGCAAAGATTCCAAAACGCTATTCATTCTGTTTGCTACGCTGAGATGAGACAATAAATTCAAGCTGAAACCATGCTTTCGGTTGAGAACCTTAACGTCTTTTTTCGGGCCGCTGACGGCAAACAGCCACCTGCCGTGCGGGATGTTTCTTTCTCGCTGCAGCCGGGTGAGGTGCTGGGACTGGTGGGAGAATCCGGTTCAGGTAAATCGGTAACCAGCCTGGCGATTATGCGGCTGCTGCCACCACAGGCGAGCATCGAAGGAAAAATTTTGTTTCAGGGCGAGAACCTGCTGCAGATCCCGGAAGAAAAGATGCGGAACTTGCGGGGCGCGCAGATTTCCATGATCTTCCAGGAACCCATGACTGCGCTCAACCCGGTCATGCGTGTCGGCGACCAGGTTGCCGAGGCGGCGAGGGCGCACGGAAAAACTTCCAGGAAAGAAGCTTACGCTCAGGCGGTGCAAGCGCTCAACGATGTTGCTATTACGGATGCCGCGCGGCGGGCACGGGATTTTCCGCATCAACTTTCGGGAGGCATGCGCCAGCGGGTAATGGTTGCTATGGCGATTGTGAACCGGCCGCGGCTGCTGATTGCCGACGAGCCAACCACCGCACTCGACGTAACCGTGCAAGCCCAGGTGCTGGAGTTACTGGCAGAGCTGCGCCGCAAGTTCGGGTTGGCCATGCTGTTGATCTCGCACGACTTGGCAGTGGTCTCACAGGTGGCCGACCGGGTTGCGGTCATGTATGGCGGCAGCATAGTCGAGATGGGGACCGTGGAGGCCATCTTCCGGCGCGCGGTGCATCCTTATACAGCCGGGCTGTTGCAGGCGGCACCTACTCTGCACTCGAATCGGAGCGCGCCTTTAGCTACAATTGAAGGTTCGGTGCCCTCTCCCGATAGATTCCCCCCAGGATGCGCATTTGAGCCACGCTGCGCAATACGAATTCCGCAGTGTCGGGTGAGCTTGCCGCCGCTGCTTGAGGCGGAACCGGGACATTGGGCGCGTTGCCCGGTTGGGGTGCAGCATATGGAGATAAAGACCGGTTAGGGGGCATTACTGGAAAAACCACTTATGAGATGGCTTCTGGTAACGGAATGTTGCGGAGCGCTAACATGTTGATATAATCAGCGCCCGCGAATCAGCCGTAACATTTTTTTAAGAGATACATTCAAGACTTTAATAGTACTGAGAGCTCCAGTTTGCGAATTCTGTTTCTCACCGACATACATGCCAACCTGGAAGGGATGGAGGCATGCGTAGCCAGCGTACCGGGGCACGATATGATCGTCAATTTAGGCGACATCGTGGGCTATGGTGCTTCGCCCAATGAGGTCAGCGACCGCTCGCGCGAGTTGTGCCACGTCTTTGTACGCGGTAACCACGATAAAGCTTGCACGGGCCTCGCCGGCATTGACGACTTTAATCCGATTGCGGGCATGGCGGCCATATGGACCCAGCAAACCCTCACGGTAGAAAACCTGGAGTGGTTGCGCGCCCTGCCCCAGGGGCCGATTGAGCTGGAAAATATCTGGCCAGCAAATAATGATCCGCTCCATGCAGTGAAGGTACAGTGCGTACATGGGTCGCCTTTAGACGAAGATGAATACATCATCGTCATGCGCGATGCCTATCAACCGTTGCTGGCCACCGACGCTACCATTACCTTCTTCGGACACACGCATATCCAAGGCGGCTTCTGCAATCATGGAGAAGAATGGGAGACACTGCGTCCGATGTATCGCACCAAGCGCGAGCTGGAATCCTGTGACCTGGCCATTATGCCTGAGGCCAAATACCTCATTAATCCGGGATCGGCGGGACAGCCCCGCGACGGCGACTGGCGCGCAGCCTGCGCTCTGCTCGACACCAACGAAAACCGCGTCACGTTTTATCGCGTGCCTTACGACGTGAAAAAAGCGCAGGACCGGATCTTTTCGGCTAAGTTGCCGGACAGGTTGGCGTTGAGGTTGGGGGAAGGAAGATAGAAATACAGTTTCAAGTTTCGAGAGAGTAGTGAATCGGCTTCCTGTCTGCCTTGTGAGTGGGAACATTGGAGCTTATGCCGAAGAGAAAAAGATTCACATGCGGCTTGCTGTGGATGGCGATATTGATTGCAACAGGCCTGCCGGCAAGTTGGGTGTCTGAACTGCGGGCACAGGCGACGCAGCAACCCGAGAGCGTTAGCGTGGTGGACGGAGCAGCAGGCCCATGTTCCGTTGAATTCACAGTGGCCGATGCCAGCGGAAAGCCGGCGTACGCAGCTCTCATCAATGTCCATATGGCTTACGGCTTCATGGGCCTTCGCAAGCTCGATCTCAGCGTGTACACAAATACTGCCGGTAAAGCGAGATTTACCGGCCTTCCGGAGAAGGTCCAGAAGCCCCCTCTTGTATTCCGCGCTTCAAAAGAGAAGGAAACGGGTGGTGCGATTTATAATCCTGCAACCGAGTGCCAGGCAAAGCATGACATCATGCTGAAAAAGCCATGACTACGCGTGCTGTCCTTCAGTCCTGCGCAGACGCGCGATGACAAGTCTGATTTCTTCGAAGGTTATTTCCGGGGGCAAAGCATCTTTGAGCAGCTTGAGGCGCTGCATTCCGTGCTGGGCGCAGGCTGCTTCAATCTGCGCGCATTTTCCGGCATCAACCCAGGCGGGTTGAAACTCCAACTCTCCACGTTCCACCATCGCCGCCACCAGAGACACAACGCTGCCGAGTTGGCGGCCACGAAGGTTTGCGATCTGCTCAAGGCTGTGTCCCTTCCCGATCAACAAGACTGTTTCTTCCGCGGGGGCCAACTTCTTTTCAGACGCTTGCCGTGCCCGCGCGCCATCGCTAAACTGCTTGATTGCGTTCAATATCTGCCGGCCATACAGCTCGGTCTTGCGTTCCCCGAATCCGTAAACGCCCCGCAGGCCGGCCAGCGAATCGGGCTGCACGCGGCACAATTCTTCCAGCGAGGTGTCGTGCATTACGACAAAAGCGGGGACCCCCTGCTCCTTGGCGGCAGCGCGGCGCCATTCGCGAAGATATTCGCGCAGGTCGTTATTTATATCTGCGTTTGGATCTGCGTTTTGGTTTATGTCCTGATTTATGTCTGAACTCCGATGCCGTGCGCCGCGTTCTGCCCGCATTGAAGGCCCGCTGCCAACAATCGGCGAGACAAATTTTTGCCGCGGTAGACGGGGCACGAAAACAGGACCGGACAGCCACTCGATTGCGGGACCGCATATATCACAAGCCCCGCACGATTCCCATTTCGGGGTCTCGCCAAAGTGGGAACAAATCTGACGATGGCGGCAAGTAGTGGATGCGGCATAGCGGCGAATCTGGTGATAGCGTTGCCAGGCGCGCTCTTTTTCCGCCGGATCAGCAATCTGCTCGACGAAATAAGTCAGCAACCCCACATCGCGCTTCTGCCAGAGCAGAATGCAATCGGCCGGCTGTCCGTCGCGCCCCGCGCGTCCGGCCTCCTGGTAATACTGCTCGACTGATTTCGGCAGCGCAAGATGGACCACGGCGCGTACGGCCGCTTTGTTGATGCCTAACCCGAACGCGATCGTTCCCACGAGCACGCGAACTTCGTCGGACATCCAGCGTTCCTGGTTGCGCCGGCGCATGTCATTTTCCATCTTTCCGTGATACGCAACCGCGGCAATTCCCTGCTCTTCCAGGAAGTCCACCGTTTCCTCGACTTTATTGATCGTGGGCGCGTAAACAATGATATTGCTGCCTGAATATTGTTTGAGTGTTCGCACAAGAAGATCGGGTTGCGTACCCGGCTCGCACTCCTTCGTCACATAGCGAAGGTTGGTCCGATGAAAGCTGGCAATATATTTATGAGGATTGCGCAGCCGGAGCTGATCAATGATGTCGTGACGCACCTGCCGGGTGGCGCTGGCGGTAAACGCGGCGATAGGAAGGCCGGGAAAACGATCGCGCAGCGAGCTGAGCTGCCGGTACTCCGGACGGAATTCGTGGCCCCACTCCGAGATGCAATGCGCCTCATCAATGGCAAACAGCGCGATGGGCACACGCTTCAGCCAAGCGATCGTATCCGCGCGCGCGAGCCGTTCCGGGGAGAGATACAGAAGACGGTAGTGCCCCTCCGACGCCTTGCGTGTGATCCTGGATTGTTCTTCAGTGGCGAGCGAACTGTTTAACATTCCGGCAGCGATTCCCATCTGGGTGAGTTGCGCGATTTGGTCCTGCATCAGGGCGATCAGAGGAGAAATCACAATCACAGTCTGCTGCGGCAACATCGCGGCCGGCAATTGATAACACAACGACTTTCCGCCGCCCGTAGGCATGACTACACAGGTGTCATGGCCTGCCACCAGACTGGCGATGACTTTTTCCTGCAGTGGACGGAACGAGTCGTAACCCCAATAGCGACGCAGTGCCGCCAAAGATTCGACCTCTAAAGTCATGCAGCTAGTATAAAGCGCTGGAAATGCTCAGGGGCCAAATCGGAGGCGTTCGAAGCATCATTCTTCTCTAAGCCTGCATTCATTATAAAAATGCAATAAGATTGAAGCTCATGGCCCCTCGTCCTAAAACCACCTCTCAATCGGCGCTTTTTAAGAGCAGCGAACCTTCTTCCAAATTGCCTGTGGTAACCGTGAACATTGACGGCGGTGCACGCGGAAATCCGGGGCTGGCCGGCTACGGGGTAGTTTTCAAAGACGCCTCGGGGAAAAAGATCGCTGAGCTAAGCCGTTACCTCGGGATCCAGACCAATAATTTTGCCGAATATTCCGGGCTGGTTGCGGCGCTGGAGTTTGCGGTAGAGCAAGGTTACAAGGCGCTGAAGGTCTTCAGCGATTCGGAGTTGATGGTCAGACAGATCACCGGCGTGTACAAGGTCAAAAGCACGGAGCTGCGCGAATTGTATGACAAAGCCCAGGCGTTGATACGCAAGCTGGAATCGTTTCGCATTGAGCACGTGCGACGCGAGTTCAACCGCGAAGCGGACAGGCTGGCGAACCATGCGATGGATGAAGGGAAATAGGAAGGGCGCTATTTCACGCCATCAACGATGAAAAGATGCGAGAGGGTACGTTGATAGCTGTAGGCATACGATTTGCCATCGGGCGTCAGGAGAACGGAATTCATGTTATTAATGCCCGCCAAATCCGACGGTTTCAGTTCTTTATATAAAGTGCCTTTGCCGGTGGCGATGTCGTGGCGGTAGATCTGGAACTGGCGGTCGCCTTCACGGTAAAGAAAAAGAGCGTGGCCGTCGGCGCTCCATTGAATGGGTACGTCGCCGGGTGTATTTCCCGTCAATTTCTGGGGCGTGCCGCCTTCGATGGGATAAATGAAAATATCGTCGTGGGCGCCCATGAGGGCTACGGATTTGCCGTCGGGCGAGACCGTAAATCCGCCTCCAATATCGGAGACGTCAATGCCTTCGGGCGTTATCGGGCGAGGTTTGCCGCCATCAACATCCTGCACATAGAGCCGGGCAGCATGATCGGTTGCATTGCCGGCAAAGATGAAGTGCTTGTCATCGGGAAGCCATGAAGCAAACTGATAAGAGCTTATTTCATCGTTAACGATCTCTTTCGGCTGACCGACACCGGTTGACTGTACGAGTAATTTAGGAGGGGAGCCCGCCATGAAAGACAGCGCCCAATTTCCATCGGGAGAGAGGGCGGCGGCCTGGCCTTCTCCAAGCTGAACGGGAACGGAGCCGTCAGATTTGCTTAGATAAGTGGCGGCGTTCTTGCCTCCTGCTTCCCCGGATTCATTCATCAATAGCATGGTGCCATCGGTTGACAGGTCAGTTGCGGTGGAAAGGTCAAGCCAGGAAAAATCATGCTCTTTTTGACTGCCCGAGAGCATTCCGATCACTTCAGCATGTACGTCGTCTTCGGCCAGCAGGACCCTGCCGTGAGAAATATCCTGCAGGGTAAGAATGTCGGGTGTGCTGAGCAGAATGCGCTGATGCTGGGAAAGATCAACCGCCCACAATTGCCGGTCATTGCCGGTTTTCGACGCGGTAAACCAGATTTCATCTCCCGTGGGCGACCAGGCAAGGCCCAGGGCGCTGGCCCAGTCGCTGGATAATACCGTCCGCTTTCCGGATAAATCCATGATGACGACGGATCCGCTGTCATCGCGATGGCTAGGATGATCTATGAAAGCGATCAGCTTTCCATCCGGAGAAAAACGCGGGTTGGTGACATAGCCTGCGGTGGAATACAACACCTTGCCGACGGGAAACTCCAACTGGTTTTTTACGCCGGCATCGCGAACCACGGCCATGCTGCTGCCATCGGGCGTCCAATCGGCAAACTGGATGTTGGCTTCCCTTTTTCGGGGCGCACCACCCGACAAGGGAACCTCGGCCAGCGTGTTATTTTCATCGGGCAACAAGATCGCCATGTTCTCAGTAGACGAAATGGAAAGAATTTCTGCTTTGGGAATCTCCAAGGAACGCGATTCCAGGCTGCCCGGCCGGGTGGTGAAGATGGCCAGGTCTTCTCCATTTAATTTTGCGCCGTAGATGACCGTGTTGCCATCGGGAGTGAAACGCGCAAAGGGAATGGAACCGCGGCGAAATGTCAGTTGCTGAAATGAGGGCGGCAGCGAATAACTCAAACGCTTGCCCAGCCAGAGACCGAAGACAACCGCAATGACGGCAAGAAGACCGGCATAGAGCGGCAGCTTCCAGCGGGCGAAGCGGATGGCGGTATCCTGCTGCGCCATTCGGGCCTGGGTGGAGGTCCCCGAAAGTCCTCGCAGGGCAAAAGCCAGATCATGCGCGGAGTGGAAGCGTTCGTCCGGGCTCTTTTCCAGACAATGCCGCACGATTTGTTCCAAACCGGGAGGAATGGTGGGATCAGTCTGTGAGATTTCCGGTGGGTCGTCTCTTAAGATCGCGGCGTTGATATCGGTGATGGTTTCTCCGCTAAAAGCGCGGTTGCCGCAGAGCATTTCATACAAAATTGTTCCGAAGGCGAAAATATCAGAGCTGGGTTCCGCACTCTTGCCCCTGATTTGTTCCGGAGACATGTAGCCGGGCGTGCCCATCACCACTCCAGCCATCGTAGCCATGTTGGAATCGTAGAGCCGGGTTTCTTCTAATAGTTCAGGTTTGGTTAGCTTGGCGATACCGAAATCGAGGATCTTGGCGCGTCCATCTTTGGTGATGTAAATATTTTCCGGTTTCAGGTCGCGGTGCACGATTCCTTTTTCATGCGCAGCAGCCAGGCCACTGGCGATCTGAATGGCATATTCCACGGTCTTGCGATAAGGCGGCCGGCCACTCCGCAGAAGATCGCGCAAGGATTGCCCTTCGAGCAGCTCGGTGACAATGTAGGGCGCACCCTCAAACAGGCCAAAATCAAAAACGGCAAGAATGTTGGGATGGTTGAGCATCCCGATGGATTTGGCTTCCTGTTCGAAGCGGTGCAGCCGCTCAGCATCTTCTGCCATGGCGGCAGGCATCACTTTGATGGCTACATCACGGCTGAGCCGGGTGTCGCGCGCGCGGTAGACCTCACCCATACCTCCGCTGCCAATCATCCCGATGATGTTGTAAGGCCCTAATTGTGTGCCTGTTTTCAGCATGCAAAGTGGAAGTGCTGGTGAACTCTCCTGAGCCGGTCTTGCTGAGTGCTATGGTTATAGCTGATTACGGTAATTGCTACAAGATTGTTACAAGGGCCCGCGCATCGTTTCAGATAGAGTACGCGCCGAACCAGGTTTTAGTTTTTACCGCAACGAAGCTTTAGTTTTTACCACATAGACACAGCGGCACGGAGAAAAGCAAAGGCAAGACCCGCCGCAGATCAACGCTGATTTTTACGCAATGCCACTTCCAACGCTTTTCCTCTGCGCTTCCTTAGCGCCCTCAGCGGTTAGATTTGTGGTAAACCTAATGACTTATGCTCCGAATTTGTGTGGTTCTTGCCCTAGTCACCTGTAGCTTTGCCGCGTCCATATCTACGCCCGAGCATCCGCTGGCGACACTGCGGCCGCATCCGAGAATCATTGCCACCGATGCCGATTTCGCCCGCCTGCGCGAACTAGTACGCAAAGATGCATTCGCAGCAAAGCTCTATGCCGACCTCAAGCATCAGGCCGACCAGATGCTCGACCAGCCGACCGTGGTGCATCGTTTGATTGGCCCGCGGCTGCTCGACCAGAGCCGCCTGTGCCTGGAGCGCGTCTACACACTGGCGCTGGTATATCGTATCAGCGGTGAAACTAAGTACCTGAACCGCACGGTAAAAGAGCTGCGCGCCGCCGCAGCGTTCCCAGATTGGAACCCATCGCATTTTCTCGACGTGGCCGAGATGACCCATGCACTCGCCATCGGCTACGACTGGCTCTATCAGGACCTCAGCGCCGAAGACCGCGCCCTGTTTCGCCGGGCCATCACAGAAAAAGGACTGGACGAGGCCATCAAGATCTATCAGCACCACAACTGGTGGACCGTAGTCGTGCACAACTGGAACCAGGTGTGCAATGGCGGTATCACGCTGGGCGCATTGGCAATCGCCGATGAAGACCCGGAGCGCGCGGAGTACATCGTGAAGCAGTCGGTGGAATCTATCCAGCTCGCCATGGCGTCCTACGCACCTGAAGGCGGATGGGCTGAGGGCCCCGGCTACTGGCAGTATGCTACGTCGTACAACGTCTACTACCTGGCGGGACTCGAGAGCGCGCTGGGCACCGATTTTGGGCTCTCATCACTCCCCGGCTTCGAGCATGCCGGCGATTTTCGTCTCTATTTCCAGGGCCCGGGCGGCACCTTCAACTACGCAGACGCGCACTCGCCCGCGGGTACCGCGCCTGAAATGTTCTGGCTTGCGCACCGGTTTTCGGAGCCGGTCTTCGCGTGGGACGAATTGCGGCATCTGACTGCGGGTGACAAGCCGCAAGCTCTCGACCTGGTTTGGTATCAGACAGTAGGGCGAAGCCCGGACGCGGCGCACTGGACGCGGCGCAGAATGTTTGCAGGCGTCAACGTAGCTTTTCTGCGCAGCGGTTGGGAGTCACCGGATGCTTTCTGGATCGGCGTCAAGGGCGGTGACAATCAGGCCAACCACAGCCACCTCGACCTGGGCAGCTTCGTGCTCGATGCACGCGGCGTGCGCTGGGGGCTCGACCTGGGCAGCGATGATTACAACATGCCCGGATATTTCGGCAAGCAGCGGTACACGTACTATCGCTTGCGCACGGAATCACACAACACGGTGTTGATTGACGGCGAGAACCAGGACGCGAAAGCCAAGGCCCCTATGACTATGAAGAACGGAGTAGCGACCATTGATTTGGCAGAAGCCTATCCGGGGAAGGTCACGAAATTCGTGCGCACCGTCGAGCTTACGCCGCAGAACACTGTAACGGTGCGCGACGAGATTGAGGCACCTCACCCCGTGGAAGCCTTGTGGGGCATGGTCACCGATGCGCAGGTGACGATTGACCACAACCACGCCCGACTGGAAAAAGGAAATACCGCGCTGCAGGCCGAGATCGTCTCGCCCAAAGGTGCGGTCTTTGAGACGGTTTCTACCACTCCTCTGCTGACGATAGAAGATCCCAATAAGGGGACTCAGAAATTAGTGGTCCGGCTCAAGGGCAAGGTGACCCGCACGCGGATCGAGGTGGAGTTCCGGTAGAGAAAAGCGATCAGCACTCAGCCTAGGAGCGATGACATGAATAGATTCGATGATTTGTTCGCAAACGATGTGACTCTCACTCTGAAAAAAGAGGAGGCTCTCGTTCTCTTTGAGTTGCTCGCTAACATCAAAGAGGAAGCCGCCATACCTATCCGAGATGGAGCCGAACGCAGGGCAATCTGGAATCTCGCAGTACTCTTTGAAAGCAAGCTGGCAGAACCATTCATGCACGATTACGCTGCGATCATTCAAGACGCCAAGAGCCGCCCGGTAGCGGGCCATCCAAACTGACTTCAACGATTGAAACGGCTCAATCTTGAAAATCCGTTCTCATCAAGCCCCGGCCGTGCGATACTGACCAAGTGATTCGCCGAACAACCATAGGCGTTTTGACCGCAGTGATCTCGTTCTTCGCGCTGCCGTCTCAGTTCGCCTATGCGAAAAGCGAAACCGACGTTTGCACCATTGCTTGCCTGGCGGAAGCCCGCACGCAGCAGCCAGTCAAGCTGCGAACTGAAGTCGCGCGTTTCCCCCGCTATGCGGAAGCAAACTTTTCTCCACTGCCCTCCCTGGCGGTCGAGTTCGCCGGCACAACCCGGCAGCAACGTGCCCCGCCTCTCATTCCAGCGACAAACTGAAATTAACAAAATCACCGGAATAGTAAGGAGGACGGCCATGCGCCAGTTTCTGCGTTCACTTTTTGCAAAGCGAGCTTCCACGCAATTCAATATTCAACGGATCAACTCGATCCGCTCCAACCTGGCCCAACAAAGCGACGAGCAGTTGCGGGCGTACGCGCGCGGCGCGACCGGCAAGATGGAAATCATTGCGGCCGCCGCGGTCGTGGCTTCGCGCATTCTGGGACTGGAGATGTTCGATGTGCAACTGCAAGGCGCGCTGGCCCTGACCGAGGGCAAGATTGCGGAGATGCAGACAGGGGAGGGTAAGACCCTGGCGGCGGCGCCGGCCGTGGTCTGGTATGCCAAGCAGCGAGAGGGCGTTCACGTGATGACGGTGAACGATTACCTGGCCCGGCGCGATGCCAAGTGGATGGGAGGAATCTACGAATTCTTTGGCTTTTCCGTGGGCTACATCCAAAGAGACATGAGCACGGAAGAGCGCAAGCGGGCCTATCACTGTGACATCACTTATGCCACGGCCAATGAAGTTGGTTTCGATTATCTGCGCGACCAGATGGCGCTATATCCCGGGGAGCAGGTACACCGAGGCTTTACAGCGGCGGTCATTGATGAAGCTGATTCCATCTTGATCGATGAGGCGCGCATTCCCCTGGTGATCGCAGGCGGGGAAGCAAACGCCGAAAGCCTTCCTTACCGGGTGGACCGCCTGACCCGCCAGTTCCGGTCCCTTGTTCATTACACGACGGATGAATACGCAAGGAATGTTGCCCTGACCAACGAGGGGATTCGGGCTGCGGAAGCGGAGTTCGGCTGCGACAATCTGTTCGCTGAAGAGAACCTCAACCTGCTTTCAGCGATTCAGGATTCCATTCATGCGCACGCGCTGCTTCATCGCGACATGGACTACCTGGTGAAAGACGGCACGATTAAATCCGTCGACGAATTTAAGGGACGCATCATTCAAGACCGCCGCTGGCCCGCCGGCCTACACAGCGCGATTGAAGCCAAAGAAGGTGTGGCCCTCAAGAAACAGGGCGGAATTCTAGGTTCGATTACTTTGCAAAACCTGGTGGCGCTGTATCCTCAGGTATGCGGAATGACGGGCACGGCCGCCACACAAGTGGAGGAGTTTCGCGCAATCTATAATCTTGCGGTCGAGGTAATCCCTACCAATCGTCCCGTGATTCGCAGCGATCATCCGGATGTAATATTTCCGACCAAGCAAGCCAAAGAAGACGCTGTGATACAAGAGGCCGGGCGCGTACATCAGACCGGGCAGCCGGTGCTGGTGGGGACAAGCAGCGTAGAAGAATCGGAACGGCTCAGCCGCCGCCTGCAGCTCGAGGGGATCGAGCACCAGGTCCTGAATGCGCGCAACGAAGAACAGGAGGCTACGATTATCGCGCGCGCGGGCGAACTGGATGCAGTAACGATCTCCACAAATATGGCAGGACGCGGTACTGACATCAAACTGGGGCGCGGTGTGGCGGAACTTGGCGGCCTTCACGTCATTGGCACCAACCGGCATGAAAGCCGCCGGATCGACAACCAACTGCGTGGGCGGGCGGGGCGACAGGGTGATCCCGGCAGCTCTCGCTTTTTTATCTCTTTGCAAGACGACCTGCTGGTGCGCTTCGGCATTGATGATCCGCTGGCGCTGAATGATGTGGACCACATTCAGCGGCGGATGGAGGGCCAGAACCTGGAAATTCGACGGTTCCTGGAGAAGTATGAGTCTGTCATTGAAGGGCAGCGGCTGGCAATTCAAAGCCGCCGCCAGGACCTTCTCACCGGCGCTCTCCCCTGTTTTTCGGAAACGGAGAGATTGGTAAGACTGACCACCATCGACGATCTCTGGGCGGAGTATCTGGAAGCCCTTACAGAGTTGCGCTCAAGCATCCATTGGGTCTCATGGGGCGGACGCGACCCGCTTCATGAATACCTGAAGACTGTCGATTCTTTGTATCAACAACTTGAACCGCAGATCGAGGAAGAGACGCCGAAACGCCTGGCGAAAACTCAAGCCGGCGGCTTTGATGCTTCGCAACGGGGAGCAACCTGGACTTATCTGACGACCGACCGGCCCTTTGGCAGCATCTCGGAACGAATTCTCCGAGGTTTGGTGCACAAGGCGAAACAATATGTGCACTGAGCCAGCCGTGTAGTGACAAGGTCTAAACTGCAAAGGGAGACGGGACAGGGCCTGATCATTGCCAGGCACCAAGCAGACGCCGCAATAATACAAATTCTCCCAAGTGATAAGCGTTGTGATCCGCGAGGAGCAGCACCTCACGCAACACGGTTTGTCCGTCACCGTGTGGGATTTTGGCGAACAAATCTGTGGATTCGTTCGCTGCCAGATCGGCCATGGCTTTCAGGTCGGCGCGAAAGGCGTTGACGCTCTTCTCCCAGGCTTTGTCGTTCGGAGGAGTTGGCGTGCCCGGCCAATACCCTTTTGGGAATTCGGGAGATTTATGCTTGGGGTTGCGGGTAAACTCGAGGATATCCCACTGGGTGATGCACAGGTGTTCGAGCACCTCCCAGGGCGAGTGCTCAGCGCCCTTCGGCCTTTGGCCGCGAAGAGCCGCCGGGAAATCTTTGACCGCCGCGTCAAGATTCAGGTGCGCTCCACCATCATTGAGCAGATAGAGCAGATGTTCGCGTAGAGATTTGTCGTTGGGCATGGTTGTTGCTCCTTTAAGCGTAGTTTTCGTTTTAGATGATCTTTAGAGCGGATGTATTTTTTTATTTGCGCTACGAACGCAGGCGCCTAGCGCAGAACTCGCCTTCGAGCTTCCAGGTGGTGCCATCGGGTTGCAGCGCTTCTCCCGTCCAACGGAACGAGTTGGGCGTGATCTCGCTGAAGATCCAGCGGATGGGCGTGCCGTTGGCGTGAGTGCCGATCTGCACGACGTCTTTGCCGCTCCAGCGGCCGATCAGCTCGTCGCGGTTCCCGGTTACACCGTTGATCCAAGTCACACGCCAGGCTTGAAGTGATGCGTCCCAGACGCGCAGCGTCGTGCCGTACATGTTGCAGGTCTTGTCTGGCGGCCCGGTGCGCTCGAAACGCGGCGGCATGATCCAGACATCCTGCACGGCGCGGCCTTCGAGCACCCATGCGAAATGGACCTCGCCTTTAAGGTGGCGCGCGGAAACGTCAACGCCGTAGTGGAGGATGTCGAGTTCCCAGCTACCGATCAGCCATCCGTAGGCATCGGCGGATTCGAGGATTTCGGGTGAGCGGCCGGGAGCCGCTAATACAGCATGAAAACCCTCTTCTTTTTTTAGGGCTTCAATTGTTGTCATGGTTCGACCTCCTGGAGTCAAAAAGAATTCAGTTGATTTCCGCAATATGGTGCGGGCACTTCCAAACGGCGCGCCATCGTGTTCAGACGCGATGGGCCCATAGCTCTTCATAGGTACGCCATTTTTTCCCGGTAAGTTTCTCTGCGTACCAGTGGAAGGAGCTCGGCTGGATGTCAGAAAAGATCCAGCGAATGGGCGAGCCATCGGATAGCTCTCCTTGCATGACGATCTCAGTTCCGATCTTTCGTCCTGTCAGTGTACGAACAACACCAAAAATCGGATCAATATACGTAACCCGCCATGAGTCACTCTTGGGATCGTAGAACCGCACCGTACTGCCGTAGATCTTGGGATCTGAATCACTCCGCTCAGTTTCCAGAAACACGTCTTGAATCGCCCTTCCCTGAAGCACCCAATGAAAGTAAATTTCGCCTTTGTCGGTGCGACGGCTGCCGTCGTCGCGGTACTCGACGCCATCAAAGATCCATGACCCCACAAATTGGCCAAATAGCATCAGTTTGTCTTGATGTTCAGGCGCCGGTTTTTCCGCCAGCAATGCCGGGAAGCTGCTCTGCGCAGCAACGGAAGCAAAGACCAGCGCGACAAAAACAACAACTGTGAGTGAGCGCACGACCATAATCCTCCGGACAAGAGATCGCTTTACGCAACCAAAAGATTACTTTCTTCCGGTATGCTAGAAGTGTTATACGGCGGCACGGGAGACGGATTCTTGGCAAAAATTGCGGTCGAATTAGAGCAGGCTGTGGCACGGCGAGCCGTGAACGGAACCCGGGGCGATTTGACGCAGCGCGTGCTGGCCCAGGGCAACGGCTGGAGCGTGGTGGATGTAATGTGTACATCAGGTCCGCAAGATCGCTCTTTTGAAGAGCAGCACTCACGCGTTTCCATCGTCATTGTTTTGGCGGGCAGCTTTCAGTACCGAGGCCAATCCCGATTCGGGCCGGGACGCGAGTTGATGACCCCGGCTTCGCTTTTGCTGGGCAACGCCGGCGAATGTTTCGAGTGCAGCCATGAACATGGCGCGGGAGACCGCTGTCTTTCGTTTTCTTACGCCCCAGATTATTTCGAGCGTCTCGTGGCCGATGCCGGAGGCCGCGGCGCTCACGCGAAATTCCGTGTGCTTCGCCTGCCGCCGTTGCGTGTATTGTCGCCGCTGGTGGCGCGGGCCTGCGCCGGCTTGGATGGGTGCGACGTACCGTGGGAGGAACTTAGTCTGCACCTGGCGGCGCAGACGGTACAGCTCGCGAAGGGTGACAATCATTTCTCCGATACGAACGACGCTCCACCGAGTACGGTGGCTCGGGTGACACGAAGTGTGCGGATGATTGAGCGACATCCGGATTCCGGGCTCGAGGTCGGAAGCCTGGCGCGAGAAGCAGGGTTGAGCCCGTATCACTTTCTGCGTACGTTTGAACGCCTGACAGGCTTGACACCGCATCAATACGTTCGGCGTGCGCGCCTGCGGGAGGCGGCAACGCGGCTGGCGGCGGAGCCGGGAAAGATTCTCGATATCGCTTTCGATTGCGGCTTCGGCGATGTATCAAATTTTAATCGGGCCTTTCGTACGGAGTTTGGCGTGAGCCCGCGGGGATTCCGCCGGGAGCTCGGTTTTAACCACAGAGACCCCGAAGCGCAGAGATTTCCAAATCTCCTTACGTAGAGTAAAAAATCCTCGTTGGTCCGATTTAAGCCCGCGGGTGGTTTCAATCTCCATCGGAGGTCCTTCGCCTACGGCTCAGGATGACACCTTATAAAAAGTGACATGTTTTAAGGATGACAACAAAGCCAACAGCTTCTAGATAGCTACGGTCGCTTGGGAAGTTGCCGGAGATATCCGGTGGGAGTGTGGCCGACAATTGATTTGAAGTCCTTTACAAAGTGTGCCTGGTCGAAATAGCCAAGGTCTTGCGACAGGGCGGCGAAATCCACATCTTTCCCCGAATTTAGCCGTTCGACGATTTCGTGAATGCGGTAGACCCTGATCACCCACTTGGGCGCTACACCGACATACTGATCAAACATCCGCTGCAGCATTCTCTTGCCGAGATGGAAGTGGGCGACGACATGCTCTACGGTCATGACCTCGCGATTGATACATATTTCATCCACAATCTGGCCGGCGAGCACCGCGGTTTCGTCGCGCTCCGGCACTCGCCGGCGGAGAAAATTTTCTGCAGCATTGACTCTCATGTCGCCATCTTCGAAGCTGAGCACGGATTGCTCGAACTCCTGAGCACTCGAGCCGAAGACATCATTGAGAGGGATGGAGCGGTTGGTCAATCGGGAGAGCGGCGACTTCAGGAAAGGATAGAACCCTCCCGGCCTGAATTTCACGCCGAAGATTTCGCCCAGACCTTCAAGAACGTGCGACGACCTGCCTTTTACGACACCGTAAATCCGCGAGTTTCCTTTTCTCAGCCCGAGCTGAACCGAGGGATGAGAAACGGTCTGCGCATCGTAGGGAGCAACGCCGCGCAGGTCCCAACTGACCATCCAAAAATGCTCGATGAACACACCCAGATCGGCTGACGGAAGGCGCCGGAAGTAGCGGAACCTCTTTTCGTCTGCGCCAAGGTTAAGTACGCCTCTTGGTTTGAGTCCGTAGGTTTGAGCGATGCGTGATGCCACGTTAGCTGATCCAGTTCCGGATATTGTCTCACGTCAGAATATTGAAGCAGATTTGGCCCGCGGGTCGCGTTTTTACAATACTTGGCGGCGATCCATCGTTATCTTGTCTCAAGAGAGTGATATTTATGAAGCATCACGAAGCAAGTATGAAACACAGATTACCCGGCGGAGCTAGAGTCATCGCGATTATCTGGTTTGGCCTTGGCTTTGTCTCATTGGCATATGCACAAACCAATTTACAAACTTTGAGTAAAAACCAGAAGGGGATGATCATGACAACCCATGCAAGTGGAACGTTCGAAGTAAAGTTGAACCCGCAGACGGCGTATGAAGCATCGCTCGGCAGGATGTCCATTGATAAACAGTTTCACGGCGACCTGGAAGCGACCAGCAAGGGCGAGATGCTGAGCGCCATGGGGAGCGTCAAAGGCTCGGCCGGTTACGTGGCGATGGAGCAGGTCAGCGGAACGCTGCATGGCCGCAGCGGCACATTCGTGCTCCAGCACCGCGGCGTCATGACGCGCGGGGAGCCGCAACTGAGTGTCACCGTGGTACCGGATTCAGGCACCGGCCAGCTCGTGGGGCTTACAGGCACGATGATGATCAAGATCACCGACGGAAACCATTCGTATGAGTTCGATTACACGCTCGCCGAAACACCCTGAAACCCCATCTGTGTGCCATAACAGCGGGTGATCGAATATCAAATCATTTTGATATACTGCCAGCCATTCAAGGCCAAAATGAAACTGCCGGGCAGCTCGCTGCCGGTGAAGGAGCCAGGATGGCGAAGCGACGAATTGTGTTGTGGTTTGTGAGTTTGATATTGCTGGCGGGTTTCGCAGTGCCGGCGTTGTGGGCGCAATATCCCAAAGCGCCGGAGACGTACTCGATAACGGAGACCAATTCGATGATGGGCTTAGATATAACCATGCAAATCTATCGTGACGGCTCCAAGGCCGTGGTTGATCAGAGCTACGGCCCGCGGGAGGGAAGTCCCAAAGGGGTTCACACGCGCACCCTGTACGATTTGCACACCCAGCAGAACTATACCTGGAATTTGATGGATGCTTCCGCTCTCTGCGGAGGGGGCACTTTCTCGGGGGATTGGGGCGACCCGTTCGCTGCTTCCGCTGCGATGAATGCCGATATGGCTAAACGGCAACCAAAAGAAATAGGTACGGAGACGCTCAACGGAATCGCGACCAAAATTCTGGAAGTCGCTGTTCCTGACAACCAGGCGAAACTTTGGGTGGATGAAAAATACGGTCTCATCATCAAGGGGCAGATGACCGGGATCAGCGGCCAGCCGCAGACGATTCTCGAAGTGAAGCAGCTCAGCTTCGCCAAGCCACCGGCTTCAGTGTTCGTTCTGCCCGCAGCCTGCGCTCAGGCTGCGGCCGCTCCGCGTGTGCCGACTGAGGCAGAGCGTATTGCGGCAGAAACCGGTGGCCATGCGGAAGACTTTTCGAATGCCATCATGCCTCCGCCGTCGCAGAGTTCGTGTACGGTCTTGTTCAGAATTCTTCGTGCCGACACCATGGAGCCCATGACCAGCGGATTTCAAGTCGCGCTGGATACACAGGTGGACCTCGATCACCCGGCCAGCTACTCTACCGGATTGGGCGCTGACGGACGCGCTACGTTTTCAGGAGGAGGCCTGCACGAGGTCACAGGGCAATTGCGCAATGGCGTTCTTCGCGTCGAGAACACCCCGCCGCACTTCAACGTGGATATTTATTTCGGTAAGGGTGGCGACAGCTCGGCGCTCATCTACCGGCAGTGCTTCGGGCCGCAGACCACACTGCTGTTCGTAGTTAAGAACCCTGAAAAACTCTCCGACGGAGGCGACTGGCTCTGGGTCAAGTCGGGTAAGTTCGCGGCCAAGGGCGTGAAGTAGCGCCGAAATGTGTAAGCCAAAAGGTCACGCTCCCGAACCCGCGAAACAGCTAAAAACCTTTGCTCAAGGGGAATAAATGGGGTAGTGTTAACCCTCATGGCTCCCACCCAAGATGAGATGGATGCGCTGCGAGCGCAGGTGGCGTCACTTACGACGCGGATTTTCCGGTTAGAGCAAAGACTGGGGATTGCTGCCGAGGCTCCGCAGCCGGCAGTGGCTGCGCCGATGGTTCAGCCTTCGACAGCAGTACCGGCAGCTTCTGCGCCGCTTCCCACTTCGGGACCAGCGGTAACTCCGCCTTCCTTTGCGCAAGTGAACGCAGGCACCGTCGACAAAGCCAGCCTGGAATCGAAGATCGGCAAGCTATGGCTTAACTGGATTGGCATTATTGCCATCCTGGGCGGCGTCTCTTACTTCCTAAAATATGCCTTCGATAACAACTGGATTGGGCCGGCAGGCCGAGTTGCCATTGGGCTGATCCTCGGCATCTCGGTTGTGCTATGGAGCGAACTCTTCCGCCGCAAAAAACAGGCATTTTTTTCATATTCCCTCAAAGCCGTCGGGATCGGGATACTGTATTTATCGCTGTGGGGAGCACGCCAGTTCGATCCGCCTCTGATACCGGTGGAAGTCGCATTCGCGGCCATGATTGTGGTTACGGCAGCCACAGCTGTCATGGCATTTGCCCAGGATGCACAGATCCTGGCTTTGTATGCGCTGATTGGCGGGTTCCTCAGCCCGTTGCTGGTTTCCACGCACCATAACGAAGAAATTGTTCTGTTCACTTATGTCGCCATTCTTGATCTGGGAGTGCTGGCGCTCGCCGTCCTCAAGCCCTGGCGACGGCTGCTGTGGGGCGGTTTTATTGGAACCATCATTCTTTATGCGGGCTGGGGCGAGCAGTATTACTCGATCAGCCAGCGCTCGATCACGGTATTGTTTACGGCGATCTTTGCCGCGATCTTTGCCGCCATCCCGTTGGTCACGCCGTACTACCGCTCCAGTAAGTTTCCTGGACCTTCCATCACACTAACCTTGCTGCCTTTCTTCAATGCCGCCGGGTTCTTTCTTGCGCTCTACGGCATGTACGAAGACGAGAAGACGAAGCTCACCTGGTTCGCCCTGGGACTGGCGGCGGTCTACCTGGCCATCAGCAACGTATTCATGCGGCGCTTTGCGGAAAAAGATACGCGCAAGGTCGTGGCCCTGCTGCACGTTGCGATTGCCATTGCGTTTATCACGATTGCCATCCCGCTCAGACTCAATGCGCATTGGATCACCATCGGCTGGCTGATTGAATCGGCGGTGCTGTTATGGATTTCAGAGCAAACCAAGACCGCCGTGCTGCGTTACCTGGCGATCACGACGCTGGTGCTGGCTATTTTCCGCGTGTTCGTCTTCGACAGCTCGGAGATGGCGGCACGATTGGTCTTCAATGCGCGCTTTGCCACGTATGCGATCGCGATTGCGGTGCTGGGCGGAATCATCATTCTGGGGAGCCGCGAGACCGTCTCTGCCGAGACCGGCAAGTCTGTGCCCAGAACAGGAACATGGGCGATCCGGCTGTCGGGTATCGTATTGAGCGTGCTCATCCTGGTTGGTTTGACGCTGGAAGCGCATGATTACTTTGGCCGCCAGTACGCGCAGGTGGACATTTACAACCCCAATAACCCAGAAATCTATTCGCGGCTCGAGATTGCCGAACGCTTCAGCTTCTCCGTGATCTGGCTGGTGGTGGGCGCGGGGCTGATGGTGACCGGATTCTGGAAGCGGTCCGCGTTTGTGCGCTGGCAGGCGCTGGTGCTGATTGCGTTTACCATCGCCAAGGTCCTTATTTATGACTCGTCGGAACTCGACCGCGGATACCGCATCCTGAGCTTCATCGGTTTGGGGGTTGTGCTGCTCGGCATCTCGTATGCCTATCAAAAAGACTGGCTGAAGCTTTCGCCGCGCGGGGCGGGGAAAGCTGATTCGGGGAGCTCGGCATGAGTATTCCCGCGAGAGTTCTTTTTTATGAGCGCTTCGCTACGCCACGCGCCTGCCTTCGGCAGAGCGGAAGTGATTTTTTATCCGCTTACCCAGGGCTTACGCCCTGGGCTACATTCTGCCGCCCCTTCCGGGGCTGGAATTCCGACGGTGCGAGCATCCTGTTTTTTCTCTACCAGCTTATAGGACGTCATTCCAGAAGAGGACCTGCATTCACGATCCTTTTGCAATATTCAATATGAACATGAAGAGCTTAGTCGCAGTCACTATTTTTGCAGTTCTCGTAAGCGCCTCCATTCCTTACTTCAAGTATTCGCGCGACGTTCAGGGCGGCGGGGCTGGTCATCAGTATTACTTCGTCGTGGACGAAACCGTTTGGCAACATGCCCGCCCGGACTTGAGCGATCTGCGTCTCTATGCGAGTGACAACAGCGAAGTGCCGTACGCATTGACCATCGCACGAGGCAGCTCGGAGACGGACCAGAAAGAGGTGAAGGTGCTGCAACCGGGAACGGTCGGCGACAAGACCCAATTCTTTCTGGAGATGGCGGGCCTCACCGAGTACGACCGAATCACGCTGAAGCTGAAGGCAACAAACTTTGTGGCCAAGGTGCGGGTGGAAGGCCAGGACGACCTGCACGGCGCGCGTTGGGCAACGCTCGGGAACACCATTGTTTACGACCTCTCAGACGACAACCTGGGAAACAACACCACGCTGCGGCTTCCGGTCACGCGCTATAAATATTTGCGCGTCACCATGGAAGGAGCCGTGAAACCCGCAGACGTGGAAGGCGCCAGCGCCAACATCAGAGAAGAAGAAAAGGCAGTTTGGCGAAAAATCAGCAGCGAACCAACCAGGGAAGAAAAGAACAAAGAAACCGTCTTTACTTTTTCGCTGCCGCCGAATGTTCCCCTGGAGCAGATCGAGTTCACCATTGATGCGGCGCAGCCCAACTTCAAGCGCGAGGTCGAGGTGCAAAGCGGCAAGAACGAATGGCCCAGTTCAACCGGCGAACTCACCCGGGTGCACATGGTGCGTCACGGACAGAAGATTGATTTCGAGCAATCCACGCTCGATCTGGGTGGAATCAGGCCAGAGACGCTGAAGGTGATCATCCATAATGGGGATGATCCGCCACTGAAGATCACCGGCGTACGGCTGCAACAATACGAGCGGCGGGTTTACTTCAACTCTGCTGGGCCGCCCCACCTCTACTATGGCGACGAAAAGCTCGACGAACCGGTTTACGATTACGCCAAGCTTTTTCAGCAGGACACGAATGCCGCTGAAGTCAAACTGGGCGGAGAGCAGACCAATGCGGCGTACACGGGGCGTCCGGATGAAAGGCCGTGGTCGGACAAGCACCCGGCGGTGCTGTGGATTGCGATTGGGGCAGCCGTGCTGGTGCTGGGCGTCATGGCGTTGCGCTCGATGAAGAACGTGAGTGCAGCGTAAAAAGCAGTACTCAGTACTCGGTCCTCAGTACTCAGAAAGAGCTCGCCTCGGATTTTCGCGGATTGGATTCCAGCGTCCCCCCTTTGCCGGCTTGGGTCGAGAGGAAAGCTATTAGCTGTTAACCTTTTAGTTAAAAACGCGAGCTCACGCGGAACGAAAAAAACGACCCAGAGGGGGACCCTACTTAAAGTAGGCGTCTTCTGCTATAGGTCATTTGGTTTCAATCTTTTGCAGAGTGTGTTCAAGTAGCCCTATTGCGCCTTGTGTACTTGCGTCACGTATTAACGCATGAGTAAACAAAGCGTGAGTTGGAACAAGGATTGATAGCGGTCGAGAAACCTCACGGCCGGCGTTTGGGGTAAGTTTTCAAATAACTTCATGGGGCTTACTAACCCTAGCCCCCGCGCTCCTGGGAGCGCTGGATACACTTTCAGAGCTGATGATAGTCCACGCTTCCCCAGAAGTTAAGAATTTGATACCACAATGGGACCATGGGGCAAGACAGTTGCCAGTAACCGGTTGCCAGTTTCAGAAAGGCAATTCGTGCCCTGACCCAAACCTGTCTAAGAAACAAGCTCTGGAGCGATTCCAGAGTTGGTGTATGCGCGAGTACCGGAGCTAAAGCCCGCATTTTTCTATGATCCTTAACGCACGGCTGAAAGCCGTGCTCTTCCACGGTGATCCACGCATTCGCGAGTTTTTTCGCAACTCTAATGCCCAGGATTTTATTGAGCTTTTACGACACGACTGAAAGCCGTGCTCTGACAACTTTATTTCGAGAGTTCTCGCTTGACGATTTCACTCACCAGCTTGCCGTCTACGCGCGTGCCTGTGGCGGCGAACTTGGCCATGGCGTTCTTCATCACCGTGCCCATATCTTTCATGGTGGGTGTTCCCATTTCGGTAATGGCGGCGCGCACGGTGACGGCAACTTCTTCCTCACCGGCGGCTTTGGGCATGTAAGATTCGATGATCACGATCTCGGCGGCTTCTTTGTCGGCCAGTTCCTGGCGGCCGCCCTTGGTGAACTGCTCGACGGAATCCTTGCGCTGCTTGATGAGCGTGCTGAGAATGGCCAGCGCCTCTTTTTCATCGAGCGGAGCGCGCTTGTCTATTTCTTTGCTCCTGAGGGCGGATTTCACCATGCGCAGGGTGGAAAGGCGATGCTCCTGGCGGGCGCGCATGGCTTCGACGATGTCTTTTTGAATCTGTTCGGGGATGCTCATAAATGGTAGTGTTTACGATTTTCTCATAAAGGGGCAGATTGATTCACCACAAGAGACACAGAGGCACAGGGAATTGAATCATTTGGGTCATCGGGTCATTGATTCATTGGGTTGGGCACTTAGATCGTGGAAGTGACGCCACCATCGATGGCAGTGCACGCACTGTTCTCAGATTCTTCGCTAACGCTCAGAATGACATTTCTAATAACAGAGGCTTTTTAGACAGATGGCGTCCATCCCTATTCGCGGGCGTCTTAATCGCGGGCGCTTTGGCCTGCCGGTATCTCCGTCAGCGCGTCACTATCCTCGAGTTCTGGTAGAGGGGTAAAGTCCAACGCTTTCAGATCGGAGTGCAGTTGGGTCACGGAGTCGAAGCGGAGGGCGTGGATACCGAGCTTTTTCGCTCCTTCAACATTCACTTCCCGATCATCAATGAACAGGGCCTGGACAGGCGCAACCTCGAGGCACTCGAGGCAGTGCTGATAGATTGCCGGATCGGGTTTGACCAAGCGAAGTTCGGAAGAGAAGATCGGGCATGATATATGCGCCATCCAGGCAAAGTGCCGGCGCACATGAGCGGCCATTTCTGCGGGCATATTCGACAGAATTGCGGTTTTCAATCCCCTGGACTGAAGCGCGGCCATCCACTCGATCATGGGTTGGTTGAACCGGCTCCACATCTCAATATCGCGCTTGCGGAGAGCTTCGATCTGCGCCGGCGCGAGAACCACGCCAGCCTGCTCGGCGAGCCAGAACCAGTAGGCAGTGGGCGTGAAATCACCGCGATCGTAGGCCAGACGGCTGCTGTCGTATAGGGGGCGAAACTGATCGGGAGTGAGATGAAAGAACCCCGACATCTGCTCGACGGCTTCAGGGGTGGGCTCAAGACAGAGGACTTGGCCGTAGTCGAAGATTACGGCCTTGATATCGAGCGGGGTGTGTTTAGGATCAAGCATTTGTTTATCTTTCCAGAGATTGTTTCAAAAATGTATTTGGTTGTTGATCGTTAAATTGCAAAACGCTAAAGAGTCTGTGTGAGAACTCAAAGGCATAGCACCGTCCCTTGCGGGACTACGAATGGTTTGTTACCGATACCCAGCGCTGAAGCGCTGGGCTATAACACATCACCCCTTCGGGGTTGTTCGTCTTCAAAATTCTTAAGAATTCAAAAACAACCGAACGTTAAGGTTTCTCGGCACAAAAGGGATTCCTCGTCGCTACGCTCCTCGGAATGACAATTCAATCATTCATCTTGATGCTCGACCATTCCGTACCTACAGGCTTTTTCCGCAAGCTCTAAAGTCGGCTCTGATACAAAGCTTATTCTTAAACAAGCTCCTAATGGTCATAGTGCAGGGGGAAGATAGTTTCGTCCAATGAATTGTAGAGTGCTATTTGATAACTTATAGGAATGAGTGTTTCTTTTAGTATTGACGAGATGCGATCTTTTTTCGTCCTGGCTGGGGAGCTGCACTTTCGCAAGGCTTCCGAGCGGCTGTTCATGTCGCAGCCCGCTCTCAGCAAGCAGATTCGCAAGCTGGAAGAGAAAGTAGGAGGGGCGCTGTTCACGCGCACTCGCCGCCGCGTGCTCTTAACGGAAGCCGGCAACGTACTGCTTCCGTTGGCGAAGAGGCTGGTACAGGATTCGGAGGCGGCGTTGGGACGGGCGCGCGAGGCGGCTGAGGGACGGGCGGGCACCTTACGGATCGGATTCGGCATCGCTTCAGCGGCCGAGATATTGCCGCGAACGCTTCTGCGGTTTCGGCGCAGCAATCCACACGTGGAGCTGCAGATGCGCGACATGTCCACGCCGGGACAGACGGCGGCATTGCTGGATGGACGAATTGACGTAGGGATCTTGCGCATGCCGATTGTCGAGACCGAATTCGAGAGCTTCCCGCTCTCCCGCGAGCGGCTGGTGGCGGTTGCGCCCGAATCGGTTGCGTACAGCCGGAAACAGGGCTTGGCTTCGCTGCGCGACCAACCTTTTATATGCTTCCCAAAATCGGCCTCGGCTACGCTTTATCAGCACGTGCAGACGGTTTGCCGGCGCGCGGGGTTCAGTCCCAATCTGGTGCAGGAGGCCAATGAGCTGTTCACGATCCTGAATCTGGTTCGAGCCGGGCTAGGCGTCTCGCTGGTGCCCAGCGCGGCGATAAGAATGAATGTTCGCGGAGTGCGCTTCTACGAATTGCACATGGCTGAAGCAGAATGGCAGACTGGCCTGGCGTGGAAGCGGCTGTCGGAGAAGCGTCCGCTAATTCTCAGGTTCGCGGAGGCCATGCGTGCCGCGGTTCGAGAGCCCGGCGCGGGCGGGGCGTCACGCAACAAATAAAACGATTATTTTATATAGTAAAACAGAGTGCGCCGTCGCTGGTCACAGCAAGAGGCATGCTGTATCATTGAGATTAATTCTTCTCCTAAGGACCTCAAATCATCATGATACGTAAAAACAGGCTTTTTACCCCGGGCCCAACTCCGCTTCTGCCCTCGGCGCAGAATGCGATGGCGGCTTTTGGGATGCACCACCGCACTGCGGACTTCCGCACGCTCTACACGCGCACCTTGGCCGACCTGAAGGCGTTTATCGGCACTAAGAACGACTGCCTGCTGCTGGCCTCTTCCGGCTCGGGGGCGATGGAAGCTTCAATTTCGAACCTGACCTCACCCGGAGACACTATCCTGGTGCTGACCGCCGGTAAATTCGGCGAGCGCTGGGCAGACTTGGGCAAGGCCTACGGCTGCAAAGTGGAAGTGGTGAAAGCGGAATATGGACAGACTTTTCCGCTGGAGGCCGTGCGGCAGAAGCTGAGCGCGGATGTGCGCGTGGTCTATATGCAATCGACCGAGAGCTCGACCGGCGCGCGACATGATGTGCATGGCGTGGCCAAACTGCTGCGCGATGCCAAACATGAGGCGCTGCTCGTAGTAGACGCCATCACTGGCCTCGGCACCACCACTTTCGACGTGGATGGTTGGGGTCTCGATATCGTAATCGGGGGATCGCAAAAGGCGGTCATGATTCCGCCTGGGCTGGCATTTCTTTCGGTCAGCGAGCGCGCATGGCAGCGTATGGAGACCACGAAATCTCCGCGCTATTACTTTGATCTGCGCAAAGAGCGCAAAGCGGCCTCGAAAGGTGAATCGGCTTTCACGCCCGCTACCTCACTCATTGCCGGATTGGGTGCGGCGTTTGATTTTATCCGCACCGCCGGAAACGGCGACCTGGCAGCCGGACGCGATGCGCTGATTGCCAATGCCGAACTGGCTGCGGCCATGACGCGCGCCGCTGCAGCAGCCCTCGATTTGGAGCTCTATGCTCCGACGGCCCCGGCAGCAGCGCTAACCGCCATTATCCCGCCAGCGGGAATTGATTCCGGAGTGTTCGTGAAGGGCTTCCGCGAGATGTTTGACGCGGTCATCGCCAACGGACAAGGCGACATGAAGGGCAAGCTGTTTCGCATTGCTCATCTGGGATATTTCGACTACCTGGATACGATCGCCATCATCGGCGGATTGGAGCTGGTGACAGCAAAGGTTACCCAGCGCAAGAACTTCGAGTTTGGCGTGGCCTTGCGCGCGGCGCAGCAGGTTTACGCTGACGCAAACGGCATCGCTTACGAGACACAGGCTGCGCTGGCTTCGGTGAAGGCGTAGAGGCATCGAGCATCGAGAACGAAACTTCTCAGGTTATCCGATGGAAGCCGTGGGTGGCGCCCATCTCCATCGGAGGTCCTTCGTCCCGCACAAAACGCGGGACTCAGGATGACACTTAGAAAAACATAGACAAAGTCTTAAGGAATAACACGAAACATGAAAATTGTACTTGCTGAAAAGACTTCGTCTGCCGCGGTGACTCTGTTTAAAGAAGAGTCCGGGTGGACGGTGATTACTGCCGACCAGATCAACGGCGACCTGCCCAAGCAGATTTCCGATGCCGATGCTCTGCTGGTGCGCTCGGCGGTGGACGTGAATGCCGGGTTGCTGGAACACGCGCAAAAACTCAAAGTCATCGGCCGCGCCGGCGTAGGCGTGGACAACATTGACCTGGAAGCAGCCACGCGCCTGGGGATTGCAGTCATGAATACCCCCGGGGCAAATGCGGTAGCTGTGGCCGAGCATACTTTTGCCCTGATGCTGGCCCTGGCGCGGCATATTACGCGCGCCGACGTTACTACGCGCGCCGGCAAGTGGGAGAAGAAATCACTGCAAGGTAGCGAACTGCGCGGCAAGACGCTGGGCATTGTGGGACTGGGCCGCGTGGGTCTGGAAGTCGCAAAGCGGGCGCGCGCATTCAGTATGGAGATGATTGCGCATGATCCGTTCGTCTCGGCGAGCGTTGCCCGCGAGCTCGGCATCCGACTGGCTTCGCTGGATGAAGTTTATGCCGCGGCCGACTACCTCTCTTTACACGTAGGTCTTACTCCGCAAACTAACGGCATGATCAACGCCGACTCGCTGAAGAAGATGAAGAAGGGTGTGCGGCTGGTGAACTGCGCCCGCGGTGAGCTGATTGATGACGCAGCTCTGGCGGCAGCGCTGCAATCGGGACATGTGGCCGGGGCCGCGCTGGACGTGTTTACGGAAGAGCCGCCCAAGGGTTCGCCGCTGCTGGCGCTGGAGAACGTGGTGGCTACGCCCCACATTGCCGGTTCCACCGGCGAAGCGCAAGACGCCGTGGGCATGCAGATCGCCCGTCAGGTCAAAGATTACCTGAAAGACGGAGTCATCCAGAATGCCGTCAACGTGCCTTCGGTCTCGCACGATGAATATGTAGAGATGGAACCTTATATCCTTCTGGCCGAGCGGCTGGGCGCCTTCCTGGCGCAGGCGACTACAGGCAATCTGGAAGAGATCTCAATTCGTTACAGCGGGCGCATTGCTGAGTGGAAGACAGACCTGATCCGCAATGGAGCTATTAAAGGCATCCTGAATCTGATGCTCTCGGAGCGCGCCAACCTGGTCAATGCAGCATCGCTCGCCCAGGAGCGCGGTCTGCAAGTGCATGAGACCAAGAATACCGAAACCCTCGGGGGATGGACCGGCAATGTGCTTTCGCTGCTGGTCAAGACCAATCAAAAAGAGATGCTGGTGAAGGGCGCGATCTTGCATGGAAGATCTCCGCGCTTGCTGGCGGTGGATGACATTGACGTTGAGGCGCCGCTGGAGCACGATATCGTTTACCTGGAAAATCGCGACGTCCCCGGTGTGATCGGAAAAGTGGGAACCGTCTTAGGCAGCCATAAGGTCAACATCGCCAATTTTGCACTGGGACGCCGTGCCGGTGAAGGCAGCGATGCCATTGCCGTGGTGCAGGTAGACACCAAAGTTCCGGAAGCGGCCCTGGCGGAGCTGCGCAAGATTGATGCGGTGAAGCTGGCAAAGACGATGAGATTCTAGAAACTGCTTACCGCGGATTGCGCGGATTTTTTTAGAGTGCCTTTTCCTATTTCTGTGCCGCAGCACAAGACACAGCTAAAACACTCTCGAGTTCGGAGCCATCGTCGTGATTCCGGTCGTGATTCCGTCAGCGTGAGGGAAAAATCCAGGCGAAAATCCGATTGAAGCCGTACATGGTTCCCATCGCCATCGGAGGTCCTTCGCCACGTGGCTCAGGATGACAGCTCACCAGCTTCTAAGTGGATTACTCTTCTTCTTCCTGGCTGCGGCGGAGTTTCTTGCTTTCTGCCAGCACGCTCATGCTGTGCATCAGGTTTTGCAGGGTCACGATTCCTACCAGACGCTCCTGGTCCACGACTGGGATAATCGTCAAGCCGCGCGAGGTGATTTTGCGGAAGGCGCTGGCCAGGGTGTCATTCTTGCCGGCAATTTCGTAAGCGCGGTTCATGATGGATTGCACGTAGGCATTGCCTTCTTCTCGCAATGCCTGAAGAATTTTTTGCCGCGAAACAACCCCCACCATATCGGTGCCGCGCACCACGGGAAAATCATCCTGCAGGGTGTGGACGGCCTTGCTGAGCGCGTCTTCGAGCGTATCGGCGGGTGAGAGAGTGGAAAACTCCGTCAGCATGACTTCTTCCATGCGCACGTTCTCCAGCACGGATTGAAATAGAACGGTGCGCTCCTCAAGCTGTGCCCCTATAAAAAGAAAAAAGCCAGTCAGCATCAGCCAGGGATTCCATATCCCGGCAGACATGAGGAGAAGCACGAACACATTGCCCAGGTTCACCGCGCGGCGGGTAGCGAGCCCGAATTCCATGTGGCGCGAGAGCAGGGCGCGGAAGACCCGGCCGCCATCCAGGGGAAAGGCCGGCAACAGGTTGAGCGCGGCGATCAGGAGGTTAATCCACACGGCTGAGCGCGGCAGATTGCTCAAAAGCAACAAAGGAGTTTGGCGCAGGGCCGACTGCGGTGAATATTCCAAAGTGACCGCCGTAAGCACACCGGCAAGGACAATATTGACGATAGGGCCAGCCAGGGCAATGCGAATCTCACGCTGCGGGTCAATATGCTGGTGCGCGAGATGCGAAGTTTCTTCGCGGGCGCTCTCCATCAGCGAGAGGCCGCCGATAGGAAGCAGAATAATGGCGCGAGGCAGGGGGCCTCCGCGCAGGGCAACGGCGAGGTGTCCTAGCTCATGCGCCAGCACGGCGCCCATAACAATTCCGGTGAATGCCAGACTGCGCAGGAAGGTGGAAGGGTCAACCGTCTTAGACTGAGACTGAGTGATCCAAACGAAAAGCAACAAAAAGAAAAATGTGAGGTGCACCCTCACATTAATGCCAAACCACTGACCCGCCGGAATCGACCAACTTCGCATACCCATAATCAACGCCTACAGACCGCAAATGCGGCCTATAGACATTGTACAGAGGATTAGACGCGAAATTGAGTGCGCAGGTTCCAGAGAAGCGGCTTTCAGCAACCAAGTCTATTTAAACAGTTCCTCGAAAAGGTTCTCATATTGCCGGGTGACTTCGCCCCAGCCGTAGCGTTCGCGGGCGCGTTGCGCGCCTTTGAGGGCGAGATCTGCGAGCAGTTTGGGATCATGAAACAGGTTCTGCAGCTTTGCGGCGAGATCATCTTCGCTGTGCTCGAAGACGACTCCGCAGTCGGCAGCGGTTTCGCGGTTGGATTCGATATTCAGGTAGAGCACAGGATTGCCGGCAGACATGGCCTCCACCAGCGCGGGATGGATGCCGCCAACTTCGCAGGCAAAAACGAAACAGGCAGCGTTGAGCTGGAATTCCCAGTATCCGTTACCGTAGATTGAGCCGGTGAAGATCACGCGCTCGCTGGCCAACGAGCGCAGACGCTGCTCATAGGCTGGATCGTAAGCGTTGCTGCCCACCATCACCAGGGGCCACGGAATCTTGGTCTTCTCGTAAGCCCGAATCACCAGCTCGGGATTATTCTCGGGTTCAAGGCGGCTGACGTATAGAACATATTTCTTTGGCTCCAGACCAAAACGCTTTAAAACAGAGTTTTCGGGGCTGGTTTGCAGGCGCTCTGGCGGCTCGGCGCCGTATCCGATCATGACGGAAGATTTGCGGTAGCGGCTGCGATAGTAGCCTTGCATGGTCAGCGAGTCGGTCACCACTTTGCTGGGTGTAAAGACAGAAAAAAACTCACAGATTGAGAGAACAATCCGCGCCAGCGGGCCCCACTTTTTTCGCTGGCGGTCGAGGCCGTCAACGTTCAAAACCACGGGCTTGCCAAACAGGCGGGGAATCCAGGCGACGGGGCTGTTGGCCACGTTGCACATGAGCACGATATCAGCGCGGGTAAAAATAACGTGTAGGACCGAGAGAAAAGTGTGCACGGGCGTGTCTAAATGCTTAGCCGAGATGCTGGGCAGGATGACGCGGCGAATCCGGGAATCAACGAGGGTGTCATCCTCGGGACGAGTAAAGGCGTGGCGGCAATACACGGTGACTTCATGACCATCGTTCACCAGATACTGAGAGAGCTTTTCGTAAAAGGCCTCAAAGCCGCCATAGCGGTTAGGGATGCCGCGAGTGCCTAAAAGAGCAATCTTCATGAAAAATGCTTTTCCGGTAAGACTCATCAACATATAACATTTGCAAAGAGAACGCTCATGAAGGTGCTGTTTGTCACAAACGATGCTTTGGCGGCCCAAATGGCGGGTCCGGCGGTGCGCTGCCTGGAGCTGGCCAAGGTGCTCAGCAAGCACCACGAGGTGACCATTGCCACCGGGCTGCCCAGCAAGCTGGCGCCTGAAGGGATACGCATCCTGGAGGATGCTGCCCATCAAACCGGCGAATTAAAGGCCGCGGCCAAGGCGAGCGACATCGTAATTTCCCAGGGCCTGGTGCTGGCCCGCTTCCCCTTCCTGAGCAAATTGGCCAAGCACCTGGTGATTGATCTTTATGATGCCTATCTTCTGGAATATCTGGCGCATACGCACCCGGAGCATCCGCAGTGGGGATATCTGCGGCAGTGGTATCGCCTGAACGAACAGATGCTGGAGGGAGACTATTTCCTTTGCTCGAGCGAGCAACAGTGGGACTACTGGCTGGGGCGCTTGTGCGCCCTGGGGCGGCTCAATCCAGAGGAGCATAAGCGCGATGCCAGCTTCCGCAGCCTGCTGGGGATCGTTCCCTTTGGGCTGCCGGCCCAGCCGCCGGTACGCACGGAAAACGTTCTGCGCGGGATTGTGCCCGGTGTGGGTTCAAAAGACTTTCTGCTTCTGTGGGCGGGGGGGCTGTGGCAGTGGCTCGATCCTCTCACGGTGATTCGCGCGGTCTATGAAGTTGCCAAACAGCGGCCCAACGTCAGGCTTGTGTTCCTGGGCGCGCATGATCCCAACCCGAACAACCGGCCCATGTCGAAGGCGGATGAGAGTCTCTCATTGGCGCGAGAGCTGCATTTGCTCGACAAATACGTGTTTTTTTATCCGGTCTGGGCGCCCTATGAACAGCGTCATAATTTTTTGCTGGAGGCGGATATTGGCATCTCGGCGCATCCCGCGTCAGTGGAAAGCCGTTTTGCCTTCCGTACCCGCGTGCTGGATTACATTTGGGCAGGACTGCCGATGATCCTCTCGCAAGGAGATTACTTCGGTGATTTCGTTGTGCGCGAGCGCGTGGGCCCGGCGCTGCCGCCGGGAGATGTCATGGCGTGGAAAGACGCCATCCTGGCCCTGGTGGAAAATCCTGATTTGCGGCAGGAGATGCACACCCGCCTGCAAGCGCTGGCTCCGCGTTTTCAGTGGGAGAAAGTTGCGGCCCCGCTGCTCGAATATTGCAACCAACCCTACAACACGCAACGCGCGTCGAAGCTCCGGCACAAAATTGTGCCGTTTCTCAGTTCGGGGTATGACATTACGAAGAGATTCAGGAAGTAAATACCAATCCCATTGTGGGAAACAGGAGACGTAGCAAGCTACGTCTCTACCCATCTTTATCTACTCATCCACAACACCAGACGCAGCAATGGCCATAGCCATTGTTGCGCCAAGTGTAGTGGGATTCTGGGAGTTTTGGTTGCTCTTAGTCTTTATGTTTACTCGTTAATTGCTTCTTAACGTTAATCCTTTAATTAATTGCTGGACGTGTTCGACTTACCGTCTTTCTGCGCACTAGCCGCCTCATCGCCGAAAGCCAGCGAGTACTTCTTGCCGGCGAAATGAATTTCGGTCAAAGACAGGCCGCCATCGCTGCTCTTGCTCGTCCGGTAGGTGTCGTTAGCACCAGCGCGATCCTGCTGGACCACACGGGCCGGTACAGTGGCCACTACCTTACCCTTCGACAGGATGTTGAGGTCAATGTTAGGACCCGCGCCCTCCCACTTAATCTGGTATTGCCCGGGGGCCAGTTGATGTCCGCTCACGGTCACCGGATCACTGAGCTCCAACGAACTTTTGGTTGCAGCAAATGCGGCCGTCGCCAGCAACAGGGCCAGCGCAGGAAGTAGCTTCTTTGAAATCAGGGACAGCTTCATATCACTCCTTTTTCTTCTTTCCCGAACGCCGGGATGCGGTTTTGAACGACTTAAATTTGCCTTGCAGACACACTTGCGTTGTCACGCCAGGATGCCCTTGCGACGTCAGCTTCGACATCTTCACGCCTGTCGGCTAGTAGCCATGCGAACAGTGGACGCAACTAACTTCGTCTCTATTCTCGTGACTGATTAGACGCGTCAGATCAAGATACGTAACTTGTGAATGCTTAGTTCCGACAACTTGATAGAGAGTTGTAAAAAAAAATTAGGTGAAACCTTTTGCGGGGGTACGAGTCGAGAAACTACAAATCATGGAAGATGCAAAATCCCATTTTTGGAATTCAGGATTAAATCGGATTGGCAACGCTATGAACATAATGGGTATATAAGGGGGGTGAGCTTTCCGAATCCATGAGTCACATTGTGCTCATTGTGACAAGCACAACAATATAAACAACGCGATAAATTCCTGAAGTAGGAATTTATCTAACGCGTATAGATGCAGAGCAGAACAGCCCGATTCATTTTTTGAATAAATTCACGGTTCAGAGGTATACAAGCTGAATGTTCATTCAGTGGAGGAGCGCTTTTTGCGGCGTTCACGGGCAGGAGTGCGCTGGCCTGCGCGTACGGAGTAGAGATTTTCATCAGCGCGGCCCATAGTCTTTTCCAATTTTTCATTCTTCCGGCGCGCGGCCCAGCCCATGGAAAAAGCGGGTTGCCCTTCTTCGTGAGCAGCAGCTTCAATGCGCCGGGCGGCGGCTTGCGTGTGCTGCTCGTCAGCGTGGCCCAGCAAGACAAGGAATTCGTCCCCTCCGAGGCGAATCACGGCTTCTTCAGCCCGCACCTGGCGCATGAGAAAACGCGCAAGCTTGACCAGCACTTCATCGCCGGCCTGATGGCCGTAGCGGTCGTTGTATTGCTTGAAATGGTCCATATCCAGGAGAATGCAACCCCATGAGCCCGGCAGACTCTCGCTGGCAACTTCAAACATGGAAAGATAGCGGCGATTGAAAGACCCAGTCAGGGGATCGCGAATGCTTTGCTCACGAAGTTTATTTTCCAGCTCCTTGTGAACGGTGATATCCACCAGAATGCCGTAGTAGAGGGTTTCGCCGGTTTCCGGGTCTTTGCGGGAATAGGCGGTATCCAGGGCCGTACGCATGCTGCCATCCGCTCGCTTAATTTTCAGCTCAAATTCGCGGATGTAACCGTCGCGCTCAAAGATCCTCGTCTGCCACGCGCGGATTTCTGCTTCCACAAAATCGGTGACGCGATGCTTACGTAATTTCTCCACGGATGAAACCCCGAGGATATCGAGCAACGCCTGATTGCCGTCCACAAAACCGCCGTGCGCATTGGTGATGTAGATCCCCTCCTTGAGGTTCTTGACCAATTCGCGCAGGATCTCAGGGTCGCTTAGGCTTCGCATAGGAGTTCTTACGAATTCTCGTACTGCCGGCATAGATCACTCAAGGTAATGAAATGGCTCTCGGTTACTAAAGCTGTTTCTTCTCCTTAACCATTGTGACACCGTGAGCGGGTTTTGCAGCCTGCCAAAGCAGGCATTTTTTATAGCAGGCAGGTGAACAAATTTACCCGCTTTGCTCATGAGCTTAGAACGTAAATGCGAGTGCTTCTTGCAAGTCTGTGAAACTAAACCTCTTATACCTTGCCTGTTTCCTGGGAAGTTTGGCCCTAAAGTTGTACTAAGTAGCTGTGAGAGCTGTTGTGCGCTCCCCTTCGCAAGTCACGGGATCAAGCAGCTCCCGGTAACTCCCAGTTAAGCTGAGACCCACGTAGTTTGGAGGATTTTCATGAATCATCGTATCTTGATGGCGTTAGCACTGGCAGGAGTATTGACTCTTCCCGCTATGGCGCAGAGTAGCTCTTCGCAGCCGCAATCTACCACCCCGGCCGCAACTGACCAGCAAAACAGTTCTTCGCAGCCCCAGGCCGCTCCCGCAGACCAGCAGTCGTCTAAAGACAATCCTGAGAGCGCGACCCAGAAACAGCCTCTGACGTATGAGCGCCATGAGGGCTTCTGGGGGCATTTGATGCCCTTTGCCCGGAAGAAATATGTCCAGCGGCAAGTACAGCCGGTGCGTGACCGGGTCAACGAACTGGATGAGCTCACGGCTGCCAACAGCCGCGCGATCAAAGACGTGGATAAGCGCGCAAGCGAAGGTATCCGGCTGGCATCGCTCAAGGCCAATGAAGCCGATCAGCACGCCGTTGATGCCGGTAACCGCGCACGGCTTGCGCAAGATACCGCAACCCAGGCGAGCACGCATCTGCAGAGCGTAGAAAAAGTGGTGGGAAATATTGACCAATTCCAACCGGTTTCCCAGACCGAAATTCTCTTCCGTCCCGGACAGAAGGCTTTAAACAAGAAAGCCAAGGACGCGCTCGATGACATGGCCACGCCGCTGAAAGACCAGAAGGGCTACATCATTGAGGTCCAGGCCTTCAGCTCAGGACACGGCCAGACAGCTCTGGTTAACTCCCAAGCTATGGCACAGAGTGTGGCGCGCTACCTGGTTATAAACCACGAGATCCCGGTGTACCGCATTTATACCGTCGGCATGGGAAATGCCCCGGTACCAGATGAGACCGCTGCCGATGGCAGCAAGCCGCGTCACGTTAGCGGCGGACGGGTCGAGATCAGCTTACTGAAGAACGGCATCGGTGACTTGAGCGCTGAGCCGGCTTCAGCCCCAACTGCAACAAATCAACAACCCGATCAACAACCCCAAGAAAGCAGTACTCCACGATAACTCCCCCAAAGAGGTGTAACGGACACACCTCAGTTTTTTGAAGCCCCTTGCATCCCCCTGCAAGGGGCTTGGTTTTTGTATGAGCTTCGACGTAACCCGCAGCTATGGCACTATAATTAGCGCTTCACTGTATGCACGGAGTGATACGCCCTTTTAATTTCTGTTCTGTTATTGTGTTTGTCCTAGCCTGGAGTTCTTTCTTGGTTCAGCAGGCAAAGGCACAGGCCAGCCCCAGTGATTTGGTATCTGATCGTGACGCTCACACTCTTACTGGCACAGTGGTCAATTCAGTCACAGGAGAGCCGATTAGCCGGGCGCTTGTAAAGATCTATCAATTTCCCGACCACCCGCAATCGGTAAGGAATAATGGCAGCGGAGTAATTGTTGGTGGTGGCGTTACAGCCAACTGGCAACGCGCAATGCTTACCGACCGAGATGGTCATTTTAAGTTTGAGGGGGTGCCGCAGGGAAATACCTTTCTGAACGCAACCAAGCCTGGATTCATGCCTGAGAAAGGCGAGTCTTTTTCTGTGCTCGGTCAAAGGGTCCGAGCCGGTCCGGATGCTCTTCCAGTGTTTGTAAGACTTATGTCAACAGCAGTCATTGCTGGACGGGTTATGGATACCAACGGCGAGCCCGTGGAAGGAATCGAAATAATGATTTACCGGCTGGGGCTGGAAAACGGGCGGAAGCACCTGGACGACTCAATAAAGCTGGAAAAAGGTAACCCGCCAACGCTGACAACCGATGAAGACGGAAAATTCCGTGTCTTCGGCCTCGCTCCAGGCACATATTACGTTGCCGCTATTCCACTCTGGGCCAGTGACGCCGCTTTTGACCCTGAAGGACCGGGCCCAAATGGCATAGACCTGGCAAGCAAGGTAAATGGATCTGACGATCCCCCCGATGCAGGCTATCCGCTCACTTACTATCCCGAAGCGGCAGATCTTTCTCAATCCACACCCATTCAGCTCTCTGCAGGCGAGGAGGCGAGGATAGATCTTACGCTTGGACGAACGCCTGTAGTTTCGATTGCTGGCACGATCACCGGTTCTCCACTCGGGGGAGATCCGGATCTGCGGTTTATCAACCAATCAGGAGACAGGATTGCATTCGCTTATGACTTTGACCCGCAAACCGGGAGATTTGACGCAAGTTTGATCTCAAGAGGTTTTTGCACCATCAGGGCCGCTGGCAATGATGCCCTCGGAAACCCTTTGCATGCCGAGCTGACCTTGAAAGCAGAAGCAAATGCAAAAAACATTCATCTTACTCTTTTGCCATCCCCATCCATTCCTATTGTGGTACGTGTCGAAACCAGTAAGTCTCAGTCTGACGTGGACCGTCAGGACGTTACAAACCCCAAAAGCGATGCGTCCCTGGTAAACGTGGTTCTTCATCCTGTTGAGCTTTTACGTACTGACATTCCGCCAGACAAAGACGAGAAGGACCCGAACAACACATCGCTGGCGCTGCGCAATATTGACGCGGGCAGATACAGAGTAGGAGTGACATCCGTCAACACCTCTTTATGTGTGAAATCGGTCTCATACGCTGGCATTGACCTTCTACGGGAAGAGCTTACCGTAACGCAAGGAAATCATTCGAGCATAGAGGTTGTGCTTCGCGATGATTGCGCGGCACTCGAGGTAAGCACAAATCCGGATGACTCTGCAGTTGTCTTTGTAGTGGTTGTTCCTGATTATGCGCCCCAGAATCCGATAACTGGCGCAGTCTCTACTGTTATGAATTCCACACATATAAAACTCAACTTCAACCGACTCGCTCCTGGCACGTACAATGTGTTTGCCTTTGACAGGCTGGATGGCCTGGAGTACACCAACCCAGACGCTCTGCGTGAGTATGCTTCCAAAGCCACGCAAGTCAGCCTTCAGCCCAATGAGAGTAGAAGCATCAAAGTTGATGTGATTCAACGAGGAGACTAAACCCAGCCACTCATAACATATATAGCCATCATGATTGGCCCGTAAGCCATTGCTCCCAGCACGATGGAAAAGATCAGTGGGCGGACCGCGACAAAATCACACTTCAGGATCCGGCGGAACCAGAAGATGGAAAATGGAATGACAACGAAGACGGCCGTGATGACTCCCGGAGTGTATGCACGCAGCAAGATTGTGGCAATGAGATGGGGAACAATCGCGTTTGTCAGCATAACGCTTTGAATTCCGGCAAGAAGGTACAGCCCAAAGCTGCGAGGACCTGCCATAGCTGCAAAAAAAGTAATCAAGAACGGCACAGCCGTGCCCATCGCCAAGGCGAGATAAAGCTCTCCCGGAGAAGGAATATGCGTCAGGGGAAGGCCGTATTGTTGTGCCACAGCCGGCATGTGTTCGTGCAACCATCGTGGCATGGTAAGCGCCTCTTCGCTGTTGTGAATCATAATGAAGAGCGGCACGGCCCAGACCAGCCGTGAAAATTCCTCCTTTTGCGCCAGCACCACCTCAGCGTCTGTAATCGGCTTTAGCTTTTGAGCCATTTGCGTTTCTGAATACGCCACTTGGATTTCTACGCTAACAACATAGTCCACATCCCGCCTGTGCGATACTGAAATCATGAGTGGCGCGGAAGCTGCCAATTTGGCTGCCAGGTCTGACCCGAAATCGGTGCAGGTCAACGTGACGACGGGGACTGGGATGGAAATTCTCTGGAAAGACGGACACGCCAGCAGCTATAGCTTCACCTGGCTGCGCGATGCTTGTCCGTGCGCCATGTGCGATGAAGAGCGCGCCGGCTCAGGACGTGCGATTGGCGCGCCGGCTAAGCCTGCGCCCGGAGCGCTGCCGATGTACCATCCGCCGGTCAGGCCGAACGATGTCACGGCCGTGGGCAAGTATGCCATCAGCTTTCAGTGGAACGATGGTCATCAGCACGGCATCTATTCCTGGGAGTTTTTGCGCAACCATTGCCCATGCGCAGAGTGCAAAGCGGCGCGTGAAAAAGAGGAGGTTGGTTAATGGGCGGCAATCAGCCGCCTGAGAATGAAATCGGCGTTCATCAACGTCGGTTCGCAGCGAAATCATATTCTGTGAAATTATTAGACGAACTCAATCCCCAACAACGCGAGGCGGCAGAGACCATTGAAGGGCCGGTGCTGATCCTGGCCGGTGCAGGCAGCGGCAAGACGCGCGCCATTACCTACCGCATTGCCCACATGATAGAAAATGCAGGCATCTCGCCGGATTCCATCCTGGCGGTCACCTTCACGAACAAGGCATCGCGCGAGATGGCAGAGCGCGTGGAAAAGCTGGTGGGCGGGCGCACGCTGCTGCAACCCCTGATTTCTACCTTTCACTCGTTTTGCGTGCGCGTGCTGCGCCGCGACATTGAGGCGCTGGGCTCGGGCCTGAAAAAAGACTTTGCCATTTACGACGAGAGCGACCAGCAGCAACTGGTCAAAGCGGCGATGCGGCGCCTGGGTCTGGATGACAAACAGCTCACGCCTCGCATGGTGCTGGGGCGCATCTCGTGGGCGAAGAACCACATGCTTGATCCGCAGGAAGTTTACCTGCAATCGGCCGATCCCAAAACGGAACGCGTGGCCCACATCTACGAAATTTACCGGCAGGAGCTGCGCAAGGCCAATGCGCTGGATTTTGACGATCTGCTGCTTGAGACGGTGAGGCTGTTGAAGGTCTCAGGAGAAGTCCGTGAGCGCTATAACCGGCGCTTCCAATACGTGATGATCGACGAATACCAGGACACCAACCGCCCGCAATACGAACTCATGCTGTTGCTGGGCCGGCAGCACCAGAACGTGTGCGTGGTGGGCGACGAGGACCAATCCATTTATTCCTGGCGGGGGGCCGACATTCGCAACATCCTGGAGTTTGAGAATGACTTCCCCAAGGCCAAAATTATCCGGCTGGAACAAAATTACCGCTCAACACAAAACATTCTGGAAGCCGCGTCGGCGGTAGTTGCCAACAACGTTAATCGCAAAGGCAAGAACCTGTGGACGGCGCGCCAGGGTGGCGCCCGAGTGGGCTATTACGAGGCGCATGACAGCGAAAATGAGGCCCTGTTCGTGGCCGACTCAATTTCCAATCATTTGCGCGAGGCTGCCGCAACCAATGAAGAAACCCGCGTAGCTGTGCTCTACCGCACCAATGCGCAATCGCGTCTCTTTGAAGAGGCGCTGCGGCGCTATCAGTTGAAATACAACGTGGTGGGCGGCTTTTCGTTCTATGAACGCGCCGAGATCAAAGACATGATCTCGTATCTGAAGCTCATCCAAAACCTGGATGATTCCATCGCCCTGTTGCGCGTCATTAATACGCCCGTGCGCGGCATTGGCAAAACCAGTGTAGAAACTTTAGAGCGCATTGCACTCACAGCCGGACTCTCGCTATGGGCGGCGATTGGGCAGGCCATTCAGCAGAAACTTCTGCCCGCCCGCGCCCTGGCTGCGCTGGAGAATTTTAAGGCGATCATCGAAGATGCTCGCGCCATGCTGGCAGGAGAATTTGAGAAGAGGCTCATCACCGAGAGCACAGAAGACATTGAGAAAACTGAAAGCGCTTCTGCTTCGGATTCTGCGCCGGGCTTCGCTCCCGATCAGCAGATAGCATTTGATCCAACTGCTTTTGATCCTTTTGAATTTGAGGGTGGGGAGGAAAAAGAAGCCGAGGCAGTGGAGCCCTCTGTGAGTTCAATCAGCGACGAAGTTTGGGCGGCAGATGGCGGCGATGCAGAATCCCCGGCGGAAGCTGGGAGTTCCACGGCGGCGATCCTCAAATTCTTGCTCGACCGCACGCGCTACATCAAAGTTCTGGAAGACGAAGACTCACCTGATGCCTACTCGCGTATTGAGAACCTGCGCGAACTGGTGAATGCGGCGGTAGATTCACGGGACCGAGGCGAGACCCTGGCCGAATTTCTGGACCACGCCGCCCTGGTGAGCGATGCCGATCAATACGATTCCAGCGCACAGGTCACGCTGATGACGCTGCACTCGGCCAAAGGGCTGGAGTTCCCCCTGGTTTTTCTCGCCGGGCTGGAAGAGAACCTGTTTCCGCACTCGCGCACTCTGCTCAATCCCAGCGAACTGGAAGAAGAACGCCGCCTCTGCTACGTGGGCATGACCCGCGCCATGAATACGCTGATACTGACGCGCGCCCGCTATCGGCGGCGTTATGGTACGGATATGCCGGAGCCTACGTTGCCCTCACGTTTCCTTGAGGAGATTCCGCCGCAATTGCTGGAAGACCTAGGCTCACGCGGCCGCAGTTCCGAGAGAACTCCGGTTTTCTCGCAGACGACAACAGAAAGCTCGCATTACAACTACGAAGATGAAGACCAGAGCGCGAGTGGCTCCGCCCAGACTTATGGAGGCAGCAAAAAGAGAACGAGCTATGATGGGCCGACATATAACTCCATCGAAAACATAGCCGAGTTCTTCGCTTCTCGAGGAAAAAAATTCACCAGCCCGAAAATGGCAGCACCGGCGCCGGCGGGCCGCAAAGGGTTTCGTCCGGGACAGCGCGTGCGCCATCCTAAATATGGAGAGGGAACCGTCTATAAACGCGAGGGTGAAGGCGACGAAGCCAAGATAACTGTGCAATTCTCCGGATTCGGATTGAAGAAGCTGGTGGAAAAATACGCGCAGTTGGAGAAGGTGTGAAGGCAGTCCTCAGTCCTCAGAAAAGGCTAAACCAGCCCGGGGACGACATCATCATTTTTGTCCATAAAACAGGCAGTAAATCGCGGTTTTTGATTTATCCTATTAGATTCAATTTCAAAATAATTTACGAGAGAGTTCATGGCCAATACTAAGAAACTGAGTAAAGAAGAACGCAAGAAAGCCAAGCGGGCAGCGCGCAAAAAGGCCGCCCCGAAACCCAAGCGCACCACACCACGTGGTTCGACCAAGCGCAAGGTGAAGAAGATCGCGCGCGGACAGGGTAAACGCTAGTTTAGTCATCAGTCGTCAGGTCTCAGTCGTTCAGATGAAAACATCTGACGACTGAGCTGGGACTTAAATTCCACGAAACGGGGTAACCGCCGCCTGGCCGGACAACTTTTCGCCAAGAAATCTATTGATAAGCTGATCTCGGATTCCGAGAACCCCGAGCACCGCCTCAAGAAAACCTTGGGCCCGTGGTCGCTGACCGCTTTGGGAATTGGGGCCATCATAGGCTCTGGCATCTTCGTGCTGACAGGGACAGCCGCCGCTGGAGAACACTTTGAGGTGCCCTCGATCCTCCACGCACAAGTGATGGACCTCTTTCTTAACCTTGTGCATTACGGGCACATTAGCGGCAGCATTCTGCACGGAAGACCGCCGGCGGGTCCGGCCATTGCAGTATCTTTTCTTTTAGTTGCCATCGCCTGCAGCTTTGCCGGGCTCTGCTATGCTGAACTGGCTTCCATGATTCCCATTGCGGGAAGTGCTTATACCTATTCCTATGCAACGCTGGGTGAAATCTTCGCATGGATCATAGGCTGGGACCTGATCCTGGAATATGCCGTAAGCAACGTGGCCGTCGCCGTGGGCTTCGGTGGATATATGAAAGCCCAGTTGGAGCAGTTTCACATATTCATTCCCGATAAATGGTCCACGCCGGTGTTCGCCTCCGACCACTGGACGGGCGCTTACTTCAACATTCCCGCTTTTCTGGTTGTGTTTGTGCTCACCGTGTTACTGGTGCGTGGAGTCAGGGAGTCGGCCGGTGCGAATAATGTGATGGTGGCCATCAAGATTGGCGCGATCCTGGTCTTTCTAGTGGTGGGCGGAATGCTGGTGAACCCGGGGAACTGGCATCCTTTTGCTCCTGCCGGTTTTGCGGGGATCGTGAGCGGTGGCGCAATTATATTTTTTACTTATATTGGCTTCGATTCCGTCTCAACGGCGGCCGAGGAGGCCCGCAATCCACAAAAAGATATCCCCTTTGGGATCATTGCTTCCCTCATCATCTGCACGGTGCTGTACGTGGGTGTGGCGATTGTGCTGCTCGGCATGTTGAAGTACTCGGCATTCACTTCCGGCCCGGCAGCCGATGCGCCGGTGGCCTATGCTTTACAGGTCCTGGGGGCCCGGCCTGTCTTCCGTGTCATCATCATCGTGGGCGCGCTGATGGGTATGATCTCTTCGCTGCTGGTCTTCCAATACGGACAGACTCGCATCTGGTTTGCTATGTCGCGCGACGGTTTGTTGCCTCGCATTTTTTCCGCCGTGCATCCCCGCTTCAAGACCCCGCACTGGTCAAGCTGGATTGCTGGGGCCTTTGTGGGAATCCCCGCTGGAATCGTGGATATCGGCGATGCAGCCGATCTCTCTAACATCGGCACGTTGTTCGCCTTCGTGCTGGTTTCACTCGGCGTGCTTTTTTTGCGGCGTACACAGCCTGGCCGTCCACGCGGCTTCCGCGTCCCATTCGTGCCTCTATTTCCAATCATCTCCGTCTTGCTGTGTGGTGGCTTGATGACCGGGTTGCTGCTCATCACCTGGATCCGGTTTTTTGTCTGGCTGGGCCTCGGATTGGTGATTTATCTTGCATACAGCCAGCGGCATAGCGAATTCGCCGGCGCACGAGCCACGCCGCCGAGTTCCTGATCATGAAGTTTCAGTTCCCAGTTTGGCCGTTACGATGAGTGATTTTATTCACCGGCTTCCCAAGGCCGAGTTGCATCTTCATCTGGAGGGTTCCGTAGAACCGGCAACCCTGGCCGAGCTGAGCCGCCGCCATGCCACGCCACTTCCTTTTCCGGGAAACAAGTATGAGCAGCCCACGGGAGGCCTGCCGGTGCTCTCGGAGGATGATGTTCGCGCACTTTATCAATACAAAGATTTTCCCGGCTTCCTGATGGCTTTTAAAGCAGTCACCGAACGCCTGCGAACTGCCGAGGATTACGAACTCATCACCTACCGCATGATGGAACGGCTGCATGCGCAAAACGTGCTGCATGCCGAAGCTTACGTGAGCGTGGGGGTAGTGCACTGGCGCGGGCAGGAGTTCGCCGAAGTTTTTCGCGGCTTGGAAGCCGGGCGCCGGCGTGGAGAAAAAGACTTTGGTTTATCACTGCTTTGGATCTTTGATGCGGTGCGCCATTTCGGCGCGGAGGCCGCGCAACGGGTTATGGAAGAGGCTGCACATTACGGCCAGCAGAGCGAAAGCGTTATTGGCTTTGGTATTGGCGGCGACGAGCGGCGTGGCCCGCCTGAGCTTTTTCGCGAGATTTATCGCGACGCCCGCGAGCATGGCTTGCGTCTGACGGTACATGCCGGCGAAGCCGCCGGGCCGGAATCGGTGTGGGGCGCAATCAACCTGGGCGCTGAGCGCATTGGACACGGTTTGAACGCCGCACATGACCTCGAGTTAATGGCAACTCTGGTTGAGCGCCAGATCCCAGTTGAGATTTGCGTCAGCAGCAATTTGCGAACTGGGTGTTGTGCCGCGGTCAATAAGCATCCGTTAAAGACTTATTTCGACACCGGTGTGATGGTAACGTTGAATACCGATGATCCCGCTATGTTTGAGACTTCGCTCGAGCAGGAGTACCAACTGGCGCAAAAAGAATTCGGTTTTAGTAATGAGCAGTTGCGGGAGATTGCGCGCAATTCTTTTGAGGCTTCGTTTTTACCGGCAGAAAAGAAAGTGGCGTTTTTGAACATGATTGACGCCTTTCCCGTTTAGAAATTAGCTCGAAAGCGCAAAAAACCTTATGACCACAGAGACACAGAGAAAGATGGGCTATTGGTTCATTGAGCAAGCGCCTTCTCTGCCGCATTGATCGTTGCCTGGATGTCTTTTTCTGTGTGTGCAGTGCTCATGAAAGCGGCTTCGAATTGCGAGGGCGGCAGATAGATTCCCTGTTCCAGCATGGCACGATGGAAGCGAGCGAATTTTTTCGTATCGGATTTTGCCGCCGACGTCCAATCGGTAACCGGCTGGTCAGAAAAGAACCAGGTGAACATCGAGCCCACGCGGTTGGCCTGCAATGAGATTTGCTGATTACAGGCAGATTGCATGACGCCTGCCACAAGGGTTACTGATTGCCTTTCCAACCGTAAATAGACTTCCGGATGCTGGCGCAGATGGCGTAGCGTAGCCAGGCCCGCGGCCATGGCCAGCGGGTTGCCCGAGAGAGTGCCCGCCTGATACATCGGCCCGAGCGGCGCGACCAGGTTCATGATTTCCGCGCGGCCGCCGTAGGCGCCTACAGGCAGGCCTCCGCCAATGATTTTTCCCAGCGTGGTCAGGTCGGGCTGAAGGTTAAAGATCGCCTGCGCTCCGCCATAGGCCAAGCGAAAGCCGGTCATGACCTCATCCATGATCAACAAGGTTTTTGCCTGCGCAGTAATTTCTCGCAAAGCTTGCAAATAACCGGGAGCAGGCGGCACGCAGCCCATGTTGCCGACGATAGGTTCAACAATTACACAGGCAATTTGTTGCGGAAACTTTTCAAAGGCCAGCTTTACCGCAGCAACGTCGTTATAAGGCAGTGCCAGAGTAAACTGCGTGACCTCTTCCGGCACACCGGCCGAGCCGGGGATACCAAGCGTGGCCACTCCCGAACCGGCTTTGACCAGAAGCATGTCGGCGTGTCCGTGATAGCAGCCTTCGAATTTGACGATGTATTTTCTTCCGGTGAAGGCGCGCGCCAGGCGGATGGCAGACATAGTCGCTTCGGTTCCTGAGCTGACGAAGCGTACTTTCTCGATGGAAGGCACAGCGTGGACGATCTCTTCTGCCAGATCGGCCTCGGAGGGTGTTGTGGCCCCAAAGCTGGTCCCATTGCGAGCAGCGGCTTCCACTGCGGCCAGTACCTCGGGATGGGAGTGTCCCAGAATCAGCGGACCCCACGAGCCCACGTAATCAATGTATTCGTTGCCGTCGGCGTCCCACATGCGCGAGCCCGAGCCGCGAACGATGATGGGGGGCTCGCCTCCGACAGAGGCGAAGGCGCGTACGGGGGAATCCACGCCGCCTGGAATAAGGGTTTCAGCGCGTTTTTGTAGAGCTCGGGATTTTTCGAGGCTGTGAGACATGCCAAGAAACATAGCATACCGAAGGAGTGGTCAGCAGGCTTCAAAACGCGATTTGCTCGAGGCTGGTAAAATTAAATCTACATGTTGCTGCCGTTCGTCCGTGAAGCTTTCGCGGACGCAGAAAAGACTGCCAGTTTTGCGCGCCTGGTCTCAAATCTTAAAACTGCTCTTCAACAACTGGAGGGGGGTGGTAGAGACGGCGCGGGGCGTACTCGTGTCTCTGGACTTACTCCCACCGCTAAGCTACTTCACTTTGCATTGCTTCATCGCGCTCTCCAGCGGCCTCTGCTGCTGCTCGTAGCCAATAACCGGGCTGCGGAGCAGATCTTGCCGGTGCTGCGCGCTTTTTGCGAACTGACCGGCGCTGCCGAGGCTGCCAGCGTGGTTGCACTTCCGGTTTACGACGTTCTGCCTTTTGAAAATCTCTCGCCGCATCCTGAAATCCAGGAGACGCGGGCCACGACTCTCTGGAAGATCGTGACCGGCCGGGCTTCGCTGGTGGTTGCTCCCATTGCATCGGCGGCGATGTGCCTGCGCGAGCAGGAGTATTACGCCGACCTGGCGCGGGTGGTCCGTAAAGGCGAAGACATTGATGCCGAACTCCTGGTCGAGCACCTGAACACCGTGGGCTACAGCGCCGTTGACGTGGTCGAGATGCCCGGCGAATATGCCCTGCGCGGCGGCATTCTGGATGTGTATTCCCCGGAAACAGACCGGCCGGTGCGCATTGAGTTCTTTGGGGATGAAGTGGAATCCATGCGCAGCTTCGACCCTGGCTCGCAGCGCTCACAGACTCCACGCGATGAAGTTGTTTTGCTGCCGTTGACCGAAACACCGGTTTCCGAGCAGACGCTGGCGGCGATCCATACCCGGCTCTCAGGGAAGCGCGTCGCAGGGTCGCAAGAGATCGTGGAGCAGGCAATGGCCTCTGGCGGAGTTTCTATCTTCCCAGGATGGGAATTTTATGCGCCTATCGCCGGAACGCGATCTACAATTTTTGACTTGCTGCCGCGCGCAGTTGCATTTGTGGATGAGCCCACGAGCGTAAACCAGGAGATTGAGGCTTGGTGGGAGAAAATTAACGACGCCCATGAGCGCAGCAACATCGGATCGCTGGTAAGACCCGAAGAGCTCTACATTCCGCCGCCGGATTTATGTGCACGTTTGGAAAAGCTCCCCGGCGGGAGCGTCGAGCAGCTTGGAATTACCCGCGTAGAGGAAGAGGAGATTGCTTTTTCTTCCCAGCCGACGCCGCGCTTTCATGGATCCATGCCCGCAGCGGTTGAAGAAGTCCGTAAGCTGGTTGCAGAGAACCAGCAAATCGTTTTTGCCTTGCCCAGCCTGGGTGAGGTGGAGCGCATGGCCGAGATCCTGGGCGAGTACAACATTGCCTATCGCCTGGGCAGTCGCGGACAGAAATCTGCCGGAACCTACGCCGATGAAGCCACACAATACTTTTCTGACGAGCAGGCTGGGGCGGTGTTGCTGGTAAAGGCCTTCGTGCCCGAGGGCGTGCGTCTTCCTGAAGCCCATCTGTCGGTGTTTGGCGCGCTCGACCTGTTTGATGACTCGGAAGTAGTTGCAAGCCACTCGGAGGGGCGTAAGTCGAAGGTATCGGCGTTTCTCTCTGACTTTCGCGATCTGGCGGTTGGGGACTATGTGGTGCACGTCGAGCACGGCATTGGCCAGTACCTGGGCTTGAAAGAAATTTCGCAGAGCGAAGGCGAACCGCCACTGGAGTTCATGGTGCTGGAGTATGCCGACGCGGCCAAGCTCTACGTGCCTCTCACCCGGCTTGATCTGGTGCAGAAGTATCGCTCCGCCGAAGGCGGCAAGCCGGTGCTCAATCATCTGGGAAGCGCGGCCTGGGGCAAGACCAAGGCGCGAGTGAAGAAGGCCATGGCAGATATGGCCGACGAACTGCTGAAGCTTTACGCCGAACGCAAGAGCGCGCAAGGTATCGCCTTCTCGGCTGATGGGCAATGGCAGCGGGAATTCGAAGACGCTTTCGAGTACAACGAGACCGAAGATCAGCTTCAGGCCACCGCCGACATCAAGCGTGACATGGAATCGCAGCAGCCTATGGACCGACTGCTGTGCGGAGACGTGGGATACGGCAAGACAGAAGTTGCCATGCGGGCGGCTTTCAAAGCAGCGGGTGACAGCAAACAAGTTGCAGTGCTCGCGCCCACGACCGTGCTTGCCTTCCAGCATTGGGAGACGTTTAAACGGCGCTTTGCGGCTTTTCCGCTCACCATAGAAATGATAAGCCGCTTCCGTTCGGCGAAGGAACAAAAAGAAATTCAGCAGAGGGTGGAGGCCGGGAAAGTAGATATTCTCATTGGCACGCACCGGTTGCTTTCCAAAGATATAAAATTCGCCGACCTTGGCCTGGTCATTGTGGATGAAGAGCAGCGCTTCGGAGTGCGTCATAAAGAAAAGCTGAAGCAGTTGAAGAAAGAAGTGGATGTGCTCGCCATGTCGGCCACGCCCATTCCGCGGACGCTGCATATGTCTCTCGTTGGGTTGCGCGACATGAGCGTGATTGAAACCCCGCCGCAGGACCGCATGGCCATCCAGACCGTGGTGGCCGGGTTTGACGAAAAACTTATCCGCACGGCGATTGAACACGAATTGGAACGTGGCGGGCAGATATATTTTGTCCATAACCGGGTGGAATCTATCTACGAAATTGCCGCCAAACTTCAGGACCTGGTTCCCAGCGCGCGTGTGCTGGTGGGCCATGGACAGATGCCGGAAAACGAACTGGAAAGAGTCATGCTCAAATTTATCCGGCATGAGGCAGACGTTCTGGTCGCCACCACCATCATCGAAAACGGGCTCGATATTCCGCTGTGCAACACTATGATCATCAATCGCGCCGACCGGCACGGGCTGAGTGAGTTGTACCAGTTGCGCGGACGCGTAGGGCGCTCCAACCGCCGCGCCTATGCCTATCTGCTGATTCCTGCCGAGGCCGAACTCACACCGGTTGCCCGCCGCCGCCTCGCCGCCCTGAAGGAATTTTCTGACCTGGGAGCGGGATTCAAGATCGCCGCGCTCGATCTGGAATTGCGCGGCGCGGGCAACCTGCTGGGTGGCCAGCAGAGCGGCCACATTGATGCCGTGGGCTTTGAAATGTACACCTCGATGCTGGAGCAGGCAGTGCGCGAACTCAAGGGAGAAGCTGCGCCGCAGGAAGTTGATACGCAACTGAACCTCGGCCTGAACATTCGCATTCCCGCCGATTACATTGGAGAAGAAAACCAGCGTCTGCGCATGTACAAGCGCGTTGCCGGAGTGGAAGACGAAAAGGCCCTTGCCGATGTGACGGCGGAGTTGAGCGACCGCTACGGGGCGCCTCCGGCTGCGGTGGAGAATCTGTTGCGCTACGCAGCTCTGCGATTGCAGTCCAAGCGCATCGGTGTGGCCGGCATTGACCGCAAACGCGACCTGGTCAATATACGATTCGTGGCGGATGCCAAAATTGATCCGCAGCGGCTGGCGGATTTTGTAGCCAAAGAGCGCGGCGCGCAGTTTTCACCCGCAGGCATCCTGAAATTTACTTTGAAAGCCACGCAAGCAGAAGAGGTGCTGGAAAAGCTGCAATCCCTTCTGAGTAATCTGGCGGCGGAGAAAATCACCGTCTCCTGAAGGTGACAACCTCTTCGCTGGTCAAATATGATGACTGGCGAGGATTTTTGCCACATGCGTGTTGTTTTTTGTTTGTTTGCCGCTGTTGTTTTTATGGGTACATTCACCTCAGCCCAATCAAAACCCCACAAACAGAATCCCAGGCTGGCGCCTTCCGCCAACTGGGACGCGCTGGTGGATGAGTTTTTCGACCAGAACTACTTCAAGTTCGGTCCCACTACGGGCACCGCAGCCGGTCTTCATCAATATGACGCCTTTCTGGAAGACTACTCGCATACCGCATACGAAAAAGAAACCATCTCGCTGAAGGATTTTCGCAGCCGTTTTGAAGATGTCAGCCCTGAAAAGCTGAATGAAGAGCAGCAGGGCGACCGGGCAGTGGTGCTGGGCTACATCAACTCCACGCTGCTGAACCTGGAGACGCTGCGCCTGTGGCAGACCAATCCTGATTTGTACTCCAGCGGCGTCAGCGGTTCGGTATTCGTGATCATGAGCCGCAACTTCGCTCCCGCGGAAGATCGCTTGCGCATGGTGATTGCCCGCGAAGAGCAGATGCCTAAGGTCTTTCAGGCGGCACGGGTGAACTTGAAGAATCCGCCAAAGATTTATACCGAGGTTGCGTTGATGCAACTTCCCGGTATCATCAGCTTCTTCCAAAAAGATGTTCCTGAAGCGTTCAAAGACGTTCATGACGCCAAGCTTCTCAAAGAATTCAAGGAGAGCAACGGCGCCGTCATCCATGCCCTGGAAAGTTATGAGAAATGGGTGAAGAGTGATCTGCTGCCGCGCTCCAATGGCGACTTCCGTCTGGGCGCCGAAAACTACAGCAACAAGCTTCGTTACGACGAGATGGTGGATCTGCCTCTCGACAGACTGCTGGAGATCGGCATGGCCAACCTGCGGGCCAACCAGCAGCGCTACAAGGAGACGGCCGCCATGCTCGACCCCAGCCAGACGCCGCAGCAGATTCTGGAGCAGATGGGCAAAGACCATCCTGCGCCTGACAAGTTGCTGCAATCGTTTCGCGACGTTTTAGGTGGACTGAAAACCTACATTGAAGAACACAAGATCATCACCATTCCTTCTGAGGTACTTCCCATCGTGGAAGAGACGCCTCCATTTGCGCGGGCGCTGACCTTCGCCTCGATGGATACTCCCGGCCCTTACGAAAGCAAAGCCAAAGAAGCTTATTTCAACGTCACCCTACCCGAGCCCGACTGGAAGCCACAGGATGTGGAAGAGCACATGGCCGGTTTCAATTACGGGACCATCATCAGCACAGCGGTGCATGAAGCCTATCCCGGCCACTACATTCAGTTTTTGTGGACGCCGCAGGTGCACTCCAAGGTCCGCAAGCTGCTGGGGGCCAATACCGACGTCGAGGGTTGGGCGCACTACTGCGAACAGATGATGCTGGATGAGGGCTACGGACGCGATCCCAACCTGCCGCTCGAACAAGACAAGAAATTTTTAAAGCTTCGTCTCGGCCAACTGCAAGACGCTTTGCTGCGCAACGCCCGCTTTATTGTTGGCATTAAGTTGCATACCGGGCAGATGACCTTCGACCAGGGCGTGGATTTCTTTGTCACCGAAGGCTACCAATCACGCACCAATGGCGAGCGCGAGACGCGGCGCGGGACCTCAGACCCAACGTACTTGTACTACACCTTGGGCAAGCTTCAGATCCTCAAACTGCGGGAAGACTACAAAAAGAAGATGGGCGACAAATTCAACCTGCAAGAGTTTCACGACCAATTTATGAAACAGGGTTTTCCGCCCATTAAGATTATCCGCAAGGCAATGCTGGGGGATGACAGTCCAGTTCTTTAAAATCCACAGTACTCAGTACCCAGTACTCAGTACTCAGTTGCGAACACTGAAATCTCCCACTGAGTACTGAGTACCGGGTACTGAGTACTCCATCGAGAGTGCTGAATGCTACGAGTCCGTAAAGCCGTTTTTCCCGCCGCTGGATTGGGCACACGTTTTTTGCCCGCCACCAAAGCCATGCCCAAAGAGATGCTTCCGCTGGTGGATAAGCCCATCATCCAGTATGGCGTCGAGGAGGCGCTGGCTGCCGGCTGCAACCAGATTGTGATTGTCACCGGCCGCGGCAAGACCGCGATTGAAGACCACTTTGACGTCAGCTACGAGCTGGAAAAGATGCTGGCGGAAAAAGGAAAAACGGAGCTGCTGACCATCGTCCATCATATTTCAGACATGATCCATGTCGCCTATGTGCGGCAGAAAGAGGCCCTCGGCCTGGGACATGCCGTGCTCATGGCGCGCGAACTGGTGGGCAATGAGCCTTTCGCCGTGCTGCTCGCCGATGACGTGATTGACGCGGAAGTACCCTGCCTCAAGCAGATGATGGAAGTTTTTGAGGAGACGCAGTCGTCTGTGATCGCCACCCAGGTCGTAGAGGGGAAGGCAATTTCCGCCTATGGTGTGCTCGATGCCAAGCCGGTGAGCGGGAAATTTCAGGACCGGCTCTTTGAAGTCTCCAACATGGTGGAAAAGCCAAGGCTGGAAGATGCTCCATCGAATCTTGCCATCATTGGACGTTATATCCTGACCCCGGGAATTTTCGAGGCGCTTGAGCACACGCCGCTTGGGGCAGGCGGCGAACTCCAACTCACCGACGCCATACGGCTCCTGCTGCAGAAAGAAAAAGTCTACGGCTACCGCTTTGAGGGCACGCGGCATGACACCGGCGACAAGGCGGGATTCCTGAAAGCTACGGTGGAATTCGCCCTCAAGCGACCCGATTTGGGAAATGACCTGCGAATTTGGCTTAAGGGGTTGAAGCTGTAATCGCGCGGCTGCTCAGCTTTGCCCTGCCTTCAGTTTTTTTGATTTTTCCTCTACACCTTGCGCCAGCTTTTCTTTGTGCGACACCATTTTCTTTGCGATCTCGGGGTCGCTGAGGGCAAGAATCTGCGCGGCCAAGATTCCGGCGTTGGTGGCGCCGGCCTTGCCG
>Ga0222749_10000041_pt1 | contig 65905 bp, 50 predicted proteins | sample IncBWH2Mmetat_FD_197234 | JGI IMG/M metagenome (GOLD analysis project Ga0222749, IMG submission 197234) | Metatranscriptome of lab incubated forest soil microbial communities from Barre Woods Harvard Forest LTER site, Petersham... | ecosystem: Environmental > Terrestrial > Soil > Temperate... | reverse complement strand
TTTCGGCAGGTTTCGGGCTATGAATCTGGGGGGCCGGGTACGAACGTCCCAGACTCGTTCATACTCCTGCGCTGGTTGTGGATTTTGTGGCTGTTCTTCCTGCGGCCCGGTTTCTGTATTGGTCAAAGCAGGGGTGCTCTGCCATGCGGGTGTGCTCGCAGCCGAGTCAGGGCCAGCGCTGTTCCGCGGGCTTTGCTCCTGCCGGGCTGATTGGGTGACTTCTTGAGCGTCTTCGGATTGGGACTGGGGTTGGGGTTGGTTCCGTTTGCCGAGCACGATGGAGGGGTCAATGTTGGCTGTGCCCAGGATGGCCGGATGCGCCCCGTTTTTCTTCTCACCGGGGTTGCTGGCGGGGGAGCTGCGCGCTTCCAAACGGGGAAGCGGGGTAAAGAAAAACTTCTCCCGCGCCGGTTTTTTATCGGCATCGGTTTGGCGCTGCTGGCGGGCCTGGGCGTTCATGACTGCCAGTTTGGTGTTGGCGATGTAGCAGAAAAAGCGGGCGGTGCGCAGGTCCATTTCTCCCTGGGCGACGTGGCCTGCGATTTCATCCAGAAAGTCGTTGATCTGGGAGAGATCTTTCAGGGGTGGGAGCTTGAAGTTGGGCGGCAGGACGGCCTCCAGGGTGTGGCTGCGGGCCTGGCCGCCCTGCTTGCGGGCCTCGGCTTGTTTTTGTTTCTGGCCGGGGTCTTTATCATGGAAGAAGCAAAAGGGTTTGCCGGTCTGGGGATCGGCTTTACAGCGGCTGCCGTTCTCGTGGAAGTGCTGGCAGCGGGGCTTGGTGCTGAAAAGTTCTTTAATATTCATTTTTGTACACTCATCTTGATCTCAAAGCCTAAACGGCCTAGCGGAAGTTCGTGTTCTCGCTCCCGTAATTGTTGAAGCTCGTCAGCCGTGTCCTTCAGAAAATGCCTTGATGCCGCATGGGAACCTGACACATCTTCGGGATCCTTCGACTCGGGCATACGCCCTCGCTCAGGATGACAAACTTATGAGGATAGGATGGCATGGAATTGGATGGAATGAACGGTATGGTGCCAGAATGGTACCGTTATGGCCTTAAAGGATTGACATTTTAGGATTTATGATTTGTGAATTACGATTTACGATTTCTCTGATCTAATTCAGACACCGTCTTTTCGCCATCCCCCATAGAAAAAACCGCTCTGGCAACCGAATCCGGTCCTCTCGATTGCCCAATGCTGCATGCATCCGGATGGTCATGCAGGTAACGGCTGAGGTCCTGTTCCTTGTACTTCGTTAGACCAACAGCCAGCAAGATGAAGAGTGGCCATCCCGAAATCTCAGGGGCAAGTACCGCGAGTGCAAGCATCGTGGCGTAAATCACCAGAATCAAGAGAATCGCCACGATTGCGTTCGCAGTCGTTACAATCCACAGCGCCTTCGTTCGCGTTTCCATTCTTGTGATATCGGCTCCTTCTTTATCACGCGCACCCCGCCAACCTGGCCACGACCCGTTCCAGCGGGCGGTATTCATTCAAGCGGGCGAACATACGATCGGCGGCCTGCTCTCCGGTACACAGCGCGCCTTCGCTGGAGAGGCCATCGAGGTAATCGCCGCAGAAATCCAGCGGAGCGTCCCAGCCTGTTAATTTCGTGCGCAGCGCGGCCATTTCGGTGAGGCGTCCGGCTGGGAAGAGGGCGATCCCTGCCGGCCAGCGCACCAAATGAACGAACAGGATGTCGTGCGCGATATCGGGAAAGGTGCGGCGCATAAGCTGTATGGCGCTGGTGCGCAGAGCGTCGTCGCTGGAGGCGATGACGGGAAACGTAGGAGTCTGCTTGTAATAAATCGAAATCAGGCCTCTGCCTTGCGGGCAAAGAAAAGGAGAGCGCAAGTGCTCGAACTCGAGGGCCTGGACGCCATCCATACGCTCGCCGGCAAATCCGTAACCGCTGTAAGCAGCCTGCGGAGGCTTGCGCAAAGCAACATGGGCGCTGGCCATGCTGGCGTAACGCGTGTGGCTGAGCGGCAAAACGATCCACTCGGGAAGATCGGGACACAAGCCGGGTACAAGATGACCCGGAACAGCAAAGATGCATCCGCGGGCGGTGTAGCGTTGTGGTCTTCCTTCCACGATGGCTTCCACCGTAACCTGCGGCCCGGGCCCCTTGTGCCGGACCTGAAGCACATGAGCATTGGTCTGCACGGGAACTTGCGCGGCGATGGTCTTGGGGATAAGGTCTACGCCGTCATCCACGCCCCAGAAGCCCGCGGCCAGGGTATTGCGGATGGTCTGGAAGAAAACTTCAGCCGAGAGATTGGCCACCGAACCGCCCACCGGCCCGCACATGCTGGGTTCAAAGAAGCGATTCAACAGCTCGGTTCCGCCGCTGCCGCTGTGGGCGAGATATTGGGCTACATTTTCGCGATCAAGGTGCAGGGCGCGTCCGCTCTCGCCATGCGCCAGCCTGGAGCGGTTGCGGCAGAGATCGAGAAAAAAACGGAAGGTGGCGCGCTTGGCATCCCAGGAGAGACCGGAGTCGCGGAACAGATCATCGGGACGGCGGTCGCGAAAAGAGCGAACCTTGCCGCCATCTTCCAGTCCCAATTTGAAACCGCCATCGTGCATACGGTTGCCCAGGCCAAGACGGCGGGCCAGGCTGCGCATGCGGGTAAACTTTTTGCCCAGCAGCGTGACGCCGCGGTCAATCAGGAATCCGTTGACGCGGTCGGTGGTCATGCGTCCGCCAACGCGCGCTTCGGCTTCGAGGACGAGCGGGGTCAGGCCGTGATCCTGGCAACGGAGAGCAGCGGCCAGACCGGCGATGCCTCCGCCGATGATGATGACATCGGGATTGGCGATTTGCCGGGCTTCAGGTTTCTTGGTTTCGATGGGTTGAGTGGGAATTCTCTCTGCCTCAATTTTGCCAACTTCAATTTTGTTAACCACGACGCACCCCCGTAATCAGATCCACTGCATGTGAACTGCGTTGATAGCGAACGTTATCAAAGCGATCCTGAGTAAACTTCATCCAATCGTTGAGCCGCGTGACATGCCCGATGACTGGGCCGAAGATCAGATAGTTGTGGAAGTCGTATCCGTGCTCGAAGAGCAGCAGCTTCCCTTTCGGCTTCAAAATGCGGATGGCTTCGCTGAAAAGCTTCTCGCGCGGGCCATTCACCGGAATTTCGTGTGTGCCAAAGCCGAAGACAACCACATCGCAGCTCGCGTCTTCCAGCGGAACTGCGAAGCCGTCCGCTTTCAGGGCAGCAATGCGCGGCTCGCAACGCGGCGGCGGCTCCAGGTCGCGGACATCTTGAACGGCAGCCTCGGGCGGCTCACCTTCTACATTCCAGCAGTCCACGGAATAAATTTGCGCCTGGGGCAGAAGCTGTGCCAGCGTGAAGGCGTGACGGTAGGTGCCAATGTGCAGGTCGGCAACCGTGACCGCTCCCTCGACATTGCCAAGCTTCAGAAGCTGCCGCAGATACTTCACAGCAGGATGTCCGTACATGCGATACAGACCGACGAGCGAATAAATCAGCATGAGAATGCCCAGCACGGCCAGTCCATAGGCTGCGCGCAGGAAGGTGGGCTTGTGCAGAAGAACTCCGATAGCTCCCAGAGGAATTCCTGCGGCGACGAAAACCAAAAAAATCTTGCGATAATCGCGGCGGCTTACATAGACCGCACGTCCGAAATACCACCACGGCGACGGGCGCTCCTCGGCTTGTACCGCCGGGAACCAGTGTTTGTGGTGAACTGCTGCTGCGTGTGTCATGTTTTATTCCTCCTTTGCTTCTAAGGCTGCGCGGCGAATAGCTTCGCCCTCACGCCTCTATGCTTCAATCGGAGCCGGGGCTAATCCGGCGTCGGTCAACAGATCAACCACTCGCTTACGGATGGGTTTCAAAATGGGTTGCAGGACCGGAGCGGTGGCCAAATCGAATGCCCGCGTGACCAGGTCGAGCGTGCCATCCATCAGGCGGCGGGTGCGGCGCTGCTCCTCGGAGCCGTCGTTCACAAAGTAAAGAATGAATCCCATGTGCAGCGCCCAGAGAGCCATAGGAGCAAGATGGCGAACATCTTTGGGCAGCTTTTCATCGCCCAAGGCTCGGGCAAAGATGGACATGCTGAGGTCGCGCTGCCGCTGCGTTGCCGGACCGAACCAGGAAAGCGGATGTCCGGGGTCGCCACCGTAGCGGAAGAGGGCGACAAGCAGTTTGCGGTCGTGCTGGATGATATCGAGCTTGGTATGAAAGGCGATTCCCAGGCGCTGGCGCAGGTTCCTGGCTTTGGGAAGTTCCTGCTCCAACCGCTGCCGGTGCTCTTGCTGTACGAAATCGTAGTAGGCAGAGACAATCGCCTCTTTCGAAGGAAAGTAATAGTACGAAGCCCCCAGGGACATACCCGCACACTCGGCGATGTCGCGCATGGTGGCGGCGTCGAATCCGCGCTCGCGGAAGAGCTTGAGAGACGCGGTCAGTATCTGCTGGCGAGTGGCTTCGCCCTTCTTACCGACAGGGCCGATGGTTGGGCTGTCAGTTTGAGCGGGGACGGGCGGAATCGGCGTTTGAATAATCGCTTCGGCCTGTGGTCTTTTAACCGTGTTCATTTTTATTTACCTCTTATTTGAACGTGTTCAAATAATGCACCTAATCTGATCGTGTTGTCAAGATATTTTTGAACATGTTTAACTATATGGGGAGTCTGGACGTAAGTGTATGTTGGACATGCACTTATAGAGTCTTATCGCCCGCTCTGATCTTCGGCAACATTGCCGGACAAAAGCTTCAATTTACGATTTTTGGAAAAAACCATACACTCATTGGACCCACAATGACTGAACGTTCAGACACCTTGCAGATTGGAGACCTTGCCCCGGCGTTCAGTCTGGCAGCAGCAAACCAGCCGGGCACATTTTCGCTGGCAGAAGTCCGTGGTCGCGGGCCGGTTATTGTGGAATTCCTGCGGGGAACGTGGTGACCCAACTGCGTGAAACGCATGGCTCAGTTTGAGCCGATAAAAGATGAAATTGAAAAACTTGGCGCTTCCCTGCTGTTCATTGTCGCCGAAAAACGCGAAGGCATGTTCAAGCCGGAGCGGTTTTTTACCAAGCATCCGGTCAGCTTCCCTTTCCTGCTGGATGAAGATCGCATCGTCACCAAGGCTTATGGCGTCTATAACCGGCTATCGCTCGAGGCAATTGACATTGCCAAACCGGCAACTTTTGTTGTGGACCGAAACGGGATCATCCGCTTTATCCATGTAGGCAAAAACCAGCTTGACCGCGCACCGATCGAGCAGGTGATGGAAGCTGTAGCCGGCTCGGAGCCCCCAGTGCCTAGTTCTTAACGCCGCTGGGAACCAATTTAGTGCTGCATCTTTCATGCGGCATTCGGGCGAGATGGGTATATAATCGACGCCGATTTTCCCCAAGGCCAAAAACTAAATACCTGGGCAACGTTGTGCCGTAATGGGTCCAATTTGCTTGCAGAGGAATTCTAATGGCGGTTGCTAAACCGGTGTGTAAGCGATTCTCGCTGATCTTGATAAAACCGTCGCACTACGACGATGACGGATACGTTATCCAGTGGCTCCGCTCCGCCATTCCCTCGAATACGCTCGCGGTGCTTTACGGTCTTGCGCTCGACTGCAAGGAGCGCCGCGTGCTCGGCGACGATGTCGAAATCGTCATTTCGGCCTTCGACGAGTGCAATACGCATATCCGGCCGGAGCGCATCGCGCGCCAGATCGGCGACGGCCCTGGCCTGGTTGCCCTGGTTGGGGTTCAGTCCAATCAGTATCCCCGCGCGATGGATATCGCCCGGCCGCTAAGGGCGGCAGGAGTTCAGGTCTGTATCGGCGGCTTTCACGTCTCCGGCTGTCTGTCTATGCTGCCGGAGGTTCCCGCCGAACTGACGCAAGCCATGGACCTTGGCATCTCGCTTTTTGCCGGTGAGGCCGAGGGACGCTTCGAATTGGTCCTGCGCGACGCGTGGCAAGGCACGCTCAAACCGCTCTACAACTACATGGCAGACCTGCCTTCGCTGGATGGGGCGCCCATGCCCATTCTTCCTGCCACCCGCATCAAGCGGACCGGAGGCAAGATCACCACCTTCGATGCCGGCCGTGGCTGTCCCTTTCAATGCTCCTTCTGCACTATCATCAATGTGCAGGGGCGCAAGTCACGCCGCCGCTCGGCCGACGATGTGGAGCAGATTATCCGGCGCAACCTGGCGCAGGGCATCAACCGCTTCTTTATCACCGACGACAATTTCGCGCGCAACCTGGACTGGGAAAGCATTTTCGACCGCCTCATCGCCATGCGCGAACAGGAAAAACTCAACCTCAAGTTCGTGATTCAGGTAGACACTATGTGCCATCGCCTGCCGAAGTTCATTGAGAAGGCGGGCCGCGCCGGCGTGGCCCGGGTTTTTATTGGCCTGGAAAGCATCAATCCTGAAAGCCTGTTGGGGGCCCGGAAGAAGCAGAACAAGGTTGCCGAGTATCGCAAGATGCTGCTCGAATGGAAGCGCGTGGGTGCGACGGTTTTTGCCGGCTACATCGTGGGCTTCCCCAACGACACGCCCGAATCCATCCTGCGCGACATCGGAATCATCCAGCGTGAGTTGGCCATTGATCTGCTGGAGCCGCACTGCCTGACGCCGCTGCCCGGCTCCGAGGACCACCAAAAACTACACAAGGCCGGCGCCTATCTCGATCCCGACCTGAACAAATACGATCTCGAGCACGTGACTACTCCCCACGCCACCATGTCGGCAGAGGAATGGCAAAAGCTCTATCACGATACCTGGATGTCCTTTTATTCCCTTGAGCATATCGAGACTGTGATGCGCCGCGCCGTCGCCACCAACAGCCAGCCCGGCAATATGGCGTTCCTGCTGATCTGGTACTACTCCTGCGTCACCCTCGAGAAGATTGATCCGCTTGAAGGCGGCTACCTACGCCGCAAGTACCGCAAAGACCGGCGACCCACTCTGCCTGTCGAGAGCCCGTTGGTTTTCTATCCTCGCTACGTCGCCAATTTGTTATACAAGCACTTCAAGCTGGCGCAACTGATTTGGCGCTACGGCCGCTTCCGCCGGCAGTTGAAGCGGGACCCCGATGCCCGGCTCTACACCGATGCAGCCTTGACTCCCTTCGAAGAAGACGAGTTCGACTCGCTGGAAATGTCCACGGTCGGCGCAGCCAAATCGGAAGTCTAGCAGCGGCTTAAGCTCAGATGTAAAGTACGTCAATGTGCCTTTCCGATGTCTTGTGGCTGCATTCCTCCCGAGATACAATGCCTCGCATGCAGATGAGGCAAGCTGCACTTTTTATCCGTCAGCATGGCGGGCGCTTTCTGGTTATTTCCTTACTTTTACTGGTCCCCTGTTTCTGGCACAAAAGGATTGAGGCAGGCGATATCGGCAGTCACACCTACAATGCCTGGCTGGCACATCTGGTAGATCAGGGCCAGGCGCCGGGGTTGTACATCGAGTCGCGATGGAACAACGTCCTGGTCGATCTGACGCTGCAGAAACTTGGAGAAGTAGTCGGTTTTATCGTGGCCGAACGCATTCTCGTCTCGGTTGCCGTACTGATCTTCTTCTGGGGAGCATTTGCTCTTATGAGCGCGGCCAATCGCCGGCCTCCATGGTTTCTCATCCCTGCCATCGCCATGATCACCTATGGCTGGACCTTCTACTCAGGCTTCATGAATTTTTATCTGGCCATTGGTCTGGGCTTTTTTGCTGTGGCCCTGTTTTGGAGAGGCAGCGGTCGAGATCTGCTGGTTGCCGCCGGTATTGCCATAGTGGCGCTGCTCGCCCATCCCTTTGGGTTTCTGTGCCTCATCGGAATGGCCGCCTATCTGCGCCTGGCAGATATGGTGAAGAGCTGGCGGCGCTGGGCGTTATTCGCTTCTGCATTCCTGGTTGTGACCGCCTTCCACTTTTATGTGCTGCGCTTCCGTACCGCTTACTGGCATACGAAAGACTTCTTCTTCATGAATGGAGTGGACCAGTTCGCCCTGTTCCGCGCAAGGTATGCGATCCTGGCTCTTGCCCTTCTGGTGTTCTGCGTTGCTTGCTTCTTTTACGGCATGGTGCGTGAATGGCGAACGAACACCGAGCGGTGGACTTTCCGCGCACCTTTCGAGTTGTGGGTTGTCTTATTGTTTGCCGCCTTCATGATTCCGGAGGTGGTGTGGTTTCCTCAATATTCGAATCCTTTTGCATTGATCATTTCGCGCCTCACCGTAGTCACGGGTGTGCTGGGACTATGCGTGCTGGGATCGGTCAGGCCCAGAACCTGGCATCTTGCAGGTCTGGCCGTTGGCGCAGGGTTGTTTTTTCTGTGGAGCTATCAGGATACGGGCATGCTGAATCGCATGGAAGAGCAAGTGGAAAGCATGGTGAACACCCTGCCTTACGGGCGCCGGGTGATCGAGACTATCAACTTGCCCGATCAGTCACGGCTGTGGTTTGTGAACCATATCGTCGATCGGGCGTGCATCGGAAAGTGTTTTGCCTACTCGGACTATGAACCGCCGTCGAAACAATTCCGGCTGCGCGTGAGGCACGGCAGTCCGATTGTGACCGATTCTGCAGACGACGGTTTCCATATGGAAACGGGGTTCTACGTGGTGCGTAAAGAAGATCTCCCCATGAATCAGATCTACCAGTGCGATGACAAGAACCTGGACAGGCTTTGTATGCGAGAGCTCTCGGCCGGAGAAGAAAACGGCCGAATCGGATATCGGCCGAATCGATTTCAGTGATTGTGAAGCGGGGGGCGGGCCCATACCAGTAAACGCAGCAATATACACTTAGAACGACAGTAGGGAAAATCAAATCAGCAATTTGAGTATCAACCGGGTTTCTTTCCCCAGATGGAATCCGATCCATCTCTGCTGTCTCCTCTCCCATCATCTGCTAGACTCAATAAAACTGTGCGTATCCTGAACCGTTACATTCTGCGCGAGGTCCTCACGCACGCCGCGATTGGCGGAGTTGTGTTCACATTTGTGCTCTTCATGCGAAATGTGACCCAGATCCTGGAGCTGGTAGTGCGCAGCAGCGCGCCTATTCCCAGCGTCGCGGAGCTTATTTTTCTCACCATTCCCAGCGCTCTGACTATCACCATTCCCATGGCGGCGCTGGTGGGGATCCTGATCGGACTCAGCCGCATGGCCGCTGACAGCGAGGTCACCGCCATGCGCGCCAGCGGTATCGGAACCGGGATCTTCGTACGCACCATTGGCTGGCTGGCGATCCTTACCTGGATCCTGGCTACCATCAATACGGTTTTTATTGCGCCGCGTTCGGCGACCGCCCTCGCCGGGCTGCAGGACCAACTGAAGACTTCGCAAGCCTCATTTGAGATTCAGCCGCGGGTGTTTTATGAAGACCTGAAGAATTACATCCTCTATGTGCAAGATGTCGTGCCGCAAGAGGGCGCCGCAGTTTGGAAAAAAGTTTTTCTTGCCGACATCAGCAATCCTACCGCCCCCAAGATCACGCTGGCACAGGAAGGCGTTGCGGTCAGCGACACGCCGGACTCGATGCGACTGCATCTGGTGGGCGCCGCGAGCCATGAAAACGTACCCAAGCAACCGGACCAATATACGATCTCCACGTTTCAGGAGACAGATATTCCCATTCCGGTAACCAATCTCGCCGAGAAAAAAGGATCAGACGAACCCGCGCTTCCGCAAATGTCGACCAAAGAATTGCTGTCGCAGATTGCCTACCTGAGACAGCAACCGGGGTGGGACCAGCCAAACTGGAGCCTGGTTGGAATACGCCGGCGCTGGTATTTGATCGAGGCCAACCGTCGATTTGCGCTGCCCGCCGCCTGCCTTGTGCTGGCGCTGGTGGGAATACCCTTGGGGCTTTCAGCCAAGAAAGGCGGCAAGGCCACAGGCTTTGTGCTGACGATTGCGCTGGTCTTCTTGTATTACGTAGTCTCGCTGGCAGGACTGGCGCTGGCGCGCCAAGGGCGCGTCTCCCCGGAGATAGGCGTCTGGCTGGGGAATGCAGTCTTTTTGCTGGCGGGAGTTGTATTGCTCTGGCGCGTGCGAAAAAGACCTCTGGAAATAGGCCTTCGCTCGCTGTTGTTCCGCCTGCGGAAGCTTCGACCACGGCGGTTAAGGGCCCGGTTACGCTCCGAGGGAATGGAGGCGGCTGATCAAGCCCCAATGCGGGTCGGGTTCCCGCAGATTCTGGATGACTACATCCTGCGCGACTTCCTGACCTACCTGGGCATGGTGCTGGCAACTTTCTCTGTGCTCATTTTCGTATTCACATTCTTTGAGTTGCTGGGCGATATCATCCGCAACAGGGTGCCGCTGGTCACCGTGGGTGAGTACCTGCTGCATGTGATCCCTTCTTATATTTACGTATTGACGCCGCTGGCGGTGATGATTGCCGTGCTGGTGACATTCGGTTTGCTGGAAAAAGCCAACGAAGTCACCGCGATGAAAGCAACCGGCATCAGCGTTTACCGCGTGGTGACGCCGGTGCTGGTCATATCGGCGGTGCTTGCAGGCGGCCTGTTCTTCGCAAACCAGTTCTATCTGCCCAGCAACAGCCGGCAGGAAGAGGCGCTGCGCAACCAGATCAAAGGCAAGCCGGCACAGACTTTTTTCCGGCCCGATCGCATGTGGATCTTCGGAAAAAATAACACCATTTATTACTACGAACTGTTTGATGCGGACCGCGATACGTTTGGGAATATCTCGATTTTCGAGTTCGATCCGGCTACCTTCGCGGTCACCAAACGGATCTTCGCCGAACATGCCCATTGGGACAGCGAACTCAAGCGCTTTGTCTTTTCCCAGGGATGGAGCCGCTCTTTCAACGGATCGGCGATCCAGGAGTATCGGACATTCGACGTCTCTACGTTCTCTGAGTTGACCGAGAACCCGCTCTATTTCAAACGAGAGGTCAAACAATCCTCGGAGATGAGTTACACCGAGTTGAGCCAGTATATTGACGACCTGCAGCAAAGCGGATTCGAGGTGGTGCGGCTTAAAGTGCAGCTTTATAAAAAGTTCGCTTTCCCACTCATTACATTTGTGATGTCTGTGCTGGCAGTTCCCTTCTCTTTACGCGCGGCCCGGCGCGGTGCGCTTACCGGAGTTGCTCTCGCCCTGGGAATCGGGATCGTGTATTTCGTGGTCGCTGGATTGTTCGAAGCCATGGGCAATATCAGCCAATTGCCGCCGGCCATGGCGGCATGGTCTCCTGACTTGGTTTTTGCCCTGGTGGGAGGTTATTTGATTCTGAAAGTGCCCACGTAAGGAAATTAAACCGCAGAGGGCGCGGAGGAGCGCAGAGGCTTTTTCTTTTCATGGCGATTGTAGAGCGTCTTCCAGAAGCCCCAGCAGTTGTTACTCATCAGTGTCTTATAGGCCCAAGATTGCACCTTTCGCCGGTTGCTAGTCAACCTCCGATTAAATCGGGGGCCCGGCTGGCGCTCCTGATGGCCTGATCTTTGGAACGTTCTGCTTGGGGTCGCGCCGGAAGGCCTCTATCTTCCGTTCGATATCCCTACTGGTCATGCTGCGACCGGCAGCGCCCCCATGCAGACGAGCATAAATCAGGTTTACTCCTGCCCAAGCTTCCGAGCGCACCTCGGACGGAGCATTTTCGTCGGCGGCGAGAATCATGAGTCTGTTAGCCAGTTCGTCTTGTACCACATCCACAAAGTCACTCTTTGGGTCCCCTCCTATGGGGGCATAGTCAGCAAATACATTCCCGACGAGCAAGGCGATGACCTCGTGACTCGAAGGCGCTGACGTCTCAAAGTGATGAATCGAATTAAGCCGATCCAAACGGGAGACATCAAGCAGAGGCTCTAATACGGTTTCTGCGACCGAGCGAGCTCCATCATAAGGACTGAAGAGGTATCCGGCGCTCGAGCGATAGGATTCCGGGTTATTGTCATCGTTTTCGTGCTGAACGAGACTGTGCCAGATATTCGCCGGTATTTCGAGCTCTTCGGGGCGAAGCTCCTGCAGGGCCAGGCGCAGGGCTTCACGCTGATCGGCTTGGCTCCAGATTTCAAGCGGCTTCTGCCCGTCGCCCGAGAGTGCCGGAGGAATCTTGGCGCCGCCAATGACATTCACAGCAGAGGCCAGCGCGTAACGGTGAAAAAGATAGACCAGGGCGAAGCGGGCGCTGAGCCAGGATGCGGGTTCGCCCTTGCGTAGCATCTGCGGTCCATAGTTTTTGAGCAGCGCGTCACGTACCGGAATCACCTGCTTGAGCCAGGTTACCGGGTCAGGACCATCGTCGTAGGCGTTCCAGCGGGGATCATCGGAGTTCGCCCAAAAGATTCCCTGCCGCAATGCCTTTTGGATGACAGCTTCCAGACGCGCGCGTTCTTGTGGGTCATCGGGGTCTGAGGGCTGGGGCTGATTATTTGTGCTGTAGCCCCACTCGATGGCGAAACGATCATAGCTGCCGACGCCCTGCATGTAGGCGTCGCTGAGATCGGCGGTGCCGTCTTTGCGGATGAGGATGCGCGGGGCGAAGTAATCCATTACCGATCCGCGATTGAAGGTGCTGGCCGCGAAGTTATGCTCCAGCCCAAGCACGTGCCCCATCTCATGGCATGTGAGCAGCGCGATGCGATGCAACATGACCTCGTCTTCGGAGAGATTGGGATCGGCGCCATCAAGGTCGGCAAACATATCCATGGCGGAATCGTCATTGGCCGCGACCGGGCCAGGCTTCACTACGTTCCAAAAGTTGTTCACGGTGCGAACGCGATGCGAATCGAGTTGCACTACGGCATGCAGGATCTCACCTGTTCTAGGATCATTCTGTTCCATGCCCACGGACCAGCCGCGGCCATCGCGATTGGTCCATTGAATGGTGGGATAACGCATATCCAGCGGGTCGGCGCCTTCGGGAAGGTCTTCGATCACCAACGCATTGCGAAAGCCCGCCTGCTCGAATGCCTGGTTCCACCACAACGCTCCCCGGCGAGCCGCCTCGCGTATAGGTTCAGGAATTGCGCGATCAAGATAAAACGTAATCGGCTTCACAGGCTCGCTCACAGCAGCCGTAGGGTCTTTCTTTTCCAGACGCCAGCGCGCGATGTAACGCTGACGTAATGCATCTTTGTAACTCCGTGAGAAATCCAAAAAGCCTTCGCCAAAGAACCCAACCCGCTGATCGGCGGCCCGCGGTTGGTATCCCGGCGGAGGGAGCGGAAGAAGAGAGATATGTTCGTGCACGGTAAGCACGCCATTTTCAGGAGCATTCACTCCAGGGGCCCCGGAATCGCTGGTGAAGGTAAGGATATTCTCAATCTCTGTGTTCAGCGGAAATGCGCGGGTGTGGTCCATATCCACGGAGCTGCGTTGCTCGTCGAGGCGCCAGTTGCTGCCGCCGCCTTCGGTCTGCCGGATGACTCCATTCATAGCGCGCGCAGGGCGACGCAACTGATCGAGCAGGCCGGTCACGTCACGCAATACCAGCGGGTTCGCATTCACAACTAAGGTATCGCTCTGTTCGGATTCAATCGGCAAGGCCGCAATGATGGAAGTCGGAAAGCTGCGCTCTACAGAGTGCTTGAGTTCGGCACTGCCGCGTTCGGCGCGGAAGGCCGTGTTCTCGGCGATGACCAGCACCTTGGGTCCGGAGCGCACCAACTTACAGAGCTGAGACCCGCTGGTGGAACTCCGGTCGGCAAACATCTGTGTCGAGCCGATGCCGCTGCTCAGTCCAGTAAAATAAATGAATTCCTCATTCATTCTTTGCGGGCTAAGTTCAAAGAGAAGTGTCCCCTTCTTGGCATCCCAATAGAACGGAATGAACCCGTCGTTGCGTTTCAACCCGGCAGTGGGGTTGACGCCGCCCTGCGCCACGGCCGCAGTGGATAGACAACAAAGAATGACAAAGACGATCGGCTTTTTCATGATTTTCTCGAAGCTCTGTAATTGGATTGCGTGATTCTAGCAGAGATGGCCGGCGATACGTTTCTCCTGGCCGATACAAACATACGGAGCAAAGCACACACCCGCCTTTGGAAGCGGGCGTGTGTAAGTGCGGCAGAAGATGCCGCGGTCTTATCTCTGATCTAGGGGGATGTATCGAGCGGGGTATTGCGGCCCTACATAATCAGCGCGGGGGCGGATAAGGCGGTTGTCATCATGTTGCTCGATAACATGCGCCGTCCATCCGCTGATGCGTGAGACCGCGAAGATCGGAGTAAAAAGATCAATATCTATACCCAAAGTGGTGTAGGTGGAGGCGGAGTAGAAATCTACGTTGGCATTCAGTTTCTTCTCACGCTTGATGTATTCTTCGATCTTCTGCGACATATCAAACCACTTGGTGTTGCCGCTGGAACGGCTCAAATCCTGGGACATCCTGCGCAGGTGCGTTGCCCTGGGGTCTTCGGTGTGATAAACCCGGTGGCCCATACCAGGAACTTTTAGCTTCTTCCCCAACATCTCCTTCACATGTTCCACGGGGTCCTCGCCGGCCTTATCAATGGCAAACAACATCTTCATGACTTCTTCATTGGCGCCGCCGTGCAGAGGCCCCTTCAGGGCGCCGATAGCACTGGTGATCGCGGAATGCATATCAGCGAGCGTGGCCGCAGTAACACGCGCCGCAAAGGTGGAAGCATTGAGTTCGTGGTCGGCGTGCAAGATGAGAGCGGTATCCAGGGCGCGCTCTGCCGTAGGAGAGGGCTTCTGGCCATTCAAGAGCAGAAGAAAATTGGCGGCATGAGAAAGCGAGGGATCGGGAGCCACTATATCTTTGCCCTTGCGAATGCGATCAAAGCCAGCCACGATCATGGCGATCTGAGATGTCAGACGACGGGATTTGCGCACATTGGCGTCGTGATCGTTACGCTTGTCATCGGCGTCATAGAAGGAGAGCGCCGAGACGGTGGTGCGGAGCACCTCCATGGGGGAGGCGTCCTTGGGAAACTGCCGCAAAAAGCTGAGGATGTTGGCATCAAGTTTACGTTCGGCGGCCAGATCTTTCCGGCATTGCTCCAATTCCTGGGCTTTAGGCAAGCGGCCGTTCCAAAGCAGAAAACATGTTTCTTCAAACGTCGAATATTGGGCCAGGTCGTGAATATCAATACCACGATAGGCCAGAATTCCACGCTCGCCGTCTATATAGCAAATGCTGGATGTTGCGGCGACAACGCCTTCCAGGCCTTTCGCCGGGGTTGTTGTGGTTGACATGAATACCCTCGCACTGCTCTGCGTAACTATACTTTTATATCGCAAAAGTCGCGGCTACCACAAACCGCTGGTATGATTTCTGCTTACATTGTGAGACAGTTTAGCCGACAAGGTGCATGAGATTCCAAATTTTATTGCTGATCTGCATTATTGGCCTTCTGGCGGGTAGTGCCGTTGCCGATGATGGCATGTGGCTCTACACCGCCGTTCCCAAGGCCCAAATCAAAACCAAGTACGGATTTGAGGTCACCGATCCGTGGCTCAAACATTTGCAGCTTTCTTCCATTCGATTCAAGTACGGATCAGGGGCGTTTGTTTCTGCCGATGGCCTGATTCTAACCAACCATCACGTGGCCTCAGATTGCCTGCATAGCCTTTCTACGGCCGCTCATGATTACTTGAAAACCGGGTTTTATGCGAAAACCCGCGAACAGGAACCTCTCTGCCCGGACCTGGAGCTTAACGTGCTCGAGCAGGTAACCGATGTAACCACGCAGGTGAATGCCGCAGTCAAGCCGGGTGCTTCGGGCGCGGATGCCAGCAAAGCACAACAGGCTGCCATGGCGGCAATCGAAAAAGACTGCGCCAAGGCTGCGGACATGCTCTGCGAGGTCGTTGCTCTGTATTCGGGCGCTTTATTCCATCTCTATCAGTACAAGAAATACACAGACGTGCGCCTGGTGTTTGCGCCTGAGTTCGACGCCGCATTTTTTGGAGGCGACCCGGAAAACTTCGAATATCCCCGTTATGACCTTGATGTGGCTTTTTTTCGCGCGTACGAAAACGGAAAGCCAGTTCATGTGGCGGATTACCTGGAGTGGTCTAAGAAAGGGGTACAAGAAGGCGATTTGGTCTTTGTCTCCGGCAATCCCGGGTTATCGCAACGGCAAGATACGGTCAACCAGATCTTTTTTTTGAAGACAATCCAGTATCCGTTCGTGCTCAAGGATTACGAACGGCGCATCCGGTTACTGCAAGATTTTGCCGCGCAATCTGCCGAGAATGCACGCATTGCCCATAAAGACATTTTCAGATTGCAGAATTCGTTTAAGGCAGTCAGCGGGTTCAACGCAGCCTTCAACGATCCTAGCCTGATGCGCCACAAGATCATGGATGAGCGCATTCAGCTCCTGCGTTACCGAAACTCTCCGGCGGGCAAACGCGCATTTGCGGCCTATCTACACATTGACAAAGCCCTGGAAGTGCATCATCAAATTTTTCTGCCCTACCGCTTTCTGGAACTACAGTATGGTTTTCGAGGAGAATTGGCATGGTTTGCCCGGACGTTGGTCCGCGTTGGCGAGGAGAAGAGCAAGCCCAACGGAGAGCGGCTGCGCGAGTATCGGGATTCTGCCTTGCCTTCGCTGGAGAGCGAACTTTTTTCTCCTGCTCCTATTTACAAGCAGCTTGAAACGGTTGTGCTGGCCGACTCGCTGAAAGAGATGCAGAAACAGTTGGGCGCGGACAATGCAGTTGTGGTGAAAGTACTGCAAGGCAAAAGCCCCGAAGATATAGCGAACAATGCCATTGCCAACACCCGGCTCGACGAGGTTGCTTTCCGCAAACAACTCTACGAAGGCGGGGCGGCGGCAATCGCGAATAGTGACGATCCACTCATTGCGATGATGCGTGTAGTTGATCCGGCCGCCCGCGCTTTGCGCAAACGTTTTGATACTGAGGTGGAGTCTGTGATCCAGCAGGATGGAGCCCTCATCGCTCAATCACGCTTGCAAATAGGTCTGCATTTTTCCCCAGACGCAACTTTCACCCTCCGCTTGAGCTATGGACAAGTGAAAGGCTATACCGAAGACGGGCGAGGCTATTTGCCCAAAGGAAGCAAAATTCCGGCATTGACCGACATCGGCGGGGCCTTTGATCACGTCAAAGAACACGACAGCAAACCACCCTACGCATTGCCGGATAGCTGGACCGCAAGGCGAAAAAAGGTCCAGTTGAAAACTCCCCTTAATTTCGTTTCCGCAGTGGATATTCTTGGTGGAAGTTCGGGAAGTCCGGTGGTGAATAAAGATGGCCAGATCGTGGGCGTGATCTTTGACGGCAATATCCAGTCCCTTACCTGGCGCTTCATGTATGACGAGACCGTCGGCCGCGGGGTCAGCGTGGATTCGCGCGGCATTCTGGAAGCGCTGCGAAAAATCTATAAGGCCGACGAACTGGTGAAGGAACTCACCAGGAAGCCGGACAAGAAAAAATGAACAGGCCAGCGGCAGACTACGCAGGCCAGATGCTCAATGCCGTCTTAACTAATATCTGCTCCTGAATTTCCCGGGTCAGCGGCAGAGCACGAAAATCTTCGAGATTCTGTTTCATATCAAGCACGCCTGGGCCGGGCCAATCTGTGCCAAACAAAGTCTTGGGCGCTATCTCTGACAGACGCGGGAAGTAGCGTAGCAGAGCTTTAGGCGGGATTCCGCTGATATCGAGATAAACATTGGGATGGCGGCGGATCAGGAAGAAAGCATGCTCCATCCAGAGCGGCCTGCCTCCATGGGCCAGCAGAATTTTTAGCTTGGGGAAATCCACGGCGACGTCATCCACATACATGGGGTCGCCGTATTTATTGCGTGCACCGGGAAAGATAGAAGTCCCAGTGTGTACCATAATAGGAATTCCGTTGGCTTCGGCGGCGCGGTAGATGATCTCCAGCTCTTTCACGCCGTTCAAATAATCATTGGGGTAAAGCAACTGGTGTGGCGGATGGATTTTAATCATCCTGATGCCGAGGCGCACAATCTTCTCCATATCTGCGAGAACATTGGCCGTATGCCGCGGATGCAGGCTGCCACAGGGAATCAGACGCTTAGGACTTTCTTTGACATAGTTTGCGACGAACTCATTGACTTCAGTTGTGAACCCCATGACCTCAGGAGCAACATAATTGATGAGCACAGCACGGCCGACACCGATGGCATCCAAGTGCTTGAGAAAGGCTTTGGGCGAACGGCAGAACTCAATCACCTGATCGAAGTTCGGCCGCTTCTTTTTAAAAGCTTCAAGCGCCCCGGCTTTGAGCATCTCCAGGGGCTGAATGTGGACGTGGCAGTCGGTAATCAAATCTAGTTCTCTATTCTCAGTTTGCGGAGCCGTACTTAACGTTTGCTGCCTCGAGCACTGCCCTTTTTGCAAACACCTTAATCATCTCGCGGCGATATTCGGGAGTAAGCGCCGACGTGGTCAGTGGCTTGGCTATGTGTGCGGCCAATTCGCCCACGACAATGGCGCTATGTTCATTCACTGGCCTGCCAATCAGCGCGTGCGGTGCTTCCGGAACAAGATAGGGAGCAGGATTCACCGCGGTGATGGCAACGCGGGCGTCCTCAACCCTGGTGCCATGCTGTTTCAACGCGACGGCAGCTCCCGCCAAAGGATAATCAATAGAGCCGCGAATGCGCAGCTTTTTATATGCTCCAAGCCAACCGGCATAGGATTCTGGCAGAAAAACCCGGACCAGCATTTCTGAGCGATCCAGTTTGATAGGCGTCTCGCCAAGGCCTGTATAGAAATCATTGAGAGGCATTCTGCGGAAGCCCTTAGGGCCAGCGATTTCCAGTTCGGCATTCAGGCAGAGCAGCGCTGCGGGGGTGTCGCCAGAAAACGCGGCCCAGCAGCGCTTTCCTCCGGGGGCCACGTGGCAGAGGTCGCCATCTTTTTTAATGCAGAAGCCGCAGGATTTGCGCCAGGTGAGCGACTGGTTGTACCAGACGCAGCGCGTATCCAGGCAGATGTTGCCGCCAAGCGTGCCCATATTGCGCAAGAGAGGCGAAGCTACTGTCTTCACCGCTTCGTGGAGCACCGGATAACTTCTGCGCACGTATTCGGAATCTTCGAGCTTAGAAAGTGTAGTTAAAGCGCCGATCTCCATTCCTAAACCGGGAACAACGCGGATGCTTTGCAGGTCGTCTATAGAGCGGATATCGAGCATAAACTCGGGCTCAAAGAGCCGCTGCTTCATGGAAGGAATAATATCCGTGCCGCCAGCGAGGATTTGAATTTTTTCGGCGTGCATTCCAAGAAACTCTACCGCTTCCGGGATCGTACGCGGGCGCAGCAATTTGAAAGATGGCAGACTCAATCGTTGCCTCCGGCTTCGGCTTCTGTGGTGCGCCGCGCGGGATCATGCGGGTGGCGTTCGGGTCCGCGGTCTTTATAGCAAAGCGAGCCGCCGTGCTCGCGAAAGTGTGTTGGCGCTGTGGGATCAATATGGTTGGTCATATCAATCTTCTTGCCTCCCGATCTTTTGGCCTGCAGCGCGGCCAGTACGCGCTCGGGCGTGAATGGCGCTTCGCGCAGGCGGATTCCCACCGCGTCGTAAATGGCATTGGCGATGGCAGGAATCACGGCTGCGGTTGAACCTTCGCTGGCCTCTTTGGCCCCATACGGACCTTCGGGATCAATACTCTCCACGATGATGGCTTCAATCTCCGGCGACTCCGCCGATGATGGCGAACGGTATTCCAGAAGTCCGGGATTCATGAGCAGGCCGTCTTTCCAGACCATCTCTTCCTGCAGGGCCTGTCCGAGGCCCATCCAGACCGAGCCGATGATTTGTCCTTCGACGGAAACCGGGTTCAGGGCGCGCCCGCAATCATGCGCTGCCCAAACTTTGTGGACGGTAACTTGGCCGGTCTCTTCATCCACGCTCACGTCGGCGACTTGCGCTGAGTAAGAGTATGCTGGCGATGGGCCCACGCCCGCGCCCTTATGCTTGCCGCCTTTAGCTTCAACCGGAGGCGCATAGGAACCGGTGCCGGTGAGTGTGCCGTGAAAATCCATGGCGGCAACGACGGCTTCTTCAAAACTCATACGCTCTTTTGGACCATCATCTTTGCGTTGCTGCTGAACGGAGTCGCGGAGGATTTGTCCTTCAACGCGGCCAGAAGCAGTGGCTACGTTGGTAGCTTCAGCCGCCGGAGGTGGAACGCCGTTGCTTCCCCGTTTGGTCACCTGATCGCTGCGAATCATGATGTCTTCCGCAGCGCAGGTCATTTTTCTGGCGGCTGCGGCTGCTATCTTTTGCCGAACCTCTTTCGCCGCCTGCAATGCGGCATTGCCGTTCATGAAGGTCACGCGGCTGGAATATGAGCCGATATCCACCGGCGTGAGATCGGTATCGGCGGCAATCACCTTCACGCGCTGCAATGTGCAGCCCAGTGCCTCAGCGACAATCTGGGCCACCATGGTGTCGGAGCCCTGGCCGATCTCAGAGGCGCCGGTGTAGATGACGACCCCGCCGTCGCGGTCCACTTTGATATTGACCGTGGAGTGCGGCATGTCAGAGCGAATGATCGAATTGGCTGCGCCCGAGACATAGTGGCTGCAAGCCAGTCCTAGACCACGGGAGCGGCTCAGCTTGACCTTGCGTGCGCGCCATCCGGAGCGCTCAATAACTTTATCCAGGCACTCCGGCAAGCCATAGCTTTGCACCCGCAGACCATTGACCGTGATGCAGGGCGCTCGCAGCAGATTGATGCGGCGTACCTCCGCAGGATCTTTGCCAACTTTGACACACAGCTCATCAAGTTGTGACTCAAAGGCGAAGCGCACGTTGACGGTTCCGTGGCCGCGCATAGCTCCGCAAGCCGGCTTGTTGGTCAAGACACGGTAACCATCGAAGCGCACGTTAGGGATATCGTAAATCGCATTCAGTAGAGCACCAGAGTAAAGAATGGTGACGATGCCATAGGAGCAGTAAGCGCCGCCATCCTGGATAACTTTGGCGGCGACGGCAGTGATGCGACCGTCTTTTCTCATTCCCGTTTTGAGATCAATGATGGTGCGCGGACGTCCGCGATGCGCCCAGAAGACCTCTTCGCGTGTGTAGGTAATCTTGACCGGAGCTTTGGCTTTGCGCGCAGCGACGGCGGCGATGATTTCGAGCGGAATAACTTCGCTCTTGCCGCCGAAGCCGCCGCCCACCAGCGGCTTGATGACGCGAATCTGCGACATGGGCAGCTCCAAAACAATGGAGAGCTTGTGCTGCAGGTAATACGGGACCTGGGTGGAGGACCATACTGTCAGGCGTCCGGGTTGGCCGGTCTGCGAATCATATTCAAAGCTGGCCAGCGTGGAGTGTGGCTCCAGGGCCGCATGCGTCACTTCATTGGCGATGTAGCGTGCCTCGGCAACATGATCGGAGCCGGCAAGCGCCCTCTCGGGCTCGCCGAAGACGTGGTGATACTCTTTTTCAATATTTTTTGGTTTGTGCTCGTGAATGAGGTCGTTCTGCGCCTTCATGGAGTCTTCCGGATCGAAGTATGCAGGCAGGACTTCATATTCGACATCAATCAACTCCAGTGCTTTTTCTGCAATGGCCTCAGATATCGCACATACGCAAGCCACGTTATCGCCGATGTAGCGGACTTTATCCACGGCGAGCGCGGTTTCGTCGTGACCCACGGGAAGAATGCCGTATTGATTGGGCGCATCTTCACCTGTAACCACCGCGACTACTCCTTCAAGCCCCAGCGCGCGCGAGGCGTCAATCTTCTTGATGCGGGCATGAGGGTAGGGCGAATGCAGAATCTTGCCTACAAGCATTCCGGGAAGCGAGAGATCATCAGTGTATTTGCCCTGGCCGGTGGTCTTGGCGGCGGCGTCAATGAGCGCGATGCGCTTGCCGATGATCGAGAAATCAGACATTTGCTTAAACCTTTTTAACCGCGGAGACGCGGAGTTTTTAGTCAATTTCATTGTTTCGCGTCTCTGTACTAATCTCACTCAAAATCTATGAAGGTTTGTCTTGTGTCCTTCGTCTGCCTTTGTGCACTTTGTGGTTAGGTTTTGTTTTGGTTTTCTCCGCGCCTCTGCGGTAAAAATTATTTCCCCGCCGCTATTCCCTTTTGCTCAGCCTCGATTGCTGATTTTATGGCCTGAAACATCTGTGTGTATCCGGTGCAACGGCACAGGTTTCCGCTGAGAGCGTGGCGGATATCTTCATCTGTCGGCTCAGGATTATGTGTCAGCAAGGCCTTCACCGTCATAATGAAGCCGGGCGTACAGAAGCCGCACTGCGCGCCTCCCCACTCGCCATAGGCCTTCTGGATCGCCGCCAAACAGCCATGCTCAGCTACTCCTTCAATCGTCGTAATCTCGCGCTCCTGGCAGCTTGCCGCCAGCATGGTGCAGGAAAGCACGGGAATGCCATCTACTTGTACAGTGCAAGCGCCACAAGAAGAATCATCACAGCCGCGCTTGGAGCCGGTAAGCTGCAAATCCTGGCGCAGGCAATCGAGCAGCAGTTGGCTGGGCTCAACCGCAATCTCATAGTTCCGGCCGTTGACGCGAAGCTCGATGAGTTGTTTGGGCATGAAAAAGAAGCTTTTAGCTATTCGCTATTGGCTTTTACCGTTTGCGATTCAACCTAGCGCATCTAAGCTCATTGTACTGCTAAGAGTTTACTCATCTCTGTAGCATGGCTATTTAGCGCGTTGGTACATCAATACACAGGTATTTTGGAATCAATGGTGCGCGACCAATGGTCAATACCACCCTGCAAAGATTGTGCTTTCTCGAATCCTTGCAGACGCAGCCAATGGGCCACGTTTAACGAACGCACGCCGTGGTGGCAAATTACGACAATGTGCTCCTCGGGATCGAGCTCCTGGTGGGCGCGTGCAGGCACATCGCCCATCGGTATATGCTTGCTGCCTTCAATACGTGCTGCGGCGTATTCCCACGGCTCGCGGACATCAAGAATCGTCAAAGGTTCTTTCGCGGTCAGCTTGATCTTAAGTTCGTCCGCTGGGATTTCGTAATCCATGTTTTCCTAACTTTCTGTGTTAACCCGGTCGCGGTGCGATGGCGGCTGCGATATTACAAGAAATACCAAGTCATTTTCGGATTTGTTGAAGATTCGATGAGCCTGGCCCGGAGAGATGTGTAACCCGTCTTGTCGATTCAGAGTAAACTCCTTCTCTTCCACTTCAAGAACCGCTGCACCCTCGAGAATAAAAAAGAACTGCTGGGCCTGGTTGTGATAATGACGCGCTTCTGAAGTTCCCGGAGGCATGCGCTCGTAGATCACGCTCAGTCTGTTATCTTTCACCAGATGCCAGCCGTCGCAATTCTTCCCCCAGGTGTAGTGCTCGGAGTTCTGCGGGTTCTTTATCATTTTGCTTTCCAAGTCGGGTCGCGCTTTTCCAGCCAGGCCTTAATTCCCTCTTGCGCGTCTTCCGTCTTCATCAATTCTTCCAGGTAAATCTGTTCGGCACGGGCCAGGCCTTTCTCAAAGTGCATCGCGTCCCAACAGTACACCGCTTTTTTAGTTACAGCCAGGGATGCGGGACTTAGTTTCGAAAGGCGCTTCAGGGTTTCATCTACGACGGTTGCGAGTTCTTCACCCTCCACAGCAGCGTTGACCAATCCCATTGTGAGAGCCTCTGCGCCGGAGATTTGACGGCCAGTCAGGACCAGCTCTGCCGCACGCTTTTGGCCAACGAGCGCTGCCAGGCCGACGGAGGCGACCGGCGGGAAGCATCCCAGCTTGATTTCAGGAAAGGCCCAATGGGCGTCGCGGGTGGTAAAAACCATGTCACAGACCATGGCCAGCTCGGCCCCGCCTCCCAGGCAGTTGCCGCGCACCACGGCTATTGTGACCTTCTTTGCGTTGACGATGGCGCGGATGATGGTGTGAAATTTGGCCAGCATCTCACGGACTTTATCCTGTGTGTGGGCGGCAACATCTACGCCGGCAGAAAAATTCTGTTCGCTGCCAGAGAAAATAATGGTAGAAACTTCGGGTTGTGGTTCGAGTTGCTTAAGAGCTTCGGCAAGCTCTTCCATCATAGGGACATCAATGACGTTCAGCGGTGGATTGGCCAACGTGATTTTGGCTGCGGGAGGATCGAGGATTACCTGGACTTGTTTGTAGGTCGTTGGCATGAGATCAATTAACCGCGGAGGCGCAGAGAGAAATTGAGTAATTGAGTAATTTGGTAATTGTGCAATTCATTGCCAAGTCGTCAAATTACCAAATTACCCGATTACCCAATGAGAAAATGACCCGATGAATCAATCACTCAATTAATGATCGGCGTGGTCATGGCCGATTTACGCGGCTCGCCGATGGTTTCCAGCGGATCGCGCACGCCGACGCGGGGAGTGATCCAGTTTTTTTCCGCAGCCAGGATGTCGAGCAACAACTTGCGGTCTTTGGGGCCCGGCATGCATTCTTCCGAATGTTCTTGATAGGACTTTTCATCCAACGGTTCACCGGTCCGCGAGTGGAACTTCATGCCGGCGTAGCGCCCGATGTGGCGATTGAATTTGATGTCAGGCGTGTACAACTCAGGCTGTCCGGATTTTTGACCTGCACTGATGCGCGCCAGCAGACCCGCAACCTCATCGTGATACAACCGGCGGCTGTAATCGTTCAGGTCATCGAGTTGCGCGCCTCCCTGGTTCTTGAGTTCATCGTAGCGTCCCTTGAGGCCCCAAACATAAGCCCAGTGGGCGGAAGAAGAATGATCTGTGCCGAAGAGGTCATAGGCGCTGGAAATCCATTTGTTCAGATACTTTTGCATCAGCCAGCCCGGTAGCACACCCGCCTCGGCGATGCGCTGCAAGCCGGTGTTGCCCGTACCCATGTGGAAGGCCTCTTCCCGCAGCATGTACGACATGGAGCGGCCCAGCGGCGCGAAAGCAGAATACTTAAGCATCTGAAGCTGGAATTTGCCGTCACGATCCACAAAATCGGTGTAGCAGAAAAAATCGAGCCAGTTATCTACGTCTTCGTTGAAAGAACCGAGCAGGCGCTTGTTCTCGAAGGCGCGGCGCTCGAGCATTTTTTGTGCCTCGACTTTGCCGGAGTGTCCGAAGTGCTCGATCAGCAGGGCGCACATCTGCCAGCCGTGGCGCATCTCTTCGATCATGACGCGGGTGAGAGCGCGACGATCATATTCGCTAGGCGAGGAGTTGAACAAGTAGCGCTGCTGCTCAACGCTGGCAAACTCGGTATCGCCCTGATAGACGATCAGGTTCATCAGCGCATCGCGCATGTTCTGCGTGGGGACCTTGCGCAGGTTCTCCCACTTGCGCTGGCCCTTGTAGTGGCCGAACTGGATCTCCACTGTCTCAATGGCGCCGTAGAGGGTCTCGAATTTGAAATCGGAGACTTCTTTAGGGTTCACGCCGATCTCTCTGCGCCAATCTTCAAACAATCCAACCCAATCGCCGAAGGTGCCGATTTTTAACATGGAAGCCATAGAGAGTCTCCGTTTTTACGGTTAACCACATGGGGGTTCGAAGTACACAAATTTTAGATTTCACTTTGCCTTGAAGGTTGCCGGACGCTTCTCTACATAAGCGTTCAGACCTTCTTTGGCGTCTTCACTCTGGAAGAGTAGTTGCTGGTTCTCTCGCTCCACTGCCAGCGCCGATTCCATCGGGATTTCCCAGCCCGTCTGCACCGCGCGCTTGATTCGTCCTACGGCCTTGGACGCTTTATTGGGTGGGCAGAACTGGCGGGCGTAATCCATGATGTTTTCCATGAAGTTCTCGCGCTCAAAGATGTCGTTGAGAATCCCCAACTCTTTGGCTTCTTCGAAGGAAAAGGTATTCCCTATTACCATCAGCTCAATGGCCTTGGATTTGCCTACCATGCGCGAGAGGCGCTGAGTTCCTCCGGTCCCAGGCAGCACGCCCAGGTTGACTTCGGGCAGGCCAATCTTGCCTGCGTCCTTGCGTGCTATGCGGATATCAGCCGCCATGGCGATTTCAAGTCCACCACCCACGCAATGACCGTTGATCGCGGCGATCACCAGTTTGGGCGTGTGCTCCAGACGCAACAGGGTCTCGTTGGCGTGCAGGCAGAAGTAATACTTGAAGGTCGGATCCACGCTGGCCAGCATACGGATGTTCGCGCCAGCGGAGAAAAACTTGTCACCCGCGCCGGTGAGCAGGATGACATGCGCGTTGTTATCCATGCGGGCTTGCAGGATGGCGTCATCGAGCTGCCGGTTCATCTCATAGGTGTAGGTATTGGCCGGCGGGTCGTGCATCTCGATGACGGCTACGCCTTCATCTACTTTGTAATTGATCAGCGGTTTGATCTCGGTCGCTGTTGCCATGGAAGGAACTCCTGTACGGATTAGAGTTTGAGGCCGCGAAAAATCTTACATCCTATTATCGCAGTTTTTGAGAAATTTTCGCCACGGATTGACACGGATCTTTAAAAGCAATTGCAAACTTCCCGTATAAAATAAAAAGGCAGCCTCGTGGGGCTGCCTTTTAATTCTTCAACTGAAGCAGATTACTTACTTATTTATGCGTGTGATGCAACGGCTTGTGAGGCGCAACATGACCCGCCGGCTTAGCCACAGCAAGCTTACCCGTATCCATGTGCATCAGATAGGGGGTCTTGTCATAGGAAGCCGGATTTGCCTGCAGCTTGATCGAAGTTCCGACTTTCGGCATTCGGGCTGCCGGAATGGGTACGGCCATCGTCACTTCCACGTCAGGTTTGCCGGCGTCAATGGCATCCTGAGTCGCTGCCAGCATAAGGCTTTCTGGTTTGACATCGAGCACCTGAGCCTCAAACTGTAGCGGCACGCCTTTGATAGCGTTCCACACACGATCTGTAGTTGCCTGGTCGCCATAGGTAAAAATAAGCTGCCACTCGCCGAAATCCATCTGCTTAGGATCTTTGGATTCCGCGATTTTCTTCACCTGTTCAGCCGGTGTGGGAGCAGGAGTAACAGTGAAGTTAGGCGGAGGGGTGGTCTGGGTAGCGGCCTGGGCCACGACCTGATCCCAGCCATCATAGTCGCCGTGATAGTAGTAATACTTGGCTTTGCCATATTTGGCGATCTCGGCTTGTGCGGCACCCTGGCTCAGAGCGACGGCACGCGCTATATACCACAGACCAACCACATTAATGGGCTTGGGCGTCAGATAAGCAATCGCCAACGGATATACATTCTGCAATTGCCCGGGATCGTTGGGATCCATACGAAGTTCTGTCTCGAGGGCGGCCTGGAAATACTTTTGCGCCGAAGGATAATCCTTATTGTTCAAGGAACCGCGCCCGGCAGTGCCATTGAAAACCTGCAGAGCGATGATTTTGAATTTTTCAAAATCCTCAGGCTTCATGGGATCAGGCTTGGCGTAAGTTTTGAGCGCCTGTAAGCCGGCCTCACCGTACTTTACGGCAAGCGCAGCCGTCTGCGGATTCGGAGGATTTTCTGACTCGGCTCTAATCTTCGTGTTGTAGGCCAGGACCACCAAAGCGCGCACGTTGCAAGGATTCGCCTTCCAAACACGCTCAGCTGCATCCAAAGCTTTGGGATTACCCGCCTGCTGGTAGGCTCCCATAAGCTGCTCGAGAGCATCATCTTTTACAACACTGGTGGGATACTGGGCAATGAACTGCTCGAGCGCGTTCGCACGGGTAGCAGGATCAGTGATGCCCGTGGCATTCACGTATGCATTGTATTCAGCAGGATCTTTAATCTCTTTTTTCTGTGGCTCTCCCGTCGCCGGCTGACAAACTTGGTCACCAGTAGCGGGTGGGGTCGTGGTCGGTGGGGCAGTGGTTGGGGTGGTGGTTTGCGGGGCACTAGTTGGGGTGGTAGTTTGCTGTGCCATGCCCGCGACAACGGCCGCGAGTACCCAAATGGCAAGCAGGTTCAGCTTCTTCATCATAGCTCCTTCAGTTCAGAACAATTTGGGTCACGAGATCTCAGGTAGAACAGTTCTAACTTGGTGCCAGCCCTCGATTTTCCCTGGTTGAAAAGCTGTGGCCTGACGGAATTCCACCCGAAGCTTGGCATTATAGAAATGCAGCCTCGCAATAGCAAGTTTAGATACTCCTTCGGGTTTTCATCTAAGGGTTTCTGCTCTGCAAGCTCCAACGCGGCACAGCCTGGGGAGCGATTGTGCCGCATACGAGCCAAATTTGCTCTGTGTTTTGTAAGATGCAAATTGTATGCTGCTTGGTTGGAAGCTTCACACCAGCGGTGTGAAGAAAAGGAGAAAGGCGAAAGATCATGGAAGGTACGCTCAGCGGGAAGATCGCCGTTGTTACGGGTGGCGGCCGCGGCATAGGCGCCGCGATCGCACAAAGACTCGCCCAGATGGGGGCGAACACCATCCTTTGTGGCCGCACGCCGGCCGCACTGCAAGAGACAGCTCGAACCATTGCGGCACACGGCGGCCAGTGTGAAACCATGGCCTGTGATGTGACCGACCTGCGCGCAGTGGAGGCCCTGGCCGCGCGTGTGGAGAAAACCTTTCAGCGATCAGATATCCTGGTCAACAACGCCGGAGTAGGCGCTTTTGGCACTCCCCTACACCAACTTGCTCCGGAAGAATGGGATAAGGTGTTTAACACCAATTTGCGGGGCGTGTATTACTGTATTCGGGCCTTTGCGCCGATGATGATCCGCGCCCGCAGCGGGGACATTGTGAACATCTCCTCAATTGCCGGGAAAAATGCGCTGGCAAACGGAGCTGCCTATGCCGCATCCAAATGGGGGTTGAACGGATTGACATATTCTGTGGCCGAGGAGCTGCGGGGCCATAACATCCGCGTCTCGGTGGTTTGCCCTGGCTCGGTGGATACCGAGCTTTCGCCGCATACCGGCAGAGACAAGAGCAAGATGTTGCGTCCTGACGACGTTGCTCATGTTGTGGCTATGCTGGTTACCCAGGCGCCGCAATCTTTTGCCAGCGAAATAGTGCTCAGGCCCACGCAGAAGCCGTAGAATGGTTATGAGTAAAGGCAATTGGAGTGCTGAACGTTTGTGTGTTACCATCAGCACCTTTGCTATTTGTTCTGGGAGGACAACATGTCAGATCGCGACGGCAGTAACGCCATCATGTGGTTTTTAGCAGGCTTGGGGCTGGGAGCTCTGGTGGGCGTGCTCTATGCTCCACGTTCGGGGCGGGAAACACGGCAAGCCATTTTGGACGCCGCCGAAGAGGGCCGCGATTATCTGGTCACCAAGGGCTCGGCCGCCCGTGAACAGGTAACCGAATGGGCATCCAAAGGCAAAGACGCCGTGAAGCAGCAGAAAGAACAGTTCAAAGCTGCTTATGAAGCCGGACGCCAGGCATACCGGGACACGGCAACCACAGAGAAATCTTAATACCACTTACTGAACGCTCTGTATCTATGGAAATGTGGCTTCAAATATTTATTGTCATCATAGGATTGGCTGTGTTGCTGCAAATGCTAATCCTGGCTGCGCTGTATTTCCAATTCAAGAAAACCAGCGCGCGCGTGGAAGCGATGACCAGCGAAGTGCACAAGCGCGCTATTCCCGTGCTGGACGCTGCCGGCACCATCCTTACAGACTCGCGCGAGAAACTGCGTACCATCACGGAAAACCTGGCAGTCACCTCCACCTCACTGCGCTCCCAAGTCGAGCGCATGGATACCACGGTCAGCGACATTATTGACCGCACGCGGCTGCAGGTGGTCCGCGCCGATGACATGATCAGCCGCGCCATGGACCGGGTGGAGGAAACCACTGAAATTATTCAGCACTCCGTCATATCGCCGGTGCGCCATATCGCCGGGATTATTAGTGGGCTCACTGTAGGACTTCAGACTCTGCTCCGCCGTAGAGGCCACAACCATCCCCAGGAAGGCCTGCCGCAGGATGAGGAGTTGTTTATCTAGAGTTTTTGTCTAGAGTTCTGCGCATTTTGTGCCGACCCTTAGCCCGCTCCACAAAGCGGCCGAAAGTTTTTTGCATGTTTGCATCCAGAGCGAAGTCGCTGAAAGTCCTTTCCCGCAAAGTGACGTAACGTCTTCCGAATGTCCTCAAAGCAAACCGAAATTCCAAAAGCTGAATTTCAGAGGAGGAACAATGAGAAAACAAATCGAAAAATGTCTGATGCTTTTTGCGTTGGCAGTCGTCATCGCATTGCCTGCCGTCTGGTCGCCCCTGGAAGGGGTTTCTCCTGCAACCATTCCAGTAAGCATGATTGTCTCAGTCGAAGCCAAGCATGGTAAGGAGGTCCCCTCGATTTCCCGCGAGGATGTCGTGGTCTCTCAAGAAGGTAATCGAGCCGAGGTGAAAGACTGGGTTCCATTGCAGGCAGACCCGGCTGGGGTTGAGCTTTTTGTTCTTATTGACGACTCTACCGACACCACACTCGGTTTGCAGCTCGATGACCTTCGCAAATTCATCACCAGCCAGCCGGCCACGACGAAGATCGCTGTCGGATATATACGCAACGGCGACGTGAATATCGTCCAGAATCTGACCAATGACCATGCTCTGGCAGCCAAGGCTTTGCGCCTGCCTCTAGGTTCTGGAGCGGGAGGGGCGAGTCCGTACACGGCCATCACAGATATGATCAAGCACTGGCCCGAAAGCACCGCTAGCCGCGAGGTTCTCCTCATTTCCTCCGGTGTAGATTATCTTCAACCGGGACCGAGCGATACTTATCTTGACCAGACAATTGATCAGGCCCAGCGGGCTGGAGTCCAGATTTATTCCATTTACGCTTCACCGAGCGGACATCCAAGCCATAGTTTCTGGCGGTTGAATTGGGGCCAAAGCAACCTCTCCCGGCTCGCGGACGAAACCGGAGGCGAAGCTTACTTCCAGGGCTTTGAAATGCCCATTGCCTTCGCGCCTTATTTGCAACAATTGACCGACCGGTTCAAACATCAATACAGGCTCACCTTTCTTGCCAGACTTGGGAAGAAGGCCGGATACCAGCGTGTCAAACTTGAGACCGAAGTCCCAAATGCTGAGTTAGTAGCAGCCGGGCGCGTGTACGTCCCAGGTCAGAGGTAGCTCAGAGGTAGCTTTGATTGGATCGAGGGATGCCAGACCCGGGCATCGGGGCATCTCCGATGAACTGCAGCGCGAAGTTTCTCTTTCGGCGTGTTGACTGCGTGTAACCTTGAAAGGGCGTGTCTTTAGCTGAATGCTAAACAATCCATCCCCCGCCCACCACGTTCTCACCGTCATACAGCACAACTGCCTGTCCGGGAGTAATGGCGCGCTGGGGCTGGTCGAAGGTCACAGTGATTTCGTCGTCGCCGGTCTGCTGTACGGTAGCCGAAGCCGGCTCGTGGCGGTGGCGTATCTTGGCTGTAATCCGCATGGGCTGATCGAGGTGAGCAGCCGAAATCAGATTGATGCGCCGCGCACGGAGAGTAGTTGACTGCAACTCGTCGCCCGGGCCAACCACGACCTGCTTCTTGTCGCCACGAATCTCCAGAACGTAGAGCGGTGAGCCGGTAGCTACGCCCAGTCCCTTGCGCTGGCCTACGGTGAAGTGGTGTATGCCCCCGTGCTCTCCTATTGCCTTGCCGGAAGGGGTCACTAACTCTCCGGAGGTATCGGGCAGAGCTTCACCCTGCTCGGCCAGATACGCATCAATGAACTTCTTATAGTCGCCGCCGGGGACAAAGCATATCTCCTGCGAATCGGGCTTCTCGGTTGTCGCTGGCGCCAGTCCCAAAGCGCGCGCCTTTTCCCGCACCTGTGGCTTGATCATGTTGCCCAAGGGAAAGATGGTACGGCAAAGCTGTTCCTGGGTCAGGCCAAAAAGAAAGTAACTTTGATCACGGGAGCGGTCCACTCCGCGGCGCAGGTTCCAGCGCTCGCTGGCTGGATTGAACTCCGCCTGGGCGTAGTGGCCTGTGGCAAGGGTGTCAGCCCCAATCTGTTGTGCTGTAAGGAGTAACTGATCAAACTTCAAGTGATTGTTGCACAAACTGCAGGGGATCGGGGTCCTGCCGGAGAGATACTCTTCGACGAAGGGACGAACCACATCATGCTCAAAGCGCTCTTCGTGGTTGACCACGTAGTAAGGGATGCCAAGCACCTCCGCCACGCGGCGGGCATCGTATACATCTTCAATCGAACAACAGCGCCCCCGGACCTGCTCGGGCATGCCCTCGCGCCCAGCAAGGCGACGCTGGTTCCAGAGCTGCATGGTCAACCCCACGACGTTATGCCCTTCAGCGCGGAGCATGGCCGCGACGGTGGAGGAATCCACACCGCCCGACATGGCTACGGCAATGGTCTTATTTTCGAGCATTCAGCAGTCAGCATTCAGCTAAACCACGTCTACAAGAATATGACGAAAAGCTGAATTACGGGTATTTTTACCCTCACGCTTACTATGTTCTCATAAGATCACGTTCGAAGTTATTGTTTGAATATAGAGATTTTGTATTGGCTGAATGCTGAGTGCTGAATGCTCTTACTTGGCTAAATGCTAAGTGCCCCAGTGCCAGGAATATCATCTCGACAAGCCGGCTATGGCCTCGCATCAAAGCGCCTCCAGACGCCGTCCGTTTAGGTCCATACGCTCTTCTCGTTCGGTTCCGTAAATCTGCTTCCACTCGCGCTTGAGGGACGTGTGGCTGCAGCGTCAACAAAGGCCACAATCCGTAGCCGTACCGGCGCCCTTAGTCGGCGACTTGTTCCGCATGGTCAATAACGAGCAGTTCCATGCTGGCGGTATTGGCCTCCAGTTTCAGGCCGAGCTGCTGCATGGCCGCATGGAAAGAAGAGGATGCCCCCAAATCTACGGGGATATCAAAATCAAAGACTCCTTTGAGTCCGGTGTTGTCTAATACAGGACGATCGAGCGAGGGAGGGTCCGCCTGGCTTAGATAATTCAAAATATTGGCCAGGCATGACGTGGTACCCTTGCCCACGATGTGGGCTTCGCCCCCCGGAGCTTTGATGGTGAAGTCGCATTTGTCCGCAGCCTGGTCCACGGGGCCGAGCTTTGGTCCCTGGGGTCCTACAACCAGCATATAGACAGGCATCTCTTTGGTTGTGATGTGAGATGCAAGTTTGAATTTGGCGCTCAAGAGGGTCCGAAGCATCAGCACAAGCTGGTCGGGTTGCGCAGGACCAGCCGCGTTTGCGTCGATATCATATCTTTGCGAATTCAGCGCATCTGGAATTGAAACCAGGTCGATGCCATAGGCCCTTTGAACGAGAGCCTTTAGATTGGCATTGCGAACCACAAATCTGCCATCCGGATAAGCGTGCGACCACCAGCCCTTTTGCTCAACATCACTTGGCTTGATGGATACGCTCGCGAATGCCGGCCCCGCTACATCCTTGCTCTGTGACTGGAATTCAGATTGTGTTCCTGGCTGGTCGGTGGAGGGTTTTTCAACGCTGTCAATAATCAGGGTTTCAACGGGTGCGGTTTGCGGATTTAGTTCGAACCCGAGCTGCTCCTGTACGGCCGTAATCACAGATTGGCTGTCTCCCGGCGTCCAGTCCAGTTGAAATCGTAAACTCCCTGGATTCCAGTTTTGTCCTGTACTAGGCGCCCAGTCGAACCCGACAGGAAGATTGCCAGTTGCGAGATGCCAATCTGTTTGGCTTCAAAATGGCGATGACCGCCAGTCATAGATATATGGAACATGTGAGGCAATACGTCGCCGGCCACCACCCCGTTGAGCTTGGGCCCGTTTTTTCCTGCAACCAGCTCGTAGACCGGCAGCTCTTGCGTTTCGCGATGGAATTTAAATTTAAACCGGTCCGCCAAAAGATTCTGGATCTTTGGCTTGATCTGGTCAGGGTTAGCGGATTGCTCAACCTGCGCACTGATATCGTATTTTTCGGATGCGAGCCAGTCTGGCCCTCCTGAAATTTCACGATTGATGAGTCCATATGCGGACTGAATGAGCTGCCTTACAGTTACGTTTGTCGCTTTCCACTCCGAGCTTCCGGGTTCTCGAAGCATCAAAGACTTGATTTCTCCTGGCTTATCCGGCGGATGCAGCTTGATGGAAACATTTGTAAATACCGGCGAGGCAGCAGCCTCGGTCTGCGACTGCGCTCGACCTGCTATTGGACTCAGAAAGCCGATGGCGATAGGCACGACCACTGCCGCCACGCTTACGCTGGCAAGCAATAGCTTCTTGGTGAAATCCAGTTTGCTTGCTATGCGATTTGTCATGATGTCCTCGATTCTTTTCTTGAGATTCGATCCCGTAACCCCGGTCACGCAGACCAGCGGCGATTCCAGATAAAATTCGCAGACTTTCAGGATGCCTTCGGCATATGCCTGCGGCTCGCTGCCCAGGCGCAATACCTCTTCGTCGCAGGCGCGCTCGCGCTCGTCTACCAGCCGCGCCCCGATCCACCACACCTGCGGATGAAACCAGAAGAGAGCTTCCACCAGCATATGGATCGCCGCCAGCAGATTGTCGCGGCGGCGAACGTGGCACAATTCGTGCGCGATGATCGCCTCCAATTGCGCGTCTGTCAGCCGGTCTGATATCCCTGCCGGCAGCAGCATGACCGGGCGGAAGACGCCGACAACACCTGGTTCCAAGGCAGATTTAGAGGCAATGATCTTGATCGGCCCCGCTATTCCTCTTGACTCAAGGCGGCGTTGTGCATCGAGTTCGCGTCCAGATTGCAGCGGGAAAGCTCCGCACACTGCGCGGGTCACGCGCCGCCAACGCGACCACCAAAACAGAAGCACGCCCACACAACCGCACAACCACACGACCAACAGGAGCGCAGGGAGCAGAGCCGTCGAGGCCGCCGGCACAGCCGCGTAACGTGGCGTCGCTTGCGCAAAAGGCTGGCCGATCTCTTGCATCACCACGGAGACTCCGGGCTGGAGGACGACAGCGGCCTTCGGCCATCCCAGGTGGCTGCCCATGCCAATCAGCAGCGAGAACGGAATCAGGAATTTCACCGATGCAGCCAGCCAGAGCCAATAACGCACCTGGGCGCGGTTATTTCTTAGCGCAAGCGTCAGTAACCATGCCACTGCGGCAAAGAGGGTTGATTGCCACAGGTGGTTGGCTACCGACGTCCCCAGGATCGTCCATGCCAGAGGTGAAAATGCCGCGATCATATAAATGCTCATTCCGATTTGTCCTTTCTCCCCAGTCTTCGCACAGCCTTCTCCGCTTCCTGCACGTCGTTCAGGGTGAGCTTGCCCGACTCAATCAGGTGCGCCATGACCGGCTGTGTGCGGCCGCCAAACAGACCCAACAGCTCGTCAATCAATCTGCGGTGCGCCGCCTGGCGCGAGATGGTTGCCTCGAAGATATGCGCGTTGCTGATCTTCTTGACGCGGCGCAGCACCTTCTTACGTTCCATGCGATAGACGGTGGTCTGCACGGTTGTATAAGCTGGCCGGTCGCGCTCGGGAAAAGTCTCCTGAATCTCCCGAATCGAGGCAGCACCTCGGCTCCAGAGCGCTTCCATAATCTGCAGTTCCAACTTTGTCAGTTTTGGTAAGGCCATAATGTTTAAGATTTCATATCTACTACAGTTGTTTGCAATCCTACTATATATGTAGTCCATGTCAAGTGTTTTTGTAACAAAAATGCACAGCAGATATCCGCCTTGAGTTGAAGGGTTAGCGCCCCTGAATTGGGGTTGGCAAGAAAGTCTGGATTAGCTGAGTGCTGAATGCTTCTTAAAAATATCCTGGTTCTCAGGCTTTTCGGCATATAATCCGCCAAGTACCCCCTACGAATCTTATCTGCCCTCTGGAGAACGGAATGTCCCTGCCCTATCGTGGATTGCGCTGCCTTCTGTCCGTGACGCTGGCGATTTTTTCAGCCTTTAGCTACGCACAACAAAAGAGCCCTGTACGGTTAATCATTTCGCCTGCCAATCCCCCGCTTTCTGCAGGCAATAACTTATCGTTTACCATCCAGGAAGCATTTTTTGAGGGCGCAGCGCACGGTGCAGCTCAACGTACTGTTACTGCACAATGGAGATCAGACACCCCCTCGGTCGTGAGTATTGATCCTGTCAGCGGGCTGGCGACAGCGCACGCGGCCGGTGTAGCGACGATCACCGCTGCTTCCGGACCGGCACACATTTCCACCATAGTGCACGTACCAGCAGCGGCGTTGACCTCAGTTTCTATTGCGCCCTTGACCCCTTCCGTCCCGAAAGGGTTACCCCAGCAATTTACCGCTACTGCCCACTACGCTGACAGCAGCACTCTGGACGCCACCGGTGTTGCCACTTGGAGTTCTTCTGACCTAACGAAGGCAACGGTTGATGGCAAAGGTCTGGCAAAAACTTTGCAGCAAGGCACGCCAACCATTCAGGCGCAATATGGCGGATTCAATCCTTCCACCGTGCTTACCATCGGCCCGCCCGTCCTGGTTTCCATTGCGGTCACGCCCAACAATCCTGGCGTCGCGTTAGGGTTAAGCCAGCAGTTCACTGCAACCGGAACTTTGACTGACAATTCCACGCAGGACCTCACCAGCACCGCTACCTGGTCATCTACGACGACCTCTGTCGCCACCATCAACACAACCGGGCTGGCGCAGACTGTGGCCCAGGGCAGCACCACCATTAAGGCGGTTTCAAATGCGATAACAGGTTCAACCTTGCTGACCGTGTTGCCGCCGGCGCTGGTCTCCATTACGGTTGGTGGCAACTCTTCAGTCCACCTGCCCCATCCGAGCGGGTTCGGTGCTATAGGAAATTACACGGACGGAAGCGTTCAGGATCTGACCTCCACAGCTACGTGGTCATCTTCCGCTTCAGGTGTGGCAACGATCAACAGCGTCGGGATTGCCAGCACCATCTCGACCGGGCCGACCACCATCACAGCCACCGGCCCCGGGAACATTCAAGGAACACTTGGTCTCACGGTGTTGCAGGCTCTGCTGCCGCGTTTTGCCTACGTGACGGCGCCCGATGCGCATTCACTCAGCTACTTCGTGGTAGATGCGGCCACCGGGCAGCTCCGCAACCGCGGATATTTTTCTATCGGGGGAAGTTACTTTGGTTTAGTTGCAGATCCCCTGGGACGCTTTCTCTATGTCACCAGCTCCAGCACCATTCTGGAATACGTCATCAATTCCGACGGCAGCCTGACATCGGCAGGTTCGCTTGCTGTTTCCCTCGGCGGAGCCGGTTATCAACAGCCGGTCATTGACCCTGCGGGTAAATTCCTTTATGCGGCCGCGAGCAATGCCGTTGCTGCATTCGCAATCAATCCAGTCACTGGTGTGCTTACTGCGGTCCTAGGCTCTCCCTTTCCTGCCGGGACGCTTACCGCGTCCATCGTCATAGACCCAACTAGTAAGTTCCTCTACGCTGCGAATTGGACTTCGAACAACATCAGTGCTTATAGCATTAATCCTTCTACCGGCGCCCTCACGTCTTTGGGTCTACCGCGGGCGACCGTGGTCCAGCCAAACATCACGATGGATCCATTGGGACGCCGCCTGTATTTGCAGGGATTCAGTTGTTCCTGCATCGATGCCTTCAGCGTTGATCCCGCAACCGGCGCACTGACAAGACTGGCTGGCGCACCTTTCACTTCGATCAACAACAACCGTGGCGCGCCTTTCCTCATCGATTCGGCAGAGAAATTTGCCTACATCTACACCAACTCAGGTCTGGCCATTTTCTCTATTGATTTGACCTCCGGCGCCCTCACGCAGCTCAATGGCTCGCCATTTGGCAGCGCGCCCGAAGTTGACTTCATCAGCTCCTCGGGAAAATTTGCCTATAGCGTTCCAGTCGCCGGAGGGCCGCTGGCCGTCTCGAATTTTCCTTCGACCAATGGTATTCCCAGCCAGACCAGTCAGATGCTGGGACAAAGCTCCTTCAATCACTTGTTTGCACTGGTGGAAGGCGCACAAGGCGTCAGCGTCACGCCACAGTATGTTTACGCCACAAACATGTCTGACAATACTGTCTCTGCCTTCAGCATGAACCCCGCGACGGGTGCGCTTACTGCGGGAATTGCCGGTTCACCCTTTGCGACCGGCACGGCGCCCGCTTCTATCTCCGTTGATCCGAGCGGCAGCTTTGCTTTTGTTGCCGACAGCGGATCGAACAAGGTTTCCGCTTACACAATCTCCAACACGGGTACACTCGCCGCTGTCACGGGATCGCCATTTGCTTCCGGCACCAATCCCACGAGCCTATTCGCCGACATCAGCGGCCGCTTGCTCTACGTAGCCAATACCGGCGATGACACGGTTTCCGGTTATCTCATCAACCGCTCCACCGGAGCTCTGTCACAACTTTCCAATTCGCCCTACACCGCTCTTCTAGCACCCTCCGCCATTGTCACCGACCCCGTCGGCCAGAATGCGTTCGTCTCTTCTGCTACGCCTTCCCCGTCGAATCAGCTCTTGAACTACAACATCGACATTCTCGGTAGCCCTGGCCCCTACGGAGAGCTGCAAAACAACAGCAGCGGACAGGCGCCGGCAGGCACAAATCCGCAAGGCATCGCGACGCTGCCATCGGGAGCGGCGGTGTATGTCGCAAGCAAAGGCTCGAACAGCATATTCGCCTTCGGGATCTCCGGATGCGTCGCATGTATCACCCAGCCCCAGCCCCTGGGGAGTTTCCCGGCGCACACGCAGCCGGTGGCCGTCGCGGTTGATCCCAAGGGACGCTTCCTCTACGCGGCGAACCTCGGTTCGAATGATATTTCGATCTATGCCATCAATCCCAACGGCACTCTGGTTCCGTTCCCTGGCGGGCCAAAGAGCACCGGCAATGCACCCCAGTCCCTGGCGGTGGATCCATCGGGGAACTTCCTGGTGGTCGCTGATTCCGGAACGAATGATATTTCGGTATTTTCAATTGACCAGGCAAGTGGCGCCTTAACTTCGGTAGCTGGTTCGCCCTTTGCGGCAGGCACTAAGCCGGTATCGGTTGTGGTTACAGGCGTGGTGCAATAAATGTGTCTTACTTGGCTGAGTGCTGACTGCTGACTGCTGAGTGCTTCTTATAAACCGGCGAGAGCTCCCGCAATCGGGCGACTGTGGGCGGAATAAGGGAGAGCGCGAAATCCACGTCTTTCGCGCTGTTGAGCTTGCCCAGGCTGAAGCGCACGCTGGCGCGGGCGCGCTCGGGGGCCAATCCCATGGCAATCAGAACATGGGAGGGTTCAAGGGCGCCAGAAGAGCAGGCAGCACCGGTTGAAACCGCCAGTCCCTTAAGGTCGAGCGCGATAATCAGCGCTTCGCCTTCAATGTGGTCAAAATGAATATTTGTGGTGGTTGGAACCCGAGGTGCGCCTTCACCGTTCACGCCGGTTTCATCCACTGCCTCTAGGATTCCCTGCTGCAGCCGGTTGCGCAAGGCTTCCAAGCGCGCGACTTCGCCGTTCTGGAAAGCTGCGATGGCGATCTCCGCTGCTTTACCCAAGGCGACGATTCCCGGCACATTCTCTGTTCCTGCACGGCGCTGGCGCTCGTGGTTGCCGCCGTAAAACAGGGGCTCAATCAGGGTTCCCTTGCGGATGTACAGGGCGCCCGTGCCCTGGGGTGCGTGCATCTTGTGTCCGGAGAGAGAAAGCAGATCGCAGCCGATCTTCTGCACGTCAATGACGCACTTTCCTGCTGCCTGCACGGCATCGGTGTGAAAGTAAATGTCGGCCTCAGCGGCAATGCGGCCGATGGCTTCGACGGGCTGCAGCACTCCGGTTTCGTTGTTGGCCATCATGATGGAGATCAACCGGGTATTAGGCCGCAGGGCACGCCTGACGTCCTCAGGATCAACCAGGCCACGGCCATCCACGGGAACGTAGGTGACACTCGATCCCATCTTCTCCAGACGAAGGCAGGAGTTGAGCACAGCATGATGCTCAATGGCAGAGGTCACTACATGATCTCCGGCGCGCACCATACCAAAAATTCCGAGGTTATCGGCTTCGGTTCCGCCGCTGGTAAATACAATTTCAGCCGCACGGCAATTCACCAACCGGGCGATACTCTCACGCGCGTGCTCTACCGCTGCGCGGGTCTGCTGTCCATGGTGATGGACAGACGAAGCATTTCCGAAGCGCTCGCCCAGATAGGGACGCATGGCCTCCAGTACCTCAGGTAACGGAGGCGAGGTGGCATTGTTATCCATGTACACGCGCTGCATACTTCTATTGTATCTACGTTGCTATCGGGCAGGGTTAAAGAATTACATCTCTCACGCCGATCTTTCTCTTGTCCGTGAGATCGTGGCGCCTCTGTAAAATCAAGTCATGCCCCAGCACATCGGTATTGTCGCCTGCTCCGCCGAAGGCGCGGCTCTTTGTTATCGGACCATCTGCGTGGAAGGCGCGCAGCTTCTCGGCGCGCACGCTCATCCCGAGGTTTCGATGCACACGCACTCGCTCGCCGAGTACGTAAAATGCATCCATCGCGGCGACTGGCAGGGCGTCGGTGAACTGATGCTCTCGTCCGCGCTTAAGCTCGCGAAAATCGGTGCCGACTTCTTGATCTGCCCCGATAACACCATCCACCGGGCGCTCGCTTACGTTGAACCGAGGTCGCCGCTTCCCTGGCTGCACATCGCCGAGGTCGTCGCTGCACATGCCGTCGAGCGCGGCTTCCGGCGCCTCGGCCTGACCGGAACTCGCTGGCTCGTCGAAAGCGAGGTCTATCCAGAGAAGCTCACAGCCCGCGGCGTGAAGTATGTGCGCCCGAATACCACAGAACGCGAAGAAATCAATCGCATCATCATGGATGAGTTGGTTTACGGCGTCTTCAAGCCCGAGGCAGTCGCTTATTTTCAGCAGGTCATCGAACGGATGAAAACCGGACAGATGCCAGACGGACAGAAAAAAGACGAGGGCTGCGACGCCGTCGTGCTGGGCTGCACCGAGATCCCGTTGATCATGAATGACTCGAATTCTCCGCTACCGACGCTAGATTCCACACGCTTGCTTGCACGGGCGGCGCTGCGCCGGGCGGTGCAGTAGAAAAGTGGTATCAAAACCTTGGTTTTTGAGGAATCTTAGCCCATCATTGTCTTGTGGTGTGTTTTTCTTAACCGCATTCCAGAATGCGGGGGGGTATTGCCCCTTGTGGTCTTTGAAAATTTGTTGTCTGAGTACCGAGTACTGCGTACTATCTCTGAGATACTGATACCTGCCCCACCTGCTCAGCTAGTACCCCACCCCGAATTGATTTTCGCCAGTAATGACGCGGGTCAGACGCGATTTGGGGCACTCCAGACACAAGCTAGCAAGTGGGGGGCCGCACAAATCTTCCGGAAAATCAGCGTTGATCCGCGTTCATCCGCGGCGAAAAGCCTTTGCGGTTGCTTTTGCTGAGGACTGAGGACTGACGACTGGGTTTAGAGCAGCAAGTGTTCCACCCACATCAACTTTCGCCGCTAGATATGCGGTGATCAGCGTTATTTTTGGGGCTCACTTACCACCTAGCAAGTACCCACTCCTCACCACCTGAACAGAGTAAAAAACGAGGCTATGTTGTGGAAAGGAGAGCAGGCGATTCTAGCTCCAATAATTTTGCGGCGCTTGGGCTGCTAAAATCGTCTATACAGAGATGTTCAAGAACCTAGGCGCCTTGAAGCCATATTTATGGAGATACCGCTGGGGCTTTTTCCTCGGTGCGATCTCGGTGTTGTTGACCAACGGCATCTGGGTCTACTTTCCCCAAATCATCAAACATGCCGTGGACGATCTTAACGGCGGCGTTACCAGCCACAAGTTGGTGTATTACTCCCTCGTGCTGGTTGCGATTGCCTTCTCCAAGGGGATTTTTCAATTCTTGACCCGCTGGAAGCTGATTGGTATCTCGCGCGAGATCGAGTTCGATTTGCGCAACGACCTGTTCCGCCACTTGGAAGGACTTTCCTATTCCTACTACCAGCGCACGCGCACCGGCGACATTATGGCGCGCGCGACCAATGATCTGAATGCGGTCCGCATGCTGCTGGGGCCGGCCATTATGTATTCGGCCAATACCATTGTCTTCACCGCTGCTGCCCTGGTTTTCATGTGGCACATCAGCCCAAGATTGACCACCTGGGCCTTCTTGCCGCTTCCCCTGGTCAGCGTGATTGTGCAGTACTTTGGCCGGCGGATCCATGAACGTTTTGAACGCATCCAGGCGATGTTTTCTGACATCTCGGCGCGCGCTCAGGAGAATTTTTCAGGCGCCCGCGTGCTGCGCGCCTATGTGCAGGAAAGGGCCGAGATCAAGGCCTTCGAGGCTGCGAATCAGGAATATATCCGGCGAAGCCTGCTGCTGGTCCGCCTGATGGGAATGCTTTGGCCGACGCTCGAGCTGTTGCTGGGACTGGCCGTCGTCCTGGTCTTATGGCTTGGCGGACGCGAGGTACTCCTGGGTCGCATGACCGTGGGTGATTTCGTGGCCTTCAATACTTACATGGTGCAGCTCACCTGGCCGATTATCGCCCTGGGCTGGGTCTTGAACATTTTTCAGCGCGGCACCGCATCTATGGGACGAATCAATGAAATCTTTGCGGAAAAGGCCGAGATCACCGATGACCTTGTGCCGCAGACCACCGGCGCTGGGCCGATTCGCGGTGAAATTGAGTTTCGCAACCTGGACTTCAGCTACAACGGAGTGCCCGTTCTCAAAAACGTCAACCTGCAGATCCCCGCTGGAACCAGCCTGGCTGTAGTCGGTCCTACCGGTTCGGGAAAATCTACGCTGGTGAATTTGATTCCGCGCATCTACGATGCTGCCCCGGGCGCGGTGCTGCTCGACGGACGTCCTATTCGAGAGTTCTCCCTGAGTAAACTGCGTAGCAGCATCGGGTTCGTACCTCAGGAAACTTTTCTGTTCAGCGACACACTCCGCGAAAACGTTGCCCTGGGTACGGAGAACGCAAGCGATGACCAGATTCGCCAGGCAGCCGAGGCCGCCAATATTGCCGGGGACATTGAAGAATTCCCGGAAAAATATTCCACCATGGTGGGCGAGCGTGGCATTACGCTTTCCGGCGGGCAAAAGCAGCGCACTGCGATTGCGCGCGCCATTCTGCGCGACCCGCGGATTTTGATTCTGGATGACGCTCTCTCCAGCGTTGATACCCACACGGAAGAAAAAATTCTGACTCATCTGCGCGAGGTCATGCGCGAACGGACAACCATATTCATTTCGCATCGCGTCTCCACCGTGCGCAATGCCGACCGGATTGCCGTCTTGCACGAAGGCAGTATCGTCGAACTAGGGACACACGAAGAATTGATTGCACGCAACGGCTATTACACCGATCTGTATAACAAGCAGTTACTGGAAGAAGAGTTGGCCGAGGTTTGAAGAATTGAGTAATTGTGTAATTTGGTAATTGTGGAATTGAGCCGTTGCGCAAATCACAAGCAGTAGGTCAAATTAGACAGTTACCCGATTATCCAATTACTCAATTCATGAAACGCACTGTCACACCCGAACTGCTCGATAGCGATGCCGGAAACACCTGCGAGGTCGCCTCTTCCCTGGCCGACCTGCAGCGAATCAACCGCTGGTTTGGCAGCATTCGCACAGTTACACAATTAATCCAAAAAGTCGCCGCCCGGACGGGGCAGAAGCAATTCTCGCTGCTGGATGTCGCGGGAGCTTCGGGAGACATTGCCGCTGCCGTGCGCACCAGCCTAGGTCAAAAAGGAATTACCGTTGACGCGACTCTGTTAGACAGAAATTTTTCGCATCTCAACGGTAACTTCACAACTGTTGTCGGTGATGCCCTGTCCCTGCCTTTTGCTGATAAAAGCTTTGATCTGGTGGCCTGCTCGACTTTTGTTCATCACCTGGAGCCGGCAGAGATTATCCAGTTCGCAAGTGAAGCGCTGCGGGTCGCGCGGGTGGCTGTGCTCATCAACGACTTGCGCCGTCACGGTTTTCATTTGGCGCTGGTCTATGCCGGGTTTCCTCTTTTTCGCAGCCGGCTCACGCGCCACGACGGACCGGTTTCCATACGGCGCTCGTATACGCCGGAGGAGCTGCGCGATATGTTAAGCAAAACCAGGGCAATCCGCACTGAAATCAGCAAGCATTATCTTTTTCGCATGGGTGCAATCGTTTGGGCGCAATGAGTGATAATTAGATGAGCACAGAATGCGTGAATACGATCTGGTAATCGTCGGCGGGGGGCTGGCAGGGTGCGCGGCCGCAATCACCCTTATGCGTTCTGTACCGCAAGCCCGGGTCCTGGTGTTGGAGCGCGGATTTTATCCCCGGCATAAAGTTTGCGGAGAATTCGTCTCACCCGAAGGCTGCGCCGCGCTCGATAAATTGCTGGAAGCGGACGAAGTTTCCCTGCTGGTGAATCAAGCCCCACCCATTGTTCAAGCCAATATTCATGTTGACGGCCGCACTCTCTCCGCACCCGTCCGGCCGCCGGCCGCCAGCATCACCCGCTTTGATTTAGATTCCGCACTATGGAAGCAAGCGGAGAAGTTGGGCGCTGAATGCTGCGAGAAGTGCCCGGTCCTTAAAGTGCAGGGAGACGGCCCATTTGAAATTACAATCGAGCGTGCCAACATTCACTCAGCCGCGCTTATCAATGCGGCCGGGAGATGGTCCATCTTCAACAGAACCAAAACCAGGGACCGGAACGGCTGTCATAACATCAAGTGGATTGGGCTGAAAGCCCATTTTGCAGAAGCTACCTCTTCCCGCTCGGGCGTGATTGATCTTTATCTCTTCAACGGCGGCTATTGTGGAGTGCAACCGGTTGGGCTGGAGCGAGTAAACGCCTGTGCCATGGTCCGCGCTGAAGCAGCAACGACTCTGGGTGAAGTGTTCATGCTGCATCCTGAGCTTTACCGGGACAGCCAGGATTGGATCCCGGTGATGGAGACTGTAACCACATCTCCGCTTTATTTCAGAAAGCCGGCGCCCATCGAGGGGAAAATCATTAACGCCGGAGACGCTGCCGGATTTATTGATCCCTTTGTCGGAGACGGCATGACCTTGGCCCTGCACAGCGGAATTCTGGCGGCCCAGGCTTTAACAGGATTTTTGAAAAAAGAATTTAATTTACGCATGGCAGTTGAAATTTACAGCCATGAGTACAATGCAAGACTGCTTCCCGCATTTCAGCGCGCCCGCTGGTTGCGAAAGATGATCAGCTTGCCGGGCGTGGTGCGTATGCCGCTTGCTCGTCTCATCCAGATGACCGGGACTACCGAGTCTCTGCTTAAAGCTACAAGGATTGCGGTTTGATGCCGACGGTCCCTTAGCGCACAACCAGCACTTCACGAGTATGGTCGCGCGTGAGGAAGAATTTCAGGGACTTAAAGTTCTGAAAAAGATTTTCGATGTGCCGATTATTGAAGACACGCTGCAGGCGGAAGCGCGGCACTTGCTGCAACTCAAGGGTATCGGGACCAGCAATGTGATAACGATGATAAGGAGCCTGGGGACCGGCGTCTTTGGTGTGGAAGAAACCCAACAGCATTCCTCCCGGCCTCATTACGCTGTGGATACGCTCAACTAAAGGCTTCACCAGAGGCTCGGGCAGATAGTCGGCGACACTCCAGAGCATGACAGCATCGAATTGCTCTCCCCGGAAGACAAGATTCTCTGCAAAGAACTGTTCTACATCCAAGGTAACGGCGCCATCCTCGGTTTTGCGCAGCAGGGCAGGATCCGTGGAAGCCAGCAGTACATCTACGTTATAGATTTTGTGTCCGAGCGAGGTGATGCAGTGGATATTGTCGGGCGAGGTCGGCCCCAGATCCAGGACCGCGAGCCCTTCCCCCGCATGTATGACCTTGGTGAATTCCTGAAAACCGGTGGAGTGCCGCGACACGCGCTCTTGCGATGACGCTAACGGCGGCGCTCCAGCCGTGGTTGAAGAATTGCGAAACAACTTGAAAAACTGCGGCATCAAAAATTTTATCCTGCCGACGCGCTGAGGCTTATCTCGCGGCGGTGCTCCGCGGAGTGCGATTTTCCTTCTTTCTCTTTCTGAAGATCTATGGCCCCTTTGAAGTACGCGCCGTCTTCGATCATGATGCGCTGAGTAGTGATATCCCCGGTAAGGACAGCCGACTTTTTCAGCTCAACCTTTTCGTCCCCGGCTATGTTCCCGTCAACTTTACCGTGCACGATTACCTCACGAGCACGAATGTTGGCGCGTACACGGCCATGCGGGCCGACTGTCAGACTATGCTGCTTCAGGTCAACGTTACCTTCAACTTCACCATCGAGATAAAGATCTTCGCTGCCAGAAAGTTCTCCTTTGATCAGCACGGATTTGCCGATGTGGGCGACTTCGGCACGGAAATTTTCAGCCGGACGTTGTGGCGTAAGAGCCGGACGGGCAGTAGACGCAGATGTATTGCCAGCGCCGGCAGCATTAGTTGCAGCAGTCGTAGCTGGGGTAGTAGTGCTAGTTGGGGTATTGGTCGTGCTCGGGGCCGGGGCCGCTGAGCCGGATGGCTTTTCTTCAGGACGCGCTTTCCACATAAGTTTTCTCCAAGGATGTTCACGCAGGTTGATCTGATCGCCAAGGTTGACTCGGCAGTTTAAGCAGTAGAGATCATGACGGCGTTCTGGACACTATACTGCCTTCCTGCTCTCAAAGAAAAGCCCTGCCTCAAAAGAAAAGGTTCTTACCAGCGGGCAAACCACCTGAGAATGCAATAACACAGGGGTGGAATGCAGGGGTAACTAATGAGTATATATTTATCAGAGGCCGTGCATCTTATGTGCGGTTTCCGGGGCTAACACTCATATTTCTCCTCCTCGAAGCCGACTTTTCTTTTTCAATTCATGCTGAAAATAACCCAAAAACGCGAAATTAAACCTATGTGCGAGCAACGGAAAATGCGCAAAAACCGTCTAATCATAAACAGGGTTTATGCAGTGTTGTGGGTGCACGAGGGGAAGCGTGTCGTCTTCGGCGCTTTTGGCCGCGTTCTTAGCTTTTTTTCTAGGAATTCAATCTAGCGCTCAATCCAATGCAACAAACGGTCAGCAGTCGGGGTCGGAGAGTTGCTGCTCTGCTCAGATCGCCAAACCGCCCTTGCCTGCTTCGGCCAGCGAACTTGTACGGCAGGTGATCGAAAATGAACTCAAGCAGACGCCCAGCGATGAAAAGTACTTCTACGTCGTACGCAGGCTGACTCCGAGCGGCGAACAAACCAAAGAATATGTTGAGACCGATGAAGGCGCCATTGGCCGGCTGATTGCGATCAATGACCAGCCACTTACTGCCCAGCAGCAAGAAAAAGAAGATGCGCGTCTGCAAAAACAGGCAGCAGATCCTGAGTTCCCCAAGAAGCTCCGCAAAGAACAAAAAGAGGAGGAGGAACACATCAACAAGATAGTGAAAGCCATGCCGGATGCCTTCATTTTTGAATACGACGGGCGGGAAGATTCTGCTCAGTATGGCCAACTGGTGCGAATACGTTTTAAGCCCAATCCCAACTTTAATCCGCCAAACCGCGAGACGCAGGTTTATCACGGCATGGAAGGCACCATGCTTATGGATAACGCCGAAAAGCGCCTGGTCAAAATTGTGGCGAAGCTAACGCAGGAGGTCAACTTCGGATGGGGGATCTTCGGTCATCTCGATAAGGGTGGTGAATTTGAAGTGGAACAATCGAAGATCGGTCCCCACCGCCAGGGGGTTTGTATGCTGAAGATGCGGCTTACCGGGCGCGTGCTCCTGTTTAAGAAGCTGAATATTGACGAAAAGGAAATTACCGGCAGCTTTCGTCCTGCTCCGCCCCACCTCTCTCTGGCCGAAGCAGTAGAAGTGCTCAAGCAACAAAATACGCAACTGGCTGTGCAGCAAAGCGGCGATTCAAAAGCCCCGGCAAAATAGAATCAGATTCCGGCAGAAACAGCGCTCAACGTTTCTTCTCTTACCGTGAGCCGTTGAATCAAATCTTTTCGGATTGCGTGACCGATCCCCACTTGATTCGAGACTTGAATCGTACCCTGGGGTGATACCAGGACTTCGGGTTCGATGATGTCCTCTTTCCAATAACGCTTGGAGGCGGAAACATCTCCCGGCAAGATGAAATTCTCAAGGGTGGAAAGCGCGAGGTTTTGGGTGCGTCCGATGCCGGATTCCAACATTCCGCCGCACCACACCGGAATTCCTGCAGCCTTGCAGGTGTTGTGCACGGCAATCGCTTCACTGAAGCCGCCCACCCGCCCCACTTTGATATTCACGATGCGGCAGGAGCCAAGTTCGATAGCCATTTGCGCGTCGCGCGCTGAGCGAATGCTTTCATCCAGGCAAATTGCGGTCTTAAGCTGCTTTTGCAGCCGGGCATGGAAGTAGACGTCATCGTTCCATAAGGGCTGTTCAATCATTAACAGGTTGAAGGCATCAAGCTTCATGAGATGGTTGGCGTCTTCAAGTGTGTAGGCAGAATTGGCATCGCAGCTCAGCACAATCTTGGGCCAACGGGCACGAATGCGTTCGATCACGCTAACATCCCAACCGGGTTTGATCTTGACTTTGATGCGCTGGTAGCCAGAAGCCAATTCGATTTGGATTTTTTCCAGCAGTTGTTCGACTGAGTCCTGTATGCCGATGGAAACTCCACACGGAACTTCAGAGCGTGTGCCACCCAGCAGGTTCCAGAGAGGAACTCCCTTCTCTATAGATTCAGCGTGCCACAACGCATTCTCAACTGCGGCCTTGGCCATACGATGCCCGCGAACTGCAGCAAACAAAGGCACGGAATCACCACCGCGTTCGAGAGTTTTTCCCAGGATGGCAGGCGCTAAATATTCACGAGTCACATACCAGGCGGTATCAATGGATTCTTCGGAATAGTGCGGACCCTCTCCGGCGACGCACTCTCCCCAGGCCTCTATTCCTTGGCAATGAAGGCAAATCAGAAGAATGCGACGGTCATAAGTCCGGCTAAAGCTGGTCTCAAAGAAGTGCACCAGCGGCATGCGGATCTCGCGCAGCGTGATGGCTTCGATCTTAATCATAGGAAGTCATACTTCAGGAGCACACAACCAGGATTCATCCCAGCGGCCCAGCAGAAATTTTCCGTTGCCTCGCGTATCGCGTTCGTAACCCAAAATGGCGAAGCCTTCGGAGAAAGCCTTGAGAAATGCCTCGCGGTTGCGCGATTGGACCTGCTTCGCCTGTTCGCGGGTTTGGGCCGCTGACTTCCATTCGTTAATTTGGGCCGGTATCTCAATTTCAAGAGTGGTCTGTACTTGAAATGCTGTACCTTGAAAAACATTGGCTACGCGCCGTGACCGCAGCCACCATTCGGCAACCAGCCGGTCGGTGGGGAGACCTCCGTGCAAAGGCGAAGAGGTCGTTCCATACTGGTTGAGGTTATAGCGGCGTGCGATGGCACCCAGCTTCACGATATTCATATAAGCATTCTTGATCTCCAGGGGATCAAAGGTCCATTCGATGAGATCGAAGTTGCGGGCCATTGCGTCCTCGCGCTGAAACCACTTCAATCTTTGGCCAAGTCCGGAGTTACGATATTGCTCGCGCACGGCCAGCATGTGAGAGTGCAGATAGGAGCATCCGGAGCGCGATCCGGGGATAGAGAGCAGAAATCCCACCAGATCTTTGCGATCAAACGCCCCGATCACTTGTCCTCCTATCTTTTGTGCTACTACGAACATGCGCAGTGGAACCAGGTCGGCATCCTCAAAGTGCCAAACCTCTTTCTGCATGGCCATGCAGGCTTGCAGCTCCGCAAATTCCGTACACCTGCGGACGACAATTGATTCTGTGCCCATCATTCCGGTTGCCCTTGCGGCTTCGACTTTTGCCACAATGATTCCATCTCCTGCAAAGAAGCTTCTTCCAGTTTTCGTCCCTGGGCCCGCAATTGCTCTTCAACATACTGAAAGCGGCGCCTGAACTTGCGATTGGTCTTTTTCAGGGCCAACTCCGAATCCACGGAAAGATAACGTGCCAGATTCACCACCACGAAGAACAGATCTCCAATTTCGTCTTCCAGCCGCTGGCGCAATGCTTCAGAAATTTGAGTGGAGCCTGATCCGGCGATACCGCGTCCCTGAGGACGCGGGCCGGGCGCGGGAAACTCTTTGAGATCCTTCTTCAGCTCTTCCGTCTCTTCTTCCAACTTCTCGAATAAGCCCTGAATATCAGGCCAATCAAAGCCAACGCGGGCTGCACGCGAACTGAGTTTATAGGCTTCGAGCAAGGCTGGTAGCCCGGATGAAACCCCGGCCAGCAGAGATGGATGGTCTTCAGATTGACCCGTGGGCCCGGCTGATTCGCTTTTGTTTTCCCGGCTTTTCTTTTCTTCCGCCTTCAGGGCCTCCCAGTTGCGTAAAACCTCAGCAGAAGTTTCGGCTTTGACGTCTCCAAAAACATGGGGATGGCGGCCCACTAATTTTTCGCATAGACGGTCTATCACATCATCAATGGAGAAGCGGTTTTCTTCCTTCGCCATCTGGGTATAAAACAAAACCTGCAGAAGCAGGTCGCCCAATTCTCCGCGCAGCTCCTCGAAATCCTTGTTATCAATGGCCTCGATAACTTCGTAGGTCTCTTCCAGGGTGTAAGGCTTGATGGAATCGAAGGTTTGTTCGCGGTCCCACGGACAGCCTCCGGGGCCACGCAATCGTGCCATAATGGAGACGGCGCGTTCGAATCGTTCTCCGGTTGTAGACATGGTTTTTAATCTAAACGATATCGTCACCACCCAGCAAATGAACCTCCCGAAAATGAGCGGATGTCCTTCCCCGCTTTGCATCTAACTAGATTATGGAAGGTATCTTTAATAACTACACGCGGCCTTCCCTAAATGGAAAACACTTCGATGTCGTCGTGATTGGCGGCGGCATCAGCGGAGTGGCAATTGCTCTGGAGTGTGCGCGCGGCGGCAAGCGTACACTGCTCCTGGAGCAAAATGACTTTGCCTCAGGAACCACCAGCCGTTCCACGCGCATTATTCACGGTGGCTTACGCTACCTAGAGCATGGAGAGTTGGGGTTAGTCCGAGAGTGCCTGCGCGAGCGCGAGCAGCTTCTGCGCCAGCAACCACATTTGGTCCATCCCGTGCAGTTTGTGCTGGCGTTGAAACCCGGCTCGCGACACAGTGCACTCACGATCCGCGCTGGATTGTGGCTTTACAAAGCTTTGGCCGGCAAGCAGAACCACAATGGTATTTCAAAATCGGACGTTCGTCTGCTGGAAGAGCAACTCGACAACGGCGCTTCATTCTCTACTTTTTCATACGAAGACGCACAATGCGAGTTCCCTGAGCTGCTGGTAGCCGAGTGGTTGTCAGATGCGATACAGGCCGGCTGCGAGGCGAGAAACCATGCGCGGGTGCTGGACCTGAAAGTGAAAGACGGTCGTGCTTGTGGTGTGATGTTTCGCGACCAACTCGATGGTAGCGAACAAACCGTCGAGGCCACGTGGGTCATCAATGCCACCGGCCCATGGTGTGACCACGTGTGCCAGCAGTTCCCTTTGCGCCAGAGCAAGCGTCTGGTTGGCGGTGTGCGTGGCAGTCATATTGTTCTGCCGGCTGTTCCTGAGATGCCGCAATCGGTAATTTATACGGAAGCTGCCGATGGGCGTCCATTTTTTGTGATTCCGTGGAACCGGCAGCTTCTAGTTGGGACTACAGAAGTTGCAGACGAACAAGAGCCGGGAGACGCGCAACCCTCGCAGACGGAAGTTGATTACCTGCTACGCTCACTGGCAGCTCTATTTCCACGGCAACATTTTGCAACCAGCGACATACGTTATGCATTCGCTGGGGTCCGTCCTCTGCCGTATTCGCCGGGCGAAACGCCCGGCACGATCACGCGGCGGCACTTTCTGCATGACCACGCGGAAGAAGGCGCTGCTGGAATGCTTTCTGTAATCGGAGGCAAGCTGACCAATGCAGCCAGCCTGGCCCGCCTGTGTGCACGCAAGATCGGAGTTGAAAGCAGCAGCCCGGCAAAAGTACAGATTGCTTTAGCCTCTTCAGAAGATGTGGAAACAACTCTGCATCAGTGGTCGCAGCAAATTGCTCGCATTGCCGGAATCTCTGAGGCGTCGGCGCGTGGAATCGCTGAATGGCATGGCCCCTGGGCCCAGGCCATTGCACACGTGGCAGCAAGTTCCGATGAACAGCGCTTGCCCCTCTGCCAGCATACGGAACATCTGGTAGCCGAGGCAGCGGCGGCATTCGCAAGCCAGCATGCCATCACGCTGGGCGATGTTTTGTTGCGGCGAGTACCGGTTGCGCTGGGAGCGTGCTGGACTGAAAAGTGTAGCGCCGAAGCTGCGCACAGGATTGGAAAAGTTATGGGGTGGAGTGAGAATACCATTCAAGAAGCATTGGAGGGCTTTGAGGAAGAGCGCATAAAGTTCTTGAATCCATCAGCGAGCAAACGACCATTAGTTGGCCAGCGTTCATCACAAAAGTGAAAAAACGCGGCCCAATAACCCTGTGTCATCGGAGATGATGGCATCAACTCCAGCCTTGCCCAAACGCAGCATCTCTTCTTCCTGGTTCACGGTCCAAACAAAAATCTTTTTTCGGGCGGAGTGAATTTCTTCAATCAGCGTTTGCGTCACCAGCTTGCACTCTGGGATCACTACGGTGCATGGAATTTCGCGCCACCGAGCGAGGGTTTGCTCCTGGTCACAGATCCACCCCAAGAGTACAGTGGGCTGCAAAGCGCAGATGGTCTGCAATACTTCTGGAAGAAACGACGAAACAACATATGTATTAGCGGCAAGCGATCCCACCAGCGTTACCAGCTTCTTTTCCAAGCCGGGAACCTTCAACTCGATATCGAGATATGCGCGGCCGTTATAGCGCGCAATTACGTCCTCGAGGCATGTAGCGCTGGGATATTTTCCCAAAATCGCCGAATACGCAGTTTCTGCTATGGGGAGACCCGCCAGCGTGGGATCGTGGCAAAGAATAGCGTGCTGATCGACGGTAGAGCGCACGTCAAATTCAAAGCCGTCACATCCGTGGGTAAGCGCAAGGTCAAACGCAGTGAGAGTGTTTTCCGGGGCGGCGCGGCGAGCACCACGATGTCCCAAAAGGAGCGGAGGGTTCTTAGTCGAGATCAATGTCGCGGATGCGCGGAGCAGCTTCGGGAGCTTCCTTGGCGCGTTTCATGCCTTCCTGGAATTTTTTCTCCAGCACATCGGCCTTGTTCTTTTCGGCTTCCACCGACTGGCGGAAAAGGGATTCGCGCCGGCTACCTTGTTCTTTCATGGCGCGCGCAGCCTCTTCAAAATCATTAAAGGTCTTGGGGCGTTCGGGTGGTATGTGCGAGATTACGGACTGCGTGGCGACATCCACTTTGAGCATGGCGCCACAGCAAGGGCACGATACTTGCACGAGCTCGGATTTTTTAGGCATAACAGTTCCCCGCGCACTGCTATCTTAACTCTTTTGGCCTGTTGCCTGCATTACCGATTGAAAGGCAGGGTCGTTGCGCAGATTATCGAAATCAACCGCGGAATTGATCTCGGAGAGAGAATACCCTTGATGAACCGCTTTACTCAACCATTGAATGGCATGCGCTGTATCGCCCAACTGGTTTTCCACCAGGGCAGCAAAAAATAGTGTCTCGGGCTCATCGGGATGAAGTTTGAGCGCCTGCTGTATGTGCATACGCGCGGCTTCAGCATGGCCAAGGTGGGCGTGGTATTCCGCCAACAATGTGTGAACGTCAGTGTTCTTGGGATTGAGCTTCAACTCCTCATCCGTCATGGTGATAGCACGTTCATACAGCGGCGTGGCCTGATCGCGTTTGCCCGGGGCCCAGTAATAGGCATCGGCCAAATAACCTACGGAACGATAGTCGCGCGGATTCAATGTCAGGGCCTGCTGGTAGGCAGCAATGGCGTCATCGAAGCGCCGCAAACGCATGTAGGCCTGGCCCAAATTGGCATAGGCCTCGAAGCTGGGGCGTAAAGAAAGAGCGCGCTGCAAAGCACCGACGGCATCCTGGTACCTGCCCATGAAAATATAGAGTCCACCCATGCTGTGATAAATGGAGCTGTTGTCAGGCGAAACAGCGGCGGCGTGGCTGAATTGCTCGACGGCTTCCTGATAACGCCCATGAGCGGCGTAGAAACGTCCTAACCAACTGTAGCCTGCCCAGTAATGCGGACGCAGTTCGATAGCACGCTGATAGGTCTGCTCCGCATCCTGCAGCCTGCCCATGTGCTCGTAGGTTGATGCCAGTCCAAGGTAAGCAGCGTCGTAAGTAGGCTCGGCGACAAGAGCGCGGCTGAATTCCGAACTGGCGTTCTCGTACTTTCCCGCCATAACCAACAAGTTCCCCAAACAAACATGTCCAGCAGCAAGATCTGTGTTTAACGTGAGCGCATGCTGGCAGGCATCGCGGGCCTTGGGGATATATTTTGCCTCGTGGTCAATGCCGTATTTATCCCAGTAAGACTCCCCCAATCCAGCGTAGGCATAAGCATAATTGGGATCGAGCGAAATGGCGCGTGAGAAATTCTCGATGGCACTCTGCACCGCTGCGGGATCGCCATAGTTTTGCAGATCACCGAGTCCACGCGTGTACAGGTCATAAGCACCAGCGATAGTGGTCCCATGCTTTTCCAGTTGCGGCCGTTCGTCAGGGGTGATTTCCAACTCCAGCATCCAGAGCACACCTTGAACAACCCGGTCTTCCAGGGCAAACGGGTCAGAGGTGGAAGCAGTAATGGTATCTCCGCGCAACTGGCGATGCGAGATTGCATCTACCAAGGTGTAGGTGATGCGCACGGTGTCACCGGCCTGATGCAAGCTGCCTTCGACTACAAGATTCACGCCCAGATTTTTTCGGGCTTCATCGACATCCGTGATGCCTCGTCCGTAAACTTCAGAGGCCGGGGCAACCTGGAGCGCATGGGTCGCAGTGAGCTGCGTAAGCTTGGCGGTAACAGTTTCCGCGAGGCCATCGCTGAAAGTCCGCACTTCGGGCGACGCTCCGATGGCGCGGAATGGCAAAACCGCAACCAGTTTCTGGTTGGGAATAGCCATTTGGGCATTCTCAGAAGGCGCAAATCTTTTTTGAAGCTGCTGCAGCAAGCTCCGCCAGGGAGTGAATATGACAACCAGAACCAAAACTGCCACTGCGCTGCCCCAAATCACCCTTTTCTTGTTCCGGCGGAGAACCAGATTGCGAGGAGGCAGCAATAAACCTGTCTCCGACTGCTTGCGCAGTCGGCGCAAATCTACCAAAAGGTCCCGGGCAGTTGCATAGCGCTCCTCGGGGTCTTTCTCCAGCATCTTGCGGATCACGCGTTCAATTTCATCCGGGACATGAGCATCTGTGTGATACATAGGCGAAGGGCTGGCATGCAGAGTACGCTCTATGCTGCCTACCCAGGTCGCCGCTGCACATGGATTGTTTCCCGTCAGTAACTCGTAAAACACAACTCCTAAAGAGAAAATGTCGGCGCGCGCGTCTGGTTCCCTTTCCAGCAGCACCTCAGGAGCTACATAACCACGAGTCCCGGAAAGCGGATGACCCACCGAGGGTAAGCTGACCGTAGCCACTCCCTCGCCTGCGACCCGCAGGCGCTGCGCCAGGCCAAAATCTAATATCTTCACCTGCCCGGCAGGCGTGAGCATGATATTTTCAGGCTTGATGTCGCGATGCAGTATGCCTTTCTCGTGGGCAGCAGCCAGGGCTTCGGCGCATTGAACTGCCACTTCAAGGAATTGTTGAACGGTAGGACGCGGGGTAAAGCGAAAACGCAGGTTTGCGCCTTCGACATACTCCATCACCAGAAAAACTTCGCCATTGACTTGCAGCACGTCGTAGATGCCGGCGATGTGCTCGTTATTCAGCGCTGAAATCCGCTCGGCTTCCTTCAGAAAATGCCCACGTGAAAGCTGGTCGGCACGCAGGTGAGGGGCCAATCTCTTGATGGCAACCAGGCGCTTGAGAAGCGTATCCTCGGCAAGATACACCTCACCCATGCCGCCGGCCCCGAGTCGCTGGCGTATTTCAAAGCGTCCGGCAAGTGTTCCAGTCAACTCCACGGTAAGCGCGTCCTGCGTGGTCTCCATCTTGGGTGTGGACATAGCAAATTGAAACGTATAAGAGAGTAATGCTACCCCGGAAACGCCTACGCGCACAATTTTCTTATTTGGTTCGACGGCGGTGAAATCGCCTTAAATTAACCAGAATTACAGGGCAATGAAGGCATGACCGCTACAGGCGAGATCAATCTGATCATAGACTCGCTGCAAGGTTTCCGCACCGAATTGCGCCAGAAAAGAAATTCCGGCGATTTCCCGCTCCTGCAGCTTTTGGTTGGGATAAAGGGTATTCGCCAGAATGCCGGCATGGCGCGCCACTTCTGTACTACGGAGGGCCTGCGCCTTGGCGGCGCGTCCCTGCAATTGCTGCAATTGGTGGCGCATCTTCGATCCGGAGTGCTCGGCCGCCTCGCGCAGCGTAGGATCGAGTTTGCTGACGGCTTCTATCACCCTTTCAATCACAACATTGATTTCGCGTTCAGCTTCGGAAAAAGTAGCTTCCATCTCAGGAGGAAGAGCCTTTGCCGCTAGCAAACTTCGGAGTTCCTGCTCGCTCTTGAAGCAATCGAGCGGCGAGAGTTTGTAGTTCTGCAGGTGACGCTGAGTGCGCGGATCGAGCAGCGTAGCACTAAAGCGCGGCAAAATGGGCGTAACTCTGCCTAACAATTTTTCATAGACCACGCCTACCTGCGCAAAGTAAGCGACTTCCGCAGGACCGCCGATATAAGCAAGGGTGGGAAGCAGAGAATCCTGAATTACAGGCCGTAACAGGACGTTGGGGTTGAACTTCTCAGGATGCTCGGCAATGCGGGAATCAAGTTCGCTGGGGGTACAGCGCTCGTCTCCCAAAGCAAAGCCTTCGTTGACCTTGCGGACGGGGGTTCGAACACCATTCACATCAGCAAACAGGAGCGTCATCGAAGCAGTGACTTTGACTTGCTCGTGGTATCCAGCACGTTCCAAGGCCTGACCGCGCTCCTGGAGGGCTTGCACGATTTCAGCAGAACGCGCTGCAGCTTGACGATATACCGGAGACGTCAGGCGGTGCAGTGCTGGTTCCGAAGGATCAAGCAAAATCAAACCGGACTCTGCGAAGAGCTTCGCAAATAACTTACCGAAGGCGCTACCCAGGGTTTCTTTGGACTGGTAACTCTCGATCAGCAGTTCACGAAACGGGCTCTCGCCCAATAGCTTGGCGGCTTCGCGAATCAATGCAGCTCCCTGCTCTCCGATGGCGGTCTTGCCTACGGGCGTGCCTTCGGGCGCTGCCGGCGGAATGGTCACAGGATGCAAATTGCCGTCAGAGCTGCGCAGGATGTTATGAGAGACTTCGGCAAAATCGTGATCTTCCGTCGCCAGCCAAAAAACAGGAACACAATCGAAGCCTGCCTGTGTAAGTTGCCTCGCGTGTTTAATGGCACTGAGCGCTTTATAAATGGCAAAGACGGGACCACCCAGGAGAACAACCTGCTGTCCGGTAACCATGGCTGAACTGCCATTGCGCAACCGCTCAATGTTTTTCATGGTTTCAGCAGAGGAGCCTAATTGCTGGTTCTGGCGCTCGAGAATCTCGGCAACCGCAACGCGGGTTTGAGGCGAATAGTTAAGCTGGGAGACGCGTTCTCCCAGCCGGCTCGTCTCCTGGGGAGAAAGCGGATAAAAATCCTGCACGCGGGCAAAGTCGCTGGTGAAATCGGCGAAAAGCCGGGTGGTGTGAGGGATGTTGCTGAACGGCAAACATCGTGCCTCCATCAAGAACGCTCCTTACACTTGTGGTTGTTGGGAAGCATGCAAATTGGATGTGTGCTTCCACCCAGAGATGCTAACAATTTCGTCCGCGAAACAGTAGAGGGGCTTTTCCGGGGGGTACTTGCTAGGTAGTGGATCGGCCCCGGAAACCAGCGTGTAACCCGCGTCAATGGCTGCGATGAGCGCTATGGGATCGGGGACTAGCTGAGGTAAGTACTCAGTCCTCAGTCCTTGGAACCTCGGTTCGGATGGTGGTACTTGCATGCTAGTCAATCGGCCCCGGAAATCAGCGTGTAACCCGCGTCAATTGCGGCGATGAGCGATGCCGGGAGGGATACTTGCTGAGGTAGTCAAGGACAGCTCCAATCCAGCAGCGCAATCGCCGCAAAATTGTTGCGGCTAATAGCGCTCGACCTCCTCTCCACAACATAACCTCTGTTTTTTCCTGTTGAGGCAGTGCGGGTATGGGGGTACTTGCTTGCTAGTCAATCAGACTCAGAAATCAGCATGCAACCCGCGTCAATTGCGGCGATGAGCGATGTGGGGTGAGGGACTAGCTGAAGTAGTACTCAGTCCTCAGTACTCGGTACTCAGACAATAGATTTTCAAAAGAGCTTTCTAAGGGCTCGGCAGCGCTACCCCCTTTGGCTACGCTTAGGGTTTACTACCTCGCCCCTCGCGCTGTTGCGGCGATCCTCGCAAATCTTGCCAGACAATGAGTTTTCAAAGATCCTAAGGGCAATAAAGCCCCCGCATTCTGGAACGCGGTTGAGAAAAACACACTCCAGGAAAATTATGGGCCACGATTTCTCAAAAACCAACAGTTTGATATCACTTTTTTGATATCACTTTTGCCCGAATCCAGCGGATTCCGCCGCACATCTAAAGCTTTGATACACTTGTGATAGGTTCTTTGAAATTTGAGAGGTACCTCAAACCAATCTGGGGGCGTCACGGCTTCGACGGAAATGGGTGAGGTAAAGAGGCATACCGGGGTGCACACACCCGTAATCGCGTGCAAAAACATAGTTGCCAACCAAACACTGGCATACGCTGCTTAATTAATTAAGTAGCCGCTCTCTTTCGCTTTGTCCGTGGGCGGGAGAAGAGTGTCGCACAGCGGACTGGCTTTCGCCGCGTGTCTGGGCAGCGAAGGCGAGATATACAGGCTAGCTGCTTGCGTTTCTTGTCCGTTCTTAGCGCCGGCTGCGAAGGTTACGGGGTAACTCCCGTAGCAGGAACGTGACTACGTATGTAGGCTCTTTGCTGTCATCATTTTCGGACGCGGGTTCAACTCCCGCCGCCTCCATTACCCTTTGTTTTCTATAACTTAGAACGATCTGCGATCCATAGATGATGCTCAAACCTCGTCCAGACAGAAAATTCGGACGTGGGCGGGTTTTCGATTGAGCCGGTTAGTTTGACCTCCGTGTTGGTGCTTCTAGCTAGCCCAGAAGCACTCGAACTGGACAAGAGCACCGAATCGGTTTGCCACGACCCAATGCTGAAATTTAACCTTTGGAAGATTCGTGTCAAAGGTTTCCGCATGTTAAGACAAAGACTTACTCCACGAAGGGCAGTTCAGAGGTCTTTCGTGTTTGTTAATCTTTCCGGTCGGCATTAAGGCATGAAGCCTGCCCGCAGGAGAATCTACTCTTAGTATGTTAGTTCCATTCGCCCTGCAGTTCGAAGGCTGCCCAATAATACGGATCTCTCCAGCGCGGCCGTTTCCACATTTCAATTTGTGCTTTCTGCAGGGCTGCGGCAGGTCTCATTCTTTCCTGCTCAATCCCTCGATAAAAACGCCGCATCAGTTCAGCCGTGGCAACATCGTCCACTTTCCACAAGCTGGCCATCACCCGGCTCGCGCCAGCATACATGAACCCCCGAGTCAGGCTCATCAGGCCCTCGCCTTTGATTTCTTTTCCCAAACCGGTTTCGCACGCACTTAGGACCACGAGATCCACGGGTAAGCTAAGGTTATAAATCTCCTGGAGTCCCAAGAACCCATTTTGTTCGCTTCCATGTTGGTCCACCAGGGAAAGCACCAGGCCCGAGAGCTCAGGATGCTTGCTATCCAACAATCCGTGCGTGGCGAAATGCACAACATGGTATTGTCCCAAGTCGGGAGATATGGCGGTCGCGCGGCTGGCATTAAAGTCCAGGGCCTCCATCCCCTGCCCCGCGGGAACCATGGCCAGGACGAATTGCGCCTCTCGTCGTGTATAAGGCAGCCGGGCCAAAGAAACTCCTCTCTTTGTGTGCCCAAGTACATCCATCAAGGACCGGGTCAGGTGTTGTTGCGGTTCCTCGTCTTGGTCCTGTGCCGGCAATTGCTGCGCGGAGCCCAGCTTCGATGCAGCTCCTTGCTCAGCAGATCGAGCAAGCCGGTTGGTCTTCGGGTAGCGCAGTCTCACCTGCACGCGATCATCATTCTTATCGAAGACCGGGTCAGCTAGAACCGCCACGGCCTTGGCCGGTTCTCTACGAGTTGCGGTTTGTTGCCGTAAAACTCCCAACACGGATGCGGATGGCAACTTGATAATTTCGTGTTCCAAAATCAGCGGCGCCGGTGTTGATGAATATCGCGGTTTGCTTGCCCCTGATTGTGCTGGTGCTGGCAATACCGCAAAGGGGATATACTGCAATGCTCCATCACTCACAATGAGCAAACGCCTCGCCTTGAGTTGGGCAGCCACCGGCGCCAGCACCATCTGACTAAAAGCCATCGCTGCCTGCTGCACATAGGTTTCCCTGTGCGGCAACACGGCGTTTGATTTGGATGAAGAGGGGTTGCTCTTGCCCGTGGCGTTGACAGTCTGCCATGTCCGCAAGAGATGGTACAGCCGCCGGGCAGCAGCCTCGATTTTGGTTCGAGGAGGCAATTCATAAGCCTCCAACGAACGGGAGGTCACTACAAAAACATAGCTCCGATCTTCGCCGAGAGAATATTCCAGTAAGGCCGTATCGTCATCGAGCAACTGCTGTTGGACTTCCGTGGCGCTTAACGGCTCGGGTTGCGTCAAAGCAGCGTAGAGCGGGCTGCTGATCCTAATCTGCGCTTCCACATCTTGATATTGCTCAAGAATGTCTTTCATCTCCTGATTGAGAACCGCCAATTGTTCTTCCGTATGCTGATCATTCAGCAATTGTATGCGGCGGTTCGATTTCGAGATGAGTGATTGCTGTAAGGCACGTTCCCGCGCTACCAACGCAGGTTCGACGCCTTTGCGAATATCAATACGAGCATTACTTAAGGTTTCGAACAAAGAGCGGGCATGAAAGTGTTCCAGTACCTGAAATGCAAGCGCCGGCTTCTTTTCGGCAATCAACAGATCAATGTAATCATTGTAAAAACGCGCATGTTTAGAGCGAAAGCCGGAACGGGTCTCCTCCGAGCCCCCCAGATGAGCAGTCTGACTCTCGAAAGCATTCAGCGCCTGCTCATAGAATTGAGCAGCATCATCAACCCTCTGCTTACGGCGCATAATCCCGGCCAGAGATGCAAGAGTTTCCGCGTGGCTGCTGCTTCCAGGTGCGACCCTTTCCAGTACTGCCAACGCCTGACGATGGTAATTCTCAGCCTTGTCCAAGTCACCGCGCATCTGAGCCAAATTACCGATGTGCTGCAATACGCGCGCGACATCTAAACTATCGGAAGAGAATTTTTTATATACCGCCAAAGCCCGGTCGTAGTATTTCCCGGCGGCTCCCAGGTCCGCGCGTTCTTCACGAACAATCCCCAGATTGGTAAGTACAGCTCCATAATAGTTAGCGTCTGGAGATATTTTTTCGAACAATGCCAGGGCCTGAAGGTAATAATCCTCGGCCTTGACCAACTCGCCATGATCATCGGCAATGCGGCCAAGGCTATAGAGGCTGATAGCAACATAAACGTTATCCGGAGAGATGCGCCTGGCGGCTTGCAGCGCACGGATGTGACACTCCTGTGCCAGCGTAAGGTCATCCCGGGTTCTTGCAAGTTCTCCAAGATTATTGAGGGCCAAAGGAACCAGGTCGTTATCAGGGGCAATCTTCTCGTGGATCGCGAGGGCGCGGCGATAGTCCTGCTCCGCTGCGGCCAGATCGCCACGATCTTGAGCAATATCGCCTAAGTTATGAAGGCTCCTTGCCACATTGAGACCGCCAGGTTCCAGTTTCTCTTGAATGGCCAGCGCCTGGCTGTAATCGTGTTCAGCGCCATCCAGATCGGAACGCATTTCGGCAATAATGCCGAGATTGTTAAGACTGATTGCAAAATCGAGACTCTCAGGAGCCAGTTTTTTTCGGATGACAAACGCCCGGTGAAAATATTCCTCGGCATGGGGCAGGTCACCACGGACCCAGTACCAATCGCCAAACTGATTGAAACTCTGCGCAAGATGAAGACTTTCAGGAGCGAGCCTTTCCCGAATCGTCAGCGCACGCCGAACATACTCTTCTTCTTTTGCCAGATCTCCATGGTCCTCAGCTACGGCGCTCAAATTATGCAGACTGCTTGCAACGGAAAGGCTGTCGGGAGCAAGTTTTTGCCTGATTGCCAGCGCTTGAAGGTGATACTGCTCTGCCTTGGTTTGATCGCCGCGGGCATGGGCCATATCCCCGAGACTGCTTAAACTCAATGCCATCATCAAATTTTCAGCGCCTAATTTCCGGCATTGAGCTATCGTCTCCTGGTAGTACTTCTCCGCATGAGCCCAATCACTACGTCGCCTGAATGTTGTGGCCCATGCGTACAGCACTTGCGCAGCTATTGCTGGCCCAGCTTCTGTTGCCTGCCGGACAGCTACTTCAAAGGATTCATCTGATTCTTTCCATTGCCGGGCATCCGATAGCAAATCCGCTGAACGCAAGAAAAACCATGCACTCAGCCAATTCGATGAAAGCATTTGCGCTTGTACCCCTGCTTTTCGCCAATGTTCGGTTGCTTCGTTCAGTTTGCCGACTTTGGCCAGCTCTTTACCTTCGAGATAAATAGAGACGAGATCCTGCGGGAGGTTGGGTCGCGCTGTGATGCCCCAATCATCAGGCCCCAAGAACCAACTTTGGGCTGCCGAGCCCCTGAGACCTTCCAGAGAAACTCTTCCTCGCTGCGCCTGCTCAATTTCGATTAAGGACAGGTCAAAAGGAGAGGTAATTTCGCCTTTGTCTTCACCACGAGTCCAGCGCAGCAGGATGTCTCCTTCGCGCAATTCGGCTTTTTCGCCTTCGGAATACTTTGCGACCTCTTCAATAACTACCCCTGGTTTGAGCTGCGCATGGACGCGTACGGTGGAGGCCAGGCAACTCAGCAGCAGCAAAACAAGGTAGGTTTTTTGCCGGAGGCTCATTTGTTTGCAGGAGATCGGAAATGATCGTCTTTGAGTATACCAACAAGGTGGGGGGTACCCTTGCTTGCTTGGGCGTGGGAAAAGAAGCTCTTAGCTCTTAACCTTTATTAGCCAGACAAAAGTTTGCCGCAGATGAACGCAGATTTGCGCGGATCGGTTTCAGGGCCACCCTCCTTGCTTGGTTGGGTGAAATGAAGCGCCCTGCTGTTTACCTTTTGGTTAAAAATTAAAGAACCTCGCGGGTAGACAAAAAAAGGTGCCAGAGGGGGACCCCAAGCTTGCTTGGGTCATTGCTGTGAGTCATTTCATTTCAATCTCTTGCAGACTTGGTTCCCATAAAGATGCCAGTCAGTCAACCTTGCATCCTTGCGAGTGCATTAACACACGAGTCAACACGAGCGTGAGTTAGAACAAGGGATGATCGCGGACCGGCCTGCGTCGCGGACGGCGTGTTGCGATGAGTTTTCAAATAACTTCATGGGCTCTGTTAACCTGAGCCCCGCGCTCCTGGGAACGCTGGATACACCCTACGGCGGCACGCCGGGGCAGGCTTTCAAGGTTAATGGTAACCCAGGTTTGCTCAGGAAGGAAGAGTTTGGTACCACAATGGGACCATTGTCATTTCGATTTACAATTGATGGTTTTTTGCCGCGGATGAACGCGGAGTTGCGCGGATTGGTTTGACTTTCAATCGCTCCAGCTTTTTAGGTTTTGCGGGCAAAATGTTATTGGAAGAGCTCTTGCGCACGCTGTGCTCCATCGGTGCTCATGACCACTGATTTCGTTTTGCCCTTTCGGATCGGAGATGTAGCCCTTGGCGTGCAGCCGGGCCAGTGCGTCCCAGTCGTGCCCTTTCCAAGCCCCCAAGCCGGCTTGTCTTCGAACATTGTAAGGTACAGCAGGGCCAGTACCATCTCATCTGCTTTGTCTTTCGTTGTATTCCATTGCAGACCTCGTTCTGAACGATGGTAGCACCGATTTGAGACATGGTTACAGCCTGCTTGTATAAGAGCTCGAAGCAAAAAACCAGCCCTAGCAAAAAACTAGGACAGAGCATCCTATAGATTGTCATGAGTACAAATGTTTTAGTCCGGCCACTCGTCTTATTTGCAGCAACCGCGACCTGCACCTTCGTATTCCCCTTCAAACGTATCGGCATTGTCGAGTACATTCATCCCAGTATCATAAGCCTCAGTAAGACCTTCGCCAGCTGCTGGATAGACACCCTTGACTATGCTGGCCGTCTCTTCCGCTCCCATCAGAGGGTTTATCAAGAATCCCGATGCAAGATTCTCCCATTGGCCGAGACTTGATCCCTCTTGAAACATGTCGAATGCTGATCCTTGATCACCATACATCCAATCGTACGTTGCTGCACCTACAACGCCGCTGATGGTACCCATGTTCCCGAGGTTACCTGCCGCGAGCGCATTTCGCGCACTGCCATCGTAGGCCGCAGCGAGTTCACCAATGCCCCCTATGACGTTGAACCCACCTTGGATCCCAAGGTACATCGTGATGGGGAATGTTAGAGGGCCAGTAGACATGGCAACTTCGCCGGCAACAACTATTTTCCCAAGGCCTACACCAATGTTCCCTAAACCGTGTCCGACTACAAAGACTTTTTGCCAGAAGTCCAGACACGCTTTAAGCCCAAATGGATCGATAAAATCTATCGGATCATCGCTAGCATAAGCATACACATTAATGCCTCCGGCAAGTCCAATGGGATCTTGACTGATAAAACGTCCTAACGCGGGGCTGTAATAGCGAGCGTGCAAGTAGTAGAGGCTAGTCAAAATATCATTTTCCTGGCCGATGTACTGGAAGGGGCTAGTGCCGCTGGTTCCAAAAGCTGACGTGGAGCCATACGGGTCGTAGGTGTATTGTGCTCCCAGTGTTCCGCTGGCATCCACGAGCGCGAGCACACTTCCCAAGGCGTCGGTCATGGGAACGAAGCTGCCGCTGGCGTCTGTGCGCTGGAAATAGTTCATGCCACCGTTCCAGATATCAGCGATGACAGTGCTTCCATTCACCTCCTGCGCGATGGCGCCCACGTTATAAGTGAAACCAGTATTCTGAGCTGCGATGGTCTTGGAAGTCCTGCGGCCCAAAGAGTCATAAGCAAAGCTGGCATTCACTGAGCCGCTGATCCCGATCAGTTGATTCCTGGCGTTCCATGAATACGTGCTGGCGCCGTCATAGGTCAGATTGCCATCGTTGTCATAGGTAAACGGTTGACCATTCCAACTGGCGATTTCGTTGTTGGCGTCGTAGGTTGCAGCAATGAGCGCTGGAGGCAGTCCCGTGCGGGCCAGACTACCGTTTACCTGCGTGCGGCGGCCGACGGCGTCGTAGGCGTAATTCAATACGCCGAGAGAGGTTGCGTTCAACTGGTAATTGATGGACGTCAGACGCGAGGCCGCATCATATCCATAAGTTGCCAGGACGCCGTTGGACAGAGTCATCGAGGTGCGGCGGTTGTCGTTGTCGTAACCGAAGCCGACTGTAGCGGCGCCTTTTTGAATGCTGAGCAGGTGATTTGAATTAGGGTCATAGTGATATGTGACGTCGGGTTGTCCGGTCGCCGACAGCGTGTTCAGTCGCCCAATCGCATCCATCGCCGTCGTCACTGAGCGCGCGCCTACGGTTTCGGTCGCTTTGCGATTGATATCGTCATAGCTGTGGCTGATCGTTCCCGAAGTGGAGTCGACAATTTGAGTCAGACGGCCTATAGCGTCGTAGCTGTAGTTAATCGTGCTCTCATAGGTTGGCGGATTCCCTGTTGCACCGAAGCCGGCGAAGGTTTTACGGTTCGCCCAGTCATACTGGATGTTGGTCACTTTGCCCTTGCGGTCGGTGAAGCTGGTCAGGTTCCCATTTTTATCGTAGCCGTAGGACTGTTGCCTGCCGTGGGGATCGGTGCGTGTGGCCACGCGATCCATCACGTCATA